>WNGL01007808.1_pt1 | contig 12557 bp, 11 predicted proteins | sample 5400591 | NCBI WGS metagenome assembly WNGL01 (sample SAMN13153377, study PRJNA577476) | soil metagenome | isolation source: 80 cm soil or saprolite under Garry oak tree replicate 1 | place: USA:California | collected 2016-06-15
CAGCGCCTCATCGCCGTCCGGCTGGCGGGCGCCTGGTCCCAGGTGACCCCCCGCGCGCGGGCCGCATCAATCAGCCGCGGCTCAGCCTCGGCCAGCCAGTCCCGCAGCGCCGCCGCCAGGGTCAGCGCCGCCAGCGCCTCATCGCCGTCCGGCTGGCGGGCGCGCGGCCACCGGGTCATGTCCGCGATCACCGCGAGCCGGCCGGCCATATGCGGCTCCAGGCCCGGCGGGTAGCTCCGGGCGGCCGCGCTCTCCTCTTCCAGGTAGCGATAGGCATCATCAGGGTCGGTCAGGTCATAAGCCGGTCGCACCGCAAGCCTCCACGAAGACGTCGTCACCGTGACGACGGAATAGTCATCGTAATGATGACAGCACCCCGTTCAAGCATCGCGCTCGTTTGCGAGGCGCCCAGAATTCCGTAAGGCACCGCTCGGCGAGGTCGTGGACGCCGCGACCAGTTTTCTCTCGCCGGTACTGCAGGTTCTCGCACGCCACCGCCAGCCGGCCGCCGCCATCATCGACGCCCGCATGCTGAGCGACCTGCCTGGCGACGCAGACCGGATTGACCTCCAGGCGCTCCTGGAGGAAGGCGGCAGCCTCACCCTGACGTACGACCCAGGCCAGTCCGGCGCCTGCGACGATCGCGGCGACGTGACAGACGAGCCGGTCGACCCCGCGTTCGTGGCGACCGCTCTCGGCTGGGACGGCGCCGTTATCGGCTCCGGATCCGGCATCACCATCGCCGAGGCCCTGCTGCGGATCTACCGCCGACCGCCATTCCCGGACCCCGGAGTCAGCGGCGTCTACAGTGACGAGCCCCCCGTTCTGATTTCCGGCAAGGCCGTCGGCCGCGCCGCCACCGAGCGGCTAAAGGGGCTGCCACCGGGCGCAGGAGGACGGCAGCGCGGAGAAGATCGCCGCCTCGCCCCTGCGCGCGGCCGCGTCGTACAACCTCGCCAGTTACAAATCAGCTACCTTGTCCTGGGTGACACGGGCATGAGCTGTGGGCCTCGTTCACCCCTAGCTGCTCGCGGGCGCTGTTTGATGCGCGCCTGGCTGCAGGAGCAGCTCTTGCACGCGTGTTGCGGTCAGGCCAGTCAGGTCAGCGAGTTCCTCGATGGTGGCCGGCCCTTCGACCCACTCGATCAGCGCGTGCACGAGCGAGTCAGGTATTCCCGGCACGCGGGTCGGATCAAGCGAGGCGAGGTCGTCGCGGGTTCCCCCGGTCGCGACCTCGTCGACGCGGTCAGGGTGGCACCACTCGCGTTCGTCGCGCCCGGCGGCAGCCTCGAATGCGGCCAGGAAGTCCTGGTAGGTGCCCCGGCCGGTGAGCAGGGTCTCGCCTGTCCGCCAGTCGGTGCAGGCATAGTCGCAGATCTCGCCGTCGTAGGCGCCGGCCTGGCCGCCATCCACGATGCGGTAGCCCTGCTGCTCGAGCACGGCGGTTCGTTCTTCCTGCCGAGCGGTATCGGCGGCCTCGGCGTCGAGGATGTTCCTGAGCTGCTGGCCGAGCGCGTCGCCATCGAGCATCGCCAGTGACCTCTTTCGTCTTGTTGTTGTTGCTGCCGCCGGCGGGTGGCCATCCGGCACGACCTGGCATTGCCGCAGCCTTGGCGGCGCCGGCCAGGCCTCCGGGCCATTGTGCCCCGGGTCAGGGAAGGATCTCCGGATGTCGCCCGCGGTCCGCGTGGCGGTCACAGGGCAGCGCGCCGCCTGGTCGACCGCGCCGGGTCCCGGCATTCATGGCCTCGGCGAGCTGCCATAGCGGCCAAGGACACGCGGCCGAGACGAGTGGGGAGAACAGGCTAGGTCTGTACGATTAGGGAATGGTCTGCCCGCGCTGCGGCTGCGTGTTCTGCTGGGATGATGCCGATGAGTGGGCATCGAGAGACCGAAAACGGTATTGCGGCCCTGAGTGCGAAAAGGCTGCCGACCCGGAAGCGTACCGGAGGCGAAAAAGGAACTGGCGCCGCCGGAAGCGTCAACTGAAATCGTGCACGCTGAGGAAGAAACGGCAGTTTGAGGACGGAAGCAGGGCACGGGCGGCGGCGCAACTGCTCCTGCAGCAGCGGGGCGTCCAGGCGCACACGTACGAGTGTCCGTGCGGCTACTGGCACTTGACGAGCCTCCCCCAAGACACGCCCACGACCGTATGAATACCCGTCCTGTCGGCGGGCTGTTCCGCCTCGAGGAAGACTCCGCAGTCGAGCTCAAGCCACTCAAGATACTCGGCGGCCACCTGGGAGAGTGGGTTGGCTGGTCCAGTCCAGCGGTTTGTCTCGCCCAATAGAAAATGCTCACCAAAACGGGCGCGAGGTGGCCAGGGAAGTCGGGCTGCCGGACGCGGTGGTCAGCAACCCCAGGCGCACCACAGCGGCCAATGTCGATTCCCCCCAGCTGGCCGCCGCGGCTGCTCACCATGGCGGCCCGTCTACCAGGTGGGCCGTGGCTGCGGCCGCTCGGGTAGGACGACGATGTCGGCGAGCGTGTTGATCACGTCTGTGGTGTCCTGGCCCAGGGCCCTGATCATCTGCGGGATGCCAGATGCGCAAAGGATCCATGAGGTGTTCGGCCGGGTGGCCAGCCGGTGAGCGGCGTCGGCGATGGCGGCATTCCGGACAGCCATCATCGCTTCGACATCAGGCCGGTCGGGTACCAGTGGCACAGAGATCCCCTCGGCGATGTCGACGCCGATGGTGACATCGTCAAGAATAATCACTGGCGGGTCGTCACGAATAAGATCAGGCCGGTAGGTGCGGCCCAGGTCGAGCGCCCGGTGGACAGCGATCTGCTCCGCTCGGTATCCGGCTAGCAGGAGCCGCCGAACCGCAGCGTAAGCGTTGTGGCTCTTGCCGCAGAAACTCGGGCCGAGCAAGAGGAGCCGCGCGTGGCCGCCGTCGAGAACGGCAGCAACCCAGTCCGCGACGTGCGGTTCGGTAATCTCCGCGGCCGCGAAGAGCGGCGGGACTAGGTCGGCGGTGAAGTCCACAGCAGCGACTGTACCGACACTGCCGACGGGCTGTTCCGGCCTCGAGGGAGACTCCGCAGCCGAACTCAAGCCACTCAAGATACTCGGCGGCCACCGCCTCGTGGTGGCCTGCGCGCCGAGCTGGACCAGACCGTCACCGGGTCCTGGCCGCCATGGCCCGGGCCGCTAGCTCACTCGATCTGAACACCCGTTTCAGCCGCGGAGCCAGCACACATGGCATGCCTCCTCCTGACTGCGGCCGCTACCCGGCAGAGCCGGGACATGGTCAGCGAGCGGCGGAATCCAGGAGGATACCGCGGACTAGCGCGATGGCGTCCTGCAGCCCGGCCGGAGTGGCGATGGACGCAGTCCGGGTCGCCCCATCTTCAGGCTGGCGGGCGAACTGGTGCCGGTCGATGGTGTGCTCGGTGAGGTACGGCGGGCCGGTGTGCAGGACCTCGAGTTCCTGCCGGCCGTCGTCGTAGGTAATCACCGACACGGTCAGGTCGGGATCACCCGCGAGCCACACGGCCAGGTCGCGGAGCCCGGCGGACGCCAGGCCGCCAGCCTGCTCCCGGATGTGCCCGGGCTCGGCACCGCTGAGGGCTGCCTTGCAGATGGTGATCACGCCGGGTCCCCTCCCCCAAGCCAGGGCGCCCCGCCGCCCGGCACGGCCATGCCATAGCAGAGCGCGGAACGTGACTTACCTGTGACTTTGTGATTAACCGGATCGTATCCTGACTGGGTGCGGCCGTGCAGCGCAATTGCGTGCCGGACTCGCTCGTCGTCACCACGATGAGGGCCAGAAGCCATCTTCCCGGCAATGGCGCGATGGCAAAAGACACGCCCGGCATCCTAGCTGCATGCGCCGTCGGCCTGAAAAACGACATGATGACTGAGGACTAATAAACGGCTCGACGCCTCAGACACCTGTCGTTTCCCAGGTCCTGGCCGACGTGATGGGTGAGACGGGACAAGCATCATAAACACCACAGGCAACACCTTCATCATCAGCTACGTACCTGCGTCGCGCTCGTGACCGGCATGCCAAGGGAAGGAAATGAGTAATCCCCCCGAGACCCGCCTTGTCTGCCTGTACCCCGACCCCGTTACCGGGGCCGGCTATACCTCCGGAGGCGCTGCGGCTGCTCGCCCGGCCGGCGGACGCCCCGTGGTGGAGCCTCCACCTCAGCGGCGCGCACCTGGAACGGGTCGGCGGCTTCGGATCGGAGTACCACGAAGCAGAGGGGGAACTGCAGCCCATCCTTGTCGACGCCCTGGGCGACCCGGTGGTCGCGGCGTGGGTTCCGCCGTCGGGTGACCAGCGCTGGTACATCATTCCGGACGCCACCGACTGGAACACGATCCTGGGCTGGCTGATACAGCGCGCCCTGCCCGAATATGTGCCAGGCGCACTGCGCCGCGCGCGCTCCCCGCACTTCGCGGACCCGGATTTGCAGACCCCCGAGGAGGTCGCGGCCCGCAAGGCCCTGGACGACCTGACGGCGCGCTACACGGAGGAGAAGGTGCGCCTCGAGCAGGCACTCCGCGAGGCAGAGACGCGCGCCGAGCCGGTGAGGTATGGGCTGCTCTACGGCACTGGCGACGAGCTCAAGCGCGCGGTTGCGCATGTGCTGACCGATGCCGGGCTGCGCACGGTCGACCTGGACGAGCAGCTCGGCGGCACCAGGTCGGCGGACCTGTTGGTGACCGCCGGCGGAGCGCCCGGGCGCCTCGTCGAGGTCAAGGCCGCCAGCGGTGCTGCCGGCGAACACCTCGTGGCCGACCTGCAGCGGCACCTCACGACCTGGCCCCAGTTGCGCCCCGACGAACCGGTCACCGGGGGCGTGCTGATCGTCAACCACCAGCACCGGTTGCACCCGTCCGAGCGGGCGGAGCAGGTCTACTCCCGCCCCGAGTTCGTCGCTGCGCTGTCCGTCACCGTCGTGAGCACCGTGCGGCTGTTTCGTTGGTGGCGTGCGGCGGACTGGACGGCGATCCACACCAGCGTGCTCGGTCACGACACGCGCCACGTGGATACAGCCGCCGTGCCGACGGAGGCTGCGGGCGGCCCAGGGATACCCGGCAGCCGGCGGCGTTGGTGGCGATCCGGGCAGGGTCGGTAACAGTCGGGCTGGTGGCCGCTCCCCTTGGGTACCTAGGGCTTGAAGGTGGAGTGGTACAAGCCGGCGCCGCTGCTGCCCGAGGCCGGGAACCAGGCGGGGACCAGCAGGCGTGCCAAACTCGGCGCTTGCCTTGGTGTGATCGCGGCGGGTGCAATCGGTTAGGACGTAAAGCCACGCAGCCCCGCAATCCGACGCATGGCACGGACGACCCGGGTTATCCAAGTCTGCGGAGTGAGCGTTTCGCGGACGCTGAGCAGGTATGCGGCCGGTGCCAGGCTTGTGGCGCGGGCCCTCCTTCTGCCCGCCCGGCGGATCGCGACGGCTCCGGCCGCTATCCCGGCGGCGGTTGCGATGTGGGGCTGGGAAGCCAGTACGCCGACCGCCGCCAGTCCAGCCGGCAGTTCGAATCTGCTGTTTATCGCCTGGTCAGCCATGTCGATGCCGACGGCTGTCAGCCCACGCCGGAGATCTTCGACAGGCGCAGTTGAATACTGGCGCACCGCGTCATCTAGGTAGGCGCCCAGGATCTCAGGGTCCTCCACGGCGCGTAGTTGCTGGGCCAGCGCGGCGCCGAGATCGTCAACGTTCTGGCGCCATCGGTCGAATTGCTGGCCGAACCTGCGGCGCACCTCGATGATCTTTTCCGCGGGGATCAGGTCCAGATCAGCTGGGATGACTGCGGTCACCGCGAGCAGTCCGAAGGCTGTCTCGACCCCCGCGCTGGTTGTCAGGGCCGACATCGTGTCGGCCGGTGTTGCGGGCATCGCCGCTCCCGCGAGGGCAGCATATGCCGGGAGCTGGTCGGTAGTTGCGGTCAGCCGGTTCCGCCTGGCGACCTCCTCGGTCAGGCGGCATTTGTAAAGCCACGCGAGCTCGGGGTGCATGGCGAGCCATTCTCCACGGACTGGCCGGGCCAGATCTGCGGCGATCAGACTGGCCTGCAGGGCGCCGGACACTTCGCTCTCATGCACGGCCGAGAGCCGCCCTCCGTCTGCTTGGCTGACGCCGGCATAGTGGCCCATCCGTCGCGAGGGCGGTGGGAGTTCTTCCGAGGCCGCGACCGGGACCTGGCTCACTGGCGTGAGGTCGTCAGGTTCATAAGGGCCCTCGCTCGTGACGCTCCACCGGGCGAGTTCGCTCGGTCCTAGTGAGCCGATGAAGTCCGTGAATGGTGCGGTCACGGCGCTACGGACGGTGACCGGTGACACGTCGACGACGAAGCCGAGTTCGCCGCTCAGGCGCCTCACGAGTTCTGAGTCGTGCGTTGGGTAACCAGGAGTCGCGATCCGTGCCATACGGGGCCAGTAGAGCGCGGCGAGCTTGAGCCAGCGCTCGTCCCGAAAGTGGACATACGGATAATAAAGTCCCATCACAGGCAGATGCACCGACTGCTCTGTCATCTTCACCTCGGGTAAGCATGGTTCGAGACGCATGAAACGTACACCCAGAGCTGGCCGACGAGCACGTGACTCTTCCGGTAGGTTCATCGACCTTCATGACCGAGGCTATGGCTAGGCGGAGTCCATTTCACCGGGCGATCTGTGCGCGACGGCGCTGGCATCGGAGGCGACCTTGCCCGTCGGGCCAGTGCCGACCGCCGAATTCGCAACCTGTGTCTGGACAGCATCCTGTCCGGACGTCCGGAGTTACATTGCGAAGCCGACGTCACCGGCCCTGCCCCTCGCAGCCTTCGGTCGGACAGGACACCTGCGAGTCGCTGCCCGGGGATCTGGCCAAGTTCGAGGCGACCCGGCGGGCGTGCGGGCTGGCAGGCTGGGAGTACCGGCTGGCCGGCGCGCTGGACCCGATCGCGGCGCCGAGGCCGCGGGGGATCCGATCGCGGTGCTGCCGGTGCTGCCGGTGCTGTTCCACCTGCTGTGGTAGCTAGGGTTCCTGGTCAGGCGCTGGTACTTACATGTACTTCTTGATCTCGGAGGTTGGTCATGGTCGACGCGACGCTCGTGACGATCCATGGCTTCTGGTCATCACCTGGGACCTGGGATCGGCTCGATGCAATCTGGAATGCGGACGAGCAGTTGCACGGCTTGCGGATCCACCCGTTCCGGTATCCCTCCCCGAAGAAACCCCTCCTGCTCCTGTCGACGAAGCGGGTCCCGGACTACGACGACCTAGCGCAGACCCTGGCCACCGAGTACAGGGTTGGACTCGCGGAGGCGTCTAACGTTGCGATTGTCACCCACAGCCAGGGCGGCCTCATCCTGCAGCGGTTCCTCGCCTGGATGCTGGACCAGGGCCGCGGCCGGGAATTGGCCCGGATCCGCTCGATCGTAATACTGGCCTGCCCCAATGGCGGGTCGGAATATCTTCGATCCATCCGCCGCGTCCTCTGGTTCGGCCACCACCCCCAGGCTGGGAGCCTGAAGGTATTGGACAGGCGGGTTACGGATACCCAGCGGACTGTGCTCGAACGCATTGTCAACGCCACTGGCGTTGATGACCGCCAGTGCCGAATTCCGTTCCACGTCTACGCCGGCGACTCCGACAAGATCGTCACCGCCGCCTCTGCTCAGGGCGCGTTCCCCCAGGTGGGCACCTTGCCGGGTGACCACTCCTCGATCCTCGATCCCGACGCGCCTGGTAACCGTACCGCCGAAACGGTGAAGCAGCACCTCCTCGACGATTTGGCGGCCAACTCCGCCACAGCGATCGGCCGTGGACGCTCAGTCCAGCGCGGACACGGAAGCGCTGCTGAAGCTGCGGCGCCGGGCATGTCGCGGCCTGTCACAACCTGGGATGCACACCGCTTGGGGGTGCACCACGCAATCACGGCTGACTCCGTCCCCGGGCAGGCTTTGCCAGATCTCACCGCATATGTGCCACGGGCTCACGACGCACGGCTGCGCGAACTGCTTGCAGCACCGGTGCGGCCGGTAATGGTGGTGCTCGTAGGTGGTTCATCGACGGGGAAGACCCGGGCGGCCGTCGAAGCGGTACGCGAATGCCTGCCGGACTGGTCACTGCTACGCCCGGCCGATGCGGCCGGACTGATGAGCCAGCTTCATAGTGGCGCGGTGAGCCCGCGTACGGTTCTCTGGCTGAATGAGACCCAGATATTCCTGAGGGATTGGCCAGATGTAGCGTCCGCTTTGCGTGATCTACTCGCAGGTGATGACCCTGTAGCCGTGATCGGCACCATGTGGCCCGAGTTCTGGAAGGAGCTCACATCGCGGCCGGAGGCCAGGGAGCAAGACGTAAACCATCAGGCCAGGGAACTGCTGCTGCAGGACGCCGAGAGGGTCGATGTACCGGAGACATTCACGGGTACAGACCTGGCTGAGCTGCGCCGCCAGCTCGCCGCCGACCCGCGCCTGGCAGCAGCCGCAGAAGCGGCTCGCAGGGACGGAAAAGTGATACAGGTGCTGGCCGGGGGGCCCGAGCTCGTGCAGCGCCACGAACACCCCGCCGATGTCGGAGACAGGTTCGGGAACGCTGTACTAACTGCCGCGATGGACGCTCGCCGGGTGGGTTATGAAACGCCCATCAGCACGCCTTTCCTTGAGCAGGCGGCTCCGGCCTATATCAGCTCTTCCGACCGAGCCGGTACACCTGGCACATGGTTCGCCACAGGCCTCGGCCACGCCGCCCGCGAGATCCGCGGCATCGCAGCGTTGACCGCGCAACGCGACCAGCCCGGATTCGGGCCAAAGGACGAATATGTACTTCACGATTACCTCGATCAGTACGCACGCGCGGCGCGGCGCGGGGTGCTCGTCCCAGGAGCGGTGTGGGATGCCCTAACCGTCCACGCGCTCAACCCAGGTGACCAGGCCCGGGTTGCCCAGCAAGCGCAGCGGCGCGGCCTGTACCGCTACGCGGTCGCACTGGCACGGCCCGCCGCCGAGGCTGGCGACAGCGCCGCGATGCAGCTCCTGGCATTTCGTCTCGACGAGGCCGGCCACGCCGACGAGGCAGAGCAGTGGAGGCGGCGCGCCGCCGAAGCCGGCGAGCCTGTTGCGGTGCAACTTATGGCACAACGCCTGGATGAGAGAGGCGACCACGAGGGAGCCGAAGCGATACTGCGCAATTCCGCCGCCAGGGGCGATGCTTCCGCGATCTTGTCCCTGGCTGGACGACTCGACGCGGCTGGGCAGCGTCTAGAAGCCGAGCACCTATTGGCCCAGGGAGCAGATTCTGGCGGCACCGGGGTCATGGAGAACCTCGAGTCACGCCTTCGTGAGGAGGGCCGACGCGAGGAAGCTGAAGTGTGGCTACGGCGGGCTGCAGAGGCAGGCGATATCTTCGCCATGCAACGACTGGCCGGGCGGCTTGATGAGGTCGGCCAGGCTGAGGAAGCCGAAACATGGCTGGTCCGGGCGGCCGAGCTGGATGATCATTTCGCGCACTTCGTAAGACTTCGTCTGTACCAGCGGCTCGATGAGGCCGGTCGACCGGATGAGGCTGACCGCTGGCTGCGCCGGGACATCGAGGCAGGCGATACATCATTCCTTTGGATTTTGGCTGGCCGGCTCGAACAATCCGGCCGAGCTGAGGAAGCGGAGGTACTGCGGCAACGTGCCCGCGACGCAGGCGAATACATGGCCCTGTACCCCGCGATCGCGGAGCTCGAACAGGCAGGTGGCGGCCTTGATGACTTCGAGCAACTGCTGCGCCGCCCCGCTGAAGCCGGAGAACTCTTCGCCATGCAGACCTTGGCAAGGAAGTTCGACGAGGCCGGCCGGGAGACTGAGGCCAACCAGTGGCTAGGCGACTTGGCACGAGTCGGCAATCTCGGTGCTCTCCACGTCTTGGCAGGACGGCTTGAACTAGCGAACCGAAACGAGGAAGCTGAGCGGGTTTGGCGCCGGATCATCGAGCTTGGCAACTCGGCCGGCGTGCACAACCTAGCCCAACGACTCGAACGCAACGATCCGGACCGCGCCGATAACCTGCGACGTTACGGTATCGAGCCCGGAGGTAGCACAGCGGCCCCATGGTGAGGGCTACCTCTCCAGGCCGTCAGTGGGGTCGCGCGGAACGCCGATTTCGTCAGGCCGCCGCGCTGCTGACCCGCGACCAGGCCGCCCTGGCCGCGCTCGACGACCCGGACGGCGTGGCGATGACGCAGGCTCACAACCGCATGCGCGAGCTTGGCAAGCAGGACAACAACCAACCGATCGAAAGGACACGACAGTGAAGCGATCTTCGATCATCGCGGCAGCCGCTGTTACCCTCGCCCTCGTCGGCGGCGGGACCGCGCTGGCAGCGACGAACAGCATCCCCGATTCCAGCGGGGTTATCCACGGGTGCTATTCCGCAAAGAACGGGGCGCTGTCGGTCATCGACGCCGACGTCGGTCAGTCATGCGCCAAGGGGACCACCGGGCTTGACTGGAATCAGACGGGTCCTCAGGGTCCGGCAGGACCGCAGGGACCCGCAGGACCGCCGGGAGCGGGTACGGCGGGACCGGGCGGACTTGACGTGATAGAAGTCACGCAGTCTCCGAGCGACGCAGGACCCACCACTGCGGTATGTCCCCCGAGTCACCCATACGTCCTCGGCGGCGGAGGAGCAGCCATCGGCTCGAAGCCAAACTGGATCGGCATAGCGCGAAGCCTGCCGGCGACCGTGAACGGCGCGACCGTTCCGAACGCATGGACAGTCGAAGGTGTGCCTGACGGCGCGGAGAGCTTCACCGCCTACGCCATGTGCGCGAAGTAGCAGGAACGCCCCAGGAAGCCCCGAGCGAACCTAACCTAAGCGTCTTCCAGGGTCCTTCCTTCCGGCCTGCTCCGGCCGCCGAATTCGCAAGGTAAGTCTGGACAGCACCCTGCCCGGACGTCCGGAACTACATTGCGAAGCCCACGTCAGCAGCCCCGCTCCTCGCAGCCTTCGGTCGGACAAGACACCTGGCCGGCCCGGCGGGCCGGCCAGGGCCCGTGGGTCAGGACGCCGCGGCCTTGCGCGCTGCGGCTGCCTCAGCGGCGGCTGCGGCACGCAGCTGCAGGCAGTACAAGGTGAAGCTGGCCCAGTCGGTGAGCACGCTGGCGTCGTTTCCCGGGGATGTGCTGCCGCGCCGGTCCCGGTAGAACGCTTCGAGCAGCGCGGCGGTCCCGGGCGTGCGCAGGAACTCATCGATGTCGGTGAGCAGCCCGGTCAGCTCGGCGGCTTCCCGGCGGTTCACTGCCCCTGCCCGGGGATAGCCGCGGCGCCGAACCTGGCCCAGGCCGCGGTGCCGGGCTGGGCCGAGTGCGCCTCATCCGCGACGGTCACCGGCCCGTCCAGATGCCCGGCGGCCTGGTAGCCGGTGATGGACAGCAGGTCCCCGTCACCGAACCGGCCCGCCACCGCGGCGGTGCCCAGCGCGGCATCAACCGCCGCGGCGCCGGCGAGGGCGGCGAGCTCGACCGCCTCGGCCATCTTCGCCCGGACCCTGGACGCGCCCGCGGCGGCGGCCTCGGTCAGCCAGGCCCGGGCGCCGTCGCCGATCGCCAGGAACGCTTCCTCCGCCGCGGTGGCCGCCTTGACGCGCGGCGGCCGCGGTGTCCCGCCGGGCTGCTGCGGGTGGCCGGGGTAGCGGGCCAGGTCGATCCGCGGGTTCCCCGGCACCGACAGCCGGTGCCGGGCAACCTCGGCCAGGCCCAGCGGCCCGTCGCCGGCCCAGTCCGGGCGCAGCGGCAGCGCCGCCAGGTCCGCGACCGCGACCAGCTCATCGCCGTCCGCGCGGACCCACACCTCCGCGCCGACCAGGCCCGGCGGGACCGAATACCGCACGCTGCCGAACCGGATCGTCTGGTCGGTGTTCACCATCCGGGTGGTGCCCAGCGCGGCGGTATGCGGCACCTGCGGCAGCGGGTGCAGGCGGGCCCGCTCGATCTGGAGCCGGCCCGCCGGGACTGCGCACGTCTCCCGGTGCACCCGCCCGTTCACCACACCGCAGAACCCCTCGCACGCCCGCGCCAGCTCACCGAAGCTCCCGTAGGCTTCCAGCAGGTTCGCCTCCGCCGGGACCAGGTCAGCCTTGGCGACCCGGACCGTCGCCTCCGACCCGCCCTTGGATTCCGGGTCATACGGGACACAGGTATGCACCGTCATCCCGTAATGCCTGCCCACGGCGACGATCTCGGGATGCCGCACCGGGACCCCCGCGACATGCTCGACGGTGACGGTCTTCTCGTTATCGGTCAGCGCATACACCGGCACCCCGCCGATCCGCCGCAGCGTCGCGTCCAGGCACGCGATCAGCGTCGGCAGGGTCCGGTCCCAGGTAGGCAGCACCCCGGAACCGGGACCAGGCCAGCCACGCGCAGAACAGCACCGTGCCCCGCGGCTCGCCGTCCGGTCCCGGCACCACCGGGCCCTTGCCCCAGTCCCACTGCACCCACAGCCCCGGCTCAGTGATCCACGGCCGGTACGTCCTGCGGTGCCCGGCCCGCCACCGGGCCTTGGCCACCGCGACCGCCCGCCGCGTGGTCCGCTCGTTCCCGCCGAACTCCATCACGGCC
>WNGL01032526.1_pt1 | contig 12557 bp, 13 predicted proteins | sample 5400591 | NCBI WGS metagenome assembly WNGL01 (sample SAMN13153377, study PRJNA577476) | soil metagenome | isolation source: 80 cm soil or saprolite under Garry oak tree replicate 1 | place: USA:California | collected 2016-06-15
TTTTTGCGCCAGAAAATTCTCGATCATTCGGTGCTGGACAAACAAATCGACCCGGAACGCGACCGCTGGGAATTTGCGGCCGCGCGAGAAGCGCTCGCGCGCAGGCTGCCGATCTTCGCTATTTGCAAGGGACTTCAGGTATTCAATGTCGCCCTTGGCGGCACACTGAAGCTCGATATCAAAGGCCACAATTTACCGGAGCAACGCGATCGCGAAATCCAACCACTGCGCCATTCGCGGCGCGCATCACACCGCTTTTCAAAAGTGAACAGTGCGCATCACCAGGCAATCGAAAAGCTAGGAGACAATTTGGAAGTTGAAGCGTGGTCCGCTCACGATGGAATTGTCGAGCAAATACATCTGCAAAAATATCCCTTCGCTTGCGCTGTGCAGTATCACCCCGAGCGCAGCCGCATTTACGACTCGCTCTTCGAGGATTTCTTTGACAGAATTAACAGAATTCACTGAGTGATTTCAGAAAAAGATTCTGTTGATTCCGTTCATTCTATCTGAGGAATGTCCACGCCGCAAAACACCATCGCCATGGTTTATGATTAGGATCATTGACGAAGTTATGAAAAGGGAAACACCAAAGTTTAATCAGCTCGTATGACCTTGCAGTATTCGCTAAACGATATTGAACCGATTTGGATTCCCGGTGAGTTCCCGTTAGGCAAAACCGAAGACCGAAGAGTGAAGGTTAACCTATCCGGCACAACGAATTCATATTTCCCGCCGGCGATGCTCGAGATCGGCGACTTGCTTTGTGGAACTCGCCCTGCTCGACCTGACTATTTCATTACCTTGCTGCTCACGTATCCATACGGCACGGTTCCATTTAACGTCGCTCCTCCAAAAGAAGGATTTTGGTCAGAGATCCCCGGTTCGACAATTTACGGCCAAATTCGCATTCCGCTCCCCAAAGAAGCGATTGCGTTCCTCAGGCCTGTCGACACCGGCGGCGCCTACAGCTACGAGTTGACTCTTGAGAATGTGGCGATGGAAAACAGGACGAAGCGACCGAAGGCGTAGATGTTAGAGAAGTGCGACAACTGCGGACGATCGGCGATAGCTGGAGTTCGCGACCAGTGAGGCATCTTCTGTTCAATTGTCTGCCGCGATTACGCAGCGTATCCGGGCTTCTGCAAGGCATGTATCGACGCTTCGCTGCCAACATCCGCAGGTCACAACATTACCTTCAACGGAATAGGGGGCATGTTCTACGGCACCAGAGACCGATGCAAAACCTGCGGCTCGGTCATTCGCGGGCAGTGGTTTTGTATTTTCTTCATCCCGATCTTTCGGGTTGGGCAGTACCGCGTCAAGTACGTTGCACCCAAACGTTATCTGAGCCGGGAGTTGCCCCGCAAAGTTAAAGGATAATCGAGTTGTGCGTGAAACCGTCCAGAACTGAAAGACTCGCTTTCTGGCGAGATGAGTATGCGCTCGAATCCTTTCTCCAGCTCCGCGCAGTACTCAATTTCATACTTGGGGCACCGCAGGGATCGCAATTGAGAGTCTGGCTGACGGTCTCTGCAACAGTGCTATATGCCCGTCCTTTTAAGCAACGTGACGCAGTAAGATTGTCAGATGCAGAGGTGCCCGGGATGTTTCGCACTGTTCATGACGACGTGATTCGGCATCGCGACAAAGCGATTGCTCATCGAGACCCAAACGCCCACAAAAAAGGTGTATTTGGGAACGACCTGCGAATCGTTTGCAAAGGCAACGACCTGTTTATTCCCACAACTAGCCCGGCGATGGAGAATACCCTCGTACGAAGTCTTTTAGAACTGACCGGGATTTTGATACCGCGCCTTGAAGATCGTACCGGCGTTTTCATCCGCAAATATTTTCCGACTCCGCTCCCGGAAGGGAGCTACATTCTGAGCTTGGAAGAGAATCCCGCTGAATGGCTGATTCCCGCAGCCAAATGAGACGGTAGATGTTGTGCCAGTATGATCAGCGACGCTGAAAAATGAGAATGAAATGAAAATGTGGTCAGTCCTTCGGCGGGGGCAGATCGTTCCTCACGATGACTTCCAACTTAATTTCCTGAAATGCCAGTTGATCATGAATGAGCCCGAGCAATTCGACTGCGCGCGTATCGGGCATGTGTGCGCAACGGAACTCAATGCGCGCCGGCTTGCCGGCCAGCTCCGGATGCGCCTCCGCCATTTCGCCGTCGAGCAAAAATGAAACGTAAGCGTTGAACCGCTCCTGCAATGCCAGCAACTGTTCATCGGAGCCGTTCCACTCGTTAGGCTCATTCATCACGAGAACGAGTTCGCCCATCTTCGGGTCCTGCGCGATGACATCGATCACGCCCGTTCGATGTTTTGCTTCTAGCTTCGGATCTTTATCCTCCATGTAGGTGATTGAATATTGGGCATCGGATGCCTGCTCGCGAAAACTTTCGGAGTTCTGCGCCTGCCACGCCGTAGCGTTGCGAAGGCGGGTTCGATGTTCAAGAGAAACAAATGACTATCCGGATGCCGCCGATCTGCGCGCATTCCAACGAGGTAGCGGCGATTGACCTCAATCGCCTCCGGGCGAACTTTGATGGCGCGATGGCAAAGGCAAAACGTGTAGGTCAATTGACGCTGCTCGGACGAACCGAAGCAAGAATTCCCGCCTCCCCTGCGGAGGCGCGCCTTGAGACTTTTCCAAATCCAGCGCCCCGCCGGAATTATTGGATTCATTTTGAAACGGACGATTTCACTTCCGTCTGTCCGGTAACAGGGCAACCCGATTTTGCCCGCATCGACATCGATTACGTGCCCGACCGTCTCTGCATCGAAAGCAAATCGCTAAAATTTTATCTGGCCTCCTATCGAAACGAGCGCGCGTTCAACGAAGCGGTAACCAACCGTATTCTCGACGATTTCGTTAAAACCTGCGCGCCGCGCGAAGCAATCGTGACTGCGCAATTCTCCGCCCGCGGCGGCATCGCGCTCACTGTGCGCGCCGAGTATCCCGACAAGAAAGTGCGGCGCGACGACCAACAGAACTGGTAGGGCGCGACCGCCGGTCGCGCCGAGGAGTCACCAAAGAGTTGGTTTCCCGCCTCTCCCCTTTCGCAAAGGGGAGAGGACTAAGGTGAGGGGTTGTTCTGGCACAGCGGATTGCAAACCCAAAACCCTCACCCTACCCTCTCCCTTGCGAAGGGAGAGGCGAACCAGGCTCCGAGCCAAAATTGCAGGAAATGAAACGCGCAGTCGTCCTTTTGAGCGGCGGAATCGATTCGACTACCACGCTGGCAATCGCGATCGCGGAAGGCTACGTTGCCTACGCGCTCTCATTTGATTACGGTCAGCGTCACCAGATCGAAACGGAAGCGGCTCGCCGCGTCGCTGACTCGTTAGGCGCTAAAGAGCATCGTATCGCGAAGATCGACCTGTGCATCTTTGGCGGCTCGGCTCTCACTGACGATATTGATGTGCCAAAGCAGCGTTCGGAAATAGAAATCGCGCACGGCATTCCGATCACCTACGTTCCTGCACGCAACACCATCTTTCTCGCGTACGCACTTGCCTGGGCGGAGGTGATTCCGGCCAACGATATTTTTCTCGGCGTAAACGCGATCGATTACAGCGGCTACCCCGATTGTCGGCCGGAATTTATCGAAGCGTTCGAGAACCTGGCCAATCTTGGAACGAAAGCCGGAGTTGAAGCCAGCCGTTTTCAAATTCACACGCCGCTCATCAAATTTTCAAAGGCCGACATCATTCGCAAAGCCGTCGAACTCGATGTCGATCTCTCGCTTACCCACAGCTGTTATGACCCATCGCCCAAAGGTTTAGCTTGCGGCGCATGCGATTCCTGTCTTCTGCGTCTCAAAGGCTTTCGCGAGGCGGGAATCAAAGATCCAATTCGCTACACAAACAAATGAAGCGCCTATTCAGGATTTTCGAGCTTTCCAAAAGCGAACAGCGCGTCGTGCTGATTCTAATGTTTGTTCTGATCGTCTTTGCATTCATGGGATATGAACGCCGCGTTCATCGCGTTCACGCTCGCACTCCAACCGTGTTAGAAATGCAAACATCCCCAAGCCCCGAACAAACCGAGGAGGAGCATTAGAATTTATCCCTTTTATGCAGACGGCATTTGGTTCACGACTTGGCGCGGGAAGAGGGTTCAAATGATCTTTATCCGGCGCGTCGTTATCGTTGCATTATTTTGTGCTTTCAGCGGACAGTTGGTAGCCGCAGAGAGGATTAGGATCAACGTTCGTCAGTCGGATGCTGCGATTAGACAGCAACTTTTGCAGCTGACGCCACCAGGGACTTCGATCGACCAGATTCACGATTTTCTAGAAAATCGCCTTGCCCGAGATGAAGGCACTCGCATCGCAGGCTGGCCTGTCCGAGTGTCTGGAGCTTTTATGAGTGTCGCTCTAGGTCATTATTTCGAGCCGCGCAGTTTTTCAGAGGGTTTTTTCCTCTTTCCTACAGTTGTCCAAGCATTCTGGCATTTCGACAAGCGAAATAAGCTGCGCGACATCCAGGTACGAAGGGGGATCAGCGGATGGTAGATGGGCGAGGGAAGAAGGGGTCGCATCTCAACATTCGACATTTCAATCCCCCATTAAACCAGGAATTCGTCCGTACCCTACAAAGACCGGACTGATTTTTGCGTCGCCGCTTTGGGGTGGCGCCGGCATTTTGAAATCAAAAACGCTGACGCCCCAACGTTGTTTGCCATCGTACGTGCGGCCGTCGCTTGATCCGAGCATGACGCGCTTGTTCGTTCGCTTTTCGCGGCCCAGATAAATCATCGTGTGCGTGATGGGTGGATCGCGGTCGATATTGTAGGTTCCCCGCCAAAACAACAGGTCGCCGGGCTTAAGTGCGTCGAGCTCGAATGAATCTTCGTGGCGACTCAGGACCGCATTGAAATTCCCAGCCTTGCGGACCCAGACATATTGCTGGCTGGAGTCACGCGGCACATCGGGGAAACCGTTTTGCTGAAGGACGTAGTAAATGAAGCCGGAGCAATCCATGCCGCCGTTTGCGGGATCGGCAGAGCCATACGTGTAACCAAGATTCTGTTTTGTTAGCGCAAGGCCGACATCGGTTATCTGCCGCACTTTTGACGGATAACCGTCGTAATCCGCTATTTGGGCAGGCGAAAGACTCATGTTGGGCCAGGCCTTCTTTCCTGGCGCAGGACGCTCCGGAGGCGAAGGCGTCGGCTTTTCTGCTGGACTCGGAGATGGTGTCTCTGTCGCAGCCGGAGATTCGGTTGGTGTGGGTGTAGGAGATGTTTTCTTGCGCTTTGATTTACTTTTGGTCGGACTTGGAGATGGAGTGGGCGAAGCTTTCTTCTTTCGATGTTTGCGAGTCGGTGTTGGCGCCGGCTCGAAAACTTTTTTGATCTTCGTGCCTAACGATTCTTCAGCCGCCTCCGCGGCAGAGGCGCCGAATAAAAGCGCGCCGAGTAAGAAACAGCGAATTATTGTTTTGAGAGCCATGTGAAACGCCAGTTACAGGCGTCTGACACAGACGCCCTACAGTTTACACTCCTCAGCGGAGAATCGAGCGTGCGATCAGAGTCGGATGCGCTGAGACAGCGCACGCTACAGCTGGCGATTTGCATCGGCAGGCAAGATGCCCGCCTGCCCCACAGGCAGGATGCCTGTGCTACGGCTGAGCTAGCTCCTGGAGAATTTCTTTATTGAGACGAATGCCGCCCTCGAAATTTTCGAGAGGGAAATTTTCGTTTGGTGAATGCGCGCGGCAATCTGGCAACGCGAGTCCCATCAGAAGCGTTTCAATGCCGAGAATCCCGCGAAACTGCGAAACGATCGGGATGCTGCCGCCTTCGCGTATGAGCGCGACGTCGCGGTTGAAAGCCTTGCGCAGCGCGCGCTGTGCTGCTTCGCCGAGCGGCGAATGCGGATCGGTGAGATACCATGGGCCGCTGTGACCGGTGGTGATTTCCATCGTCACGCCTTTGGGCAGGTTCTTTCGTAAATGTTCCTTTGCGAGCTTTAGAATTTCATCGCCCTCCTGTTCAGGAACGAGACGGAATGTCAGTTTCGCCATCGCATGGCTGGCAATGACAGTCTTTGTACCCTGGCCTTGATAGCCGCCGCCGATTCCGTTGATCTCGGCTGTCGGCCGCGCCCAAATGCGCTCCATCGAGTTGTAGCCGGCTTCGCCGAAAAGTTCGGGCACGCCGGTTTCATTTAGAATCAGCTTGTCGCCGTCGATCGGAAGCTTGCGCCACGCTTCGCGCTCCCAGTCTTCGAGCGGGTTCACACGATCATAGAATCCCGCGATGGCCACACGACCTTCGCGATCGTGAAGCGTGGCCAATAATCGCGCGAGCGCAGTGATCGGATTCGCAACGGCGCCACCAAAGACGCCCGAATGCAAATCCATTTTCGGACCAGTGACCTTGATTTCGAGGGCCGTTACGCCGCGGAGGCCATAGCTGAGGGTTGGCGTTCCGCGCGCAATCATTCCGGTATCGGAAATTACCGCCACGTCGCTTTTCAGTGCATCGCGATTTTCCTCCAGAAAACCGCCGAGGTGAACGCTGCCAATTTCTTCCTCGCCTTCGATCACCAGATGCAAATTCACCGGCAGGTCGGCATTTTGTTCGATCGTCTCCTGGATACCGATGATGTGCGAAAGAATTTGACCCTTGTTGTCCGTCGCGCCGCGGGCGAAGACGTATCCGTCCTTGAGAACGGGCTCGAATGGCGGCGAATCCCAAAGCTCCAGTGGATCCGGCGGCTGCACATCGTAATGCCCGTAGATCAGAACTGTCCGGCGTCCGGGCTGATGTTTGTTGCGCGCCCAGACGATCGGGTGCCCCTTCGTGGGAACGAGCTGCGTCTCCAGCCCGATGCTCGTAAGTTTTTTCACGAGCCAATCTGCACATTGCTTCAGCTTTTCTTTGTACTGGTCATCAGTCGAAACACTTGGAAATCGCAGAAAAGAATAGAACTCCTCAAGATAATTGTCGCGCATGGTGAAAAGCTAATCGGTTTTCGCCGTTTGCCTACGACTTCCACCGCAGCTGGACACGGATGAGATACACAATCGATGCGACAGCGAGCACGATTCCGGTCACCACAAATTCCCGAGCCATGGCGTGCGCGAGAATCCAGATAATCGCGACGATCGCCAGCGCAGGGACAATTTTCATACCGGGGAAATTGAAGGGCTCACCATCCGATCGGACATCGCGTTGCACCAAAACCCAGCAGCCAGCGCAGCAAAGCAGATACATCAACAACACGGCGACGTTCGAAAGCACCGCCAGTTGTTCGAAGGTGCCGCTGAGTGATAGCGCAAAGGCCAGCGTCGCATAAGTAATGATCGCGACGTCCGGTGATCGGTAACGCGGATGAACGTGCGCGAAAAATTGCGGCAACGCGCCGTCCCGGCCGAAAGCAAAGATCATTCGCGGTGAACTCAGGATATCGCTCGTAACAAATCCAAATGCCGAGACGCTGGCTCCAGCCAAAAGAATCGTGCGGCCTAAATTGCCGAGAAATTTTGCCGCCGATTCGGCGAGTGGCGCGTCGGGATAATTCGCAAGATCGGCGCCGAGGGTACCCTGCGCGACGAGTTGGATCATGAGGTAGATGATAGTGGTGACGACGAGAGCGAGATAAGCCGACCGCGGAACCGTGCGCGCCGGATTCTTCACTTCGCCGCTCGGAATCAACGCCACCTCGATTCCGACGAACGCAAAAATCAGCAGGATAACGGCATCGCCTAACGACTTGCTGCTGGGCCAACTGCTCCAGGCAAGATTCGGCGCGTGGATGAAAAATATTCCGACGCCAACGAACAGCAACAGCGGCAGAAGCTTTGCGACTGTTATCACGGTCACCGCACCCGCGCCTTGGCGCACGCCGCGGATGTTGATCAACACGAGCGACGCGTAAACGGCGAACATCACGGCTACGCGCATTATCGGACCGCCGAGGAACGGAACCACTAGCGCGACCGAGTTTGCCAACACGTTCACGACGCCGGCGACCGCGCCGATCGCGGTTAAAAAGTAAAGCATACCGGCGAGGAATCCGACGTAACGACCAAACGCGACTTCGACATACGCGTACAAGCCGCCGGTCAATGATACGCGGCTGCCGGCAATCGCGAAACAAGTGACGAACAAGACCATCGCAATCGCACAACAAAGAAATGCGAACGGCGCAGCTGAGCCTAGTCCCTTCGCAACCGTCGCTGGGATCACGAAAATTCCCGCACCGATTGTCGAGCTGACAATATTCGCGGTGAGAGCTGGAACGCCAATGCCGCGGACCAACTGATGATCGATGCGCTCTTCTTGCTGTATCCACGCTGGCGCTTCATCTGCCATTGGCGCATCGTGAGTGAACGATTTGTCCAAAGCAAGAATGCGAGTAAGCTCCGGCATCTAAGGGTGTGTGCTTTCGAATGGGGGGTAATTGCGTTGCAGCGCCTGCAAGGGGACGCCTCTCCTTGGCAAGGGAGAGGGTCAGGGTCGCCCAAAAAGCCATTAATTTGTCCGAACCCCTCACCTTCATCCTCTCCCCTTGTCGCAAGGGGAGAGGCGACAAAGCACGCAAGGGTTCGCGCGATTCCGGTCTTATGCGGCAAGACGAAGGCCCAATATCCTGTGGTCGCACCCTGCCAGAACCCCTTCAAATTGTGTGATTTTCCGCTTGTAAGCCCGGCACGGCTGCTGTATTGAGGCTGCCGAGGCCCGGGGTGTGGCCCACAATGCATTTACAATCGCTCGAGCTACTCGGCTTCAAATCGTTTGCCGATAAAACCGTCTTTAATTTTCACGAGGGCACCACCGCTATCGTCGGGCCGAACGGTTGTGGAAAATCCAATGTCCTTGACGCCGTCCGCTGGGCACTCGGCGAGCAATCCGCCAAGTCACTCCGCGGCGACGAGATGGCGGACGTGATCTTCAACGGCGCGGACACACGCAAGCCCGTAGGATTGGCAGAGGTCTCACTCACGTTCACCGATTGTGCTGAAGAGTTCGGAATCGACTGGCATGACGTGCGCGTCACCCGCCGCGTCTATCGCGATGGCAACTCCGAATATCTGTTAAACAAAACCCCCTGCCGCCTTCGCGATATTCAAAATCTCTTCGCCGACACGGGCATCGCCCGCGCCGCATACTCGATGATGGAACAGGGCAAGATCGACATGATCCTGAGCTCGCGTCCGGAAGATCGACGCGCAGTGTTCGAGGAAGCGGCTGGAATCACAAAGTACAAGGCGCAAAAGCGCGAGGCACTCCGCAAGGTGGAAGCCACCGAGGCAAATCTCCTGCGCATTGGTGACGTCATCAAAGAGGTAAAGCGCCAAATCGGTTCGTTGCAGCGACAGGCGGGCAAAGCGCGGCGATATCAGGCGCTGCATTCGGATCTTCGCGTGGTTGAAACTCATCACGCACGCAAACAGCTTGATGTTCTCGAAGGTGATCTCTCCGACTGTCACAAAGAAATCGAGCGTCTGACCCAGTCCGAGCACGCGACGCGCGAGAAGATCGACAACCGCGAAAATGCGCTAACCGAAGCACGCCACGCGCTGGACAAGATCGACATTCTGATCGCCGATTCGCGTGCGGAGGTGCAGCGACTGGAAAGTGAAGTCGCCGCGCACCGCAGCCGCATTGAGTTCAATCGGCAGCGTGCGGAAGAACTCGCCGAGCTGGTCGAGCGCGCGCAGAGCGACATCGGTGACGCGGAAAAAAAACGCAAGCAGCATGCCACTGAGATCGAGCAGGCCAACCACTCCATCGCAGAAATCGAGCGGCAATTGAAAGAAAAAGAAGCCGAGCTGACCGACCTCGCCAGCCTGGCCGCACAAATCCAGAAAAATCGCACCAAGCGCGGGACACAGTTGCAGGGTTTGCAAATCGCGCTGTCCAAATCCGAAAACCGCATCGCGACGCTCGAGGAGGAACTCTCCGGAACGAAAACGCGACGAGAATTGACCCGCGCTCAAAGTGAACACCTTGCCAAACAGGTTCGAACGTTAACGGCGGCGCGCGAGAAGCTCGCCAGGCATATTGCTGTCTCAGATAAAGCCAGCCGGCGCGAAGCGATCGATGTCGATGCGAGCCTGCGCGAAAAAGAAAGACTGCTCTCCGAAGCCGAACAGAACCTTGTCGCGGTCGAGCGAACGCTCGCGGAAAAAAGATCGCGTCTGGACGTTTTGCGTCAGCTCAATGAAGAAGGCGAAGGCTTGGCTGAAGGTTCGCAAGCTGTCCTCAAAGGTCTGGACGATCGCGACAAATTTCGTGAGGCGATTTCCGGTCCACTCGTGGCGCATCTGGAAGTCGATCCGAAGTTCGTTCCGGCGATCGAAGCTGCGTTGGGTCGAAATCTGCACGCGATCGTTCTAAAAGACGCGAGCGTTGCTTCCGAAATCATCACGCGACTCCGGAAAAAGAAGCTAGGCCAGGCTGCGCTGTTCATTCCGCAGTTGACAGGCTCCGCGCAAAAACCAGCGCGAAAAAGTCTGCCGGAGGATGCGCTCGCCTGGGCCACGGACAAACTGATCGCGCCGTCGTCGCTCGAACCACTCGTCGGACAGTTGCTCGGCGACGTCGCGATTTTCTCGGATTTACAACAGGCGCTTGAGTGTAAAAAGGCCGAGCCCACGCTGGCGATGGCCACGCTGGCCGGCGAATTTATTTCTCCCGAAGGGATCGTCTTTGGCGGCAGCAGCGAAGTGCGTGCGCCGTTATTACTGGAGCGCAAGGCGCAAATTGCCGATCTCGGGAAAGAAGAAGCCGCGCTGGCAAAAGAGCGCGAATCGCTTTGCGCGAAACGCGACGAAGCGAAAGCGGCGCTCGAAATTGCTTCGCGGCTCCAGCGCGAATTGGGCGAGGCCGAACGGGTCGCGCACTTGGAGCGCGAACTCCAAACGATACGGGATCAACTTGCAACAGAGCAGGCCGATCTGACCGCGTTCGAAGCCGCACAGAAAGAAACCACAGCGCGCGAGGAAGAGTTGACGGAAAAAATGAATCAACTGCGGCTAGCCGTGGCGACGGAGCGCCAGCGCCATGAAAACTTCATCGCGCAACACGAAACAATGCGCGCGCGCGAGGCCGAACTGTTGGAGCTGATCGCTGTGCGAAAAGCCGATATAACAATGTACGAATCGAAATTGGCCACACAGGCTGAGGAGTCGCGTGAGTCGGAAGCGTTAATTAAAAGTCAGACGGCGCAGCGCCAGCAAGCAGAAGCGAGCGCGGTGAAAATCGCCGAGCAACGCGCTACACGACTCTCCACGATTTCCGATTGCGAAACCGAGTTGCGACGTTTGCGCGATTCGTTAGGCGAATTGCAGGACCGGCGCGCCCAGCGACAAGTGCGCGAGTCGCAACTGCAAATGAAGATCGACAATCTCGCGGAGCATATTTCGCGCAGCTACCAGATTGATCTTCGCGCGTTTGTAGTCGATCAGCCCGCGTTCGAAAAAGTCCTGCGCGCGCAAGTAAAAAGGTGGATCGACCGCTCCGCAGGCGATGCTACAAATGGCGGCGAAGCCGCATCGAATTTACCATCGCGTTCGGAGAACGCGATCCACCTCAGCGACGTTGATCTTCAAAAACTCATCACGGATCTCCGCACACAGCTCGATAACATGGGTCCGGTAAATCTCGATGCCGTTCATGAGTACGACGAACTGGAAGAACGATACAAGTTTCTCGAAGCGCAAAATACCGATCTCACCAATTCACGTCGCGAGTTGCTCGATGTAATTGCGCAGATCAACTCGACGACCAGAAAGTTGTTTAGCGACACCTTTGCTTGCTCAGGTGCGAATCAACTTTCGCGAGATGTTCGCGGAACTTTTTGGCGGCGGGCGCGCAGACCTGTCGTTGCTGGACGACAACGATCCGCTCAACTGCGGCATTGAAATCACCGCTAAACCTCCTGGCAAACAGTTGCAAAGCATCTCGCTGCTCAGCGGAGGCGAGCGCTCCATGGTCGCAGTGGGATTGTTATTCGCGATTTACATGGTGCGACCGAGCCCGTTCTGCATTCTCGACGAAGTGGATGCGGCAATGGACGAAGGCAATATCAACCGTTTTATCCGGGTGCTGGAGCGCTTCGTAGAGCAGAGCCAGTTCATTATCATCACACACAACAAACGCACCATTGCCAAAGCCGATATTCTTTACGGCGTGACGATGGAGGAGCGCGGCGTGAGCAAACTGGTCGGAATGAAACTAACCGCGCCACAGCAAATTTCCGCCGAAGTAGCATCGAACGGAGGCGAACGTAGCCCGACCCAGCGACGGCTCGCGCTGGCGACGCGGTAGTTTTTTCTGCGGGGAGCACAGGCTGCTACCCTGCAATCGTCGGCAGCTTGCCGACGACATTTTTCGCGGAGCGAAATTTGAATTACACCACCCGCTTTTCGGCAAGCTGCCGAAAAGAACAGGCTGATAGCCCGTGCTCCCCAGGAAGAGAACACGGATCCGCAAAAAATTTTTGCGCGGGATTGTCGATCTCGCGTAGAATTGCCCGATGCTTCAGACGGCGCAGCGCAGCGCAAAATCGAAAACCAAAAAGT
>WNGL01007812.1_pt1 | contig 12552 bp, 12 predicted proteins | sample 5400591 | NCBI WGS metagenome assembly WNGL01 (sample SAMN13153377, study PRJNA577476) | soil metagenome | isolation source: 80 cm soil or saprolite under Garry oak tree replicate 1 | place: USA:California | collected 2016-06-15
CAGGATCTGCGCGGCCAGCGGCAGCCCGGCCCCCGACTCGATGAGCCTTGTCCCTGCGGTGCGCCGCAGGGCATGGAACGACTTGCCGTCACGGGCCACATGATCGATGCCGGCCCGGGTCAGGCGGCGGCGCATGAGGGCCGGGCCCGTCGAGTTCCCCAGCTTCACCAGCGGCGCTTTGAGCCGGACGAACACTTCTCGGGCGTCACAATCGGGCCGGCCGTGCAAGATCCACTCAGCGACAGCGTTGCCTGCCAGTGCTGAGAGCGGCAGCACCAGCGGCTTCGATGTCCTGGCCTGGACCAGCCGGATCTCGTCGCGACGCCAGTCGATGTCGTCCAGGCGCAGTGCGACGATGTCGCAGCAACGCAGCCCGGTCGAGACCGCGAGCACGACCATCGCGTAGTCCCGCTTCCCGCAGGGGGTCCCTGTCTCGATCCCCTCAGTGAGACGGTTGATCTCCTCATGGGTAAAGCACGGCAGCGCCCGCACCCGCCGCGGCGCGGCAAGCGCGAGCAGGCCATCGATGCGGACGTCACTGAGCCCGGCGGCGTTGAGGAAGGCGAAGAACCTCTTGAGCGACCACACCACGTTGCCAATGCCTGCAGGCCGCTTTGGCGCCATCCCCGCCATGAACCCTCGAACGTCGTCCACAGTGACCGCACCGAGAACACCCCGGCCAATCCGGTCGAGGTAGGCCAGGAAATGGCGAATCTCGCCGGCCAGCAGCCGCACCGATCCCGGAGCCACGTCCAGGCCGGCCGCCGCGGCGAACTGCTCCAGGACTTCACCAGAGCTCTCGCTGAGATCAGGGTCCGGGCTCATCACCCGCCAGGTCACCCGGCCGGTTCTCTGGAACTCCAGCATCATGCGGGCTGTCTTCACCAGGGCGTTTCGCCTGTTCCGGCCGATCTCACCGCGGCGCGCACGCTCCTGCTGGCACGCGACGAACTCGCCGGCCACCCTGCTTGACAACGTGTCGAAGCCCCGTCGGCCGCAGAACTCCGCGACCGCCTCGCAGCACCTGCCGTAGCGAGCGACCGTGTCGCTCGACAAACCCACACCCTCAACCACACCGAGCACGGCATCAGCCAGCCCGGACACCATCGACCCCATGGCACTTTCCCTTCATTCGATGAACCGCCGGTTCGGACGAACATGGCGGCACCATCACCATGGGTGGAGAACGTCAAGGAAGAGGTCCCGTGCGCGCAACTGACGCGCCGGATTATCCCGACAGGCGACAGTCGCGAGAGTGCGTCATCCCAGGTCACAGGCCCATCACGCGTGCAAGGGAACGGGTATCGGAATAACCCGAGAATCGGAGTAATACCAGTTATTCCGACATCGGAATAACTGGTACCTGCAAGCCACGCCGAGCTGCTCGCGCTGGCCGCCGAACGGCTGCGGCCCCGGGCGAGCGCCGTCCCGACAGCCAGGTCAGCGGGAGGGCGTCATGACCGCGCTTGCGCCGATCCTGGAAGCTTCCTCACCGACCGGCCGATGACCCAGCGCGGCGCCAGCCCGCACACTATCGTCTCCCTACCGAGACACATTCACGCTGCTGCTCGGCTACCTCCACCAGCAGACCGGCAAGCTGCCCGCCCAGCTCGACCTGGCCGACCTGGACCCCGCCGCCATCGGCGCATTCTTGCAGCAGCTGGAGCCAACCCGCGGCCCGCGGCAACAGCGCGGCCACCCGCAACGCGCGGCTGGCCGCCATCCGCTCGCTGTTCCGCTACGCCAGCCTCCGCGCTCCCGAGCACGCGGCCCTGATCAGCCGCGTCCTGGGCATCCAGCCCAAGCGACTTCCGGCTCGTACGCCAGGTGGAGAAAACGACGAATGGACCGAGGCCTGCCGCTACCTAGGCCCGGGTGCCTGCCGCAAGCCGGAAAGATAAGAAGCTAGCGATACAGCGTGTGATAATTCAGGCCATTGCTGTTCAAATAGATGCCGATCACGAGGTGGCATTCTCATACACCACTCGCCGGGACGTGGCCGCTTGGCGGACGATCCAGCCAACATGCGAATTGGTGAGACAAGGGATCAGCCGCAGGCGCGCTGCGCATCATGTCACATTCGGCGGCCGTGTCTCGTCTTCCTTTGGGCGGCTAGCTGGCGCCCCGCCACGCGGAGAAGGCCAGCGCGGAGCCAACTGCCCCGCCGCCGGGCAGGAGCTGCCGGGAGGTTGGTCAGCGACCTAAGCGGCTGTAGCGAAATAACTTAGTTTTCGACTGCAGCGGGCTTATTGTCTGTGCTATGAGCCCTGTGAGCGAGTCTCTGGCTCGCCGCTACGACGCGGTCAGGCCGCATCTGACCGAGCGTCAGTGCCGGGTCTGGCTTGGCGCCGAGGCCCGTGAGCTGGGGTCAGGCGGGGTCCGGGTTGTTGCTGATGCGGTGGGGGTTTCCCGGACACGGTGCGTCGTGGCCGCGATGAGCTGGATGACCCGCAGCCGCTGGAGGTGGGCCGCTCCCGCGTTCCCGGCGGGGGCCGCAAGCGCGCCGGGGAGCTGGATCCGGGTCTGGCCGGAGCGCTGGACAAGCTGGTCGACCCCGAATCGCGGGGAGACCCGATGACGCCGCTGCGCTGGACCGCTAAGTCGCTGCGCACGCTGGCCGGGCAGCTGCGTGCCCAGGGCCACCCGGCGTCAGCGACGCTGGTGCAGCGGCTGCTGCATGAGGCCGGCTACAGCCTGCAGGCAAACGCCAAGACGCTGGAGGGCAGCCAGCATCCCGACCGTGACGCTCAGTTCCGGCACATCCACGACACCGCGGCGGCGTTTCTTGCCGCCGGCGATCCGGTGGTCAGCGTGGACGCCAAGAAGAAGGAGAACGTCGGGCAGTTCAAGAACGGCGGCCGCGAGTACCAGCCCAAGGGCAGCCCGGTGCGGGTGAACGTGCACGACTTCCCCGGCGACGCGGAGGGCAAGGCGATCCCGTACGGCGTCTACGACATCGGGGCCAACACCGGCTGGGTCGGCGTCGGGACCGATCACGAGACCGCCGCGTTCGCGGTCAACACCCTGCGGACCTGGTGGAACACCCAGGGCCGACTCGCCTACCCTGGCGCGCGCCGGCTGCTGATCACCGCGGACAGCGGCGGTTCCGACGGCAGCCGCCGCCGGGCGTGGAAGACCGGGCTGGCCGCGCTGGCCGCCGGGACCGGCCTGGAAATCAGCGTCTGTCACCTGCCGCCGGGTACCAGCAAGTGGAACAAAATCGAGCACCGCCTGTTCGCCCAGATCACCAGGAACTGGCGCGGCAGGCCCCTGACCAGCCACGAGGCGATCATCAACCTGATCGGCGCCACCGCCACGACCACCGGGCTGACTGTGACCGCCCAGCTCGACACCGCCCCCTACCCGACCGGCGTCAAGGTCAGCGACCGGGAGATGAAAGACCTCCCGATAACCCGCGACCCCTGGCATGGCGAGTGGAACTACACGCTCCATCCCGCACCCGACACTCCCGAGCCGCACTGACTTGATTCAGTACGAGGGCTAAGGAGAGGATGGATGAGACAGTCGACGGCCAGGCGGCTGGCCGTGGGGCTCGCCCTGGTAGGCGCCGTGCTCTTTGCCCTTGGCGGAGTGTGGGCGCTCGCCGCTCCGCACTCGTTCTTTGATGTGGTCGCTCCCTATCCGCCGTACAACCGGCATCTGTTTCACGACGTGGGCGCGTTTCAGCTGGGGATCGCCGCCGCGTTCCTGGCTGGCCTGGCTGGCAGGAGCGGCCTAGCCGTCGGGCTCTGGGGCGGCGCCGTCGGCGCGTCGGCGCACGCAGTCTCGCACTGGATCGACGCCGACCTTGGCGGGCACTCGACGGACCCAGCGGTCATCACGGCGGTGGCCGTGATCCTGGTGATCGGGCTGATCGCAGCGGAGATTCCCCGGTGATGAGCCCGCCGCCTGGCGGAGACGGCCGCTCCGGCCCCAGATGGCCGGCACCTCAGCTGGGACGGCGGTGCGGCAGCGCCCGGCGCAGCCGGGCTCCGGTCAGCGCACGACCACCTCGCGTGGTCGAGCGACCTGGCCCCTCAGATGCTGTACTGCAACCTCACGCGCATGCAACCTCACGAGGTCCTCATCGCGTTGAGTCCCTGACGAGGAGGGACGGCGTGGCACAGCGGCCGCAGTTCCAGGACCTGTACGTCGCGCGACGCGGCGCGGTCCGTGCGACGGCGTACCTGCTGTGCGGCGACTGGCACCTGGCCGAGGATCTCGCCCAGGCGGCGTTCGTCCGGATGTACCAGCGCTGGGGCCGGCTCCAGCACTGGGACGACCTCGATGCCTACCTGCACCGGACCGTGGTGCGGCTCTGGATCGACGAGACCCGGCGCCGGCGGCACCGGGACACGCTGGTCGCCGAGCCGCCGGAGACACAGGAGCACGCCGACCCGGCCCTGCCGGACCCCGACCTGCTCCGGGCCCTGCGCCGGTTGCCGCCGCGGCAGCGGGCCTGTGTCGTGCTGCGGTACTTCAACGACCTCAGCGTGGCGCAGACGGCCGAGCTCCTCTCCTGCACGACCGGGACCGTGAAGAGCCAGACCTCGCGTGCACTCGACGCGCTGCGCGCCCACCTCGGCGTCGATGTCGTCGATGCGGTCGAGACGAAGGAGAAGAGCGAATGAGCGGCGTGGAGACCCGGGTCCGGCAGGCAATGGAGCAGGCGGTGTCGGCTGCGCCGACGTACGCCGGCACCTACGACGACGTGATCCGCGCCGGCCGGGCCCGTCGCCGCCGGAGCCTGATGCTGGTGGCAGGCGGGGTGGTCACCGCGGTTGTGGCCTCGACCGTGTGGGTGGCTGTGTCCATCGGCGGCCACCTGAGCAATTCCGAGCCGGTGGTGCCGGTCTCGCCACCACCGAGGACGCAGCCCGCCGACCGCCTCCCCGCGCGCGGCGAGGCCGCGGTGATCGCGCGCGTGGTGCGCAACCACAGCCCCGCGTCGGTCCGGCTCTTCCTCTACGCGGGCCCCGGCGTCGCTGGCGAGATCGACGTGGACGGGTGGGCCGACGACGGCCATGGCCGCTCGCGGGTGTACGTCGTGCACGAGACCGCGCCGGGCGCGATCGAGGCGGACCCGTGCCGGGACTCGGAGTTCGTCGCCGGAGGGACCTGCCGGGCCGTCCGCCTCCAGGACGGCTCGACCCTGTTCGTCCGAGGGGAGGCGGGCACGACGCACAAGACCGTGATGGCCGTGCTGCGGCACGCGGACGGCACCGGGGTTTCCGCCGAGTCCGACAACGGCTGGTTCCGGCGGCTCCGGACTCGCCATCTGCAGTTCGGGGGCGAGATCGCCACCCGGGTGCACCCGATCTACAAGGCCACGCAGCTCGCGGTGATCGTCCGTGCGGTCGACACCGCGCTGAACCGTCAGACCCCGTAGCGTCGGCGGGCGGCTGGTTTTCCACATCTTCGGTGCCCTGGCCGAGTTCGAGCGCGAGCTGATCCGGGGACCCCACCAACGCCGACCTGGAGGCTGCCCGGGCCCCGCCGCGGGGCCCGCACGCGCAGGAACACCGACCTGCTCGCGGCACGCGGGCGGCCGTGCTGCAGATACCTCGCCGACGTCGGCCGTTATCTCCAGCCTCAACTGAGGTGTCCTCGATGTTGCTGAGGGCTTCGTAGCGGGCTGGATTGCCCGTTGTGGACGTAGTTATCTCCTGTGCTGTCGCGCACGTGACAGACGTAGCGCACGGCAGAGGAGAAGTCGCATGCATGTGCAGCGGGTGGTAGTGCCCGGGAACCAGGCCGAGTCGTGGACGGTCCTGGACGATGACGGGCGGGTGGTGGAGCGATGGCTGGCCCCACCTGACGGCGATCGAACGCTCCCCGAACACGGTAAAGGCGTACGCACATTTACGCCGCACTCGGCATAAATGGGCTTATGCCGAGCCCTCCGTTATGCCGCTGATGATCTGGGCAATTGCTGGCCGTTACGCCTGTCATGGCTTGCGTTGTCGGCATAATAGTCGAGCCATTACGTTAGGTGACTGTTCCGATTCTCTGAGTAACCATTGCGTTGTCGATCACCGCTGAGGAGGCAGCAATGGACAGTCGGCAGCGAACGGGTCATCCGTCCCGGGTGAGGGTGTACGGGCCGCTGGCACCGTATGCCGATGGTTTCCGCCAGTATCTGGCCGCACAGGGCTATCACCCGCAGGTGATCGGCCGTCAGGCGCGGCTGATGGCGGATCTGAGCATCTGGCTGGAGGGCCAGGGCCGTTCCGGTGATGAGCTTGTCGCCGGCCTGGCCGGGGAGTACTTGCGGGCGCGGCGAGCCGCCGGGTCCCGTGAGCTGGTCTCCGCCCTGGCGGTGGCCCCGGTGCTGAGGTACCTTCGCAGCCTGGGTGCCGTGCCTGCGGCCGTCGCGCCAGTCCCCCGGACACCGGTGGACAGGCTGCTGGCGGAGTTCGCAGGCTACCTGGCACAGGAACGTGGCCTGTCACCCGCGTCGGTGAACAGCTACCTGCACCACGCCCGGCCGTTCCTCGCCAGCCTTGCAGCGCCGGTCAGCACCGCGCTCGCAGAGCTGTCCGCCGCTCAGGTCACGGCGTTCATGGTCGGTCACCGCGGCCAGTGGGGCACCGGCACCGCCAAGGCAACGGTGACCGCGCTCCGGGCCCTGCTGCGGTTCCTGCACGCTACCGGGCGCGTGGCGGATCCGCTGGCATCAGCGGTGCCGTCTGTTGCGGGCTGGAAGCTCGGGCCGCTGCCGCCCGATGTGAATCCCGATCACGTGGCAGCGCTGCTGGCCGGCTGCGACCGCCGGAGCGCTCCGGGCCGTCGTGACTACGCGATCCTCATGCTGCTTTCCCGGCTGGGGCTGCGCGCCAGCGAGGTAGCGGCGATCGAGCTGGCAGACGTGGACTGGCGGGCCGGCGAGCTGATGGTCCGCGGCAAGGGCAGCCGCCAGGAACAGCTGCCCTTGCCGGCCGATGTCGGCGAGGCACTGGCCGACTATGTGCAATACGCCAGGCCCCGCTGCGCCGGACGCCCGCTGCTGGTCATCCTGCGCGCTCCCTACACTGGCCTGTTACGTGCGCACATCCTGGCCGTGGTGCACCGCGCCTGCCAGCGGGCTGGCGTGCCGGAATTCGGGCCGCACCGGCTGCGCCACGCGGTGGCCTGTGACCTGCTGCGCCGCGGCGCCTCGCTGGCCGAAATCGGGCAGCTGCTCCGGCACCGGGACGAGCGAACCACCGCGATCTACGCCAAGGTGGATCTGGACGCGCTGCGCGGCCTGGCCCGGCCGTGCCCCGAGGCGGGTGCGCTGTGAGTACGCTGCGCCCGGCCGCCGAGGAGTACCTGGCGATGCGCCGGTCCCTGGGCTACAAGCTCCAGCGGCAAGGACCGCTGCTGCTGGACTTCGCCGGCTACCTCGAGCGGACCGGCGCCGCCACCGTCACCATCGAAGCGGCCATAGCGTGGGCTACCCAGCCCGCCGGCGCTGCCCCTGTCTGGTGGAAGCGCCGCCTGACCGTAGTGCGCGGATTCGCCGCGCACCTTAAGACCCTCGACCCGAACTGCCAGGTGCCGCCCACGGGCCTGCTGCCTGCGCCCCCTGAGCGGATCACGCCCTACCTGTATTCGCCGGATGAGATAGCGGCACTGGTCCATGCCGCCGGAACCCTCGCGCGGCCGTTGCAAGCCGCCACCTACCAGGCGCTGATCAGCCTGCTAGCGGTCACCGGCCTGAGAGCCGGGGAAGCCATCCGGCTCACCCGCGACCAGGTTGACCCCGGCGCCGAGCTGATCACCGTCGTCAACAGCAAATTCGGCAAGTCACGCCTGGTGCCGGTGCACCCAGCCACGGCCGGCATGCTGCGCCGCTACGCGGCCCGGCGTGACCTCCGCGCGGTCGTCGGGTGCGATCGACTTGGCCCACGCATCGATGATCGCGGCCCACTTCTCGTTTCGTCGGCTCACCCAGCGCTCCTTCCGCCACGCTGATGCCGGGTCGCCTTGTGGATTCCTGGCGCTTCCACCCGGCCGAAGACCAGAAACCCACGTTCGAGGCACGAAGAGGAGCCACAGAACGCGAAGACGCCATTCCAGGGACAACTCCACTGATTCCGCGAAGCGGCGTGCCCGGCCGTCAGGCCCGCGTCCAAGCGTCAGCGGGCACCGCCCGGTCAAAGGCTCCCCGTAGGCGCAATGGAGAAGCGCCCGTGCCACCTGGGCCAAGACCTGGCTGCGCCTGCGGGTGGAGATCGTGAAACGGCCCGATGACCTGCACACCTTCAAGGTCCTGCCCCGCAGATGGGTGGTCGAGCGAACCCTGGCGTGGATCACCCGCCACCGGCGCACAGTCCGGGACTACGAGCGGCTGGCCGCCCACCACGAAACCTACGTCTACTGGGCCATGATCATCGTCATGACCCGGCGGCTGGCCCGCCAGCCCGCGGCTGCCAGTCCTTTACCAGTGGGTTCTAACGCTGTTAGAATTCCGAACTATGTTCGCCGACGCTGATCTGGAGGACCCCCGGGCGGCCCGCCGCGAGGCCATCCGGGAACGGATCCTCCAGGCCGCCTGGGACCTGGCCCGCCGTGATGGGCTGGCCGCTATCACGCTGCGGCAGGTCGCCCGGCAGGTGGGCATGCGCGCGCCGTCGCTTTACACCTACTTCGGGTCCAAGAACGCGATGTATGACGCGATGTACGCGCAGGCGGCCCAGGACCTGGCCGCCACCCTGGCCCGCCGCCCACAAACCAGCGACCCCCGCCGGAGGCTGCGCGGCCGGATGCGGCTGTTCACCGGCTTCTGCGTGGCCGACCCGGTCCGCTACCAGCTGCTGTTGGAACGTCCGGTCCCCGGCTTCGAACCGGCGCCGGAGTCGTTCCAGATCACCGTCGCCGCCCTGGCCGCCACCCGCGCCGACCTGGAGGCGGCCGGGGTGCACGGCGAGCCCGCCGTGGACCTGTTCCGGGCACTGATCACCGGCCTGGTCTCGCTCCAGATCGCCAACGATCCCGGCGGCGACCGCTGGACCCGGCTGCAAGACGGCGCCCTCGACATGTTCCTCGCCCACCACGCCACGCCCGGGCGCGAGACCGAGCACCACCCGCCGAAAGGACGGTAACCAGCCCATGGCCACCCACAGCCAGCCACCAGCCGCCAGCACCGCCGGCGCGTTCGACCAGTCCCACTCCGGCCGGATGCGCAGCACCGCCGTGGAAGCGATCTACCGCTCCGCCTTCGGCGCGGACTACCCCGCGGCCGCGCAGCCGAACGCCTTCTACTCCGCCACCACGTTGCGCATGGTGGCCGGCGCGCTGGACCTGTGCCCCGGCCGCGTCCTGGCCGATCTGGGCTGTGGCCACGGCGGCCCGGGGCTGTGGGCCGCCCAGCAGACCGGGGCCACCCTGACCGGGATCGACCTGTCCCCGGCCGGCATCGAACTGGCCCGCCGCCGGGCCGCGCAACTCGGCCTGGACGCCCGCGCCCGTTTCACCGCCGGTGACCTGACCGCCACCGGCCTGCCCGATGCCTCCTGCGACGCGGTGATGAGCCTGGACGTGCTGCCATTCGTCCCCGGCAAGGCCGCCGCCGTCCGCGAGGTGGCCCGCATCCTGCGCCCCGGCGGCCGGTTCGCCTTCACCACCTGGGAACAGCTCACTTACCCAGCGCCCGGCGATGACGACGACCCTCAGCGCCAGGCGCTCGCGGCCACCTTCCGCGGCCACCCCATGCTGCAATCCGCCCAGGTCAACTACCGTCAGCTCACCGAGCAAGCCGGGCTTACCGTCGAGACATACCAGGAACCACCCGGGTGGCGGCACCAGCAGCAGGCGCTCGCCGACGGCATCATCGCCGCCGAATCAGACATCACCGCCGACATGGGCGCCCACTACACAGCCATGGCCCGGGTCTTCCTCGCCAACCTGCCCAACGTCCGCTACATCCTCGCCGTCGCACACCGCCCGGCACACACGCCCCGATAGCGCCCGCCTCCACGGCACGCTCCGAGTTTTCAAGCAGGCTCTGAGACATCAACATCCCGGGGCGCTATCGGGTGAGCCGGTCGCGGTCACGGTCGACGTGATGCCGCACCGCCGCGGTGAACGCCTTGGCGGTCTTGGCGCCCATCGCATCGAGGCGCTCTTCGTCGAACCCGAGTTTTATCACGATCATGGAGTCTCCCGGTCTGTGTGGCACCGGCCTGCGGGTTTGCTGCTAGGGCGCACTAGCCAGGTCTCCCAAGCCGTAGTGTGGGCAGGTGTCTCCGTATGTCTCGCTCGGCTTCGCGAGACTTGGCCGATGACTTCCGAACCGGCCAGCCAGCCAGCCAAGGGCGCCGAGATCTGGATCATCTGCGGCAACTCGTGCGCTGGCAAGACAACGACAGCCCGCCTGCTCGCGCAACGGCTCCCGCCCGCCGCGCACGTCGACGGCGACGAGATGCAACGACTGATCGTCTCTGGCTGCCGGTGGGCGGTTCCCGGTGACAGCGACCCCGGCACCGGGCGCCTGACCGGTGAGGCGGGCGTCCAGTATGCGCTGCGCATCCGCAACGCGTGCCTCGTCGCCGCCGCGTTCGCGGATGCCGGAATCACGGCCATCGTCACTGACTCGATCATCAACGAAGGGTTCGAGTCGCTCACACAGGTCCTGGGCGGCCGGCTGGTCAACTTCGTCGTGCTGCGACCGCCGGTAGCGGTACTACGGCAGCGCGGCATTGACCGGCTGCCCGAAGAAGCCGCGTATCTGGCGGACCGCTACGGCGACTCCGATCACCCCGAGGCCGCGGAGTTCGCCGCCCGAGTCCAAGCCGCAGCCGACGGCCGGCCGGTCAACGAGTTTGAGGTGGTCATCGAGCGGGGCCTCGATCGCCTGCCGCACGTTGGGCTCTGGGTTGATCCCAGCGGCTTTGATCCGCAAAGTGTGGTGGATCTTCTGCTTGACCGCCGGGCTGAAGCTGCCTGGAGGGTAGACGCCGGATCGAACAGGGCCGCACCGCTCCCTGCACGGCGCCGCGCCGCTGAAACCGCTACCCGTACCGGTCGACCTTGAGCAGTACCGCGTCCGAAAACACACTCGCGCTGGTGGCCTCTTCAACGAATATCGCATGGTCGCATGACGTGGATGAGGTTTTCGGCACCAACAGCACCGAACTGCTCGGGCCAGACGGGGACGAGCTTCTTGGCGCTGCAGTGCCAGGCGTCAGCTTGCCATCATGCGCCGGATGAGCGCTGCTCCCGGTGGCAAGAGTTCATCAGGAGCTCCGTGGGCCTTGCGACCTTTGGCGCCGCGCGAGGCAGCGGACGCCTGCCAGGGCCGGAGTGTGTTGTCCGGCGCGTGGTCATTAAGATCCTGGGCACTGGTAGATCAGCATGACGACCCGCAGTTGTTTGACTTCCACCGTCCATTGTCGATGAAATAGGTCGGCGAGTTGAGCAACCCAGGTGTCAGCACGAAAGGCTGACCGTTAGGGGCGCGGATCTCCGCCGTTCCCCTCCGGTCGCCTTGAGCCCAGTCAATTTCATAAACGTATAGATACTCATATTTACTTTTGTAGTTTTCAATATACGCTTCCAGGCGGACTTCTTCTACTCCCGTTCTAGATATAGAATATGGCCAGCTTCGCGCCTGCCCCTCGGCAGTCAATCGTAGATTGGCGCTGTCCAGGGCAACTGAGAAATACCGAACAGTAATCACGCCGCCACAACCCATATCGCTGGCTATTTGAGTACCGCGCGGAGCTAATCTTTTCCCAATTATCTTGACACGTATATCCTGGATGACAACGCTCTTGGATGTGCGTCCCTGTAGTGTGATTGTCCAGGCTGAATTGTCTATGTCCGTGCCATGATTGCGCAGAGCCCATTGTTCGTCAGCATTACTGTCACCGAATCTCCTGACCGGAATCTTGCCTATTGGCACCGGGAAGTGCCAGCCCTCGCAGCTATTTAGCATTCCGTCGCTCCGAGCTATTGTCCACTCAAATGGCATTTGGGGAGACTTATGCCGGATAGCAGTAAGGTCGTGCACGCCGGTGTTAAGCCAGCCAGTAAGAACCGCCGCCGAGGCCGAAGCCACGATGCCCAAAATCCAGACGACCGGTTTCCTCCACCACGGACCTTTGGCTGAACCGTCTCCGCCAACCTGGCGGGACCCTCCAACTTCCGGCGTGCCTTGCCGTGCGGCGTCGCACAGCTCAACCCATTCGCTGCGTGGAGGAGGGGGGCCCTGCCCAGCCCATACAGCGAGCGTATTGACCGTTCGCATCAGCTGATCGATATTCCGCGGTATATGGCTGCCGTCGAACCAGGTATCAAGAACCCTCTCCGAGACTTCTGATGCCCTCGCCAAGCTCAAGCGACTATACGATTCGCCTCCAGCAATCTGCCGCTCGCGAGCGTGCCATTCTAGCTTCTGCAACTCTCCGGCCAATGTCCGCGTGGCTGTATCTATTCATCCCTGAAGGAGCGGGGTCGTGTCAAGGGTGGCGCGAGCTGGGGTTTTGCGGGTTGAGCGGCTCTGCTGGGCATGCGTGACTGGCGTCTCCTGTTCCCTGATAGCTGCCATGTCTGTGGCGAGCGGCCGGG
>WNGL01007814.1_pt1 | contig 12550 bp, 9 predicted proteins | sample 5400591 | NCBI WGS metagenome assembly WNGL01 (sample SAMN13153377, study PRJNA577476) | soil metagenome | isolation source: 80 cm soil or saprolite under Garry oak tree replicate 1 | place: USA:California | collected 2016-06-15
CGGCCGGCTCAATGGGTCAGCGCGTAAACGGCGATGTTGAGGGTAAGTTTCTGGCCGTCTTCGGGGCTGATGCCTTTGCCTTCGTTGCAGGTGTTGTTGGCGCTAAAGGCGCAGCAAAGGCCGTCTTCGCACATGACGGCGACCAGGTTGCCTTGGAAAAAGAGACCCTCGAGTTGAATGTCACGCGGCGCGTTGAGGCAGCGGACTCGCTCAATCTTGTAGAATGAACGGTAAATCAGATGATCGTAAGGGATCGGCCTGGCATTTTCGCCGGGGAAAAGGCGGCTGAACTCGCGCCGCCAGGCCCTGGGAAAGTTGGGGTTGGTGCAACAGCCTGAGGCAAAAAAGAAACCGCCGTGGCTCAGATATTTCCTCAAATTTTCCAGTTCTGCTTCGGTCAGCACAAAATCATTGTGCCCGTTCATGAACAGAAACGGGGTCTCAAACAGTTCCGGGTCCGTCAGCCGCACTTTGCGTTCTTCCTGGATTTTGAGCGTGGACGCCCGGGAGACCAGGCGCATCAGGTCCTGTCCGACGCCGCCGCAATCGTTGCCATCGTTGGAGCTGTAGCGCACCCGGCCCATGAAGAAGGTGGCTTGCTTGTCGTCGGCGGCCTGGGCGAAGGAGGCGGCGCCGAAAGTGAGAATGACCAAGAGGCAAGGCAGCGTCAAAAGTGGGGCGCGAGAGATAAGGCGTGAAACGTAAAGGGGCGTGCAGGTTGCGTATTGCGCGTGGCGTGTGGCTGGATTCATAGCGCCCGAGGCCGTTCTCTCTTTGAACCTTTCGACCTGTTCAACTTTGTAAACCATACAACCCATGGAACAGATTAACCGCTGGTTCAGACCAACCCCCATTGCTTCCTCAATAGCCACTCGCCGCCTAAACAACCCAACAACAGCGCCAGCGTCCAGCCGTTCGCGCCCAGGGGGCGCCGTTGTTGTTTGCCGTGGCGGATTTGCTCGATCTTGGCCTTGATTTGCGCGACCAAATCACCCGCATCGCGGCAGTCCTCGACTTTCACCGCCAGGCCGTCGCTGACCGAAGCCCATTGCCGCAAAGTTTCCATGTCGCGGGCGGTGTTTTGGAATTCGACGTTCAGGTCGCGAATCTCAATCGGCCGCGTGGCGACCGATACTTTTATTCGGTCGAGCACGGTAACGGTGTAAAGGTCGGGTTTTTCGGCGTGGAATTTCACCGCCACCGGACGTGAAGGTTCCAGTTCGACGACTTCGTCGTGCAGCAGGTGCTTTTGCCCATCCTCGACGCGGACGAAGAACTTATGACTGGTGTCGGTGGCGTTCTTGGGATTGGGCTGCTTTTCCAAAACTACCTGAACATCCATTGGCGGACGCAACTCCTGGTCGGCAAGATGAATGGAGACTTCCTGCCGGCCAACTTCGCTGAGAAAGCGAAAAAGTTGCCGCCAGAAGCGGTCGAATTGGACTGGCTCGGACTCTTTGGCCAGCCGCCAGCGCCAGAAATTTTGGATGCACAACACCGCCGACAAGCCGGCCCCGTAAGGTTGCGACGCCATCAGGATGCGGCGGCCCCGCGGGCCGTCGTCCGACGGATGGGTCGCCCAGACCTGGGCGCCGGGTTTGGCGGCGTCAACCCGGCCATACTGCGTGAAAGTGGGCAACTGCGCCCACACCTCGCGCGCCGGGTGGTTATCAGCGATCTGGAAGACCGGATGTTGCAATGCCTCGTCGGTAAGCTGGATGTGGAAGGGCCGATCCAGTCCTTGCACGCCGAGATTGGCGCCAAAGACCACAGGCAGCAATTGTTCCAAGCGGCTGTTTTGCCAGGAAGCGTCAAATGTTGCCGGCTCGCCGATCATCAAGACGCCGCCCCCCAACTCGCCGCAAAACCGGGCCAGAATTTCCTGCTGCGCAGGCGTTAGGTCGGCCGGACGCAGATTGGAGAGCACTACCACTCGGAACGGCGCAAGTTCTTCCAGCGTATTGGGAAAACCATTCATTAACTCACCGGCGTTCTCAACGTTCTGGCGGAAGACCGATTGCTTTGACGTGCGCGTCAAGCCGGTGAGTTTCATGGTCTGGTCATTGCGCAGCGCCATGCTGATGAATTTATAGTCCCACGTCAGCGCCCCTTGAATGTAAAGCACGCGCAACTCCTTTTCGTCTGAGACGCGCACGTGGGTATTGGCAAGCGCGTTGACGCATTTCAAAGCCGGCGCATCCGGCGGGAGCATTTGCACGGAGTAGTCGTGAACGCCCTGGGTGTCTTCTGCGAGTTGAAAACTCTCCAGCCATAAACGCGAGCCTTTGCCGGGAACTACGGTTTTCTTCTGGTGGATTTGGCCGTCGCGAAAAAGAAGCAAATCGAACGCCGGCAACTCGTCGGCGTTCACCATTTCGAGTTGGGTTGCAATGCTGAACGCGGTCTTGGTTGTCACCGTGGACGGGGCATCCACCTGGCGCAAAGAAAGCGTGCTGACACCGCGGTCGCTGCCAAAGCCGACTCCAATGAAGGGCGTACCTGAATCAACCAATGCGCTTAACGCGCGATTGTTGTCGGCGCTTTCGTTGATGGCGCCGTCGGTCAGCGCAATGACCGCCAGCGGCGGCTGTGGGCCACTGGCCAGCGCCTGGGCGATGGCGCCGCCGAGGTTGGTGCGCCTGCCGTTTGGGGCCGCCGAATCGAGCCTGTCGCCATCGGCGGGCTCAGCGGCGTGGTCGAAGAGCATCGCGTGCACCGGCAGATCGCCGGATTGGAGGGCCGGCAGCAGCCGTTCGCGCAGAAAGCCGAGGGCCTGCTGGTAACGGTTGGAGTCGTGTTCTTCGAGCGACATGCTTTCGCTGCGGTCCATGAGCACCACCACCGCGCGCGCGGCCACAGCGGGTGGCTCTTTGGCAACCTGAATTGGGCGGGCGGCCAGAAAAACCAGCAGCAGCAGAACCATGGCGCGCAGTGATGTTAGAGCAAAGATGCGGCCTTTTTCCCGACCCCGTTTCCTGCGCAACCAGGCAGTTGACCCCAAAACCGCTGCCGCGACCGGCAGGCCAATCTGCCAGCCGAGCGGGAATTCGAAGAGGATTGCGGCGCTCACGGGCTCCATAGAAGAGGCCGGCGTAAGCCGGAACATGTCGAGAATTCCCTCTCCCCACGTTGAAGCCGCCAGAACCGAAATTGTAGATTTAGAACTGTAAGATCAAATCTGGTCTCGCGACGAAAGAGCGGAGAATGGAGGGAGGATGAGGAAATTGAAAGTCCAAGACTTGAAAGCACAGATTTCGAGTTCCGTCCTCTGTCTTTCAAGGTCATCGGCATAAGCTCACTTTTCAGACAGCCTCTGGAAATATTTCTGGATTCGGCCACGGTAGGCCGGAGGCAGGCGGGTGGGATCGATGTTGGTTACGTCGGGCTTTTCCTCCCTCTGGGCCAATTGATCGGCCGTCTCAACCGAGAAATGCTGCAGCTCATCCATCAGCCTTTTGAGGTCGCCCACTTCCAGGGCCTGCTCTTTCAAGGCTTGTTGCAATTGAATCAGCATCTGGTTGCCGCGATCATTATCACCAAAGCGACTGCGCAGGCCGGTTTGCAGATTGAACAGGGCTTCCTGGCCCTGTTTGGCCTGGTCTTGTGTTGAAAGCTGCCGGTGGCCTGCTAATTGTTTGATTAAACTGTCCAACTCAGCCATGCCCAGGTTGAAGCTCTCCTGCTCGGCAGGTTTGAGCGAGTCACCTTTCTGGGCCATTTGCAGCGCCTTGGGCTGGCTGTCGGAGAAAGCCCGGCTGACCTTGCTCAAGGCCTCCCTCGCCTCCTCGGCGCGCTGCTGCCGGGCCGCTTCCTCCTGCGCCTGCTGCACCTGGTTGAGTTTGGCATCCAAATCCACTTTGTTCTGTCCGTTCAAGGCCTCGCGTAACGGCGGGGCGAAAGCATCTCGGGTTGGTTCCTCCTCGGCGACTTTCTTGAGCTGGTTGATGGTCTGGCGCGCTTCGGCCACAGTCCGCTGCAGGGCCGCATCTGAGATATTGCCGCCGGGCTTTGAACACTGGCCGAAGCTCTGGATTTGCCGGTCGAGCATCTGCTTCAATTTGTAAGCATTGGCCAGTTGCTGCTCTGCGGACTGGTTTTTTATCGCTTCACTGAACTTTTCCAGTTGTTGCGCCGCCTCGCTTGTGGCGCTGCGCGCGTCATTGCTTTTTGTCTGCAAAGCCCGCGCCGCTTCCTTCATCGCCTGCTGGGCGGCGTCTGACTGGGCTTCCGTGCTCTTGAAAACCTGCGGGTGCTGGCCCTGAAAATCCTGGAGCGACCTTTGCAAATTTTGTTCCTGCTCGGCGAGCCTGGGGAGATCGTTGCGCGGGGTTGACCTGGATTGCTGTTCCAGATTCCTCTGTTGCTGCAAGATTTTTTGGACGAACTCCTGCGCCGCCTTGGTTTCGTTGCGGAACTCAGTCATCTGGTCCAGCTTCTTGGAGGCATCGGCGACCGGGGTGGGCTCGTCTTCCTTCGGCTCATCGAAAGCCTCGGGATGTTCACTCAGGCTCTTTTGGAACGCTTTCCGGACGGCAACGAGTTCCGCCAGGGCGCTCCGCTCCCGGTTTTGCGCCTCGTTAGTGGCGTCCTCGCGCAGCAGCTTGCTGGCGCGGTCGAGAGAATTCTGGGCTTTGGCCAGGTTGTCCAGCGCCTGGCCGATGGGTTTGTTCTCCAATTCGGCTGCCATTTTCGCGTAGAGATGCTGCGCAGAATCGCCGAGATCTGTTTCGGCGTCGGACAATTTCCTGCGATCCTGGGCCTGTAGCTTTGCCTGTTCTTGTGGTTTTTGGAAGTATTGGTGGGTTTGGCGGATAATATGTTGCTGCCGTGCAATCAACGCCGACATCTCGTTGAGGCATTGGTAGGCCTTGCCACTTTCGCCGCCGGGGATTTTCAGGATGTCTTCGCGGAACGGGCGCACCTCCAGAAAGTAAACCTCCGATGCAAACGGTTTCTCTTTTTCTGTATTCGCCTTGGCGTAATAAGTCATCACGTCCCAATCCGACAACCGGAGTTCGTCCAGGTAAAGCGTCGGCTGATAAACCGCATAGCGCGGTTCGGGTGGAGGCGGGAGCGGATGTGTGGTTTGCTCGGTTCCATTGACCGTGGAAAACCAGTTCACTTCTTTGATCTCTTGATTTGCGGCCGCCTCGATTTGCAGCGGCACCACGTCCACCTTGGTGACCTTGAGGTCTGCGCCGGGATCGGTGATGCACACGTCGCCCCAGGTTACGTCTTGCTCGACGCTATTGGTCGCTGGCAGCGCCAGCTCGAGCGGCTTTTCGGTGCGGACAGGCTCAATCCTGCTTGCTTTGTTAGCTGCAACCAGCTGTTCCCAGGGCGAGTTCAGTTCATAAACCAGGATGGTTGCCGTCAGTGCGCCCACAAAAATCAGCAAATGAGCCAGTACCGGCGTCGCGGGAAACGGTGGCGATGGCGCTTGTTTGGCCAGCACGACACGGGTTTGTTTGGCAATGCGCAGCGCAAAGGACTGGGCGCCCGCGTCACGGCGGCGCTGTTCCAGGAACAGCAGCGTGTTCAACCGATCCAGCAACCGCCGGTCAACGCGCTCCAATGCTGCCGCCAGCCAACTGCGGTCGGTCGCGCCGGCGGCGACGCCAATGACAATGACGGCCCAGGCAATCAATCCGAGTAGGGCCAGTAGGGCGAAAAACGACGTGGCCAACGCCTTGCTGGTGATCCACCCAACGACAATGGCGCCGCCAAAAAGCAGGACCAGCAAACAAAGGATGATCCCCAGCACGAAGCTGTGCCGGAGGAACCTGAGCCATTTCCAGCGGAATTCCGCCCGGTTTAGGGTTGTCTCGACGACTGTAAAACGAGAGTTCATTTGGATTCGTTCGCACCTTTTAGTTCAAGCAACCCCATTTCCAGGAGTAGCAGCGATAATCCTGCCAACACCATCCACCACCAACAGCGCTGTTGCAAGACGCCGGCAAAATTGATTTTCTCCGGCGAGATGGCTGCAGCCGATTTTGCAATTTCCTCCGGGCGCTGCAGCCGCCACACCTGGATGGCCTCTGGGGAATCTACATAAACCAGTTGGGATTCTTTCGGCGAAGGATTGACGCTGAGAACCCTTTCAACTTGGGCGCCGTCGTCGTAGCTCAAGGTGTAAAGACCGGGTCTGTCCGGCAGCCGCACCTGGGCCCTGCCCCCTTCCACCTGCGCGCGTGCCAATTCGCCCCGGTCGTCGCGCAGCGTAACCTCCCGCGCAGTCGAGCCGGCAGGCAACTCAACTGTGGTCACTTCGCTTGGTTCGAAGGTTGTCGGGGCCTGGTCCTGGCTGCGAGCGGACTGCAACGCCAGGTCCAGAAACGGAATGAAAGTTTGGTGGACCGGCCAGGAGGTGTGCTCACGATCCAGCCCGAAGGCGGCGACGAAGAGCTTGCCGCGCGCTTTGGTGCCTTGAAAGAACAAGCCGGCCCCTTTTTCTGAAAAAATCAACGGCATCGCCTCGCTGGATCTAAGCTGTGCGTATTTGAAGACCTTGACGTCCAGGAGGTTTCCGTAATCGCGCGAAAGGAACGGATGAAAAATGGGATGATTGGATAAGACAAATTGAAATCTTTCGGCGGCGCCCTGGCCGGCGCTAACCGTATCTTCGGCGTCGAAACCCAGTTCGCGCAGGCAGCCTTTGATGGCGGGCGTCAGGCGGTTGACCAACAAAATGACACCGCGCCCATTGGTGAGGTAGCGCCAAAGCAGCTTGCGCGCGTCGGACGATTGCAGGAAGTTGCTCTCGAGGCATAATACGTCGGCATCCTGATTGGCGGTCAACTCCTCCGCAAGCTTCGCAGGCTGGAGCAGGCGGGGGGCCCATTGCCCGCGCATGATCTCCGGCGATAGCGCCAGGCGCAGATACTGCGATTGGGCAAGCACTGCAACCTTGCCCTCGACCACCGGCGCCAGCGAAAAGAAGACCCGATCATCGGCAGGGAGGGCGTCGGGCGCGCCTTGGACGATCGCTTCGCCTCGCAACCAGGATGCTGGGTCCCCTTCCCATTGCGCCTGTACCAAAATGGTTTCGGGCTGCTGATCCAGGTCCACGGCGCGATTGAGGATGGCCTGACCATTGGCGCGTAATGCAATGTTCGCAGCTTTGGCCGGCCCAAGATGATTGAGCTTTGCGGTGAAATTCACCAGCGATTTGTCGCCCAGGAAAATACGTTGCACTGCTGGCTCCGCCAGCCAAAGGTTGGGCATGGTAGCCGCCGCGGCCTTCGGCAGCTCGATCTGCACATTGCCTAGAAAGGGCGGCGTGTTGATGTTCTCGCTCCACTGGTTTTCCTGGTTATCGCCCAGGAAAACAATCCGTTTTTGATCGCCCAGGGAATTGCCGAGGAGCGCGTTTGCCTGGCGGAAGGCAGCCAAATAGGAACCGCGCTGGAACGAAGGCTGCAAGGCCTCCAGTTTTTGTCTGGCGGTTTCGCGGTCATCGCCGAACGAGACCAGCACGCGGGGCGCAGAAGTCAGTTCAACGACAGCCACCTGGAGGTCGCTGCCGGACCGGCTGATTTCCCGAAGCAACCCCTGGCGGTCGTACGCGAAACCGTCATTGGCTTGGTGGCTCAAAGTATTGTCGAGGACATAGACCCGGCTCTCTCTAATGGGCGAAGTGTTTGGGCGGCGCACATACGGCCAGGCGAACGCTGCCGCCAGAGACAGCACCGCCAGCACGCGCAGCGCAAACAGAATGAAGTCTCGCAACCGCAGCGGGCGGCGGCGCGGCTGTGGCTGGTCGTCGAGGAATTGCAGCGCGGAAAACTGGAGCAGGTTGGTTTCCTTCTTTCGCCGCAAATGCAGCCAGATTGGCGCAGCGATTGCCAGCGCGCCCAGCCAAAACCAGGGATGAAAGAAAGAGAAGGGCATTTTGACAGGGTTACGCGGGTTGCATCGTTGAAACGTTTATGAGCCAGCAGTTCTCATTGTGAAGCAGAGGGGACGCCGGGTGCGGGCACGCGGCGCGGATCGAAGCGGCCATAATGAGAATTGCTCAGGGTGAGTTCAAGAACGTTCGAAACCGGCTGGCAGCGCGGTGGAAACCCTTGGAAAGGAAGACATACAAGCCACGACCGACACCCCGATGAATCGCCATGAACCGTGATGTTAATGAGATCGAGCCGTATTTCTCGAGTGCGTCCTGGGCGGCGCGGATTGGGCGTTTCTTGGGCGCGTCCCGGTGGGAGATGGTGAGGTGGATAATGTTTTTTGGTTTAACTAGGTTTAACTGGGTTTAACTAGGTTTAACTGGGTTTAACTAGGTTTAACTGGGTTTAACTGGGCCGGGGGTGCTGGGTCAAAATGGCCCAGGGTCAGAAACGGGGCGGGCGCGGTTGGCCCTGGGTGTTCCGGGGTTTGAGAAGTCGCCTCGCCTGGGCTGGGACTGGTGGGACCTTGGTTGGCCCGGGGCGCTTTGGGGCGGTGGAGGAAGTCCTCCAGGCAGTTAGCGAGGAGTTTTGAACTGGAGAGCTTGTTCTTGAGCGCTTCCTGCCGGTCCTCGTGTTCCAAGTCCAGCCAGGCGTGCTCCAGGTCCAGGCGTTCTGCGGCCAGTTCGGAGCGGCGGAGGCGGGTCACGTCGGTGCAAAGCTCGCGCAGCCGAGTCCATTTGGTGGACGGGTTTTGCTCGTTGGCGATGAGCGCTTTGGCAGAGGCGGCGTAGTGGAGGGCGACCCAATGAGCGAGCCTGGCGCCGATCGGATCGCTCAAGGACTCGTGGCCGAGGGCTTCTTTATCATCGAGCTCCTGAACGAAATGGAGAGCGTCCTGGCGGACGAGCCAGTCGCGGTAGCCGCCATGCCGCCACTCGGTCAGGTTGACTTTGTTGAGGGGACGCCCGTCGAAGTTGGCGGCGAGCACGGCTTGGACTTCGGGGACGGAGTTGAGCCATTCGAGGATGGAGTGGGCTTGTTCGCCGTCGTTGAGGCGGCGATTGAGTTGCTCACGGATGTCGTGAGGGAGGCGTGCGATTTTTCCGGTGCGCATGGTTTGGGTGTTGGGTCTAAAGTTGGGAGTCTGCAGACGGAGTGGGTTGCCAGCCTGCGGGGTTGTCGGTTGATGGGGGTATCAGGTTGTGAGTACATTATCCCGGATCGACAGAATCATGGCGGGACAGAATCATTGTCGGTTGATGGGGGTAGCAAGTTATCGGGTCATTAGGATTGAGATCCATGTAGCTCAACGGATATTATGGCCTTGGTATCCATTCTTACCTTCTTGGGAAGGCGGCTTGGGCCACTGCTCTATGCCCGACCAAAGCGTAGATCAGATTATCGGGTTGTCAAGTAGTCGTTTTCGGGGCGCTCTCAAGGGTGGAGATCTTGACCTAGTGGATAAGTGTCAGTCATAACTATTGACACTTGGCGCCGTTCGGGAGTTCTGAGAGATTTGCGCCATGCCTCGACCACTGCGCATTGAGTATCCGGGTGCGATTTATCACGTGATGAATCGCGGCGATCACCGCGAAGACATCTTCCGAGACGATGACGACCGCCAGCGGTTTGTTTGCGCGCTGGGCGAATCGTGCGGTAAGACCGAATGGCAAGTCCAGGCGTATTGCTTGATGCGCAATCATTTCCACTTGGTGATTGAGACGCCCCATCCGAACCTGGTGGTGGGGATGAAGTGGCTGCTAGGGGTTTACACCAAACGCTACAACATTCGCCACAAACTTTGCGGGCACGTATTTGCGGGACGTTACAAGGCGCTGCATGTCGATGGCAGCGGCACAGGTTACCTGCGAACGGTTTGCGATAACGTCCACCTCAATCCGGTGCGAGCCAAACTGATTCAGCCTGAAGCGGCGCTGGAAAGTTTTGGTTGGAGCAGTTACGGAAGTTACCTTGGAGCGCTGAGTCAGCGGCCGGCATGGCTGCGCGTGAATCGTTTGCTTGGAGAACAGGGGATTCCGAAGGACAGTGTCGCAGGTCGCCGAGAATTTGCCCTGCAAACGGAACAACGGCGGCGCCAGGAGACCGGATAAGAGAAAGCCGAACGGATTGTGAGGGACGAACTCAAACGAAGGGGTTGGGAAGAGCAGGACTTGCCAGACCAGCCGAAGGGCGCTAAGGCAAAGGTGGCAATGGCGCGACGCTTCCGAAAGGAAACGACGATGACTCTAAAATGGATTGCGGCTCGACTGAAGATGGGCAGTTGGACGTATGTGCCCAACCTGCTGAACGCAGGAAACAAGAATGCCAAATTGACTTTGTGTCAATAGTGAGGACTGACACTTGCATCGAACCATTTGGTGTTAAGCCACAATTACGCAATCACACTTCAGAAGACATCGCGGCGCTGTTCATCGCCATTGAGGCACAGGCAGGCATGGCTGTTTTAACGGAAGGCGTTTTGCCCATGCTTCCCTCAACCCTCACAGTGATCTGCTTCTCGCCCGAGCTAGCTCCGCTCCTGATTGCGGCGGGGACACCAACGCTGCGGCCCAACCCCCATTCCGAGGCCTTCCTGAAAATCCTGCTGGAGGAAATAAATAAATCCTCTCGTCGCTAAAAATAGCAAGTTGACCGAGGGTCATATATTTGTCTGCTTGCGAATGAATCTGTCGTAGCGGGCTCAACCGCTTTTCTTTGCGCCGGACTGCTCTTTCTGATGAGTTTAGAAGAGCGTCGCCTGATCCCGGCTAAATGGACATTCCGCCAGAGACCTCGATACGCTGGGCATTGACCCAGCGATTGTCATCGGTCAACAGCGAGGCGATCATCGGACCGATGTCGTCGGGCAGGCCGGCACGCCCAAGTGCAGTCATATCGGCGACACGTTTGTTCAGTTCGGGATTGTCCCGCACCATACCGCCACTGAAATCGGTGGCGATGGCGCCCGGGGCGACGACATTGACAGTGATCCTGCGCGGCCCCAATTCCTTGGCCATATATTTGGTCATTACTTCGACGGCCCCTTTCATCGAACCATAAGAGGCGATGTCAGGCATGATGATGCGGGTGAACCAAACGATATATTGACGATACGTCCGCCGCCGTTGATGAGTGGCAGCAGCTTTTGCGTCAGGAAGAACACCCCTTTGAAGTGGACATTGTAGAGTGCGTCCAGTTCTGCTTCCGTGGTTTTTTCGATGCGTTGTGGTGGGCGATACCGGCATTGTTTATGAGATAGTCGAAACGCTCGGTCCCAGCCCGCCGAGCGCCCTCCGCACACGATCCACAAAAACGTCAAATGCACCGACGTTGACGGTGTCAAGTTGGATGGCAACAGCCCTTCGGCCAAGCGCGACGATTTCGGCCACCGCCGAATCCGCTTCTTTTTGGTTTGAGTGTATTTCGGCCCAAGCCGGCTTCCGCCTGTGATAATGGCTGTCTTCTGGCTCATGTTTTCGGGTGATTTGCTTGTCATATGAAGGCGCGCCTGAAGTCACATTCAGATCACGCCAACCCTTGGTATTATGGTCAATTCGTGTCACCGAGCGTGGGTGATGAAATGAATTCCCAGCACCAGAGGAATATACCAGTCGGGACGCTGACAAACTTGGGCAAGTAGCCGAAACCTTTGCACAGACCACGCGACGTGTTGTATTCGCCGCCGCCTTCCAAGACTTGGAAATTGCGGGCGGTGCGGATGCGGCCTTCGCCGGGGTCAAGGCGCAGCATGCGCTCCGATGGCGGAGTAACTTCGGTGGATGTTAATGCACTCATGATTTTCATGTTTCATTGATGTTGTTTTTCTGGTCGCGCAGCGACAGGTGTGCGCGATGAAAACCTAAAGGCAAGGCTTTGGGGTTGGCGGAAAGGTCAAGGAGGAACGGAAGCCAGGATACCGGAATTGACCGCCTCGGTTGCCAAGGCTTCGAGAGTTTGAGCCGATGCCTTGGTGGAGTCCAGATTCTGTCACCAACGGTTTCTATCATGCCAGCACTAACGGTCAGCCATTTGCAGTCTGGACTGATGTCGCCCACAACACGATTTATTTATGGGAGTCCGATTGACGTGGGTTCAACAAGCCGCCGGAGCCATCCGCCGTTGGCGCATTCAGTTCCGCATTCGCGGTTCACGTCGTGAGTCGGCGGTGGCTGCTTTCTACGTTGGCGACTTGCGCTTACGAGAAGTTGGAAGTATTGCTTCATACGAATTTATGAATCCTGACATCATTCATGCTCTTGAGATAGCCGCTATCGTGGTCGCGGGGACATTGACCGGTAGCGAACTTGCCGTGGCAGTATTCTTCCACCCACGTATCAGCCGCCTAGAGGACGCAGTGCATGTCCAAGCTGCTCAGACATTGGCGAAGGCCCTCGGCATGGTATGCGCTTACATTTCTGCTTGCACTTTTAGTGACTTTCGTTGCGCACACGACACGAAGCACGCCATGGTGGCTGGCACTCGCCTCGACGGCGCTTTTTGCTCTTATAAGTGTTTACTCCGTGCTCTTGCCCGTTCCAATCAATAATCAGGTTGCCAGCTGGAAGCCAGCTTCTGTGCCAGAAAATTGGCGAGATTTACGCCGGCGCTGGGATTTGCTCCATGCCATCCGGGTCGCATTTTTGATTGTCGCTCTGATT
>WNGL01007816.1_pt1 | contig 12548 bp, 14 predicted proteins | sample 5400591 | NCBI WGS metagenome assembly WNGL01 (sample SAMN13153377, study PRJNA577476) | soil metagenome | isolation source: 80 cm soil or saprolite under Garry oak tree replicate 1 | place: USA:California | collected 2016-06-15
GGCACGGCTGCCGGTTTCCTGGCATGCTATTTTCCCCGGTCACCTTTTCAGGGCCAGGTCAGCCATCAGATCCAGAGACATCTCCTCTCAATCCCTGCCCGCTGCGCGGGCGATACAACAGTGCGCCTCATGGCGCACACGGTCTGTAAAACCGTCGGCTTCGCCTACTCTGGTTCGAACCCAACACCTGCCACCACCAGCGGAAACGGCCCTTGGCCTGGGCATACCCGGGCTCGCGGGCCGTCTTAGTGCTGTCCCACCTTGTGTCATGATGTGCCACCGTGAGCCGCTGCATAGCAGTGGTTACGGACATATGGCGGACGGAATCCGGCCGGAACCAGCGGTTCACCGAACCGCTTGCTCCCGGGTTTCCGATGGGCCGACGTCCTCGGTGAAGGGCCCGCCAGGCCCCGGAAGATCATTGGTGGTCTGGCGGCCTGGTCCACGTATGGCCCACGGAATCCGTGGGCAGTCGCGAGAATCCTGCTGATATCGGGGTATCTCGACTTTCGCAGTTTCAGACGGGCTCGGCCTGGCCGAGGGCTCATGGCGTTCGTCGCGTGAGTGACCGTGAGTACCCGCGTCTGACCCTCCGATCGGGCACGCACCGGGCACGTCTGGCAACGCGGGTTCGGGTGGTCTTCTGATTGATTATGGCCGGGTCTTGTGCTGGCGCGGCATAGATGCGCTGGGCGGCGCGCGTCTTAAGGGGTGAGAAGGCAGGAGGCCGGTGTGGACGATAGTGCCCGGCGGGAGTTCGCAGGGTTCGCGGCGGCTCGCTCCAGCGCGCTGATCCGCGTCGCCTATGTGCTCACCGGTGACCAGCATGCCGCTGAGGACCTGCTCCAGACCGCCCTCACTAAAGTTGCAGCCCGCTGGGGTCGCATCCATACCTCGCCCGAGGCGTACGTGCGCCAGGTGATGTACCGGGAGCAGGTGAGCTGGTGGCGCCGCCGCGCCCGCCACCGTGAGACACCCATGGCTGACTTGCCCGACCAGGCTGCGGCTGTCCCAGATATCAGCGCCGAGACCCGGCTCAGCTTGCAGCAGGCGCTGCGTGCCCTGCCAGCGGGCAAGCGGGCGGTGCTGGTGTTGCGCTACTTCGAAGATCTGCCCGAGGCGCAGGTCGCCAGCATCCTGGGGTGTTCTGTCGGCACCGTGCGCAGCCAGACCCACAAGGCCATTACCCAGCTCAGGGCAGCCCTGGGCTCGGCTGGGCTGACCAGCACCGAGGTAGGACCATGAGCGATCCCGACCACCCGATCACGACCGCGCTGCGCGACCTGGCTGACCAGGCCGCCCCGCCTCGCATCCGGGTTGACGCCGCCTGGCGCGCAGGCCGCCGACGGCGCCGGGCCGCCATCATCACCCCCGCCCTTGCCGTGGCGGCGGCGCTCACCGCCGGGCTGCTCACCGGGCTGCCCGGCCCGGGCAGCAGCTATTCGCCCGCAGCGTACGTGCTGGAGCGCGCGGCCCGGGCTGTAGCCCAGTCTGGCCAGCCGGTGCCGCGCCCCGGGCAGTACATCCTCGTCACGTCGGTGGGCACGTCGATGACCGACGGCGGGGGCAAGAACAACTGGCTCACCGTCGAACGCCGCAGGATCTGGTGGCCGGTCGGCGACCGCAAGCCAGGGGTGGAGTGGTATGACGCGGTGCGTAACGAACGCCTCCCCTGGAGCGCCCCGGCGCCCACCACCGGGCTGGGCGTGTCCTGGCTGCCGGTGCCCGCCCAGGGCTGCCCTGACGCGCCCCCGGCCCGCTTCACCTACAAGTTCCTGACCACGCTGCCCACCAACCCGGTCAAACTCCGGGCCTGGATCTACGCCCACAAGAACGGTGGCCAGAGCGCGGATGGCCAGGCCTGGACCGACATCAACGACCTGCTAGAAACCACGCTGACGCCGCCCCAGCTCACCGCCGCCCTGTTCAGGGTCGCGGCAACCATTCCCGGCGCCACCGTGGTACCGCACGCCACTGATACGGCGGGCCGGCCGGGCCTCGCCGTAGTCCGGTTCATTCAGGGGTCCACGGAAGACTCCGAACTGCTCTTCGGCGCCCGCACCTACCGGCTGCTCGGCGGGCGCACTAGGCTCACCGTCCCCGAGAAGGGCGTGGGCCCAGCGGGCACAGTCATCGGCGCATGGGCGCTGCTGAACAAGACCGTGGTCAGTCACCTGCCGCGCCACCCGCATGGTCAGGGAGGAGCAGCTAACCACTGCTAGCGCGCCGTCGTCTTGTATAGCCCGCTGATCCCGCCTACTGAAGTTTCGCCATTTTCATGATCGCCTGACGGCTGCGGGTGACGCTGTGTGAAGGTTGCTGGTCAGTGCCTGGGCGGGCCGATCCAGAAGCCGAGGGTGTGGTCCATGCCCTGTTCGGGCGTGCCGGTGGTAGGGCCGAAGCGGGTGGGCAGTTCGGTCTCGCTCCAGCTCTCGCTGCTGGCCTTGTAGATCGCGATGAGCCAGCGGTCGGCGCTGCCCTGGTAGCGCAGGCGGAGCACGGGGAAGGGCTCGCGTTCGCCGGGTCTGGTGGTGAGCAGGCGCCGGCGGCGGGTCCGGGCGGGTTTGAAGACGGCGACGTAGCAGAAGGCGCCGCTGTGGCGCACGAGAACCTCGGTGCCGGGCCAGCTCTGGCGGGCGTGAGCGACGATGCGCTCGGTGACGGCGTCCCTGGTCGCCTGGTCCGGGCGCGGCCCGGTGCTCTGGGCCATGTGGGATTGTCCTTACCGGAGTTGACGATGCGCCGCCGCCTGGCCGCGCCCTGCCGGGGAGGTCCCGATGCCAGTGACCGTACCGCCGTCTCTGCTGATCGTGCTGCAAGCCCTGCGGCCGTGCTTCACCGCGCCCTCGTTCGCGACCCTGTCGGCGCTGGCCGCCGGAGCGCTGTCGGCGAGTGGCCCGCGCACGGTTACCGGGATGTGGCAGGCCGCGGGCCTGGCCGGGAGTGTGCACTGGTCGCGCGCGCACCGCTTCTTCTCTCGCGCGGTGTGGGACCTGGACCAGGTGGGCCTGGCCCTGGCCCGCGCGGTCGTGGCCCGCCTGGTGCCCGGCGGCGGCGCGGTCACCGTCGCGGTGGACGACACCTTATTCCACCGCTACGGGAAGAAGGTGCACGGCGCGAGGTACCAGCACGACGGCTCGGCCCGGGGACGCGACGGCATCGGCCGCGGCAACTGCTTCGTGATCGCCGGGATCGTGGTGGCCGTGCCGTTCCTGGCCCGCCAGGTCTGCCTGCCGGTGCTGTTCCGGCTGCACATCCCCAAGACCAGCGCGTCCAAGACCGAGCAGGCCCGGGCCCTGATCGGCCTGCTCGCCCGGGAACTGCCCGAGCGCACGATCCACGTGGCGGGCGACGCCCTGTACCGCGGGCCGGCCTGGCGCGGCCTGCCCGCCCGGGTCACCTTCACCACCCGCCTGGCCGCCAACGCGGTCCTGTACCGGCCCGAGCCGCCGCGCACCGGCAAACGCGGACACCCCGCCTGGAAGGGCCAGCGGCTGGGCACCCCCGCCGAGATGGCGGCCGCCGCGACCTGGGCCCGCACCCGGGTGACCCGCTACGGGACGACCGAGACCGCGGACCTCGCGGTGATCACCTGCCTGTGGTGGGGCAGCCTGCACCGCACCCCCGTCCGCGTGGTCCTGGTCCGCGACCTGGACGAGGCGAAGGCATACACCCTGGCCCTGGCCACCACCGACCTGATCACCCCCGGCGGGCAGATCGTGGCCCGGTACGCCTCCCGCTGGTCCATCGAACAATCGATCAAGGACGGCAAGGACCTCCTCGGCGCGGGCGACGCCCAGAACCGGCTCCCCGCCGCCGTCGAGCGCACCACACCCCTGGGCCTGGCCAGCCTGACCATCCTCGTCCTGTGGTACGACCTGGCCGGCCGGCCCGCCGCCGACCTCAGCTCCCGCCGCCAGGCCGCCCCGTGGTACCGGCACAAGCGACACGTATCCGTCGAGGACATGATCATCGCCTTCCGCCGGGCCCGGATAACCGGGAACACCGCAGCCCAGGACACACCCGCCCTATTCGACGCCCCTGTCTCGACCAGCCAAGCTACCGCCGCGTAACGGCGAAACTTCAGAGGTGCTTGGCCCTACTAGTACGAGGGATCATCCCAGCAGGAGGCCGTCATGCCTGTCGACAACACCATCTACGACCGCCTGAGCCACAGCTGGTGGGACGAAGACGCTCTTCCCGCCGTGCTGCGCGGCTGCCCCCGCCCGGTTCGGCTACATGAAGCGCGTCCTCACCCAGCAACTCGGGATCGATCCGGTGGGCCTCGAGATCCTCGATGTCGGCTGCGGCGGCGGCCTTCTGGCCGAGGAGTTCGCCGCGCTCGGCGCCCGCGTGACCGGCGTCGATCCATCGGCCGGCTCGCTTGAGGCGGCTCGCGCGCACGCGCGCGCAAGCGGCTTTGAGATCCACTACCAACACGGCGCCGGCGAGCAGCTGCCACTCCTGGACGCGAGCTTTGACGCCGTCTACTGCTGCGACGTGCTCGAGCACGTCGACGATGTGGGACACACGGTGCGCGAGATCGCGCGGGTGCTGCGGCCTGGTGGCGTGTTCCTCTACGACACCATCAACCGCACGCGTCGCAGCCGCCTGCTGGTGATCAAGCTTTCCCAGGACTGGGCAGCGACGCGCTGGGCCGAGCCAAACACGCACGACTGGAGGTGCTTCATCCGCCCGCCCGAACTGGAGCGCGAGCTGGCGGCGGCCGGTCTGGACGTCCGCGACAGGGTCGGCATCGCCCCGGCCAACGCGGTCGCGGCCGTGCGCGCCATGCGCGACCGCGCCCGCGGCGCGATCACCTACGGCGAATTGGGACGTCGGCTGCACCTGCGCGAAAGCCGCGATACGTCGGCGCTGTACGCCGGGTACGCCGTCAAGCGGCCAGCAGACTCTGCTGGTGCTGATAGCAGCGCTGCCACCGTAGGACGCTCGCGGCGCTCATGAAGGAAGACCGCAAGATTCGCCCGCTTTGCAGCGCAACGACAGCAAGGCGTCGGGGGACTTCCCCCGCACACGCTGGTCATCCGCTCTCGCCCACGCCGCCGTCAGCCAGCCAACCCGGCCCCGGCGACACCCTTGCGGAGGTCACCGCCCAGCCGGGTCAGCTCACCCGGCCGGTGCCCGAGAATCACTGTCAGGTCCGTGGGCATCGCATCTTCGATCTTCCTCCGCGTCCGGTACCAGGGCAATCCGGTCATCGCCGACCGGCTCAGCGCTACGATCGCACGACCTGCCGGTGCGCTCATCACCTCGTCTGCGCGGCGCGCGCTCTTGATATCGATCGGCTGATATCGATCGGCGGCTCGGTCGCGATCCCGTCGAGTTCCTCAGCCACGGCCGCCATTCGGTGTGCTGATGTTCGGCGAGTTCGCCCTGACCGGCGACGTCGTGCCGGCTCTGCTGTACCTGGCGCCGCTGTTCTTCGGCGTGACCGCGCTGATCCGGGCTACCTCGGCCGGTGCGGCCCCGGCACAGCCCGGAAGCGACCAGGCCGACTGACCAGCTGAGCCCGTCGTCGCGCGAATTGAACGGCCGCAAAGAGCGGAACGGCCTGCAGCCTTCAGGAGCATCGACTGTCAGAAAAGCGCTGGAGGACTTCGCCGTCACAAAGCGCCCTGTCGTGCTGCACAGCTGGCCAACTGCCAATGACAGGGACTGTCGTGACCTACCACCTATCCCGACGCGCTCCCATGCGGCGATGACGCACCAGCAAGTGGTACCGGCGACCTGATATGTCCAGGCCACCGTGGCCTCGGGGCCGACCGGACCCCAGCCGGTCACGTCAGGTGGGTAAGGCAGCTGGTCACCGGGCGTGGCAGCGCTTTCCTGGAGCCCAAGCGCGGGTAGCCGCTCCGCCGCCTGTCCCTGGCTCTGGTTAGCGCCAGCGTGGCCGGGGCCGTGCGCGAATTGCGGGACGCGCTGCGCTGATTTCGGCGTGATCAGCCGGCGAGGCGGATGCGGCCGGTGTCGATCATCTGCTGCATGTAGGGCGGCCAGTCGGCGGTGAGCCTGCTGGCGATGGCCTGGCGCACGAGCTGGCGCTCGGCGCCGGTGGCTTCCTCCTCGCCGTCCGGCCAGGCGAGGCGCAGCCATGTCGCAGGGTTGCAGATGAAGACGTGAGCTCGCTCGGAGATCGTTAAGAGCAGCGCCGGGAATGGCCCGTCCTGAAGCTCTTGGAGTGCGCTTTCCCAGTGAATGCCGAGCTGCGCCCAGGACGTGTCGGCGGCGGTGAGCATGCGGGTCAGGTCGGAGAAGAAGACGACGCGCGATCTATGTTTGCGGGCGTACAGGTCGGCGCAGCCGAGGATCTGGAAGGCGTCGCGGCTGAGCGACTCGCGCGCGATCATCCCCGGCGCGATAGCTACCGCGGCCTCGGCCACGTCTCGGTCGCCTTGCCACCGCAGTCCGTGCACGAGCCAGTAAGAAGGGTGCAGCAGCTCATCATCGGCGCGGGTGTCGCCGGGCTGCGGGTCTGACTGCATGCTTGCGGTTATCGGCACCGGGCAAGCCGACCTGGTTCTCCTCCGTCGGCTATCACGAGGCAACACCCTCCGCCGGCGGCGGGCAAGGTGACCCGGATGGGCTGATTGGTCGGTGGCGTACACACTTCCAGGGGTATGCAGCCCTGGAGATTGGTGACGTAGCCCTGCCAGAACATGGTCAGCCCGGGCGCGTAGCTCTGCGGGATGCCGGTCCCGGCAGGGCCGCCCCGCGCACTGACACTCCGGCCGCCTCCGCCTGCACCTTGGTTGGGGTTGACAGCCGGCGAACCGCTAAAGCGAGCTGCCCGGCAGGACACCTCAGAACCCACTCACGCGACGGTCTGGGGTGGGACGGTCGGCTTCGTCCGTACTCACTTGTGGTGTTCGGGCCAGCCGACGGCGTCGAATACGGCGACCGGGTCGAGGTAGTCGCGCCAGTGTGTGATCTTGCGGTCCTTGATCGTGATGACGGAGACAAAGTGGTTGTCGTAGGCGTGCCCGGTGCTGACCGCTCGGCCGTGGACCGCGTATTCGAGGACGACGACTGAGGCTTCGCGGTCCCGGTGGACGGCCAGTTCGTCGGAGCCGTGCAGGACCATCGTCTCCCCGTAGCCGCTGTAAAGCTCCGCGACGGCTTCCCGGCCCACGATGCGGCGTGGGTAACCGGGGACGGAGATGACGTACTCGAAGACGGCATCCTCGGCCAGCGTGTCGAAGAAATGTTCTCCGTCGACGAGCCCGCTCAGTCCCTCGTCGATGATCCGGAAGAACGGCGCGAGCGCCTCGAAACCGGGTCGGCCGGTCACGAGTGCGCCGCCGGCACGGCCCAGGCGTGGGCGTTGCGATGTGCGAAGTCCGCAAAGCTGGCCGGCGGAGACCCGGTGACCCTACGGACGTCGTCGTTGGGCCGCGAGCCGTGGCCGGAGGCGATCATCTCCGTCAGCCAGTTGAGCATGACCCCGTAGTCGGCGGGCACGACCCCGGCCACGATAGCGCCATCAACCCAGGCGCCGCGCTCGGGGTCGTTGTGCCTGACCGGCCGGCCGACGACGCCCGCGATGATGTCGGCGACCTCGGCCACCGGGAGCGCTTCGGGGCCGGTGGGCGCGTACGCCGCGCCAGCGTGCGCGTCGGGGTCGACCAACGTCTCGACGGCGACCGCGGCGATGTCCGCGGCGTCGACGAACGCCTCAGCGCCGCCTGCTGTCGGCACCGTGATCGTGTCCTCGACGACGGGCAGGTGTTCGTCGCTGAAGTTCTGCATCACCCACGCGGGGCGCAAGACCGAAGACGTGAAGGCTTGCCGGCTCACGAGTTCGAGTTCGACGGCCCTGATGTCGACCTCCGGCGGGGCTTGGTCGCTGCCGTAGACGCTGAGGTAGGTGACGTGCCGAACGGCGGCGGCTTCGGCGAGATCCAAGAAGTCGGACACCAGGCGGGCGTAGGTGACCCGCATGACGGGTGTGACGAGGTAGATGCGGTCGACACCAGCGAGGGCGGGGCCGTGCGTGGCCGGGTTGTGCCAGTCGAACGGCAGATCGGCGCCGTGCCGCGACGCTGTCCGCGCGATCAGGCCTCGTTCGGCGAGTTTCCTTGCCACCAGTGATCCGGTCCTTCCGGTGCCGCCGAGGACCAGCGTGGTCTTCCGTGAGTTGTCCATGGCTCCATGATGCGAGCGGGGATGGAGTGAATCAATGCGCAGAACGCTCGACTCTTTACTTGAGGCGCTCATTCTCCTTGACGATCGAGTCGGCCGCGGCAAACACTCGTCAGATGGACCTCCTGCAGAACCACCTGGCCAGGGCGCGCGCGTCGGGCGGTGTCTTCGCCCGGACGGTGACCACGCCCCCGTGGGGGCTGCGGCTGTCGGGGTCCATCCAGCTCGCGCTGCACGCCGTCGTCCAAGGACGCGCCTGGCTCTGGCTCGACGACCCCCAGGCGGCCCTCGAACTGGCGCCCGGCGAGCTGGCGCTCGTGCGGGGTGGGCTCGACCACCACATCGCCCATGAGCCTGCGGCCGCCTGCCTCGAGCCCGCGGAGTTCAGGGCACGGCACGCTAACGACGAGCGCTCCAATGACCGGCGGGCCACGGTGTTCCTGTGCGGCGCCTACCGATTTTCCGGTGACGTCGGAGAAGGGCTGCTCGGCGCGCTGCCCCAGGTCCTGCCGCTCTCCGCGGCCGTCGGCGACCCCCTGCGCGATGTCATCGCTGTGCTGTCGCGGGAACTGGCCGCCTCGGAGCCCGGCCAGCAGACCGTACTCGACCGGCTCCTCGACATCCTCCTGGTCCTCGCCATCCGCACGAGTTTCAGGACGAGCGGCACCGCCCCCCGCTGGTTCCAGGCTTCGGCCGACCCTCGACTGAGCGCGGCCCTGCAAGCCATCCACGAGGACGCCGCCCACCCGTGGACGGTCCCTGAACTGGCAGCCGTCAGCAGGCTGTCGCGGGCGGCCTTCGCGCGGAGCTTCCAGCGAGCACTCGGGCAGGCCCCGATGCAGTATTTGACCAACTGGCGCATGACGCTGGCGCGAGATTACCTGCGCACCGGTCAGCCGACGCTCGCGCAGGTCGCCGAACGTACCGGCTACGCATCGCCCTACGCCTTCGCTGCGGCTTTCCGCCGCCACCACGGCCAACCGCCCGGGCTGTGGCGCCAACAGCAACGAGAGCGGCCTCCACTGTCGGGTGACGGCACAGCAACGGCCGGCGACGGCGTCCACTTCGTCTGAGGACCATGTAGAGGCACAGCCGGGCGCCCCACCAGCCGGCCGCCGGCCATGACCTTGTCGGCCCGCTAGCCGACCTCGGGATCACGTGGCGGGACGAGCGGATGCCCTGGGGTGATGACCTAGAACGTACCGGGCCGATCCTGCGCCGGATCGAACAAGGCCTGCCGCGCATTTAACCGGACACCCCGCACGGGTCGCGGACGGGCCAACACTAGTGGCAAACCAGTGAACGGGCCGGGTTAACTGGCAACGGGCCGACTTGCGTGTCGCGGGACATTCTTCCTCCATTCGCGCGATCACAACATCCAGGACAGCCAGGACGTGAACTACTCCACGGTGGTGATTACCCAGCCCAGCTGACGTGAGCCACTGCCGGGCACCGCCAGCGACGCACATCCGGCGCAGGCGGCTCTCAAGATTGCCCGCTGCCGACCACGACGACGGCGCCGCGCCGCGACTCCCGGCCGACTCGGGGCTGGCCAATGGTTGTCTGGCCGTGCGCTGCAGGCCGCCCGGATCGACCCGGCGCCTAATAACCGTTCGCGCGCGCACGCAGCACAGATGCGGCCGACCTGGCCAAGCGCGCAGATCGGCGGTTCCTCGCGCTTCTGCCATCCGAGCGCCGACCACGCTCTGCGATCGGCGTCGGGTTCGCGCGCATACGCGTCAACCGCAGCAGGTGCGGTTGCTGGGACTGATCCGGTGATTGCGGCCAGATACCATGAGGGATGCTCCTGTTGCTGATCTGGCTGGCGATCGGCGGACTGATCATCGGCGGGCTGGGGCGTCTGCTCGTGCCCGGGCCGAACCCGATCGGCCTGATCCGGACCGCGCTGGTGGGCGTGGCCGGGTCGTTCCTGGGCGGGCTGGTCGCCCGGTTAGCCATCGGGCTGCACTACCGCTATTCGCTGCTGGCGGGTTTCGTCCTCGCTGTGATCTTCGCCGCGATCATCGTGGCGGCGATCGATCGCCGCCCGGCGAGACGATAACGGGGCGGTGCCGGCCGGCCGAGGTCACGCGGCTACCACCACCCAGATTCGGCCCCCAGGAAGGGGAACATCGGGGGCAGATGCGCTGGTGCGGTGACCACGAACATTGCCGGGTGGGTGGTGGCGTGCGGTCTGCCTAGATCACCGGCGCCAGCCCGGCCCTACTCTTCGGCGGTCCGGCCGATGCGCTGGATGGAATCGCGCGTTTCGGGATTGAGCAGCTGAAGAAGCGGTGCCGCGGCACTCTGGAGCTGTTGCAACGCGTCGTCCAACCTGTCGCCCGGCATGGCAGCGCCGTCCGTTGACCTGTCTATCGCCGCGAGCGTGCCGGCCATTACTCCGCCGAGGTACTGGGCCTGCTCGAGGAAACGCCGCGCGACCGGGTCGTCGATGAGCACAGGCGCGCCTACGAGCAGCATCATCATGTACGTCCGGAAACCATCGGACGCGGCACCGCGGTCGCCCGAACCGTCGATCACCGACGACACAGCCTTGGCCGAACGAGCGGCCTGGGCCACCATGATGGCGGCCTGCGCGGCGACCGCTTGGCCGCGTTGCCCGGCCTGTCGCCTGTTGAGCAGCTGATTCACGACCAGGACTGTGACCAGCAGCACTAGCAGCCCGGCCACCGTGTCCGTCGTCAGCGGGCGGGCCGCCCACCAGCGTCGCTGCCCGGCGTCGGTGAGTTCGCCGATGACAAACGTCAGCGTGATCAGCATCGCCAGGACGGCAGCGGTCCATCCTATCAAGCGCATAGACACCAGATGACTCTACGGGAGCCTGACCAGGTCAATCCGGGGCCGGCCCGCGCCCGCCCCGAGCGTTCCGACTCGCATTTCCGCTAGGCACCTGAGGCGGGCGGCCTGCGGGCGTGATGCCCGGTATGTCCAAGCGGAAGGGCCTGCGCCACGTGAAGCAGGGGCACGCGCGCGGCAAGGTCGTCGTCGTCGTGGCATGAGATCGGCAGGCGCTGCAGCACCGCGACCCGGCCGCGTTCAAGCCGAACGTCCAGCACATGCCCTGGCGTATCCAGCAAACGCCCGCAGCGTAACCCCGGACGAGGAGCAAGCAAAAGATGATGGGTAACGAGCCTGCCACCGCCGGTCACGAGAAAGTCTCGGCCAGTCCCTTCACCGCGCTGCGCGGTATCGCCTTCCGTGGCTACCACTCGTTGTCCCCGAAGGCCTCCGCCGACCACGCAGATCATGACGCGGCTCGTCTTGTTCACCGAGGTTCGTGGGCGCAGATCGGGGTGATCCGCGTGCGCGCACGGACCCGGCTGTGCCAATGAACGTGTGGTGCTCTGGTCTTGTCCACGTCTGGCCGACGCCATCATCGTGTCATCATCATGATCGTAATTTCTGGGTTCGCTGGCGACCGCCTGCACCGCGCACCCGCCGACCGCCGGGCCATCACGAGCGGACTGCTCCGCGCAGGCCACTGGCCGGGTGCCGGTGTGCGGGGCCTGAGGATCCGGCGCCAGGAACGGTGCTCGTGATTGGCGGTTAGGCCGTTCCCGCCACTGGGCATCACCTGGTCATGCTGGTTACGGTGTGCCGTGGCGCACCTCGTGCCCGCCAGGGCCGGGGTGAGGGTGCCGCTGTCCTTCCGCCTGCATTGGGCCGGCCGGCGGATGCTGGCCGGCCGGCGTGACCGGGGCGCCGGGTCGCGGTACGCCCGGCCGGGCACCCATCCGGTAACGATCAGCATTGACGCTGAGCATCCCGGGCCGGTGGTCCCGGACGATTTCGCCGGGTTGAGTTTCGAGCGGGGGGCCGCTCAATCCCGGCAACGCCGGTGTGGCAGGCTACCTGTTCAGCCCGGCCAACAACTCGCTCGTCACCCTCTTTCGGAATCTGGGGGTGCGCAACCTGCGGATCGGCGGGGGGTCGGTGGATGATTTGATCCCCGCGGGCACAGGCAGCGATGGCTTCACCGGAATCGACAACTTGTTTGCCTTTGCCGGAGTGGCCGGGGTGAAGGTCATCTACATGCTGCGCCTGCTCAGCCCCGGCGCCAAGCCAATCCGTGACCTGAAATCGGTCGATGCCCAGGTCGCCGGGTACATCTGGCGCCACTACCGGGAGAGTGTGGCCAGCTTCGCCATCGGGAACGAGCCGGACTGGCATGCATTTCATACCTACGCGGGCCATCCGCTTGACCCGGTGATCTACGAGGAGATCCCGGGGGTGCCGGGCAGTGCGTACCCGTCCTACCTGACCGGCTGGCAGAGCTTTGCCGGCGCGGTCGGGGACGCGGCGCCCAGGGCGCCGTTGTCCGGGCCAGATACCGGGTCCTACAGCACGCTGACCGGCACCCCCGGCCC
>WNGL01007817.1_pt1 | contig 12547 bp, 12 predicted proteins | sample 5400591 | NCBI WGS metagenome assembly WNGL01 (sample SAMN13153377, study PRJNA577476) | soil metagenome | isolation source: 80 cm soil or saprolite under Garry oak tree replicate 1 | place: USA:California | collected 2016-06-15
CTGTCGCGCGCGACGAGCACGGGCAGGTCGTGCACTGCGTTCATGGTCGCGACCTGAGGTTTTGTCCTTTCCTTGACAGTCATGATGCGTTCTCCTATATGGACCGTGAGACTCCCTCGGTCTTACGGCGCGATGGGTCATTGCCGATGATCCCTCTACATCCGCTCGGCTGTCAACGGCAGAGGGACTTCAGCAGCAATCCCAACCGACCCCCTCCTGCACCGCGAGCGCATCCTTCAGCCAGGCGTAAGGAAGGTCGTCGGCGACCACCTCCGCCACCGGCTTGAACAGCTTGAACTGGTAGCGCTGTTCCGCGACCCAGAACATGACCACAGTCTCCAGAGGTGCACAGCCGGGGAGCGTACAGGCAACCTCCGCAACGGAGATCGCCGCCTCTTTCGGAAGGCCGAAGCGCGCACGCGTCCACTCCGTCACCCGCTCGATGGCTTGGAGGCGTTCAGGGTTTTTCCTGGCTGGTCCGAGCATCGCGTGAGCGTATCAGATGCATGAGAAAATATGCCGATGGCGCACCCCGATCGCTTCCTGCTGGCCGGCGTCATGGGCTGGCCCGTCATGCACTCGCGCTCGCCGATGCTGCACGGCTACTGGCTCAAAAGGCACAACCTGGCCGGAACCTACGTGCCGCTCGCGATCCGGCCCGAGGGCCTCGTCGCCGCCTTGCGCGCGCTTCACCCCTTGGGATTCGCGGGCTGCAACCTGACGATCCCGCACAAGGAACGGGCGATGGCCATCGTCGACGAGGTCGACACGCTGGCGAAAAGCATAGGCGCGATCAGCTGCGTGGTCGTCAGGGCCGATGGGTCGCTCTCCGGCACCAACAACGACTGCTACGGCTTCATCCAGAACGTACGGCAGGAGCAGCCCGGCTGGCGCCCGGACGTCGGGCCCATCGTGGTGATCGGCGCGGGCGGCGGCTCGCGAGCCGTTTGCTACGGCCTCGCGCAAGAGGGTGCGAGGGAAATCCGGCTCGTCAACCGCACCCTTGCCCGCGCCAAGAGCATCGCGGAGGAGTTCGGCGGACCGATCAAGGCGCTGCCCTGGGAGCAACGCCACGACGCACTGGAAGATGCGGCGATGGTCGTCAACACCACGAGCTGCGGCATGGTCGGGCAGGGTGCGCTCGACCTCGAGCTGGACAAGCTGCCGAAGACCGCGCTCGCCGCCGACATCATCTACATCCCGCTCGAGACTCCGTTTCTCGCCGCGGCACGCAAGCGCGGGAACCGGACCGTCAACGGCCTGGGGATGCTCTTGAACCAGGGCCGGCCGGCGTGGAGGGCGTGGTTCGGGATCGAGCCCGAGGTGACGCCGGAGCTGAGAGCGATGGTCGAGAGGACGATATGAGCGCGCGAAGGTACAGGCCTACGCTTTGACGGCCTGCTCCAGCAGCCATTTGCGAAACGCAGCCACGGCCGGGCGACCGGCTATGACCTCCGGACACACGAGGTAATACGCCGACTGCGGTTTCAGTTCCACCTTGAACGGCGCGCACAATCTTCCCGACTCGATGTCGTCGTCGACCAGCGGTTTCAGAGCGAGCGCCACGCCCAGCTTCTGCGACGCCGCCTCGAGCGAGAGGATGTTCGAGGAAAAATGCGGTCCGCGGCTGCCGTCCACGCGATCGGCGACACCCGCGGCCTCGAGCCATTTCTGCCAGGCGCTGCCGTGGGCCACGAGGTCCATGGCGTCGTCGTGCAGGAGCACGTGGCGCGCAAGGTCCGCAGGTTCCCTGAGCGGCGGATCGCCGCGCGCGAGCTCGGGGCTCGCCACCGCGACGGTCGCGACGTCGAACAGGTGGTCGGCGCGATAGCCGGGATAGTTGCCGCCGCCCAGATGGATCTCGACGCCGGACACGTCGTCCCTCAGGTCGAGATTGCCCACGAGAGCGGCGGAGTCGAGCGCACCGGCGTCGACCATCTTGCTCGAGCCGAATACGCGCAATTCGACGCGCGGCTCGCGCTTCGCGAAATCGGCCAGGCGCGGCATCAGCCAGCGCGCCGTGAACACCGGTGGCGCTGTGATCAGCAGCTCGGTTTCTTCGGCGCGCTCGCGGATCATCTCGACCGCTGCGGCGAGCGACTCGAAGCCTTCGCGCAGTTTCGGCAGGCAGGCACGCGCCGCTTCCGTGAGCTGGACGCCGCGTCCCGCGCGCCGGAACAGCTCGACGCCGAGATATTCTTCGAGGCTCTTGATCTGGTGGCTCACGGCCGCCTGGGTGATGGACAGCTCGTTCGCCGCCTCCTTGAACGAGAGGTGGCGCGCCGCGGCCTCGAATACCCGCAGTGCATTCAGCGGGGGCAGGCGGTAAATCACGGATGGGATGAGTTTTTCTTATGCGAAAGATGAGAATTCATCGTTTGTTGTTCCGCCTTCCCGGGACTATCCTCTATGGCGTGATGAAAGCCAACATGAAATCCAGACCTGAATTGAGCGTACCTGAATTGTACGCGTTAGAGTCCGCCACCTTGCGCACGCCTTTCTGGCAAGCGGCCTACCAATCGCTGCCGGACAGCGTGCGCCAGCGCTACCTGGCGTATATGCAGCATGCGGAACGCTGGGATCTCGCGCTCGATGGGGTCATCGAAGCCCTGTCGCGAGCGAAGGGCGCCTTGGTCAGGCTGTTTTATACACCCGCCAGGCCGCGCTCGGCGCACTGACCGCTTGCTTCGCCGTTCGCGCGACCTGACTCCTCCTCCTCCTTGGTCAGTAGCGCGGACGGCGGGCATCTCACGATGGGACGGGCCGCGGCGGAGTCACCCGAGCTTCGCCCGGAAGTGGTCCCAGGTGCGCTTGAACAAACCCGCGTTCCAGAGCTTCTCGCGGCACAGCGCGATCTCCTCCTCGCTGAAGGCATAGGGCTTGCCGATCTGCAGCGCCATGTACTGCCGGTAGGCGTTCTCCTCGAGATAATTGGCGAGCACGAATGCCTCGACGATGTCCTTGCCGACCGTCACCGCGCCATGCGACTTCATGAGCGCCACCGGCCGGTCGCCGAGCGTGGCCGCCAGGCGATCGGCCATCGCGCGGTTGTTGATCGAGTTCGGCGAATCGAGCAACGGCACCGGATGGACGAGGGAGCCCTGCGCGTAGACCGGCTTGTAGGTCTCGCCGACCATGGTGAGGAAGGTCGACCACTTCGGATGCGCGTGTACGATCGCTTTGACGTCGGGCCGTACTCTGTAAATGCCGCAATGCAGGTGACGCTCGAGCGGCGCGTTGCCCTTGCCTTCGATCTGATTCGCTTCGAGGTCGATCGCGCAGATATCGTCCACGGTGAGCCGGCTGCGCTGGCACGACCCGACGTTGATGAGGACGCGGTTGTCGTCTAGGCGGACGCTGCAATGGCCGTTGTAGTCGATGATGTCGGACTGCTCCAGCATGCGGATGCAGTCGACGAGCTGCTGCTTCAATTCGGCTGCGGCCCCGACTCGCTGCCTCAATTCGGCTGCTGACATGGCTTGCCTCCCTCGATAAACCTTACCACTTGACCTCGCTGCGGACCTGGCTGCGCCACAGGTCCCAGGCGCGCAGGCCGGCGGTCTGGTTGACCGCGTCCGCGAGCCGGCCTTCTTCGGGGTCGAGCGCGGCGATCGGCGCACCGCCCTTGAGACCCGTGGTCCAGTGCTGGATGCGGGCATTGACCTCGGTGTACACGGCGCGGAACACCGCCGTCTGCAGCGTGGGCCCGCAGGCCACGCTGCCGTGCGCGCGCATGAGCGCAACGTTTTTCCTCCCCATGACGGCGGCGAGGGCCACGCCCTTGGGCGCGTTGCTGACCAGCATGTCGGTGGCGCCGAACTTCTTGCGGATGTCGAACACGGGCACGCCCTCCGCGATGAAGGCCGCGTTGTGAAACATCGCCTGCATCGGCACACCGACCAGGCCGAAAGGGATCACCGAGGGCGAATGACTGTGCACGATGGATTGAATGTCGGCCCTCGCCCTGTAGATCTCGCCGTGGATGAATCGCTCGAGGAAACTGGAGCGGCCCCCGGCATTGCAGGGATTGCTGTCCAGGTCGTACTCGATGATGTCGTCGGGTGTCACCAAATCCGGGGCGAGCGCGCGCGCCATCAGGTAGCGCCCGGGCGCCTGGGGATGGCGCATCGAGACGTGGCCGAAGGCGTCGACGACGCCCTGGGCGACGAGGATGCGGCTGGCCGCGGCCAGGTCCGCGATCTGTCCGGCCGAAACCGGACCGCCCGATGCGGGTGCGTCGCCGTTCATGCTTTCTCCGTTCCGAGTTTCAAGAAATCGCTTTCCCTATCGTGCCCACATGGGGTTTCTTCGGGAATGCGCGATCACAATGATAGCGGAACTGCACGGTGCCTCGCCCGTGGACTTGGGCCCCTGGGAACTCCCCGCAGAGTCCTGGCTCTGCCTCCAGGGGCACGCCTCATTTATCACCGTCGGGCAGCCCGAGTAGGCGCAGAATGTGCATCTGGCGAGCGAGCTTTGGCTAATTCCTGGACAATCCTCCCCTTGCGGCAGCTCATGCAGAAAGCCCTATCGCAGTTTCGGCTGGATGGTATTCGCGGCCAGATCCTTGCCCTTGCCGTTCTTGCCGCGCTTATCCCGTCTCTCAGCATCTCGCTCATCGCCTACGCGCAGAGCCGCCGCGCACTCACGGAGAAGATTACGCAGGAGTTGGTGACCACGGGGTCGCAGGCAGGGCGGGAAGCCGACGTGTGGCTCAAGGAGCGCCTGTACGACCTGCGTGTGTTCGCCAATTCGTCTGTAGTGTCCGAGACCGTGGCCGGTCGCGGCCAGGCGGGACGCCTTGTGGAGTACCTCAACTCGGTCCGGGCGCGCTTCGCCGATTACGAAGAACTTCAGCTTGTCGATGCAAATACCGACTTGGTTGCCAGCAGCGTGCGTAATGCGAGTCCGGTGCGTTTGCCGGAGGGGTGGGAAAAGACGTTTAGGTCGTCGCGGAGCCTGGTCGGTGAACCGTACTGGGACGAGAAGGCGCAAAAAATGATCGTCATTCTCGGCGTGCCCGTTTTGCAAGCCGACGGTCAGATCGCGGGCGCGCTCGTTGCTCGCGCGAACTTTGCGGAACTCACGCAAGTCCTACGTGTTTTCAGCGCTCGTTCGGTTGGACACCTGTACCTGGCAACTGCCCGCGGCGCGCTGATTGCCGATTCGCGAACCGGGCCTGCCGACCGGAAGACGAAGGACTTGGCGCCGGATGTCGCGGATCGATTGCTTGCAGCCGACGGCGAGGTCGTTGAGCACCGCGGTATCGACGGAATCGAGGTTTTGGCAAGCGCACAACGCCTGTCACAGGCTGCATGGCTCGCGGTGGCGGACATGCCCGTAGCCGATGCCTATCGTCAGGCGATACGGCTGAGAAACCTAGCCTTTCTCATCATCGGGGTCCTCCTTGTTGTCACAGCCGTTGTTGCCTACTCGCTCGCAGCCCTGATTGCTCGCCCTCTCCGCCGCCTGACGGGCGCCGCGGCGCAGGTGTCCGCCGGCGATCTGCCGGCCGGACTGCCCGCGGACGGAGGTGGAGAAGTGGGATACCTCACGCAGGTCTTCAATACCATGGTCGAAAGCCTCCGCAAGCACCACGACGAACTCGAACGTCTCTCGACGACCGACACCCTGACGGGACTGAGCAACAGGCGGCATTTGATGAATCTCCTGACGCATGAGATAGCGCGCGCGAAGCGGGCCGCTCAGCCCTTTGCGATTCTCATGCTGGATGTCGATCATTTCAAGAAGTACAACGACAGCCACGGTCACCAGACCGGGGACGAGGTGCTCGCGCGCGTCGGCGCGGTGCTGCGCAATTCCATCCGTCCCTACGATTGTGCCGCACGCTATGGCGGAGAAGAGTTTCTGGTAATGCTTTCGGCGGCCTCGCTCGATCGCGCCATGGAATCCGCGGAACGGATTCGGAAGCAGGTCCGGGCGGAGCCGTTCGAGGGCGGGCCGGTAACGATCTCGATCGGCGTGGCCGAATATCCCTCGCAAGGCGATACCGCGGAGTCGGTCATCGGGCAGGCGGATGCCGCGCTCTACGAAGCCAAGCGCGCCGGCCGGGATCGGGTGATGTGCGCCGGCGCTAAGAGCAAAGAGGAGAAAGCGGAGGCTTCCTAGCGGTCCGTGTCGGCGTGCCGAACGACAAGCGAGCGCGAAATCCAGCCTTCGCTTCCGGCATCGTTCGTCACCCGTACCCAGTCCCCGAGGTACGAAAGGCCGGACAAAGTGCTGCTTGATTCGGCAGTGAAGGAGACTGCGAAGTTTGTACCCGGTCCATTGCGAACATTGGCGCGTCCGCTGACGCGCAGCTTGACCGGTACGGCGAACGGCGTTTCCCCTGAACGCATATTGCCCAACCTTCCGCCCGCAAGCTGGTGAGAGCGCGCCGCCGCCTTCGCCTGATTGGCCAGGTAGAGCGCACCACCGAAATTTTTCCGCTTGAATTCGGCCGTGCTGAGTTGCATCAGCCGCAACCCCTGCCTGGACTCGGGGGATTCGCGACCCGAGCTCGTGATCGATTGCAGCGCCACGTCTGCCTCCGCCATGGCAGAGGCAGCCTCGGCTCGACTGGCGAGCGATTGCAGTTTTCCCATGGCCCCGACCACCTCCAACAAAGCTTCATCGAGCCTGGCATTCAAAGCGTCGATCATGGAATCACGCTCCATGAGCTGGAGTTCGAGCTGCGCCGCGCGGCGTTCAAGCTCAGCAACCTGGAGTTCGACGGCAGACGTGGGTCTCGACGCCTGAGGCTTTGGCGGGGGCGACGCAGTGGTGCATGCAAAAAGCGACAGGATCGTGACGATCGAAAGAATGCGGTACATCACTGCCTTCCAAAGCATTGTTCCCCTCCGGGGTCACGCGCTGCCAATGATAGCGGAATTTGGCGGGCGCCTCGGCGTGCCCGAGGGATGGTCCCTGGAATGGGCCCGCCCCTGTCAACGGACGACGCGAATTGCCGACCCAGGCATGAGAAAATGACGCGCGAGAATCCCTGACTCGAGAGGACGCAGGTGGAAAAAGTTCTGGCGGCGGTGAGAACGGGCCCGGGGAGAACCGAGATCCGCGAATTTCCCATGCCGGACATCCCGGAGGACAGCGCGCTCATGAAGATGGAGGTCGCCGGGATCTGCGGGACCGACGTGAAGCTGTACAGGACGCCGCCGTCCAATACCCCGGTGATCATGGGCCACGAGAACATCGGCACCATCGCCAAGGCGGGCCGCGAGTTCACCCGGCGCAAGGGATTCAAGGAAGGCGACCTGGTGTTCGTCGAACACTACGTCATGTGCGGCAAGTGCGAGTGGTGCCACCTGGGCCAGTACCGCCATTGCGAAAACACCGACTGGCGCACCAACCCCGACGGCATCCGCTACGGCTACACCTCGGCCGAGAGGGCTCCCCACCTGTGGGGCGGATTTGCCCAGTACGTATACCTCCCGTGGAATGCCGTCGTACACCGCGTGCCGAAGGGCGTCACGCCGGAATTGGCGGGACTGGTCACCCCGATGGCGAACGGCGTCGAATGGTCCCTCTTCGACGGCGGCGTCGGCTACGACTCCACCGTGCTCATTCAGGGCCCGGGTCAGCAGGGCCTCTCACAGACCGTGATCTGCAAGCAGGCGGGCGCCTCGCTCATCATCGTCACGGGCACCTCCAGGGACGCCGCGCGGATGAAGGTCGCGAAAGAACTGGGCGCCGACCACGTGATCGACGTGCAGAAGGAGGATCCGCTCGCGCGCATCAAGGAGATCACGGGAGGCAAAGGCGTCGACGTCGCGCTCGACTGCACCGCGGGCGCCGGCACCCTGCCGATCCTGCTCGGCGTGGAAGCGCTGAAGCGCAAGGGCGGGACGATCGTGGTGCAGGGCGAGATGAAGGAGTTCCCGAATTTCCCGCTCGAGCGGGTCACGGTGAAATTCATCACCCTCAAGAGCGCGCGCGGCCACAGCTACAGGGCCTGCGAGCTCGCCCTCGCCCAGCTCGCATCGAAACGCTTTCCGCTGGAGAAGGTCACCACCCACAGCTTCGGGCTGAAGGACGTGGACCTCGCCATCCGCTCGGTCGGCGGCCAGGGCGTGCCCGACGTGATCCATGCCTCGCTCATGCCCTGGAAGTAGTTTTTCTACTTGTAGCTCATCCGCATCACTGCAACGCCGCCGCCATCGCGTTGGCTGTCAGCGTCGTCGTAGCATCGACATAGGTTCCACCCGAAGCGACGAAGCTCCGCGCCTTGCGTCCCGCCGCGAGGTCGGCCTGCAACGCGGCCTGGTAGGTGCCGAGCTGGGTATACACCTGCACCGTGCCATCGATCCCGATCACGAACAGGCCGCGAGCCGGATCGATCGCCTGCACGGTCGGCGTGACGCTCGTCGGCAATGGCGTGTCGACACCGCCGCGGAAGATATCGTGCAGCAAGCCGGCGTTGGTGAGGTTGACGACGATGCCGTTGACCGCGAAGGGTTGTTGAAAAGGAGCGGGCTCGAGCAGAGGCCAGCCCACCACCAGAGTCGCCGGGGCGTTGGTCACGTCGATCAGCGTGATGGCGTTGAAAGCATCGGTGGCGGTGGCCTGTCCAAAGGGTTGAACGAAGCCGCGCACCTTGAGCGGCGTGGTGGCCACGATGCCGGTCAGACCGAGCGCACCCGTTGCCACCTGGTACGAAATCGGATTGGCGTCGTTGCCCACAGTGGTTCCTGTACCGGAGAAGTTGAACAGGCTGATCGGCCGGCCGTCGATCCTCGCGAGCGTCATTGCGACGACTCCGGAGCCCGCGCTGTTCACGGTGCCGTTGAGCTGGGTGATGAGCAGGCGCACGAGGCCACTGGTGGCGTTGGTAGCGTTCATTGTCGTGCCCGCCGCGTTGAGGATCCCGAACACGGTGACGCGCTGCCCGACCGAAATGCTGCTGATATCGGGAACGATCGCAATCTGCGGACCGGACGAAATCTTCTGACTCACGACCTTGGTCGTGCTCGCGACGGTCACCGACACCGTGTTCTGGAAACTCAACGTTCCGTCGCTTCGGAATAAATCCGCGCCTCTTATAGTCAGGGTGTTTCCGATGCGGGCAGTCACGTTGCCGGTTAAGACGTCGCTCGTGCCGAAACGAACGCTCGATCCCGCGAGCACCTCGGTCGCGATAAATCGGCGAGACACGAGGTCGAGCGTGCCCACCGCCACCGTCGCGGTGAGTTGCGGTTTCGCGGCGAGCGCAGCCAGGCCGGCGCTGCCCGTGAAGCTCGCTTGATCGATTTCGAACGTCGTATTACTGTCGATGGTGAAGGTCAGGCGCCCGTGGTCACCCTGGAGCAGATTGAACGGACGCAGAATGAGCGTGAAGCTGCCCGCCTGCGTGTCGACCGCGTCGAGCGCTCCCCGGATCCTGTGCGGTTTGGGCGCGTCCGGATTGACGTCGGCCACGAGCAGCGGGTTGACGGTCACGACCGGGCTCGCCGGATTGCTCATGTCCACCAGATTCGAGGCGGCTAGATTGAAATCCAGATCGAGGAGCGAGGACACCAGCGGCGCGATCACCAGCTGCCGGGCATTGTCGAGGGTCACGCTCATCGACAGAGTCGTGACTGGGTTGTTCAGTCTGTCGCGGATGTTGGCGGGCAACACCGGGACCGGAATCCCGGTGCCGTCATCGACGCGGATGTCGGCGTTGGTGTAATCGACATTGAGCGTAGCGCTGACGTAGGTGTCCGCGGGAATCGTGGCCGCGGTCATGAACTCGGTCAGGTCGACGATTTGCGCAAAGTCGATGCGTGTTCTCTGCGGCAAGGTCTGCACGAACGTGCCATCGGCTTTGGCCAGGGTAAGCGAGGTGACGTCGACCGTGTAAGTGAGGAAGTCGCCCTGCGCATCGGTCAGGCCGATGGCGACGACGCCCTCATCCGTTGGATTCCCGCAGGCGTATAGGCCGAGGGCCACTGCCGCACCCAGGGTGAAGGCGGTGAGCAACCGAAGGAGAGAGCGTTCTTTCCCGAAACTCCGTAGCCAGGTCATGTGCGTGTCTCCTCTAAGGACGGGAGGTGGTTCCGATCGAGAACGCGTGAAGGTGTGCACGGTTGACGGGAAGCATGCTGAACACCCAAGACGGGAAGGGGCAAAAGAAAAACCCCATAGGCGAGGCCTATGGGGTTTGCGAGCCGTTCTGCTTTACTTGAACGTGTAGAGGACGCCAGCGCTGATCGCGCTGTTAGTGACGTCAATCTGCACACCGCCAAAGTTGCTCTTCTTGAGGTACTGCACGTAGTCGATCGAGCCCGAGAGGTTCTTGGCGAAGGGATACTGGACACCCACACCGTACGCCACGCCCGATTCGGTTTGACTGCCAAAGACCACGCCGCTGAACTCCATCTTCGATTGGGCAAACCCGAGCAGGCCGTAAAGGTTCACGGGACCGACATTGGTGTTGGGCTTGGCGAACAAGCCCATAACGCTGGTCTTTACCTTGTTGGTTACGCCGAGCGTGGTGCTGTACTCCTTGTCTTGCGGCAGCACGATATGCAACTCCGCATCCAGCCAGTCCAGAATGTGCATGCCGCCTCTCAGGCGAAGGGTCGTCGCCTTTGCGCTCCCGGATACATCGGGCGCAATGCCGCTCTTGTCGTCGATTTTCGACGTGAACCCCGCGATATCGCCGCCGGCATAAAACGTCGGCTGCGCCGCGTGCGCCACGCCGACCGTCGCAGCCGTTCCCAGGGCAATTGCCAGTAGCTTCTTACTCATTTTTCCTCCTTTTATGAGAAATGCAACCGATTCCCCAAACCATCGGTCGCTCGCACCCAGCGACCGACATTGGGACAGGCGGATTCTAGCCTAAAGCGGCGCAGATTACTTGCCGATCATGCGGTCTTCGGTGGGAAGCGCGGACAAATTGGGATAGGCCGCCATCAACGCCTGGCTGGTATTTCTGTAGTCGTTACGAACCGTTTTGATGTTCCAGTTCCGCGATATGGTTCTGCCTATGGTCGCGGTCGTCGTCTCCGCGTAGAAATCCCCGAGGTAGTACGCCCTGCCGGCATCGAACCGGGCGTCGGCGTCGAACCGCCGGGCGAGCCGCTTCGGTCAGGGGCGAGCCAGCGGGACAGGAAAGAGGGAAGCCCGGATTCGCCTGAACCTTCCTCGATGGAGAGCATTAGTCGCCTCACTGCAACCGCATCATGCGCCTTTGCCGCCTGCCACACCATCACACGCGGAATGATTCGAGCGTCTCCGGGGCGAACAGTTCTTCCGCTTCGAGCCTGCGCTTGGAGAGCCCCTGCTCGTGGTGATAGCGCAGGAACGTTTCCAGCACATGGCGGTTGGGCTCGAAGCCGTAGGGCCACCAGTCTTCACCCAGCTCCCTGCGGGCCTCCTCGACGTGCGCGACCTGCCAGGGCAGCATCGCAGTCAGCGCCATGGTGGTCGCGAGGGTTTCGTAGGTCCTTCGCTGCGCCTGCACGAAAGCCTTGTGGAGCGACTGCGCGATCCAGCGGTTCGCCCGGTACAGCTCGCGACGGATCACCACCGTGTGCATGATGGGGAAGATCCTGGTCTTGCGGTAGTACGCCTTCTCGATTTCGACGTAGTTCTCGAAGAGGCGCTTCACCGCGTCGGGGCGAGTCGCGAAGGTCGAGGGCGCGCGCGCGGTGTGCAGAGCGTCGATCTCGCCCTCCGCGATCATCTGCGCGAGCGTCTGCTTCGGCCCGATGGGCTTCAGCCTGAATTTCGCGGGCAGGTCGAGCTTGAGCTTCTCGTCGCGGCCGGGCTCCTCCTCGCCTCCGGTCCAGTACTCGCAGCCCGCGGGTTCGACGCCGTACTCGTCCTGCAGGATGCCGCGGATCCACACCGGCGCGGTCATCTGGTACTCCGGCACCCCGATTCTCTTGCCGGCGAGCTCCTTCGGCTCGCGGATGCCGCTCTTCGTGGAAACGAAAATGCACGAGTGACGGAAGAAGCGCGAGGGGAACACCGGGATCGCGATGAACGCCGGATCATCCCGCATGAGCGACACGCAGTACGAGGACAGCGACATCTCCGCCGCGTCGAACTCGCGGTTGCGCAGCATCCTGAAAAAAGTTTCCTCGACGAGGAGATTGTGGTAGATGAGATCGATGCCCTCGGGGCGCACGCTGCCCTCGGCGAGCGCTCGAGTACGGTCGTAGTCCCAGCAGGCGAGGGAGAGCTGGAGTCTGGGCATGGGATCAGTCATCCCCTCCTTGGAAAGCAGGGGTGGCGCGGAGCGCGGGGTGGTTCGATAGCCTGGATCCACCATCCCGCCCGCTGCGCGGGCACCCCTCCTCGGTGAGGAGGGGAATTTTCCTTCTTTACACCGTCACCGGATCGGTGTCGAGCGCCGGGAAGAGACCGTGCTTCGCGCCTTCCTTGTAGTGCTGTCCGACCGGCAGTTCGATCGCGCAGGAGCGCACTCGCTGCGACGCCGCGTCGAGTCCCGGCACGCTCTTGCCTTCGCGCGCGGCTTTGGCCGCCCGAAGCAGGCGGCTTCGCGTCCCGACGATCCCCTTGTCGGTCATGCACAGGTGCTCCC
>WNGL01008576.1_pt1 | contig 12547 bp, 9 predicted proteins | sample 5400591 | NCBI WGS metagenome assembly WNGL01 (sample SAMN13153377, study PRJNA577476) | soil metagenome | isolation source: 80 cm soil or saprolite under Garry oak tree replicate 1 | place: USA:California | collected 2016-06-15
TTGCCGACCTTCTGCGAGACGAGCGGCGAGATCGTGGACATGTCGAGAAAGAGCAGGCCCTTCTTCGCGCCTTCGATGATGCCGTCCGAGCCGAGGGCGACCAGCTCCACCTCGGGCGAGTTGGGCAGCATGGTGATGAGGACGTCCACCTGCCCGGCTACTTCCTTGGCAGACGACGCGCGCTTGGCGCCCGCGCCGACCAGTTCGTCTACTGGTCCCTGGCTCCGGCTATGAACCACCACGGGATGACCTGCCTTGAGGAGGTTCTTGGCCATGGGTCGGCCCATGATTCCAAGTCCAATAAATCCAATGGTTTGCGCCATGACGACCTCGCGGGGGACAGAGAGATTGGGGGGACGACGTCGAGCCCGCAAGGCGTGAAGTAACACATGCCGCCGCAACGAGTCAAGCCAGAACTCGCAGAAACCCGCGAAAACGCGGCCCTAGAGCCTCACGGTGGCGGTCGGAGGCAGAGCTGCCGGCTCAGTTCACGCGGCGCTCACGACCCGCCCAGTACGGCTCGCGCAGCTTGAACTTCTGGAGCTTGCCCGTCGCGGTGCGGACGAGGGCATCCCGAATCTCGATCGTCGTCGGGCACTTGTAGTGCGCCATCCGGGACCGGCAGTGCTCGATGAGCTCACGCTCGGCGCAGGCGGAGCCCGGGCGCAGCACGACGAGGGCGTTGATGGTCTCGCCCCACTTCTCGTCGGGCACGCCGATCACCGCGACCTCGGCCACCGCGGGATGCTGGAAGAGGCAGTCCTCCACCTCGATGGACGAGACATTCTCGCCGCCGCTGATGATCACGTCCTTCTTGCGGTCGGTGATGGCGATCCTCTGGCTGGTTCCAGTAGCCCTCGAACACGTGGTTGGAGCGCGCGAGCAGCTCGCCCTCCTCGTCCACGCGCATGCGCACGCCCACCGCGGGAACGCCCGCGCGGGAGAGCCGGCGTGACCGCTCCGCCGGGTCGAGGCCGTCCCATTCCGCGGGCGCCCGGTTGAACGTCAGCAAGGGCGCGGTCTCCGTGAGCCCGTAGATCTGGATGAACTCCCACCCGAGCTCGGTCTCGACGCGCTCGATGGTCTTCGACGGCGGCGGCGCTCCCGCGACGACCACGCGCACGCGCCCGCGGCCCGGCACGGCCACGCCCGTCTGGCGGCGGGCAGCCGCGGCGTCGAGCACGGCGGCAATGACCGCGGGCGCGCAATTGAACAGGGTGACGCCCTCCGACTCCACTCGACGCAGGATCTCCTCGCCGTCGATCTTGCGGATGATGACCTGGCGCACCCCCATGCCGGTGACCGCGTACGGCATGCCCCAGCCATTGCAGTGGAAGGTGGGCAGCGTGTGCAGGTACACGTCCCGGTCGGTCATGGCGAGGTGCCAGCCGAAGGTGACGGCATTCAGCCAGAAGTTGCGATGGGTGAGCTGCACGCCCTTCGGGCGGGCCGTCGTGCCCGACGTGTAGTTGATCGACACGGTGGCGTTCTCGTCGGTGACCTGGAGCCGCGGCGCCGCCCCCGTGCGAAGGAAGAGCTGAGGGTCGGTGCCGGTGCCCAGCACGAACCGGTGCTTCACCGGGATGTGCCGCAAGGATTCGTCGAGCTCGGGATCGACGAGCAGCACCGAGGAGCCGGAGTGCTCGATGATGTAGCGGATCTCCTCGGCATTCAGCCGGAAGTTGATGGGCACGAGGACGCGCCCGAACACGCTGACCCCGAACAGGCTGACCAGGAAGCGCGCCGCGTTGGGGGAGACGATGGCCACGCGATCGTGCTCGGCGACCCCGAGCTCGTCCAGGGCCACGGCGAGGCTCCGCGCCATGTCGGCGAACTGCGAATAGGTGACGCGGCCCAGGCCGCCGCCCGGCGGGTTGGGCTCGTCGGCCACAGCCTCGCGGTGGCCATACACGAGCTCCGCGCGCTCCAGGAAATCTCCCAAGGTGAGCGGGACAATCATGCCGGTTCTCCTTCGATGAGCGGGGAAGCGTCAGCGCACGTGCTTGGCGCGCTCGGCCTCCTGGAGGGCGTCGATGGACTCCGCGGAGCGGCCGAAGATGTCGGGCACGGGCCAGCCTTGCAAGCCCGCGTAGGCATCGATCTGCGAGCGATGGTGCACCTCGTGCTCGAGCATCATCATGAGGAGCCGCCAGCCGGCCAGCGATTGGCCTGGCGTGTCGATCATCTCGATGCGGCGCGTGAGCCAGTCGGCCGGCGTCTCGCTCACCAGCGCCGCGAAGCGCTTTGCCGAGGCCTGCAGCCAGGGCAGCCACGTCCGCTGGTCGTCGGGATTCGCCTCCGCCTCCGCCTTCGCCCAGAGCCACCCTTCGCCGCGGTAGGCGCTGGCGAAGTAGAGTCGCGAGCCGCCGATGTGAAGGACGATCTGGCCGATGCTCCAGCCCGTCTCGCCCCCGATGGCGGGCGGCCGCCACCCCGCTGCCGCCGAGGGCAGCGCCGCCACGTCCCGCTCCGTGCGCCGCCGCACGCTGTCGAAGAACCGTAGATAGGAGGCCATGTCGGTAATCATGTCGGCCCTCCGGGCCGAGCGGCACTGCGGACGCGCGAGCGGCGTGACCGTGTCGTCATCGAGATGCCCTCCCGTCCCTAATGTGCCACAAAGAGACTTCGTCAGCGCGCCCCTAGCGAGGAAGATCAGTTAACGTGGGGGAGGCTGGCGCGCCTGGCGGAGAACCCAGTCCTGGTCGAAGGCAGTGATCTTCCAGAACCGGTCGGGCTGGCGGCTCATCTTGAAGCGGGTGATGCCCTGGCTCGGGTCGGTGTAGGTGACCCAGACCTCGTCTCCCTGCCGGACCATGTCCGCGCCCTGGATGACGGCGAGCAGGCCGACGGGCATGGCGCTGCCCTGGCCCGCCATCTCCGCCATCCGCTGCACCTCGGCGCGCACGCGCGCGGCCGCCTGAAACTTCACGCTCTGCTGCGCGGTGGATCGCGCGATCCCCTGCCCCATGGCCTCGAACACATTGCGCGGCGGCCGCTGGCGGGCAAAGGCGTCGGCGACCAGTATGTCGGCGGCGGCCTCGGCCACGCGGTCCACGTCGACATAGGCGAGGGCGCGCGCCGCATCGCGGGACTGAAGAGCGCTGGCGAAGCGATACAGCGAGTAGGTGGGCGTGCCGACGACGTAGAACGAGACGGAAAGCAGGGCGACGGCCGTCAGGACTGCGATCCAGAGCGAGCGATGCGACCGGCGGGGCGGCGGGAGGGGTCGCGAAGCGTCTGCCCCTCCCGGCTCGTGATCGGGCACTACCCCCCCATGAACTGGCCCAGCAGCGTGATGCGATCACCGTCCTTGAGGGGCGAATCGAGCTCATGAGTGACGCCGAGCACGGCGTCGTTGACGATCACCTCGATGTGCTCGCCCAGCTCGGTGTGATCAGGACTCCACAGCGCCGCGTCCAGCTCGGGGTGCCGGGCCGTGAAGCGCCGCAGCACCTGGCGCACCGTCTCCCCCGGGGCGAATGGCTCGGTGAAGAGCTTGCTGCCCGAGCCGTCGCCGCCCACGTGCTTGGTCACCCACGTGGTCACCTCGATCTGCGCGGTGAGCGAATCGCGGGCTACTTGCGCCACAGGTCTCGCGCGAGCCAGTCCAGGCCGAGCTTCTTGAGCGTCTCGCGCGTGGGCTTGCCCGTCTTGCGGTCATAGCCGACCGCCTCGTACCACGTGTCCACCATGTGCTCCCACTGGTCCATGATGTTGTGATCCTTGGCGGGCCCGTCCACGGGCCTCGATCCGTAGCGCGCCGAGGGATACTCGAGGTCGGTGCCGATGCCGCAGCGGAGATTGAAGGCGCGCAGGATGGCCGCCGTCCGTCGGCCCAGGCGGAGGGCCTCCGGCATCGTGTAGGTCCAGCCCGTGGCCGCGGAGAGGGCGCGGGCCAGCATCTCGATCCGCGAGCGGAAGGTGAAGATGCAGCCGCCCAGGGAGTCCTCGAAATGCTTCCGCCCGAGGATGCCTCCCACGAGCTTGGCCACTTCCTCGCCGTTGAAGGGATTGATGCGTCCGGGCTGTCCGAACTCCGTCTGGTGGGTGGGATTCGCGCTCTCCATGGTGCCGTTGGAGGAGGTGCAGGTATCGAGCATCTCCTCCCAGCGTCCGCGATGGTCGTGGCCGCGCGGCGAGGCGCCCTTCATCGTGTACACGGCGCACTTGGCCGCCTCCCCCCCGATCTTCTCGGAGGCGCGCTTGACGCCCTCGGCCAGGAGATCGCCGAAGCCTTGCCGGTGGCTGATCATCTGGATGAGCCGGTTGGCGCCTTCGATGTCGCCCCACCCGAGCTTGAAGCCGACCTGCTTCTCCGTCAGATAGCCCTTCTCCATGCATTCCATGACCCAGCCGCACACCCAGCCGAACTCGTTGACGTCCAGGCAGGCGCGGTCGAGGCGCGTGTTGAGCCAGCTGATGCCCTGCTGGTCCGTGGCCCCGATCGTCCAGCCCGCGCCCGACCACCCTTCGTACTCGGGCTCGTCGACGAGCTCGCCGGCCTTGGGTCCATTCCGTATGACCTGGATGTGGCAGTGGTGCATGCCGCAGGCATTGCACTGATGCCCGCGGTGGTCGAAGCCGTTGCGAAGCTTGGCGGGCTCCCACGTCGACATGTCCACCGTGGTCAGGTTCGTCGTGTAGTTCTTGATGGGCAAGGCGCCGAGCTTGTAGAGGTTGGTGACGCCGGGCAGCGTCCCCCAGCGGTAGAGCGTGGAGGCCGCGGGATCGGTCTTGAGGTCGTGGGCGATGTCGTCGGCGGCCTGCACGAGCCCGCGCGGATCATGCGGCGTGAGGGCCTTGGTGCCGCGGACAATGCACACGGCTTTCAGCTTCTTCTTCCCCATCACGGCGCCGCAGCCGTTCTTCGAAGCGACGTGGCCATAGTCGCCCTGGATGGCGGCGAAGCGCACGAGGCTCTCCCCGGCGGGGCCGATGGAGTAGACGGACAGGCGATGCCCGGAGAGACCGTGCTCGAGCTCGAGGGCCTCCTGGGTCTCCCAGGTGTCCTTGCCCTTCAGATGCGCGGCGTCGCGGACCTCGACGACGTCGTCGTTGATGTACAGGTAGGAGAGCTTCTTGGCCTGCCCCTGGACGATGATGGCGTCGTAGCCCGAGTACTTGAGGGCCGCCCCGAAGAAACCGTTGGCCTGGGTCGAGGTGGCGCCGTTGGTCTGAGCGCCCCGCGTGATGACGCTGAGGCCGCCCGTGCCCCACACGGGCAACCCGGCCAGCGGGCCCGTGGCCAGGATGAGCCGGTTGTCGGGATGGTCCCAGTGAACCTTGGGCCCGACCTCCTCGTACAGGATCTTGGCGCCGAGACCGACACCGCCCACGTACTCGCGCATGTGCTCGGCCCACGGCTGGGTCCAGATCTTCCCCGTGGACAGATTCACGCGCAGGAGCTTGCCGGCATAGCCGGGCACGGTGGCGGGAGCGGCAGAGGTCTTGGTCGTGGGGCGCGAGGCGGTCGCGGTCGGGCTCATTGGACCATCACCGATTGGGGTAGCTGAGGTGAATGGGAGGCCCGTCCCAGGATAGTCTGGGGCAGGAGCTTGCCGGTCGTGTGCGTGGCCAGGTACGCGGGCTTGACGTCGAAGGGATTCCTCTTCAGGTGCGTCTTCCAGGCCGAGAGATCCGCGCCCGAGTAGACGAGACCCTTGAGCATGCCGACGTCGTTCGTCGTCCAGATGTCCTCGGCGGGACCGCAGATCATGGCGCCCGTGAGCTTGCCGCCGCGGAAGAGGAGCTTCCGGTACTGTGAGCGATCGGCCCGCGTGGCCGTGAAGACGTCGGCGTTGGCGTCGTCCCACTGGCCGAAGGAGGCGATGTCGAGATGGCAGACTTCCACGATGTTCATGATGAGGCTGCCGCGATACGCGAGATCCCGGCCCGCCATGTTGGCGCCGACCACGCGCCCGTGCTCCTGGGCGGTGGGCTCGATGGCGTGGACCTCGAGCGTCCCCGTGAGAAGGTTGGGGCCGCGGGCGACATCGCCCGCCGCGTAGACCGTCTTCACGCTCGAGCGGAGGTGATCATCGACGAGGATGCCGCCGCCGGGCTCCGCCGACACCTCGATGCCGGAGCCGTCGAGCCACTCGAGATTGGTGCGGATGCCCGTGGCCATGATGACGACGTCGGCGAAGATGGGCGCGCCCTTCTTGAAGGTGAGCTTTCGCTTGCCCTTCCACTCCTCGATCTTGGTCAGGGTCGCCCCCGCGCGGATGGTGACGCCGTGGTCTTCCAGCCAGCGGGCGACGATGGTCGCGCAGGCCTCGTCCACCATGCGCGGCAGGATGCGTGGGGCGACCTCGACGATGGTGAGGGCGGCGCCGCGCGAGAGGATGGCGTTCAGGATGGTGAAGGAGATGAAGCCCGCGCCCACCATGACGACCTTGGTGCCCGGCTGCACGTCCGCGATGACGGCCCGCGCCTCGTCGAGCGTCCAGAAGGAGTGGACGCCCGGTCCCTCCGCGCCAGGAATGGGCGGCCGCGCCGCGCGCGAGCCCGTGGCGATCAGGCAATCGTCGTAGGCGACCGTCGAGCCGTCATCGAGGGTCAGCCGATGCTCGGCCGTGTCGAGCGAGGCGGCCCGGCGGCCGAGCATGGTCTTGACGCCCCAGGCGTGCAGCGAGGCGGGGGTGGCCGTGTAGACGTGGGACTCCGCGATCGTTGCGCCGAGGTAATAGGGCAGGACCATGCGCGAATACGGGCGCTCCCGCGAGACCAGGGTGATCTCCGAGGCGCCGTCTTCTTCCCTGAGCGTCCGGATGGCATTGAGCCCCGCGGTGCCCCCACCGATGATCAGGTGCCGGGTGGCCATCAGGCATGCTCCCTGGCCAGGACGCGGCTCGTGCGGGAGGCGGCGAAGTCGCCGATCCAGTCGGCGGACTCGCCTTCCTCGAACGTGATGGCCTGGGTCGGGCAGGCCTCCGCGCAGGCGGGCGCGCCGTCGCAGAGGTTGCACTTGTAGGCCTTGGTGGTGTCCGCGTCATAAAACATCGTCCCGTAGGGACACGCGATGGTGCAGAGCTTGCAGCCCACGCACTTGTCATCCAGCACGTCCTTGGCGCCCACCGCGTTGATGGTGATCGCCCCCACCGGACAGGCCGTCATGCACCACCCCTCCGCGCACTGCGTGCACGTGTAGGGCGCATATGACGTGTAGCCCTCGAAGGGTGACACGCGGATGACGGACTTGGACGGCTGGTAGGTGCCCGTCTGCATGTAGGAGCAGGCCAGCTCGCACCGGAGGCAGCCGGTGCACCTGTCGGGGTGGAGCGCGAGGACTCTCATGGGGCCGGAGTATAGCAGAGCGCCGGCGGCGCGCCAGCCCGGGGCTAGTCGGCCTCGTGCTCTCCGATGGCGAACTCGACCCTGCCCTCGCCGGTGGTGGCCCGTTTCGTTTCGCCGACGGGCAAGCGCTTCTCCTGGATCCCCTCGGTTTTCACTATTCGCTCTCTGGTGGCGGCCAGCCGCGCTTCCACGAGCTCCTTGACCTTGGGCTCGGGCACGGGCTCGCGGTCGCGCAGGAGCTTGAGCTGATCGTCAGGTGTCGGGGGCAGCTTTTCGCTGGGCAGCCGCACCGCGAAGTAGCCGCGAATGGCCATGACCTGCTCGCTGATGCCCCGCTCCTTGGCGAATTGCTGGACCTTGGCCGCCACGGCCTCGGCCTTGAGCGTGTCGAGGTCAGCGGGAGCGACCACGGGATTGAGGGTCAGGGACACGTAGGGCGTCTGCCGCATGAAGTCGGCGACGCGAAGGAGCTGCTGCCCCGCGGCCGGCGCGAGCACCGCGCTGCCCGCCGCAAAGGTCACGGGATTGACCTTGGGCTCTTCCATCTTCTCCTCGCTCGAGAAGAGGCTCCCGATGAGCCGGAAGGGCGAGGCGAGGACGTTCTTCAGAACGTTCCTGACGGCGGACCAGATGGTCTCGGACCAGTCGAACCGGGGATCCTTGAGGGAGCCCGCGACGGGAACGTTGACCACGATATTTCCGTTGCCGTCCTTGATGAGGGCGACGATGAGGCCGAGGGGCAGGCCGAGGCGCTTCTTGGCCTCGTCGTCCGGCCGACTGGACTTGGTCACCCGCAGCTTCTCGACGAGCACCTCGTTCATCGCCACGACCTGATCGTTCTCGACCTTGAGATTGAACTTGTACTTGAGGTTGCCGCGCTGGATCAGCCAGGCCGTCATCTGATCGGAGTACGGGTTGACCACGGGCAGCTTGAGGTCGCGGATCTCCCCCACGAGATCGAGATACAGGGGCGCCCCCACCGCGCCGATATCGCCCCGGATGTCGAGCGCGCCTTCACCTCCCACCACGCTCGTGAACACGAGCTTGGCGCGCTGCTCCGGCTTGTTTCCGAGCCCGGTGACGAGGAGATCCATCTTCGAGAGATCCTCGGAGAAGGCGGGCTCGGTCGTCCGGTCGATGAAGCGGATGGAACCGTCCTCGAGATGGACTTCGCCGACCTGGAGGCTCATGGTCTCGAGCAGCCCCTTGGGCTTGCTCGCCCCCGCGGGAGGCGGCGTGGTTGCCGGAGGGGGCGGCGCCGCGGCCGCGTCCGCGGCGGGCTGAGCAGGGCCGCCGAAGAGCTTCGAGATGTCGAGGCTGCCGTCCTTGCCACGCTCGATCTCCGCGGCGAGCTTTCGAAATCCTGCCTTGGCCACGGCCGCGCGCTTCGGCCAGTCGAGATCGATGCCGGCCAACTCCATGCGCTCGATACTCAAGGAGGGCCGCTGGGCGTCCGGCCAGCGCGCCTCGAACTTCTCCGCCCAGCTCGTGCCCGTGGACGTGATGATGGTCTTCCCATCCTTCACCGCGACGCGGTTCTTGCTGTCGCCGTTGTAGCGTCCGGAGAAGCGACCGGGGACCGGGATGTACGCCTGGTAGGGCTCGATCGGCGCATCGCGCATCTTCATGGTCCAGGTGAAATCGAGCGGCTGGGGAATCAGTGCGCCGTTGGTGATCTCCAGACGGCCCCCGCCGGGCAGCTTCATCCCCACGGTGACCCGCGCGGGTCCGACGGCCGGCCAGGCCAGACTCTCGAGGGTCAGGCTCAGGTCAGCCAGCGTGAGCGTCGTCCGCGGCGAGACCGATTCATCCACGAAGCTGGCCGTCCCCTTGGTAAGGGCCAGCCGCTCGAGCAAGAACTTGAAGGCAGGGCCGGGCTGCGCCTCCACCACCGGCGAGGTCGCGGCCGGCTTTGCCGGCGCAGGTGGCGGGGCCGCCGGCGGCCTCGCGCCCGGTTTGACCGGCGGGGCGGCCTGGCCCGTGAAGGCCTGGACCAGATCGATGACGCCGTTCTTGTCCCTCAAGGCCTGGGCCTGCAACCCTTCGATCTCCACCGCGGAGATCACGATGAGGCGGGAGAGGAGATCGGCCTCCTTGATCTTCACGCGCAGGCGCGGCACCGTCATGAACGGCGCCGGACCATCGCGACGGATCAGCTGCAGCGCATCGAGTCCGGCGTCGCCCGTCACCACGGCGCGGGTGACGCCCTCGTTCCCGCGCTCGAACGAGATCCGGAGATTGAAGCCGAGGCGCCCGGCATAGGGTCCCGCCGGCGCGGTGGGCGGCACATACGGCAAGATCTGGGTCAGGTCGAAGTCCTTGATCGACAGACCCAGCGACACCGCGCCCGGGGCCAGACGGATCTCGTTCGAGCTGAGCTCGAAGGGCGAGTCCCCGACCTTGGACTGTATGGCCAGGCGGCCCGCGGGCTGCCCGGCGCGAGTCGTCAGATCGCCCGCCTCGATGGTCAGCCCCTGGATGCGCCACTTCGCCGGCGGTGAGACTGCGTCATCGCGAAGCACGATGTTGCCCAGCACCAGACCAAGCCGCTCCATCGTGAACTTCCAGCGCGACGGCTTGGCCTTGGGATCGGCGGGCGGAATCAGGCCGAGCAGGTCGGAGAAGTTGAACTCCGTCGGACTCGTTCGGGCAAGCTGCACCGTGGGGGCGACGAGCCGGACGTCTTTGAGGCGGATGTGGGCTCCGAGAAGCGATGGCCACGACCAGCGCGCCTCCAGGCGCTCGAACTCCACGAACGCCTCGCGAGGATCGCGCTCGGCCAGCCGGAAATTCTTGATGACGAGCCGGCCGGTGAACAGGTTGAGGTCGATGTCCCCGATGCCGACGGCGCGGCCGGTGATGCTGGGGATCCGGGTCACCGCCTGGCGGCGGATCAGCTCGGGCAGCGCCCAGAGAAAGGCACCCCCCAGGAGCACGAGCAGCACGAGGACGGCCAGCCAGATCGTCCGACGTCGACTCATCGCATGATCCTACACGGGCGCCTGGTCCGAGGACGGCTTGAGAAAGGTGAAGACGCTCGTGAAGTCCTTGCGCCCGAGGCCGTGCGAGGAGGCGAGTCGATAGACCTGCTGGGCGGCGGGCGCCACGAAGAGCGGGATGCGCAGAGCGCGCGCGGCGTCCACGGCCAGGCCCACGTCCTTGCACATCAGATCGGTCATGAAGCCGGGAGCATAGCCGTTGCTCGAGGCGGCGCGGGCCACGATCCCCGGGACCGGATGCATCTGCTCCATCAGCCACGTATGGCCCGAGGACTTGGAGATGACGTCGGTGACGACCTTGAGGTCGACCCCGAACCCCTCGGCGATCCTGAAGGCCTCGCTCACCGCCACCGCGGCCACGCCGGCGATGAGATTGTTGCAGAGCTTGGCAACTTCGCCGCTGCCCACGGGCCCCACGTGAATCACGTTGGCGCCCATGGCCTGGAGGGCAGGCAGGGCGGCCTGGAAATCCTCGGGCGCGCCGCCGACCATGATGGCGAGCGTCCCGTCGGTGGCGCGCGGGGTTCCGCCCGACACGGGCGCGTCCATGAAGCGCAGCCCGCGCTCGGCCGCCGCCCCCGCCACGCGTCGCGACGCGGCGGGATCGATGGTCGACATGTCCACGCAGAGCGTGCCCCGCCGGGCCGCGGCGAGCACGCCGCCGTCGCCCGTATAGACCGCCTCCACGTGGGGAGACGAGGGCAGCATGGTGATGACGAGATCCATGCCGGCCACGGCCTCGGCGGCGGAGGCCGCGGCCGTCATGCCGGCGGCCGCGGCGGCGCGGACGGCTTCCGGATTGAGATCGTACGCGGTGACGGCAAAGCCCTTCTTGACGAGATTCTTGGCCATGGGCAAGCCCATGGTCCCCACGCCGATGAAGCCAATGCGCGTCATCTGGACTCCCCCACGTTAACCGTGATTTCGATTAGGCTCTGGGGGGAGCGAGCCCCGCTCCTCCCCCAGCCCCCCGCGGCGCCGCTTCGACGACTGCGCATTCGCAGAATCCGCTGATCGCCATGCGCGGGCCTCCGCCTATACTACTGGCGAGATGCTGCTGGGACTCGTCCTCGTCGCTCTGGCCGCGTGTTCGTGGGGCACGACCGGCTCGGCGATGACGCTCCTGGCGCGTGAGGGCACCTCGAGCCCCTTTCTCGTCGGCTGGGCGCGCATGGCGGGCGCGGCCCCGTGCCTCCTTCTCGCCACCGCCGTTCTCCGACCGCCGGCGCCCGTCGAAAGACACTGGAGTCTGCGGGACGTCGCGCTCACCGCCGCTCTCGGCGCGACCATGGCCGCGTATCAGGTCTGTTATTTCTGGGCCGTGCCTCGCACGGGCGTCGCGCTCACCGCGTTGCTGGCGATCTGCTCGGCGCCGATCATGATCACCTTCGGCGCCGTGGTCTTCCTCCACGAACGGCCACGCGCTCCCGCGCGCGTGGCGCTCCTTCTCGCCGTCACGGGCACGGCGATGCTCCTGGCCGGCCCGCGCAGCCTCGATCGCCTGCCCGAGGGCTTCGTCCCCGGCGTGTTTTCCGCGCTCGGCGCGGGGCTATCTTACGCCGTGTACACGTTGACCGCCAAGGGCCTTCTGGCGCGCGCGGCGCCGCTGCCTCTCGCCGCCGCCACCTTCACGCTGGCCGCGGCGCTGCTCACCCCCGTCTTGCTCTTGGAGCGCGAGATCATGCGCCCGCTCGCCGCGGGCTGGCCCCTTCTGCTCTACCTCGGCCTGGTCCCCACCGCCGTCGCCTACCTCCTCTTCAGCGCGGGACTCAAGCGGGTGCCCGCGACGGCGGCGGGCATCGCCACGCTGCTCGAGCCGCTGACCGCCTCGGCCCTCGGCGTGCTTGCCTTCGGGGAGCGCCTCGGCACGTGGGGCTGGGCTGGTGCCGCGCTTCTCGCAGTGGCGTTGGTCATTCTGGCACGCGAGCGTGCCGACAAAGCGGCGGGCGGAGCAGGGGGCATCCCCCGCGGACCACGCGACCCCGCTTTATAGCATCCCGTTCAGGGGCGGAGTCACCGATCCGCGACAGGTGGCCGCTCCGAGGCCGCGCCCTGCGCCCCAGAAGACGCCCAAGGATCGCCGCCGCGCTCCAGCGCGTCGCCAGGAGAGCAGAGGGACACCCTAGTGACGTCGATCCGGCAGCCAAGAGCCCAACCGAGGTTCTGTCAACTTGTCGGTTACCCGTTGTCCCTACCCCTTCGGCCCTCCACGAGTCCAGCATTGTCAGAGGGTTAGGCACAAGTCGCCACCT
>WNGL01008543.1_pt1 | contig 12545 bp, 13 predicted proteins | sample 5400591 | NCBI WGS metagenome assembly WNGL01 (sample SAMN13153377, study PRJNA577476) | soil metagenome | isolation source: 80 cm soil or saprolite under Garry oak tree replicate 1 | place: USA:California | collected 2016-06-15
ATAGCGGGCCCTCTGGTCCTCGGACCCCCACCGGAGGAGCGCGTTGTTGACGAGCGTGTTCTGGACATCCACCAGCACCGCCAGGGACGCGTCCACTCGGGCCAGCTCCTCCACCGCCAGGATCGACATGAAGAAGGTGCCCCCGGCTCCGGAATGTTTCTCGGGGATCTCGATCCCCATGATCCCGAGCTCGAAGCAGGCCTCGATCAGCTCGCGGGGTATCCTCGCCTCCGCGTCCATCTTCGACACGAGCGGCCGGACCTTCTCCTCGGCGAACTGCCGAACCTGGTTGCGGAACATCCCCTCGTCTTCCGAGAGGTCGGTCAAGGGGAGGCGGCGAGGGGACGCGAGCGTCTCGGACATCTCTTCGGCTCCTCGTCCAAAGCCCTATACTAACAAATGGGCTTGACACGGCGTGGGCAGGCTCTATTATTTGCAGTTACGATGCTGGTTCGACCCGCCGTTCGACCCGAGGCCCGCGTGAGGCGAGGCCCGCGTGCGCGGCGGGGAGCCAAGGTCTAGTTCGGACGTACAGTTGAACCGACCGGCCGACCCGCTGGGAGCCACGCTCCGGCGGGTTTTTTCTTTGGGTGGAGGAGGACGGCGAGTTGGGAACTCGGGTGGGAGTGTTCGGGGCCACCGGATACACGGGGAGGGAGCTGGTCCGCCTGCTCTCCGTCCACCCGGAAGCCACCATCGCTTTCACCACCGGTAGCGGCCACCTGGCCCATGAGACCGGCCTCGAGCGCGAGGCCGAGGCGTGCTTCCTGGCCCTCCCCCACGGCGTGGCCGCAACCTACGCCGCCCGTCTCCACGAGTCCCACCCCCAGGCCGTCGTCGTCGACCTCTCCGGCGACCTGCGCCTGCCCAACCCCGACTCCTACAAAAAGTGGTACGGGCACGACCACCCGGCCCCCCAGCTGCTCGGCCGGGCCATCTACGGCCTCAGCGAGGTCTACCGCGAGCGCCTGCGCGGCGCGCGCCTCATCTCGAACCCGGGCTGCTATGCCACGTCGGTCCTGATCCCCCTGGTGCCGCTGCTGCGCGACCGGCTGATCGATCCCACCGACGTGGTGGCCGACGCGAAGAGCGGAGCCACCGGGGCCGGACGGACCTTGCGCGAGGACCTGCTCTTCTGCGAGCTGGCCGAGGACTTCTCGGCCTACTCCCCGGGCCGCACCCACCGCCACATCGGCGAGATCGAGACCACCCTGCGCGACGCCGCCGGCGTCGAGGTGGGGCTCACGTTCTGTCCCCATCTCTTGCCCGTGAAGCGCGGGATCTTGACCGCGCTCTACGTGAGGACGGCCCACCCGCCAGCGGATCTCGCGGCTTCCCTGCGCCGCTACTACGAGGGCTCTCCTTTCGTGCGCGTGGTCGACGGCGCCCCGCCCCGGCTCTCGGAGGTGGTGGGGACGAACGATTGCCGGATCTCGGTCCACGCGGGCGCGTCCGGGCGTGTGGTGGTCTTCTCCGTTCTCGACAACCTCGTGAAGGGCGCTGCCGGCCAGGCGATCCAGAACCTGAACCTCGCGATGGGCTGGAGCGAGACGTCAGGGCTGCCGAAGGCTGGGTTGGGGGGTCGATGAAGCGCGGAGCCGCACGTGCCCGAGCGTTCCCCTCCCCCTACGTGGGGAGGGATAGGGTGGGGGGTCGATGACGGACAGGAGGGGGGGTCGATGAACGATGGGTCGATGAACGACGGACCCATCCGCGTCTACAAGGTCGGAGGTCCGGCCCTCGAAGACCCCGGCCTGATCGGCGCCCTCGCGGACGAGGTGCGCCGCGGAACGGGCCCGACCGCGCTCGTCCACGGGGGCGGCCGGCACGTGGATCGCCTGCTCCGCGCCCTCGGCATCGAGTCGCGGTTCGTGAACGGCCGCCGCGAAACCTCGCCCGCGGCCATGGAGGTGGTCGAGATGGTCCTTTCGGGGGTGGTGAACAAGTCTTTGGCCGCCGGGCTCACCGGGGCGGGTGTCCCCGCGCTCGGCCTCTCGGGTCGCGACGCCGGGCTCATCCGAGCCCGGCTCGAGCCCGACCTCGGCCGCGTGGGCACCCCGGAACGCGTCGACCCCGCGGCGGTCTGGTCGCTCTGGAAGGCCGGCCTCCTGCCCGTGATCTCGCCGGTCTCCTCGGGGCCGGCCGGCGAGCCGGTGAACGTGAACGCCGATGAGGTGGCCCTCGGCCTCGCCCAGGCCCTGGGGGCGCGGATTCTCGTCTACCTCTCGGACGTGGACGGGGTGCGGGTCGACGGCGAGACCGTCTCTTCGCTCACCGCCGCAGAGGCCCGGCGGCGGATCGCGGACGGCACGATCGCGGGCGGAATGGCCCTCAAGGTGCGGGTGGCCCTCGACGCGGCGGCCCAGGGCATTCCCGAGGTGGTGATCGCAGGCAAGGCGCGGCTCCTGGGGAGCTTCTCCGGAACGCGAGTGGGAGCGAAGGAGGAGGCGTGAGCGCGCTGCTTCCCGTCTACGAGCGGGAGATCGTCCTCGTCCGGGGCAAGGGGGCGAAGCTCTTCGACAAGGAGGGGCAGGCCTACCTGGACTTCGCGGCCGGGATCGGGGTGAACGGCCTCGGCTACGGCGACCGCAAGGTCCTGAAGGCGATCCGCGACCAGGCGGGCAAGCTCATCCACGCGAGCAACCTCTTCCACACGGAGCCCGCGAGCGAGCTGGCCGCGCGCCTGGTGGCCCTGGCCTTCCCTTCCAACGTGTTCTTCTGCAACTCGGGGAGCGAGGCCTGCGAAGGGGCCATGAAGTTCGCGCGGCGCATCGGCAAGGAGCAGGGACGGACCGAATACGTCTGCTTCGAGCGCGGCTTCCACGGCCGCACCATGGGCGCGCTCTCCGCCACCTGGAGCCCCAAGTACCGCGAGCCCTTCGAGCCCCTGGTCCCCGGGGTTTCTTTCCTGCCCTGGAACGACCTGCAGGCGGTCGCGGAGGCGGTGAACGAGAAGACGGCGGCGGTCATGGTGGAGCCGGTGCAGGGGGAGGGCGGCGTCCGTCTCGCGGAGCCCAGGTTCCTGCAGGGGATCGCGGCCCTTGCCCGGGAGCGCGGCGCCCTCCTCCTCTACGACGAGGTACAGTGCGGCCTCGGACGAACGGGGAAGATGTTCGCCTTCCAGCACGCCGGGGTCACCCCCGACATCCTGACCCTGGCCAAGCCGCTGGGGGGTGGCCTGCCCATGGGCGCAATCCTCCTCCGCGAGGAGCTGGCCGCGCGCATCCACGTGGGCGATCACGGCAGCACGTTCGGCGGCAACCCGGTGGCGGCGGCGGCCGCGCTGGCCGTCCTGGATCGGCTCACCACTCCCGGCTTCGTGGAAGGGATCGCGCGCAAGGGCACCTTCCTGGTCCGCGGCCTCAAGGCCCTCAAGAAGAAGTACCCGGACCAGGTGGCCGAGGTCCGCGGCCTCGGCCTGATGGTCGGCATGGAGCTCAAGGGCGAGGCGGGGCCGGTGCTGAAGGGCCTGCGCGAGCGGAACATCCTGGCCACGAAGGCGGGGGACAAGGTGCTACGCCTGCTCCCGCCCCTGGTCATCCAGCGGGCGGACATCAAGACATTCCTCGCGGCCCTCGAGGCGGTGCTGGAAGAAAGGGGCAAGTCCGAATGACTCAAGTCAAGAAGGTTGTCCTGGCGTACTCCGGGGGTCTCGACACCTCGATCATCATCCCCTGGATCAAGGAGAACTACGGGGGGGCCGAGATCGTCGCCTACTGCGGCGATGTGGGCCAGGGCGACGACCTGGAGGCGGTACGCCGGAAGGCCCTCGCCACCGGGGCCAGCAAATGCGTGGTCGAGGACCTCCGCGAGGAGTTCGTCCGGGACTACGCGTTCAAGGCCCTCTCCGCGGGCGCGGTCTACGAAGACAACTACCTGCTCGGCACCGCTCTCGCCCGTCCCCTCCTGGCCTACCGCCAGGTGCAGTGCGCGCTGCGGGAGGGGGCGGATGCCCTGGCCCACGGCGCCACCGGCAAGGGCAACGACCAGGTCCGCTTCGAGGTAACCTACGGCGCCTTCGCCCCCCACATGCGGGTGATCGCCCCCTGGCGCGAGTGGAGCATTCGCTCCCGGGAGGACGCGCTCGCCTACGCGTCCGCCCACAAGGTGCCGGTGGACCAGTCCCCCCGCGACCTCTTCAGCCGCGACGGCAACCTGTGGCACCTCTCCCACGAGGGCGGGAACCTCGAGGACCCCTGGAACGCGCCCCAGAAGGACATGTTCAAGCTCACCGCCGACCCCCAGGACGCGCCGGGTACCCCCGAGCTGATCACCCTGGCCTTCGAGCAGGGGACGCCGGTCGGGATCGACGGCCACCATCTGGGGCCGGTCGCGCTCGTGCAGAAGCTCAACAAGGTGGCGGGGGCCCACGGCGTGGGCCGCCTGGACCTCGTGGAGAACCGCCTGGTCGGCATCAAGTCGCGGGGGGTGTACGAGACACCCGCGGGCACCGTCCTGCACCACGCCCACCGCGAGCTGGAGCGTCTGGTGCTCGACCGGGACACCCTGCACTTCAAGCAGTCCATCTCGGTGCGCTACGCCCAGCTCATCTACGACGGGCTGTGGTTCTCGACCCTGCGCGAGGCGCTCTGCGCCTTCGTGGACTTCACGGAGCAGGAAGTCACGGGCGAGGTGAAGGTGCGCCTCTACAAAGGACGGGCCGAGGCGGTGGGCCGGCGCTCGCCGCGCAGCCTCTACCGCCAGGACCTGGCCACCTTCGGCGAGGGGATGGCCTACGACCACAAGGACGCGGCCGGGTTCATCCGCCTCTTCGGCCTGCCCGAGCGGGTGCGGGCCTTGACCCGGGAGCCCATCGCGAGCGGGAAGGCGCCGAGCGGGAAGCCGGTGGGGGTGAAGGGTTGATCACCGCTCCCCTCGGCTTCCGGGCCGCGGCCGTCGCCTCCGGCATCAAGCCGGACCGGCTGGACTTGGCACTCGTGGTGGCCGATCGGCCCTCGGCCGCCGCCGGCGTCTTCACCGCGAACCGGGTGCAGGCCGCGCCCGTCCTGGTCTCGCGCGAGCACCTGGGTGCGGGCCGGGCCCGCGCGATCGTGGTCAACGCGGGCTGTGCCAATGCCGCCACCGGCGCTCCCGGCCTGGGGGACGCGCGCGCCATGGCCGCCGCCGTCGCCGCCGCCGTGGGCTGCGAGGCTCGGGAGGTCGTGGTGGCCTCGACGGGCGTGATCGGGGTGCCCCTGCCCATGGACAAGTTGCGGGCCGGCATCGCCCGGGCGGCGGCCGCCCTGTCGGTGGAGGCGGGGCCCGAGGCCGCGCGCGCCATCATGACCACGGACACGCGGCCCAAGGAAATCCGGGTCGAGGTGCCGCTCGGCTCCACGACCGCCGTGATCGGCGGGATGGCCAAGGGCGCGGGCATGATCGCGCCCAACCTGGCCACCCTGCTGGCCTTCTTCACGACGGACGCCGCGGTGCCCAAGGACCTGCTGCAGCCCGCCCTGCGCGAGGCGGTGGGAGACAGCCTGAACCGGATCACGGTGGACGGAGACACCTCGACGAACGATTGCGCCGTCATCTTGGCCAGCGGCGCGCGGCCCGGAGCGGGCGTGGCCGAGGGCGGAACCTTCAACGCCTTTCGCCGCGGGCTGGTCGAGGCGTCACACCTCCTGGCCGAGATGCTGGTCCGCGACGGCGAGGGGGTGACGAGGATCGCCGAGGTGCGGGTCGAAGGGGCGCGCAGCGGGGCGGAAGCAGATCGCGTGGCGCGGGTCGTGGCCGAGTCGCCCCTGGTCAAGACCGCGCTCCACGGCGGCGACCCGAACTGGGGGCGGATCCTGGCGGCGGTGGGCCGCTGCGGGGTCGAGCTGGACGCCGACCGGGTCGCGATCTGGATCGGCGACGTCTGGGTGGCGGAGGGCGGCCACGCGCGCGAATACGAGGAGAAGGACGCGGCGAAGGCCATGCAGGAGGACCCCGTGCGCTTCCGCATCCGCCTCGGCGAGGGCGGCGCCACGGGCTGGATCTGGACCACCGACCTGTCCCACGGCTACGTCGACATCAACGCGCACTACCGAAGCTAGATGATGGAGCGGAGATCGAGAACCGATGATCGAAGCGGAGCGCTTTCCCTCGCCGCGCCGCGGGCCGATTCACTCGGCCCCGGCGCGCTCAACAAAGCTCGGGCGCGGAGCAGAGATCAACAAACAATGAAGCTCTGGGGCGGGAACTACTCGTCGGACCCCGACGCCGCGTTCTGGGAGTTCAACCGCTCGTTCCCCTTCGACCGGCGGCTCCTGGCCGAGGAGATCGCGGCTTCCCGGGCCTACGCGCGCGCCCTCGGGCGCTGCCGGGCCATCCCGAAGGCCGACGCCCGGGCGCTCGACCTCGGCCTGGCCCAGGTCCTGACCAAGGCCCAGGCCGATCCCGCCTACCTCGACCTCGACTCCGAGGACGTGCACAGCTTCGTGGAGACCCGCCTCTCCGAGGTGGTGGGCGATCTCGCGGGCCAGGCGCACCTGGGCCGCAGCCGCAACGAGCAGGCGGTCACGGCCCTGCGGCTGTGGATCCGCGCCGCGGTCGACCGGCTGCGCGCCGGCCTGCGCGGCCTGGTGGAAGCCCTGGTCGAGCAGGGCCGAGCCGGCTTCGACGCGGTCATGCCCGGCTACACCCACACGCGGGCGGCGGAGCCCATCACGTTCGGCCACCTGGCGGGGGCCCACGCCTGGGCCCTGGTGCGCGACGACGAGCGCCTGGGCGACGCGCGGGTCCGGGTGGACGTGCTGCCCCTGGGATCGGGGGCGCTCGCGGGCACCGTCCTGCCCCTCGACCGCGACGCCCTGGCCCGGGACCTCGGCTTCGCGGCCGTCTCGAAGAACGCGCTCGACGCGGTGGCGGACCGCGATTTCGCCGCCGAGTTCGTCTTCGCCTGCGCCCAGCTCCAGACCCACCTCGCGCGCCTCGCCGAGGACCTGATCTGGCTCGCCGCCCCCGAGTACGGGTTCTTCGACCTGCCGGAGGCCTTCACCACGGGCTCGAGCCTGATGCCGCAGAAGAAGAACCCGGACGCCCTCGAGCTGATCCGGGGCAAGGCCGCCCGGGTAGACGGCGACCTCCTGCGGCTGCTCGCCCTGCTCAAGGGCCTGCCCGCCGGCTACCAGAAGGACCTGCAGGAGGACAAGGAGGCGGTGTTCGACGCGGCGGACACCGCGCTCGGCTCGGTGGCAGTGATGACCGGGGTCATCGCCGGCCTCGTCCAGAACCGGGAGGCCATGCGCAGCGCGGCCGCGGTGCAGGAGATGATGGCGGCCGGCCTCGCGGTGGCGATCGCCCGCGAGGGCGTGCCCTTCCGCAAGGCCCACGGGATCGTGGGCTCGCTGGTCGCGGAGGCGCAGCGCACGGGGACCAGCCTCAAGGAAACCGCGGCCCACAAGCTGCGGGAAATCTCGCCGAAAGTGGCCGCGCGGCTGGACCGGCTCTTCGATCCCGCCGAGGCGGTGCGCGCCAAGGCCGCGCCGGGCGGGACCGCGCCCGCGGCCGTCCTGGCCTCGCTCGCCGCGGCCCGCGCCCGAGTGGGACCGACGTCCGCCCCGCGTGGTCGGCCGCGGACGCGTGAACGGGGACACCGCCCGTCGAGGAAGAGGTGAGCGTCCTGGCCCGCGGGGCGGCGACGGTGCCTCTGCTGCTCGTGCTCGCCCTGACCGCGACCCTGCACCTTCCCCTATGCGGGGCCCTGTTCCGCTGCGGCTGCGTGACCCCCTGGACGGGCGGGAGTGACCACTGCAACATCCACGCGGCCCACGGTCCCCACTGTCCCTGGTGCGCCCACCCGGGCGTGGGCTCGGCGGGGTTCGGCCTCACCCTGGCCGGCCCCGTCGTCGCGTACGTGCTCGTGCGCCGACGCGGGACCTCTCTCTCGACCGCGACCCTCGCCGCGGTGGCCGCCGTGCCCCTGGCGGCGCTTCTCGCGGGGGCTGCCACCTGGCTGGCCACGGATTACCCGCACTTCCTGGCGCGGGACGCCCGGGCGCGGATCGCGCTTCCCGCGGGACCGCTGGACTGCGGCGGGCGGGAGCCGAGCCGGTAGTGCGGGTCCTGGTGGGTACGAGCGGGTACAGCTACAAGGAATGGAAGGGCACCTTCTACCCCGAGGACCTGAAGGAAGCGGACATGCTCCGCTTCTACGCCGAGCGCTTCGAGACGGTCGAGATCAACAACACGTTCTACCGCATGCCCGGCAAGGACCTGCTCGAGCGCTGGATGGGCGAGGTCCCCGACGACTTCACGTTCGTGCTGAAGGCCTCGCGCCGGATCACCCACGAGAAGCGCCTCGCACCAGACTCGGCCGACTCCGTGGCGTACTTCTTCAAGACCGCGGAGGTCCTCGGTCCGCGGCAGGGACCGGTGCTCTTCCAGCTCCCCCCCTTCGTGAAGAAGGACGTCCCGCGCCTCCGCGGCTTCCTGGCCCTCCTGCCCGAGGGCCGGGCCGCCGCCTTCGAGTTCCGCCACGAGACCTGGTTCGACGACGAGGTGTACGAGGCGCTGCGCGCGGGGGGAGCCGCGCTCTGCTCGGCCGACACCGACGAGTCGGGCGAGGAGGGGGCGCCCCTCGTCCCCACCGCGGGCTGGGGCTATCTGCGGCTGCGCCGCGCCGGCTACACCGACGACGACCTCGCGCGCTGGGCCGAGCGCATCCGGGCCCAGCCCTGGGACCGGGCCTTCGTCTTCTTCAAGCACGAGGAGGCGGGCAGGGGCCCCGCGATGGCGGCGCGGCTCGTCGCGCGGCTCGGGGCCTGAAGGCGGGGGTCCGCCGAGGGCCTACTCGCCGTCCGCGAACCGTCCGTGCACGGTGACCCGGACCGTCCCCATGGCCAGCGAGCGGTCCGCCCGGCGCAGGGTCACCCGGACGTCGAACTCCCCCGCTTGACGGTAGACGTGGCGGGCCGAGAACCGGCGCTCCAGCGACATGCCCGGCTCGAAGGGCGCGCAGTCGGCCTCGCGGCGGCTCCGGTCGCCGTCACCCCAGTCCCATTCGAGGCCCGGGCAGTAGAACTCCTCGACCTCGTCGCCCCCGTTGAGCTCCGCCACCACCATGACTCCCGCCGGCGAGAACACGATCCGCGGCGTAGCCCTCACGTCGACACGCGGCTTGTTCGGACGAGGTCCGGCGAGGACCGTTGTGGCCAGGGCCAGGGCGAGCAGGGGAACCACGACCGTGGGGAACCGCATCACGCACCCCCCCGGGCTCGAGCCCTTCGGGCACCCCTTGGGGCTCGGGCCCCTATGGGATGCCAAACGGTGCAAAGGCCGCGCCCGTTCCCCGGGGCGTGATCTGGAGCACACGGCGGCGGCGGTTCGGAGCTTCGCCCGCCGGTCAAGGCCCTGGTGACATTGGCGTTCTTGGTGGGGCGCGAAGAGCGGCCCCAGGGAAGGACGGCCCGGCGGCCGGCGGGCTTCGAGACCGGTCTTCGGTCACCGAGTGCCACGCCGCCGTCCTATCTGCCCGCAAGCTTGACACTCCCCGGGCCGCCCGTTAGCGTTACACGAATGTCATCTCCGCCCAGCGAGGTCCGGCTGACCCTGGAGCCGGCGCGTCGCTTCGAGGCCATCGACGTGACCCGCAGGGTCGCGGCGGAAGCGGGCGACCTCCTGACCCGGCATGACAAGGCCTTCTACTGCTCGCTCCACACTACCGCGGGCTACCTGCACCACAGCCTCCTGGCACGGCTGCACCACCGCAGCGACCGCCTGGACCTCTTCTTCGGCGCCTTCCGGGCCCTCTTTCCCCCGGGAGGGGCCTACCACCACGACCGGCTCCACCTGCGCAAGGAGCTGTCCGAGCACCAGCGCGAGACCGAGCCGCGGAACGGCGATTCCCATCTGACCTTCATCGGCTCCGGCATGCGGAACGCGGTGACCTACCGGAACCAGCCCGAGACCCCGGTCTACTTCATCGAGCTGGACGGCATGAACGCGGGGACCTGCCGCCAGCGCTCGACCAGCGTGCTGGCCTACGACGAGGAGGAGGTCGTGGACCGGCTCGTGATCCCGGTCCCCGTCTCCCGCCACCCCATCGACTCCATCAACCTGGCGGACCCGCGCCTGGGCATCACGGACGCCATCAACGAGCGCCTGGCCCGGGTGGGGCTGGAGAAGGGCCGGGTCGACATCGCCCTCGACCCGAACGAGCGCAACGCGGGCCTCACCGTGAACGAGTACGAGACCCTGCTCATGCGGCACGACCTCGTCGAGGTCCTGCGCAACCCCCTCAAGTTCGCGGCCCTCAAGAGCCGGCACATGCTGGACGACCCCCTCGCCATCCCCAGCAAGACCATCAACTACGCGAAGTACGACTTCGTGCGGGTGCTGAACTCGCTCATGGAGGCGCTCCGGGTGAACGAGTCGGCCCTGGAGCGGATGGTGGCCAAGGTGATGGCGGTGCCGGCCCGGCACTTCCTGCGCTCGCGGCGGGTGAGCTTCCTGGCCTCCGACCACGCGGGAGAGGGCCGGGCCCGCCTGGTGCGCGGCCAGTACCAGAGCCCGATCCTGGTCCAGTGGCAACCGGCGGAGAAGCAGACCCGCGCGGTCGCGGTCTCGCTGGTGCGTCTGCGTTAGCTCTTCAGCAGCTCCCCGAGACGCGCCACCGCCCGGACGAGGTCGGGCTTCTCCGTGAGGACGGGGAGGAGCGGGATCTCCTCTCAGCTGCCCCGTGGGATCACGCGGTATTGCAGTTGACGATGGGGAGGTGCGGCCGGCACAGGTGTCACCGCTCGTTCAGCGCCTGGACTTGGGCTTGATGAATTCGATCGGGTAAGTGAAGGCGTCGGGCTTCGTCGTCAGGTCTTCGATGGCCTCGAGGATCTCGGCATTGCTCATGATCGCGTAGCTCTTGCGCGGCCACCAGACGAGCCCAGGAAACGACCGCCCCTCCTCGATGCAGCGCTCTGCGATCCCCTTCATGTGCTTGTCGTTCGCGATGAGGACTCGGCCCAAGCTTACGGCGAGCTCGAAGTGGACAATGTCGTCGGTTGCTTCGGGCCTGGCGTCTACGGCACGAATCACGTCCCAGCCGCGATCGATCAGGCCGTCCACGATCGGACCTGAAGGTCCGCGTCAGCGTAGACCGGAAACCGGGCCACTACCGGGTCCGGCGGCTCAGATATTCGGCTTTCCGGCGTTCGTGCTCGGCCTCGGCGCTGTCGTCCTCTGCGAGGTCCGCCTCGAGCTCCTCGCGGTTCTCGTAGTAGTACGAGATTGCGGCATGGACTTGGGCCAGGTTGAGGGAGGGGTAGCGCTCGACGATCTGCTGATCGCCAAACCCTTGCTTCAGGAGCGCCACCACGTCGACGACCGAGATGCGGGTGTCGTCGATGCAGGCCTTGCCCCCGCGCACCCCAGGCTGTTTCGTGATGTGGGAATAGACGACCTTCGCCGCCGTGGCCATGACAGCCCCTATTCTAGCCGCTTCCCCCGCGGGTGGCAGGGGCGCAGCATGTATCTCGAAGGGGTAGGCCCGGCGCCGTAGTTGCCTTCCGGGATGATCCCCTCGAAGTCGGCGTACTCCACCGGGTGATCCTCGACCTCCACCGCCATGCGCTTCTCCGCGGGGTCGAGGGCCGGGCCCCTCGGCACCGCCCAGGAGCGCAGGACCCCGCCCAGCTCGAGCCGGAAGTCGTAGTGCCCAATCGGGGCCGGCGGCCGTGACGGGGGCCGGAGCCTCCGCGGGGGCGCCGGCGGGAGTCTCCGCGGCCGGCGCCTCCCCGCCGAACGGCTCGGGCGTGCGGTCGGCCGAGCGCTTGGCGCGGTAGGGGGGGAGGGGCTCGCCAGGCGGCGTCTTCTTGGCGGCCATCGGTGACACGATGGTATCCCGAAGCTACGGTTGCCCTCAGCGCTCCTGCACGTACTTCAACGTGACCTGGACTCTAGCCCGGCAGGGCACCCCGTGCCAGGTGGCCGGCCGATACTGCCGCTTCCGAGCGCTCTTCAATGCCAGGTCCCGGAGGACGACGTCGACCTCGCCCTGTAGGCCGAGAACTTGGGCGGCGGGTGAGTACTCGATAGGAGGGCATTTCAGACATTCCGGGAGAACGAGGTCGGCCGCCTGCGGGCAGGGGTCGCCGGGGTGCAGAGTTGGCAGCGTCGTGGTGGTGGTGGTGGTGGTCGTCGTCGTCGAGGGGGCGGTCGTCGCGGGCGGGGAGGTCGGGGTGCTGGCGGGCGCGGGCGTGGTGGGCACGGTGGTGGTGGTCGTCGTGACCGGAGCCGCTCTCCGCGCCGGCGGCAACGTGGTCGTCGGCCGTACGGCGTGCGGGGGCACCGTCGGGGGCTCGGTCGGAGGCTCAGTGGTCGTCGTCACCAACTGGGCCGGCGTTGCCTTCGTCGATGGGCCAGTTGGGGGTGAAAGGACGCCGTTCCGGAGCCAGGCGAGGACGACGAGGCAGGCCAGGGTCAAGGGGCCCCAGAGAAGCCAGCGAGGCGGGGCGGGCGGCCGGGCGATGAGTCCCGTCTGCGTCTCCTGAGAGGCGCGTTTCACCTCCTTGATCAGGTCCCGTGCGCTTGCGTAGCGGTGGTTCCGCTCCTTGGCCAAGGCCTTC
>WNGL01011364.1_pt1 | contig 12545 bp, 23 predicted proteins | sample 5400591 | NCBI WGS metagenome assembly WNGL01 (sample SAMN13153377, study PRJNA577476) | soil metagenome | isolation source: 80 cm soil or saprolite under Garry oak tree replicate 1 | place: USA:California | collected 2016-06-15
CTTCGCCGCCGACGCGGTCGCCGTCACCGAATCAGCGTCCTTCGTGTGCAAACGCGCTTGCTTGGCGACGATTCTTCGGTGTGTCAGCGCGCCCTCGTGCAGATGCTCGGTAACCATGTGATTCGCCAGCGCCCGCCACTTCCTGTACCCATACCAAACAAAATCCTCGTCCGCTTGTTGCTTCGGAGGCCGCCACTCGCAGCGCGGGCACTTAATCTCCAGGCCCAACCTCTTGCCGCATCGGCGGATGTCCCAAAAGTTCCGCCAATCGCCGACTAAGAACCTCTGGAGCGAGCCCAAGTCGCGTTGAGAGAAAGTGAACGTATCCCTCGGTCTTGGCGAATGCGTAGCCGACGAGGACGTGCTTATTGATCGTACTGCGGTTGCCATCGGGAGATTCTCCTTGTTGTCTCGGCGCCACGCTGAGAGCGCGCCCGAGTTTTTGCTTTCCGAAGAGGTGATAGTTGACTCCTGACTTGCCCAAGCCAGTTTTTGCCATGATCTGATGCAGCGACAGCCCTTGCTGGTGAAGCGTCTGAACTCGCGCGCGGTGGTCAACGACTTGAGGAACGTGGACGATAGCGGTGGTAATGGGAGGCTTGTTCGCTTTCTTCGTCTTGTTGCGAAGCCCTTCGAGGCGTTTGCGGTTGAATGCGGGGTCGGCAAGTTGAACCTTCATTTGATACGCCTGGAACGTGCGGTTCTTCTTCTTCTTCATTCTATGAAAACGTTCAACGGTCGAGTGAGACAGCCCGGTTTTCTCGGCGATTTCCACAATCGACAACCCGGCGTGGTGAGCTTCATTGTAGGCCCTCAGTTGAGTGAGTGTCACCATTCAGTTGAGTCCTCCTTTTGTACCGACCCTCCTTGCGGGCGCGGATGGCCGCTGCGTGGCAGGGCACAGTGGAATGCCCCTCCCACTTTGGGTGATACCATTCCTTCATACCGCTATCGAACTCGACTGTATAGCCTCTTTCACACCAAAGGCAGATTAATTTACAGCACGCTTCCCGCTCTGCTTTCACGACCTCGCGCAGGGCGTCAGCTACTAGGGTAATCTCTTCGCTGTAAATCGGCGCTTTCGACTCTGGCACGTCCATAATTTTAACGACGAGTTCCCGCGCTTTGGCGTCGAGTGTACTAAAGCTCATTTTTCGCCTCCTTTCAGGGCCGCGATGTGCTCCTCAAATCTGATACGTCGTACAGTTAGGGAATCTCACGCACCTTGTCCTTGCTCACGGCTTGCGCTCCCAATAGTCTCTCGCCTCTTGTTCCGTATCGAAATTACATATTTGTACGTCCCCGCCCTTGGGAACCCAGCACGAGCCACTCCAAGCGAGACCGTCGGCGTTGACGATGATGAATCGGTCGAACAGCCACTTGCGGAAGAACACTTCTGTCTCGCGCAGCACGTCAGAATCAAAATCGAGCGTGCCGGGTATCCGACGATCAACGCGCAAGCGGATCAAATTCGGTTCGTAGAGAAACTTGACAAGACGCTCCGTTGGTTTGAAGTACAACGTCGCCACGCGCTCGTCATTCATGTAAACGACGCAGACTTTCTCATCAACAAGAATGGCATGCGCTTCGATTTTGAGGCCGGTGAATCCAACGGGCTTGCTCACACACCCTCCGTCGAAGCCGGAAGCGACCGGCACCCCGGAGACCACTTCTCGCACATTTCCATGTGGCCCGCGAGAGCCTGCGCTTCGGTGGAATACCTGTCGCAGTCGAGTTCTTCATGGTAGTCAAAGGCAGCAAGAACATGCTCCTTGCCATCGAGGAAAGTCATTTTCGTTTCATCGCGGTGAGACAGCTCCGCCGCGAAAGCCATCGACTCGAAAATCACCGGCGGACCGACCGCCGAAAAACTGTGGTCGAGCCCGAGCCACACCGTTGAAACGCGGATGCCGTTGGGAAGGGTGGATTCGGCTACGCGGCGGTAATCCAAATTCCGCTCGAAAAGTCGCGCCCACTCCAAAGTGCCGCGCGGATCGAGGACGCTGCCGAGGATCGCAGTGCCGTCGCGGCGATAATACATCGGACGTTCGAGGCTGACCCGCATGGAACGCCGCTCAGTCGCCCTTCTTCCCGTCCTTCCGCCGCCACAGGAACAGCATGTACGTCCCCTTATGATGGTTGACTTGACGGTGAACCTCGACCGCACGAAGCTCGGGATTGCGGCGAACGGCGGCTTTGAACGTGTCGTAACGCCCCTTCAACTCGTCGGCGTCTTTGAACTCCAACGTAATGAACGGCGGCTGCAAGACCCCGTTGACAATCGAAGTCGGCGACATCTCCGCTACGCGCCGGAGTTGCAACGTGTACTTCCCGCTCTTAATCGACTCCCCGATCTCCATTGGCCGGGTGTGCACCCTGGCGCCGGGGATCGTGGGATACCCTTCCGTGCTACGCGATGCCATGTCGGTCTCTCCTTGTTAAGACTGGCCCCGGTACACTCCGGCCCACGGGCCTTTGTCGAGCAGCCCGACCTCCTTGAACCGGCGCAGCCAGTACGACACGTACGACTGCGTGGTGCCCACCATCGCGGCCAGCGACTCCTGCGACACCAGCGTCAGCACGCGCTCGTTGCCCTGGCCCTCGGACAGCGAGAGCAGCACCCTTGCCATGCGCTGTTCGACGGACTCGACCAAGAACTCCCCAAAGGCCCGCTCGAAGCGCGCGTTGTAGGCCGCCATGACCTCGACGATCCAAGCGGCCAGCGGCGCGTTGCGTTGTATCAGGTCGAGCAGCCCGGACGAAGGCACGACCAACGCCGCTGAGTCCTCCAGAGCCACGGCGGAGGTCTCTCGCATGGCGTTGCCGCTTAGAGCACTCCAGCCAAAAATCTCTCCGGGACGAATCAGCGTCAGCATGCCCTCGCGGCCCTCGGGCGAGTTCACGGCCAGTTTCACTTTGCCTTCGACCAAGTACAAAACGTTGTCGCTGCTGTCGCCGGTCGTGTAAACGCGGGCATTGCGGGAATAACGAACGGGGGTCGAGGGACGCGCCATCGAGCGCATCAACTCGATGCAGTCTTCTTTTTGAATGCGGTCGGCCTGCACTGGTGCTTCCTACCTGCTCCAAGGGCGCCGCTCTGCCCGCACTAGCCTTAGAGTGCTCAACGTCCGGCTAGATATAGGAGCTGCGAGTTGAGATCGCCGCCGCGCCCTCGAAGCAGGCGGTTAATATCTTGGAAAAGCGAGCGGAAAATGTCAACACGTTTGTCTAGGAACGTGCTAAAGTTTCATCATGCCCTGCGGTGGGATTTACCCAAGAGACGAATCCAAACCAGAACATCGTTGCTGGTTGTGCGGCAAAAAAGGTGCCTTGCATTTCTGCGACGAGTGGGACTGCTTTATTCATGCAAGGTGCGTTCCGCACTTTTTACTGACTAGAGAGGGTCAGTGCGTCATTGAGCATGGACACGCAGTAATTCTTGACTTCGGCTGTGAGATGCGGCCTCGTGGGCTGCGGCGATCCGCCGCACGCATTCGACCGCAGCATTGAGGTCCTCCCACTCCGACTGACAACGCTCGGTGCACGGCACCTCGCTCCGCAGCGTAGCGAGATACGCCGTGACGCGCTCCAGCTTTTCCCGTACCTGCTCTCTCGTCCATCGTGTCGTTCGCATCGTTGCGTTCCTCCTCGAACGCCGCGTGCATTATACCAAACGCACTTCGTTGAGTTGGACGAATCGTCGAACGCGCGATTGATTCCGTTGACCTTGCGCGGCGAAATCGTGCGACTTGACACGCACTTCGCTCAATGTTTACGCGGCCTTTCGCGGCGAACTTTGCTGCATCGCGCAGCATCCGGCGCGGGAACACAGGAGATATTTCCGCACACTTTTACTATTTGTTCGCTTTCGTGCCGCCGCCGAGTTGCGCGATTCGTCCTCCCAAACGTACACTTGTGTCTCTTGCGATGGATGCTCTCGCGGGGAGCTGCGGCGTGCGTGCACACGCTTTGGCTCCCCTTTCCTTTGCACGGAGGAGCCTTGCCCGTCGAGACCGAAGCCCAACAAGCCGCTTGGAAAAAACTCTCCGAACACCTCGAACGCTGGTTCTACAAGCCTGACCTGCAAGCCCTGGAAGCCGTGCTGACGGCGGCCTTCGCGCACCGCTACGTCCAAGCCGACTGCCTGTGGCTGTTCGTTGTCGGCCCGTCGCGCTCGGGCAAAACCGCTGTGTGCATCAACGCCTGCTCCTCGCTCCAGCACTCCTACGTGCTGTCGAAACTCACGCCCAAGACTTTCCTCTCGGGCTACCAAAACGCGCGCAACAAAGACGGCTCGACGCGCGACGCTTCCCTGCTCCAGCGGCTCGGGCCGACGCCCCTACTGCTGTTCAAAGACTTCACTTCGGTTCTCTCCATGCGCGACGACGACCGCCTGCAAATCGCCTCCGACCTGCGCGAGATCGCCGACGGCTTGCTGTCGAAGCCGACCGGCATGGGCCAGGACCTTGTTTGGCGCGGCAAGGCCACGGTCATCGCCGTGTGCACTCCGGCGCTTGACCGCGCGTGGGGAGTCCAGCGCGACCTCGGCGAACGCTTTCTGACCGTGCGCTGGCCCCGGCGCGACGGAGCAACGGCTTCGCTGGCGGCTCGCGCGCAACGAGGGCACGAAAAGGAAATCACCGAAGGCACGCGGAGGCTTGCCAAAGCGTTTGTTGAAGGCACCACGATGGAACAGCTACCGGAACTCTCCACCGAACAGGGGAACCGGCTGGATCATTTGTCGGAGGTCGTGGCCGTAGCACGCGGCAAGGTCTACCGTGAAGGCGGCAAACGAATCGTGGAGATGCCCAACATCGAAGACACGCCGGGGATTGCCAAAGGTCTCGACGGCTTTGCGCGCTATCACGCCGCGCTGTTCGGGCGGACCTCCGTGGACCAACGCGACATCTCCTTGATGTTCCGCGTGGCGCACGATTCGATCCCGCCGGTCCGACAAGCGATCCTGACAGCCATCCCCGACGACGGTAAAACGAACCTGAAAGACCTGGGCACGCACACCGGCATGACGGCCAGGGTGCTCGAATACGCCCTCGACGACCTCACGCACTTGGGCGCGATTACCGTTGAACGCAACCCAGTCGGCTTCCCGAACGACTACGCTTTCAGCCCGAAGTTCGCGGAGATGAGGAAGGTTGCTTATGCCACGCCGTAACACAGAAGAGTACGAAGCTCGATGCAACGGGCGGTGTGAAATTTGCGGTCGCCGTGCGCCGATGCAGCGAGATCACGATCACGTACTAGGTCGTACACGCGGGAAGCTATGCAGAGAGTGTAATCTTGGACTCGGCCTGTTTGATGATAATTCGCTTCGTTTGCAAGCGGCTCTTGCGTACATCGAGTGGTGCACTGAGCAAGGACTCACGTTGCGCGTTGGGTCCGTGGAAGGGGCCAATCGGCGCTGGTGGTTTCAACGAGTGCGAAGAGAGCAAAAGAAGAGGTCAACACAACAAACGGGTGTAGGGTGTGGAAAAGGCCCCGACCCTACCAAGCCAGAATCCGCGTAAGTCCTTTATTCCCTGTTTACTTCTTTTTTCCACACTCTCCTAGACGAGTATGTTGTGTTGAGGTACGGAAAACTATTTACAAGGATTTTGGGGAGGATGCGGAATGCTCGGCCAGGGCGACGCACCGATGGCCGCGCTTCACGCATTCCTGGCAAACCCGCCGCCCGCAGCCAGCACAGATGAACGGATTATACGCCGACGGGTTCGAGGGCACCCGCTGGCACAGTTCGCACCGCAGGTGCTCCAGGGGCTCCGCCGTCCGCTCGCTTGCGTGCATCGTGCACCGCCCTTTCGATCTGCCTCCACGCCTGCTGCGCGTAGGCCGCCAGGTTCGCGTTGCGCCTCGACGCGACTTGATTGAGGGCCTCGACGATCCGCCGCGCGACACCGCCAGCGACAGCGTCGTAAGTGCGCTCGACCGCCGACGCGAACGACTGGCGCATCCCGCAGATTGGACAGGCAACCAAAACGGAGCACACGTTGTACTCCTCGACCTCGAACGACTGCTTGCACCGCCAACATTTCAACCGCATTCTCCCTTCGCTTTCTTCCCCGCCGAAAAGCCGTCAACGGCGCGAACGCAGCGCCGCGTTTGCACGCGCAAAGTAAGCATGGTTGGCCGCTTGGACTGTCGGCTCAATCATCCAGAGCATTCGCAAAGGCCAGTGCTTCGAGCCGCCAAAGCGAGCCTTGAGCTTGTAGGCTAGAAATGATTCCGCTGCTAGATAGCTCGTGAACGAGACAGTCAGCCGCGTGTTCGACGGATGTCTTCCTAGAAAGGGATTCGTTTCGTGTCCATGCGGCCCGAGCCGGTCGCGCGCTTGGGCGGTAGACAGCGTGTCGGCGGCGGTCGAGGCGGCCAGGACACCGACCACGGTCCAATAGCGCCGGTCGGCGACGCGGCGCTCGGCGGCGGGCTTGGGCGCGTTCGGCAACTCGTCAGCGGATGCGCAGGCGCACAGAAACAACAGCGCGAGACAGAGAACGAACAAGCCGAGCACGCCAAAGACGCGCCAGCGGGCGTCGTTCCAGAGATGCAGCAGTGTCATTGTCTCCTCCGTTTTTGTGGCGCGAGAGTACAACCTTGTGGCGGGATTGTCAAGCGAAAAGTAGCAGGAGTTCACTGATAAAAAGGCGCGCCAGGAAGCGGGGGTCACCTCTGCTTGCCGTCCTCCCGGTCGCGCCTTAACCCCGTACCGCGCAGCGAGTCTAGCGGCAAAGCCGCGCGGTGTCAACCGCGTTTACACGCGCGTTTGTGGCAACGGCTCGCCGTCCTCAGTGAAGCCGCAGTCGCGCAGAAATCGCACGCGGTCGAACCGCTGGCCCGCTCTCTGCGGCGTGGCGTCCTGGAACTTGTCCGCCGCGCACTCGGCGAGGCAGAGGAGCAGGGCAACGCTAGTGCCGTAGCCGTTGCCGTTGCTCTGGCGCACAGCGTCGAGGTGCGTGCGGATCAACGTCGAAACGAAATCGTAGTGGGATTTAGAGACGCGCATTAGCGGCCTCCCTTGCGCTTGCGGCGCTTCGGCTTCCGTGCGTGCTTTGGGCAGACATACAGCAGGTACATTCCAAGAATGTCCCACACGCAGCCGCACGGTGGATTCGCTTGTTCTTTCGTAATCGGCTTTACCCATCCTGGCATGGTGCCTCCTTTACCGGGTACACCGCGCCCGCTGTTGGGCCGTGCGTAATCAAATCCCACACAGCGACCTCGTTCCGCATCAAGGACTGGGCCTCGGCTCCAACTGCTCTGTCGCTGTCGTATCGGCGCAGCCACGCGAACAGCTTAGGCGCATACTTCTCACCCAAGCCTAACTGGAACACAATCAGGCTCGCGTACATGGCCCGGAGTGAGTCACCCGCTGCGTGAGCCGTACCAACACGTCGGCATTCGTTGAAGGCGGCGACGTATTCCGGGTATTGTCGCCAGAACTTGCCGCGATGGTTGAGGTAGCTCACGTCTGCTCACCTTTGGCGCGGGCGATGGCGGCCCGCAACCGTTCACGCAAAGACTCGTTTGTTTTGTCCTTTGCGGCCAATAAGTCCTCTGCGGCTTCCAGCAACGCTGGCGATTCCGCGATGAGGCGGGCGTTGGCTCGCGGGTCAGGCTCGGAACTGTAGACGTGCGCGATTCCGCTAGGGCTATTTTCAACAGCCGCATGGATTCGCAGTCCTTGAAGGCGGTGGTCTTTGATGCTCCACGGCCCCGGCGTGTGTTTCGCGTTCATCGGCGGCCTCCTTTGGCAAACGCCGCGCCGATCCGGCGCACCGTTGCGGGCGTGAGTTCGCAGATGTTACCGTCCTTGCCCGACTCGACAAGGAACTGCCGACCCGTATCCGGGCATTCGGAGACGTAGTAGCGGTGCTTGCGCGGCTTTGGCGGCGGCGTGTCCAACTGGAAGGTTAGCTTGTCCTCTAGCGTAGCTACGTCCGCGCGGATGCAGGTGCATTCCGCCGCGTCGTGGCCCACTCGCGCGCAGCCCTTTTGATGCGGCACCTTGTTCAAAGCGTTCCCCGCTGCGCGGTGCAACGTGTGAAGCGCCTCTAGCTCGGCCTCCAGGCTATCCCAATCGCTTTGCGGGATGAGCCCGGCGCGAGCTTCCGCAACGGGCAGACCAACAGTCCGGGCAACACCCATCGGGTCCTCATCCTTGTTTACACGAGTTGTCATTGTTCCTCCTGTTAGACATTCGGAATCGAAGCTGTATCACAACCTTTGTGAAACCGCTTCGCCCAACCCGCGGCGGACGCGGGCTGGACGCTGCGATTTCCTAACTCAGATTCAGCCACTCGTTGACGTGTGCAACCGTGTCCACTACGCTGTCTAATTCCGTGTCCGTAACGCCATTCATGCACGCGGTAACTTCTTCAATCGTTCGCGGGCCTCTGGCGTACAGGACGGACAAAAGCGTAGTCAAGTCCTTGAGTAGTTCTTCCCTGTTCACTGTGTTGCCTCCCCGATGATGGTCTCGCGCGGGGTCTTGAGTGTCGGCGGCATGACCCACTGGACGCCGCGATAGGGGCGGAAGCCCTCAGCGGTACGGTAGGCAACGGGAACTTCGAGCCGCTTGCCGTTGCCCGCTACGACTGCGGCAAGCCACAGACCCTCCGGCCAGCGTTTGCCGTTCGGGCGGGTACGGCTAACAAAGCCGCTGTCGCCGCCGCTGCCTGAGTTGACGTATCGCTTGCCGTCCACGATGAAAGCAACGGCATCGTGCATGTCAAACGGTTGACGGCCCAGGAAGGTCTGCATCCCGAGATTGCTGCCCTTCATTTCGGGAATGTGCGCCCAAGCGTAGTGCCCGCACCGCTCGTACTCTTCGCCGCACTCAACGTGCGTCCAGTTGACTTCGCTGGCTTTGTCGAGTTCGATCCGCGCGACATCGTTCCAGAAGCGTTCGCCGGTGCCCTCGCGTCTGTCGCGGTAAAGGACGTGCATAGCCCTGTCCTGTTCCTCGAACACATACGCCCACTCCGCGCCGCAATCGCTTTGCTCGGTGATAACGTGCGGCTGTTCATGGCGGAGGCCGTGACAATAGCACTGAGGCCGAAGCACGTCCGGGTGCGCGTGATAGGCCCGGTAGGCCGCTTTGTACTTGTCTTTGTCCACGCCCAACAAGGAAGGATGGTCCAGCTTCTCCCAAGTGTAGCCCGGTTCGAGGGTGAAATCCTTACTGACAATGGTGCTCCATCCCGCCGGGTGCTCATCAATCAGCGTGCGCAGCATTACTGCCAGATCACCCGCAAAATGTCCGGCGAGCAGGTCCGTAAGTTGCTGGCCTAAACCGCCGTTCGGGTAGCTGTCCCAATGATGGTACACTCCGGCGAACGTGGCCTCGCCGGTGGCGCGTGCAATGATTCCATTCGTGCTCATAGTTCGCGTATCCTCTCTTTTCGGATTCTACGTCAGAGCCGTAGTGCGCTCCATGCGGCGCACAGCGTTTACACGCGATGCGCCGGAGCAGAGCACTCAGGACGTGGGGACGCAGATTCCCTCGCGGCCCCAATCGTTTGTAAACGGCTCGAAATGACGGCATTCGCACATGCGGCACCTTGCGCCGTGTTCGGACGTGGCCGCATCGTGTATGATTCCCGAGTGTCCACATCGGCAATTCGGTGTGCGAATCTTGAGCGTTGCGCCGCGCGGGTCGCCCTGGAAAACGGGCGTGCAGCCGAATGCGGCACACAGCACCGTCACCTTCTTTTGTATTCGCTCTTCCTTGCGCTCATCCGCTGCCGCCCACTTCTCGTCATAGTCCCCGCGTCCAGTTCTGTCGTACCCGTTACATTGATTCTCCGCGATCCGGCCCAGCGTAGCGCCGTAGCGCATGAGACGCTGGGCGAACTGGAAAACAGAACAGTACGGGAGGGGGCGATTGTTCGGCGCGATGTACTGGACAAACTCGCCCGCGTGGTGCGCAATCAGACTTACAAACTCCTCGCGTTCCTTCTGTGTCGCTTTCTGCATAGTGCCTCCGTGTTTAGCGTCCTGACCGGACGGATTTGAAACTGACCGCTTCGCCTTGCGCTTTCGCGTGAAAACGCAAGACGCTGCGCTCACTCCGGGTCTGTGCGGTACACCTTGCCGCCCTTGTGGAGTTCGGTGCCTGCTTCGTTCCAGGTTCCCTTTTCGGTGGAGCACTCGAATTGGCAACCAACCTCATTTAGTGCTCGCTTGACAAGTTCTTCGTCCGTTACGATTATTCCTTGTCCGTCAAGCCAGTTGAGTAGGTCTTGAACCTCTGCCCAAGACAGATCAACTATGGCATCCTGCCAAGTTATGGGTTTCCTTTTCCTCATGCTTAGTTCTCCTTCCTCTCGACGTTCTGAAACGCTATTTCGTCAGCAATCATGCTAGGTACTGCGGCCAACAGTTGCTCAATGTCGAACCGGAATTCGCGGAATCGCTTGCTCTCTGTCTTGTCTTCCACGTCAGGATAGGACGGATAACCTAGATTGCCGCCTTGACCCGGCCAGTGAAAAAACTTCTTGCCGCCCTGGAAGTACGGCACAAGCCAGCCGCCAGACCGTCCCTCAGAGAACACGCCAGAATAACCGTGCAAGTGCGCCGTCTCCGTAGCTTGCTCCCAAAATACCTCTACAACGGTTTGCCAGATTCCCTGTAAAGTCTCCGGGTCTAGATCGGATTCCGGCCAGCGTCCATACCACTTGACGTTGATTGCTGGGTGTCCCTCACGTCCGCATCCGTCAGAGTGCAATTCAATATCTGCCCGCATGGAACGCGCTTTCTTTGTCCTGCCTACTTTCGGAGTGTTCATTAGCGTTTCCTCCTTTTGGGAGAATGTCTCCCCCTCGCGCCACTGTCACTAGGCGCGAACGTGGGACACTCACGCCAGCAACTTTTGTGCGTCCTGAGATAACGCGGCCATGCATGCGCCGTCAATTCCTTCCGGCTCTGCTACGTCAATGCCCTCGTCTGTGTGCCACTTGATGTCTACTAGGTTGCCGTGTGAGTCGTACTCGAATATGACGCAATAGCCGTCATACGGTAAACCAGAGCAAGGCCACACTCGACGCATGGCCTGTAATCCGCGAGTTGTCACCATGACTTCGGACGGCGAAACTTGGACAAAGTGTAATTCCATTGTGTCTCCTCCTCGACTGTGTGAGTCTCCCGCGTCCCACTCCCGCGAATGGGACGCAAGCGGATCACTCAGGCGGCCAACCACAGAGCATAGCGGATGCTGGCAAGCACTCCCCAATGCCTGTGCTGGCGGAGGATACGATACCACTGTAGGAATGTCGGATGCTGTCTCATGCTAGTTGCTCCCTTCTGTGCGTGTAAACACTTGGCCGCAATCGTGACACGTTGCGTTGAACGTGTCGGAGGCGCGCCGGACGGGGATTGCTTTGCCCGTGGCCGGATTCACGCATCCGCAAGTGAACTTGCGCATACGGCTTCCGCTACCTTTTCCGCGTGAGGTGCCCCCGCGTGTGCCTTGCCCTAGCGGGCAGGGACGGACGCGCATTGGAGGCAGACCGACAAAGCCGCGCGCCGATTGCCCGAAGATTGGCGATCCGTCCGACAGCGTGCTTAGTTTGTAGATTGACGTGCGAATGGACGGCGCGAAGTTAGCAAAGGAATAGCGCGTCCCGGCGGCCTTGACACAGCGTAGGCCGATCTGTTGGCAAGACTGTGCCCATGTCCTACCGTGGCCTTGTCCGCGTCCGGCCAGAACGTGCCCTAGTTCATGGAGTGTCGTACCCGCTAGTTGTACGGGTGACTCTTCCCCTGTGGCCGCAATCTCGACTAACTCCGCCGCGTGCGGATGGCCGTTTTTCCACGCGCCGTAGTAGCAGACCCCGCGATAGGTCCCGTCCCCGATGCCGTACACTAGCTTGCAGGCGAGTAGTCGTTCGCGGATGGCAGCATCGGAGACTGCCCGACAAACTATCTCGCGTACTTCCCGGATGTAATCCTCATGTTTCATTGTGTGCGCCTCCCGTCTTGCGTTCAGCGTCCTTGCTACTGTGCGGAGTGTCGCACACGTCCATTTATGTGTCAAGCGGAAAATACAACTATTTTTCGGCGCGCCGTTTTGGGGCGTCGCCTGTCGTTTCAATAGGCGAAACGTGTTGACGCGCCGATATTTAGATAGTTGTCTAAATGTCGAAATACCGTCGGCGCGCGCGTGCGACACGGAAACGGGGAAGGGCGGCGAACGGCGCAAGGCGGAATATCGGGGAATCGTGGCGAGGTACAAGCGGACACGCAGGCGGACGCGGAGACGAGCTACGCGGCTCCACGTTTACACGCGAACGACACCGCGCGCCGATCCTCCGGCTCCATGTCTTACCCGTAACTGTCTCTAGGTTGCTCTAACCCGCGTGTCTACAGCGTAGAATCGCGGCTCCCCAAGCCGAGTGTCGGCCCGGCGCGCGGTCTGACGGCGCGGGGCGGCCCGGCGGCCTGCTCGCTCGCTGGCCCTCCTCCTCGCCGCCGCCCGCCGCCCGAAGAACAAAGCCGGGAAGTCAGAAGACCCCCTACCGTTTCAGAAGCAG
>WNGL01018450.1_pt1 | contig 12545 bp, 22 predicted proteins | sample 5400591 | NCBI WGS metagenome assembly WNGL01 (sample SAMN13153377, study PRJNA577476) | soil metagenome | isolation source: 80 cm soil or saprolite under Garry oak tree replicate 1 | place: USA:California | collected 2016-06-15
CTCGAAGTGAACAGCGCGGCAAGAATGCGCGACCAGGAGTTCTCGCAGACGGCATCATCCAGAACGCGGAACACGTTGAATGCATCAGCAACCTCCCACGTTTTGGACATCCGACTCCAGTCCACCGACTGGGTAAGGGACCTAAATTCCTTTTCCAGATCAGCCGCCGCGATGAAGCTTTGGTCCATGCTCGGCAGCGAGATTCTGGTAAACCTGCCATTAACACAAGCGCCGATATGCTGGCTTATGTTGGCTGTTGAATCAGACGCGGTTCGATTCCAACTCTCGTGATAAACCGACAGCAAAAAAGAAGTCCGCCGTTACAGCAGACTTCTTTTTTGTTTTTTCCCTACGCCGCCCGCCGCTCAAAGCGACAGGCCAACTTTTCCCGGCTCGCTGCGAGGTTGTCCATCCGACGCGGCGACTCCTGGACCTGGGAATGGCATCCTGGCGAACCGTGCCGCCCCTTGGCCAAACTCCTCAATCCGGTTAGAGTGTGCCCATGAGGCAGTTTTTTCTGACTCTTCCTCGTAACATTCTCAACTGCTTCACTGGCAGGATGATCGTTTGCCACTTTCTCGCAATTATTGTTTCCGTCGCGTTCGTGATGTCCGGCTTCGATTGGCTTTATTTCACTGCCACCCGGAATCCGAGCCTTCAGACCTGGATGTTTCTCGCGGTCCCGGTTGGCGGACTCCTGCCCATAGTGTTGCCATTGGCGCTGCTCGTTAGTGGTTGGCTGCTCAAAAATGGCACCCTCCACGGGACAGGTTGGGCCACGGGCCAGGCCGCCTTAATCGGTTCCTTGATCTCGTCTGCTTACAAATCCATTACCGGCCGCGCTCATCCTGTCCACACCCCAGGCACAGACATCAGCCGCGTGTTTCACTTCGGTGTCCTGCGCGGCGGAGTCTTCTGGGGTTGGCCGTCTTCTCATACCACGATCGCATTTGCGGTAGCTGGCACGATCTACAAGCTGTTTCCCGAACAGAGATGGCTGGGGATCGTGTGTTTTACTTACGCACTTTACGTCGGCACAGGCGTTTCTATTTCAATTCACTGGTTTTCAGATTTTGCTGCCGGGGCCATCATCGGAACTGTCATCGGGGTGGTGGTCGGAACGAGTTTCCAAGGTTCCGGGATTAAATAGCTAAAAAGAGAGCCAGCCTCGCGGCCAACTCTCTCGTCGGCTCTCACGCCGACAATCGTTCAAACCTGCACGCGATTGTTTCGCGGACTGCCGTGACATCGATGCGCCATTGCGGCCGATGTTGCACTTGCTGCATCAACTCCGCTCCCATGAACGCTTGCACCGCGGCGCTGAGCCGCTCTTTGTGCAGTTGGATCCCGGAACGGCTCATTCCAACCGCGTCTGCGAGATCTCGCAGCGGCCGACCTTCAGCCAAATATTCCAGTATTCCCAGAGCCAGTTCATCGAGCGTTTTGACAAACGCCTGCCAGTCCAAGTTGCGAGCGCCAGTGGCAGACGGGTCTTCGGCTTCGCTGGCCAGCACTTCGCCAAGGATGAGCGGCTCGCCGCTGACCTCATCATAGCCGACTATTTCCTCCAGCGAATGCATCCGGCTGCGTCCGGCCATTTGTGTGGCCGGGTGCATCGGATCAGTTTTACTCAGGCCGGTGCTACGGCGACCTTGCCGGGTAAGCAGGATCACGTAATAAGCGATATTACCTGGCGTAACCTTCTTGTCCCGCGCCTCAAGGCTGTGCAATAGTTGTGCTGCGACCGCCGTAATTATGTGCCTTGGGCACGCAAGAGCGACTATTACGGCGGTCCAAGCCCAAACGGGCTGAAACCGGCTGAAACCATTTCACTTCTTCGCCCTAAAACTGCGAAGTTTGTTTAAGAATCGCACCTGCCGTTGTGCACCGCCGACTTGAGTTGTGAGTGACGTTACAGGTGCCAACGAGTTCGACGACGATGATGATTTTATTCATGACATCGGCATTGACTAAAATCTCCACCAGGTAAACAACAGAGACATCGTGGGCGCCGCATACTGCATTGTTCTGGAGAAGGAAATTGAAGGCTTGGACACCATAATGGACGGGAAAAGCTTATCCCGGCACATCGAGTGAAACTATTCATAAGTCATGCGTCAGAAGACAAAGAGGATTTTGTTAGGCCACTCGCCGAAGCTTTGCGATCGGAATACCAAGTTTGGTATGATGAATACGAACTCACCCTCGGAGATAGCCTGCTCCGAAAAATCGACGAAGGTCTTGCGACATGTGATTTTGGGATAGTCGTGTTGAGCCATGCTTTCTTTGCAAAGAAGTGGCCGCAGACTGAACTTGATGGGCTGTTCGCCAGGGAAACCGCTGCTCGGAAAATTATACTTCCAATCTGGAAGGACGTCACACAGGAGGATGTTTGCAGGTTCTCCCCAACGCTCGCCGGGCGATTTGCTGTTTCGGCATCGCTCGGTGTGCAAGCTGTAGTCGCTGAGATCAAACGGGCTATCGAAGTTTCAGAACGCACCCGACAAATCTCCGCCATTGGGTCGGCAACAAGGCGGCTGAAAAAACTCGCCCAAAGCTTGCAAGAAAGCAGAGATGCGGCATTGCTTCGAGGCAGCGGTGAAGGCGCAAACCTGGTGGGCGGAGAAGCCCACTCGCTACAGCAAATGATTCAGGACTCTCTTTCAGAAGTCTCGCGTGGCTCCGAAACGCTCAAATTTCATTTTAGCAAGCCAAGTCAGCAGGTGTTCTACGCTCACTCCAATCTCGGCGTTGGATTGTGCTTGGCTTTGCGACACCTTGCCATCAACTCGGCAAGTGATTGTTCACTGGCTGCATGTATTTTCCACCAGGAACCACAGCCTTTCGGTGAACGAGGCAAAGCTAAGGAGTTGTGGAATTGTGATTTCAAACCAACATTCGATTCGGCTAAACGCGTTGTCTGGATAGATGATTCAGATCGCAAGATCTACTTGACCGAGGAATTGGTGGCCCACCTGACTGACAAGCTTGCCGAGGAAATTGAGCGGGAAATTGACCGTGAATAGCTTACCACCTCTTGATGCGGCTCCCGCTCGATCTGGCCGTTGCAGAAAAATTCATTCATTCGGCCAGTTTCGAAAAGCCGAGCCTGCCCCCGATCGCATTGTGGAATGGCGGAGGATCTTTATTAGGAATAGCCCCGGAAACTGGACTCGCACACGGGACATCGAAGCGTAAGTCTTTTTCGCGGCTGCAGAAGGCGCAATTGCTGGGCGCAGCACGGGCAAGGAAAGACCAACGGCACGGCCGGGAGCCTCTTCGCGATCGCAACTGCAGTTAATAACGGTTTTTAACCTCGTTACCGAGTTCGAATCGCTACGGAACACCACCGGGCTTATCGGCACGGCCTCCGTGAAAACAGTTGGTTCGGGCCGCTGGGGTTGCCGCGCTCTTGGCACCAGATGTTGCCGAACTGGAAAGTGCACTGACCTAATGCTTGATTGGTTCCCTTTGACGATTCTCTCGCCGGCTTCGATTTCGGCTTTCTGCTTTGAGCACGACGGCCGCCCTGCCGGGTGAACCGTTGCTGCCCGAGATGCCGGGCGAAGGCCGGTCGCGGTGCGGCGTTCACCAAGGCAGAACTGACGTTCGAATTTCAGCCTCCGCCGAGTGCTGCTGAACCCGGCGTGCAAAACAATCAGAGATGAAACTTGCAAAAGTCTTCACGGGAGGCAGTTTAGGACTAGCGGAAATCGATCTCGCAATATGGAGTCAACATCGCTGTATAAAGTCTATGAAGCCAACAAAGCGGTTGGTTCACACCGGCCAGTTCTTGTAATAGTCGCGGATGCTGGAGACAAACTGGAGCGATTCGGAGAGCATTTTGTTTTCGTCGATTGCCCTAACCTGCCCTTCCTCCGCGACCGCGTCTCGTATGTCGCAGAAAGGCCCGGTGCACAAGACGTTTTGAAAACCACGCCAGAGGTATTCAGTGCAGAGTCCATCCTCGCTCGCCAATTGATATTCGCACGCGACAATTTTGAACATTCCATTCAAGAAGCGGACCGGAAGCTCTATGATCTGATTTTCTGGTCCGGTCATTGCTTTGAGTTCTTGGAAAACGGCGAGCAGTGTCTTTTTGCGCTAAGAACTCTCGGGAAATATCGCACCGAGTTCATTGAGATGTTCGACTTTACGCAAAGCGAGTGCCTGGAAAAGTTGTCTAAAACAATGGCGACTCTCCAAAAGGTGACTATTAAGCAAGCTCCAAAGCCTTTGAAAAATAGGGGTAAATCGACTGACGGAAGTTGCGAGACCTAAATCGAAAACCGTTGTGCTGTCGCTGGATGAGGCAGTCAGGTTTGCGCCCCATTTGAATTTTCTCCCGCTCCAGCGCCCCCAAAGCGTGCACGTAACATCTGTCCCCGGGAACAAAGCTGAATCCCTTGGTGGTTGAACGTGGTCGCTTCCAGCAGTTAGAGTGCTGGGGTATGGCGGAAGACCATGAAATGAAGAAGCAGGCAACCGCACTTGAACAACGGCTCTTCATCTGCGGCTCGGATGAGCGGGATAAATTCCAGTCCCGGCAAGTTACGCACCTCATCACAATTGCAAATCCTGGGGTTTCAGCCACGAGACCAAGCTGGTTTAATGGTGCGCACTTACAACTCTGCTTCGGCGATGTGGTGTCGGAAGCCTATGCCAAACGGTGCCGGACTAAAGGCAGCGACCATGGATGATATTCGGCAGGCAGTTGAATTTTGCCGGGCAGCGTGGAAAGCCGTGGAATCTCGGGTGCTGATTTCCTGCAATTATGGCGCCTCGCGCTCCCCAGCCTTGGCGTATGTGGCTATCGCCGACCGCCTCAGAGCGGGCCAAGAATCAGACGCCCTCCACCTAATAATGCAGATCCGCCCGGCCGCAGTCCCGAACCGGTTGGTCGTTGAATTGGGGGATGCTTTCCTCCGGCGCGAGGGAGCTTTGCTCCACCCGGTGAAGGAATGCTATCGGTTTCTCAGCCGACAACTCGCAAGGTAGGCATTTGGTCTCGCTTATGAATCCTTGGCAATTGACTGCCATCCTTGAAGACATTGACCCCTCTTTCCAAGAATTGCTTTATCCAACCCAGGTTCGCTGCCCACTTGGGAAACGGATCGTTCGTGCCATCGAAGAGCATTGGCCAGTTTATTTCCCAACTCGCAAAGAATGCCGGGGGACGAAATGGAATTTGTTTATCCCCGAAAACGAACCCCTTTACAAACCGCGTTCCTCTTCTTTGCACGAACTTAACGCGTGGAAAGAAAAGATTAGGGGCACAATCGCAGAGGGAAGGGCCTACGACGCTGACGCTTCGTGGAAACGGTTCTTTGAAATCTGTCATAATTCTCAGCGACTTCGCCCTCTCTTGAGGGACTTCAAACCGCTCGCTGACTTTCTGATTCGAGAGGAATCCAGGTGGCCGCGCTTCGGTGGCGTGGCGGTTGGGATGGAAGACTATTTTCAGCGCCAAGTGAAGGCGTTGTTCGCCACAGGGAGTCCTTATTTATTTTCCGACCCGCGGCGATTGCGCTTTTTGCAATCAAAGAAGCCAACGATCGAAAAAATTCGGATGATCGGCCTGATGCGTAAGTTGCTCGACCGTCCGTTGATGGTTTTGGCCGTTTTGCAACAGTGTGCCGCTGGGTCAAAAACATTATCGTTTTGGCTCAACCTCCAAAATCACGTCAGCGCGATAATCAAAACACCATCTCCACTTACATTTCGCAAAACCTGGTTGGAGCACGCCATGCAGATGTCAGGTTCGACCAAAAAGTCTGGCGAGTCTTGCCCCCGAAAATGGGCGTGCTTGCTTGTTTCCGATAAAAAACCTCATTTGAGGAATATCGAGGCAAAAGCCATCGAGGTAAACAGTTGGTTGAAAGGGAAAAAACAGCCATCGGTTATGAATATTCGACGCTCATGGCAAGCCATTGTCATTGCCAAGTCTTTACCCCTTAAGCAGGCCGAAGCCGGGAGTGACCATTGGCTTTTTTCATGGATGATTACTCTTTGGCTGGAAAAGCACTTCACAGAGATTGACGCCCAGTTCAAAGGCAACACCCACGCGATCCGTGGTTTTTATCGCCGCTTTTTCCATTATCTCCAAATCGCTTACCCCGACCGCAATGGCAAAGGGGCTGGCGGTCTTTTTGCCCGCCAGCCTTGATCTAGCCTTATGGCTTATCTTCACCGCGGCTGTGCCAATACTCATCGTTATTGGGATTCAACTGATTTGCGTGATTGTCTAAATCATCTTGCGTCTCCATGATCTTTCACCTCCTTTCGGTTTTCGTTTGTTTATGCACTGGTAGGTTGCGGCACGATTGCTACGGTCGTCGTCCGCAAGAGTTCTTCGATTTTTTCTCGTTTCATAGTTTTGTATTTTTTCGTTCGCACCAGTTCTCCGGGAACCAGTATTCGAACAATAATAGGAGCCGGCGTTTTTACTATTAGCCCGGCCCTGTAATTTGCTTTTGCCAGGCACTCGGAAAACCTGCCCTGCGTATTGCCCTTGTCGGGAGTGCTGGCAATCGAGTTTACTCCAACTACAATGGCGTATGCACATACTGCTGGCCGAAGATATTGGAGGATGGCTTGCGGCAGGTCTCCTTCTCCTGGGTGGTGTCGCTTCGACAGTTTTGGCGTTAGGCGCTTTGTATCCCGCCTCGAAAGGTATGCGGTCGCTGGTTATCACCTTGATCGCTCCCGCCGTTATTATGACCTTCTTGACGACCTGTTATCTGGCGCAGGCATATACTCATCGTAGTTCTCACGACCGCGAAGAAATCCTGATCAACTATGTGCAACCGTGGTTTTTCATGGCCTTCCCGCCTCTGGCCGCGAGCGTCCTTGTTGGCTCGATATTGGTATGGAAGCGAAGACAGAAGAAATCGCGGATGGTGACCCCTCGAAGTTCTGATACCTAAAGGAAAGGGCCGCACAAGTGCCCTTCCCGATTTCTTACGCTGCCAGCCTTCTCAGTTTCGGTTCGGCAGGACATGAAGTCGCAACTCGCGCCCGCCCCTTTGCCCAATTCCTCAACCCTGTAATTTGCTCCGCCATCGTTTTGGACAGCGGCACGAATTCGGTTAAGACTTGGGCAATGGTCAGGTCTGTCGGTTCCTTGTCCCCATCGAATGCCTGGTAAAGCGCCTCTACGAACACGGCTTCGATTTCACTGCCGGTCAGGCCCTCAGTCGCTTTCGCCAGTTGGCGGGTATCAAAGTCCTTCGGGTCACGCTTGAGCTTGGCGACCTGAATCTTCCAGATGTCCTCGCGCTCATGCTCATTCGGCAAATCAACGAAGAACAATTGATCCCACCGGCCGGCCCGGAGCATTTCCGGTGGCAGTTGGGATACGTCGTTAGCAGTAGCGACGACAAACACCGGCGCCACCTTTTCCTGCATCCAGGAGAGAAACGTGCCCAGCACGCGGGCGGAGGTGCCGCCATCGGTCGCGCCGCTGCTCTTGCTGCCGGCCATTCCCTTTTCAGCCTCATCCATCCACAGGACACAAGGCGCAATCGCCTCTGCCGTCTGAATGACTGAACGAAGGTTGAATTCACTCTGCCCCACCAGGCCGGCGAAGATCCGCCCAGCATCCAGTCGGAGCAGCGGCACGCCGAAGACGCTGGCAGTCGCTTTGGCCGTCAGCGATTTCCCCGTTCCGGGTATGCCGATAATGAGCAGCCCCTTCGGAACCGGCAGGCCATAGGCTCGGGCCTTCTTGCCAAACGCGTTGCGCCGCTTCAATAACCAGTCCTCGTCTCGATGATTTCGAGCAGCCCGTTCTTCTTGATAGCATGGGCTTTCTCCCGGGCAATGACAGCCGGCACGATCCCCTTGGCTTCCACGACCGAGAGCGCGAAAGCGTTCTCGGCTTCCATGGTGGTGAGACCACCGGCCGCATCCAGCACGGTTTCACGTTGCTGTTCCACCATTGCAGGTAGCTGGGCAGACTCAATGATGCCGTCGAGCACTCGGCCAAGTTGTTCCTTTCCCGGAAGCGCGAATTCCAGAACCGTCAACTCGCGTTCCAGTTCAGGCGGCAAACAAAGCCGGCAACCCAGTATAACGAGCGGTTTGTTGAGGATTTTGGCGTGTTGCAGCGTGTCTTTCAATTGCCGCAGCAACACGGGGTTGGGGTCGCCGCTCAAGAACAGGTGGAAATCCCGCAGGAGGACGATTGTTTTCTCGGACAATTCCTGGATAGCCAACAGGGCTTCCATCGGGTCATTGGCCTGGCAGGCCGCTCCTTTGTCGGTATCGACCAGGCCGGTCGTCGTTGACCAGGCATACAATTTGAAGCCGACCTCTTTGGCGATGTTCTTCATTTGGACCTCGACGCGTTGCTCTTCGGGCGAGACCAGGAACAGACCTGCGTATCCCGCCCGGATGTAGTTGATGATTTTCGATCGCATATCAGAGCGCAAATTTGCGGTGTCCGAGTTTGGGGAGTTGGACGATTTGATGTTTGGCATGTGGTATTTCTTTCTTTTGAGGTTCGTAAGTGTGTGTGGCCCTGCAGTGGTCATCGGCGGTGCCCAGGTCCACGAATCGGGTGTGTTTGCAGGAACGGCTCCCGTCCGCGGCCACACGGCGGCACCAACCCTTGCAAGAGCAAGATGTGGTTCCATCGACATATTGCAGGGTTTGATATTCGACGTTCGGATTAGAGTCGGACGCAAAGGTCCAGACTTTGCGGATTGATTTGGTCATTTGCGTGGAGCGTTGCAGAGCAAGAGGATTTCCATGATCGGCCAGGACTCAACCAGAGGTGCGGCGACTTGCTCGTTTTCGCCGCACAGCACCCACAGGGATAGCACCAGCAGCGCGATCACCTGGCCGCCTGTAAGTTTCTTGTCCGGTTCCCAGGCGGGCACGTGGAAGATCGGCTTGGGCATTTGGTGCAGAGGGGCGCGGTCGCTCTCGTCGCTGGCCTGCTCAGCAATCGTCTTCACCTGATGACGGGGCAAGTCACGCAGCCGGGGAAGGTATGCGGCACCATAGAAGATAATGCAGCCCGTGAGAGCCGCTCGTTCGGGTGAGGCATTCATTTCCTCACCCCCAGTGCCCGTTTGATCTGATCTCGAATATGGGCGAGTTCCTCAACAGTTGGGTCCCGATCCTCCAGCCATTTTGGAATTAGGGTCAGCAGGTCTTCGGCTATGGAGCGCAGTTTCGGAAGCAACCGCGGCGCGGTAGCCAGAAACTGAACCCAATCCTCCGTCGTTTTAGAGTTGAAACTCTTGTGAACGCTGGCGACCAGAACCTCGCCGTCATACAGGAATGCAGCGGTGTGATTTGATCGCGAGCGTTTGATTGTCAGATTTCTTGAGGTCATAGTGGGTGCAGTTGTTTACGCCGTAACGGGATCGGCTTCCGATCCTTTGAAATCGCCTCCTTGGCAATTGCCTGGCGTTCGCGCTCCTTGGCTTGGGCCTCGGTCTTGAAGGTCTCTCGGAATTCCTGGCCGCGATAGGGGCCGACCAGGTTGCCCCACTTGACAGTGCGTCCTTTGCGTTCGGCCCAACGGTTGAATTGGAATAATGACTGCATGAGGGGATGGTTTCCTTTCCTTTGTGGATTATTCGGTGACTTGAACAATGCGCACGATGCCGGGACCGCCACGGCTGGTGAGTGCGCAGCGCAGCGAGGTTTTATCCGGTGCAAAGTATTGTTCGATTCTCCCGTAAGTGAACTGCACCCGAAAGCAGGGCAGCACTCGGGCGGCCCCGGCCATCCAGGCTGGCGCCGCGACTTGCAATTGAGACTGCCTGCCAGGAGGCTGTGCCGGCTTCGGCTGAGCGGCGGAAAAGAGAAGCTATTCGGAGGCGAACTAAGGCTGCGTGCCGGTATTGATTTCCTCTGCCATGGCGATGGCTTCGTTCAGCCTGGCCATCGGATTAGTCAGATTGTGCTCCCAATTGTCCTGGAGGTTCTTTGCAGCCGCCAGCAACTCTGGCAGCACATTGGCGGCGTGACAGGCATAGGCTTCGTTGGCCAGCGTCTCCCTGCTCACCAGAACGATGGCCATCATGGGTGGTTTGCGCCATGGTAACGGCGTGATGCGGTTTAACAATTCAGTCAGTTTCATGGTTCCATTTAGTGATGGCCTGCATCGAAGCAGTCTTGGCAGATTTCGGCGCCATCCGGGCAGCCGATGATATACGCGACGGTTTCCCCGCACTCGCCACACTCCTCGGCAGTGCCAAGCAGTTGGCGAGCTTCCAGGATGAGTTGATTGAGCGTGGCTATCGCGTCCTCAGATGTTCGTTCGAATGGCTTGCCATCATCGCCCGGTTCGCTTTCGTGCGTCAGTTCAGAGACCTTCTTCACGAACTGGAGCAACTGCCACTGTGACTTGGCGGTTTCCACTACTGCTTCAAGCGCGGCCTGATCGTTTTTGTAAAGCCCGCAGGCATCGCAACGCTGGATGCCGTATGCTGGCGCCTGGTCGTTGCCGGTGTTGCAGAAAAGCCAACCCTGCCCGTGGCAACTCTGGCAGCACGGCCGGTTGCATGGTGCGTTCTCAATGAGATCGTCTTGGGCACTTTGGCCGCAATAGAAGCAGAGGTCCGTGTGCGGACTGAACAGATGCTCCGCGGGTTGTTCAAGCCTGTGATGCTTGGTTCGTTCATGATTCTCTCCTCTCGCCTTATCGAACTCGGTCTCGCCGAAATCAAGCCAAACCCAGGCAGCCACGTAGCAGCCGTTGTCAGCGCCCTCACTGAGTCTTGCGTCGTCATCAATTTCAACTTCGCCTTCCTCTTGGTGTCTTTGCCGGGCGAGAGCGATAATAGCCATCCTTCTTGATTCGGCCTTTGCATAACAGTCTTCGCACAGCCCGTTATCCGTTAATGCATCGGCGGATTGATTGCATTTAGAGCAGAGCATTGATGGTGTTCCTTTCCCATTGCAGGCAGGTTTCGCGTGATGAGTGCGAGAAGGCGACGACCTCCGGCTTGGATGCCAGGCGCACCTCCCATTGTTGAGTTGTTAAATCGAACTCGACCGTGCTGGCGCGTCGAATGTCCAGTCGCCCGATCTCATGGAGTGGCACAGCCTCGGTCCACAAGCACCAGGCTGTGCCGTCCGGTGCAAAGGTGATGATGTCTTTTGTGTGGTTCATTTGGTTCTCCTTTCTCCTGACCGGCTTGTCGCGGCCAAACCCGTCTCCCAATAACGGCATGGCGTCCCGCGGATGGCGGTCCAGGAGCTTCAGGGATCGTGCATTTCCGAGACCCACTCGTGGCCGTTACGGCAGACCAGCGTGGTCTTTTCACGGTCGATCACAGTCTTTTGCGTGTCCCAGAGGATTTCCGTCGTGCCTTCGTATTCGCAAGCGCCGTCCGGTTCGAGATCACTCAACTGAGCGATGGCAAAGACCGTTTCCAGCGTACCCTTGGCGGATATTCCGCACTTCGGGCATTGCGGCGTTTTGATCTTCATTTCAATCCCTCCTCGACCGCCTCGCGCACAATGTCGGAGGCAATTTCCAGGTTTTGCAGGCATTGCTCCTGCGCCTCGGTGGATTCGCCGCACTCAGCCCCGTCAAGGTCCACCACAAAGACCCGGGGCCAGGTCCTTGGCTTGCCAGTGGCATAAACGCCGGTGACACAGCCCTTGTGGACTTCGATTACGATGGTCTTCATTATTCGGAACCTTTCAGTCGGCTGAGTCTTCGGCGGGATTGCTCGTCCTGCCATTCACGGCGCATGAGATGCTTCAGGTATTCGATGGCACCCTTAAGCTGGAGCCGAAGGCTGGCGGGAGCGATTCGTAGCAACTCCGCCGCGGCCTCTTTCAGCATTTCAGGCAGGTAGCCATGAATGGAACCGACCGGCTCATCGGGTTTGTAGTAGGAGCCGCCCAGGGAGGCGTTGCCCTCGACAAGTTCGCCGCGCACGATAGCACGGGCAGTGACTGTCACATCATAAGGCAGATAGCCTTCCTCAGAAACCACATTGGGAGCAATACGCCTTAACCGTTCACAAATTTCTTTTTGCATACAAAGACAAGGTTTTGATGTTTTTCACTCGGAAGCTTTGAGGACCGTGAAGGTGATTGATTTCATTGATCGCTCCTTTCTTGATGGCCCGCAGAGTTTTGGGTTGAACCGCAGGTCAATTTCTCTTGCCTGGCCAAGGTTCCAATTCAACGCCGCACACGCCGACAGAAGCTTCCGCTGCCAGCCTGTGCTCGAACCCAACCTCCTCGCCAAACTTGACCGCGTTCTCGATGGCCTGCCGGGCGGCATCCCTCAATTCCTTGTCGGGTTGGTCAGCGTCGGTGGAGATTTGCACCTTCACTCCGATGGTCGCTTCAATGGTTTTCATTTGTCCTCCCGGAATGCGAAGTAGTAGCGAGGATGGTGCTGAAACAGGAGCGACCCGAGTTTGCGGTCGGCCTTTCCTCTCACTACCACAAACGGGGCAGCGAAGCCGAGGACCTCGAAGTCGTTGGACAGTTCCGCCGCGCTCCACACCTGGCCATGTCTGGCTTCCAAGACTGAGCGTTCTGCCGGTTCACTGTTGACTCGGAGC
>WNGL01007820.1_pt1 | contig 12544 bp, 9 predicted proteins | sample 5400591 | NCBI WGS metagenome assembly WNGL01 (sample SAMN13153377, study PRJNA577476) | soil metagenome | isolation source: 80 cm soil or saprolite under Garry oak tree replicate 1 | place: USA:California | collected 2016-06-15
CCAGGCTCACGCATTCTGCGCCGCCCCGGAACGCACCAGAACTTCCATCAAAAACTCCAGAATCTCCACATGACGCTTGGCTTCCGCCAGGCTTTCTCCCCAAGTATAAAGCCCGTGCTCCCGTAGAAGAAATCCGTGAATGCTAGGCGTCTCATTGAGCGTGCGCGCAACGCGAATCGCCAACTCCAGCATATCCTGTGAATTCTCGAGGATGGGCAGCCATTCGCGGTGCTTGTGCGTCGCCACTCCCGCCAACCCCTTCAGCATCTCGTATCCTCCAAGCGCAATTCCGCCGTGCCGCGCATGCGTCCCGGAAAGCACCGTGCCCCAAACCGAGTGCGTGTGCAGTACCGCTCCTGCTCTCACGCCGCGCACTATCGCAAGATGCAGCAATGCCTCCGCCGACGGCCGTCCGTCTCCCCGCATCACGTTCGCCTCTCCGTCAATCTCCAAGAACTGCGCCGGCATCAGATCACCTTTGTCTAATCCCGTCGAAGTAATTGCCAGCCGCAGCGGCTCCCGCGAAACCACCGCGCTGAAGTTCCCGCTCGTCCCCAGCACCCATCCGCGTACGTAAAATCCTCTCCCGATCTCCGCCAAACTCTCCACAACCTTTAAAAACTTTCCGGAATCTGCGCGAATCCGTTCAGGTCTTGGCCGAACGCGATTTGCCCTCGGAGGCCTTTTTGTGGTTTTCATCGGCCGCCATTATAGCCTTGAAAATCCCCCAGCCACACGCGGCACGAGCCAACCGCGCTGCGAAATACCCTGAAAACTTTTCGCTATTTACAGTCCTCGAATCCATGCCTTCAGCCGCGCCGCTTCCATTTCAATCAATCCCGGGTCATGAAACGTATGCGCCAGCGCTGAAACGCCTTGCGTCGCAGATAAAAGATGCACCGCCAGTCCGCGCGATTCCGCACCTTTTCCCAGCTCCCGGAACTGCGCCTCCATCCAATCCAAAGCCGTCGCGAACAATACTTTCGACTTGCTCGCCGCCGTTCCTCCCAGCTTTCGTAATTCCGAGCACAGCGTCCCAACCGGGCAGCCATTGCGCGCCAACTCCTCGCGGTTCTTAATCTTGATCTGCACGAACGCGCACAGCCTCTCCTTGGGCGAACCTGCCTTCTCGAACTCCTGCAGCAGCTTCCGGAATCGCGAAACGCGCAGCTCCACGATGGCGTCCCCAATCTCGTCTTTCGTCTTGAAGTAGTAATAAACGTTGCCCAGCGGAATCTGGGCCTCCTTCGCAATATCCGCAATCGCCGTGTTTCCGAACCCATAGCGGTAGGTGGTATTTTCCGCGGCCTGCAAGAGCCTCGTCCGGTTGTCTGCTTTTGTTTTCACCATCACTCCGTCCAATAGTCAGTTGACTGACTGACTCTTAGGATATAGATTAGTCGCGCGCTGCGTCAACCGCAACGAAGATGAAAATAAGGAGAAGGACCCCCATGCACCCTCTACGGAACTGCACCCTCGCCCTTTTCCTTCTGCTTGGTTTGCCGCTCCGAAATGCTGCCCAAAATCATTGGATTGGAACGTGGGCCGCGGCCCCGCAAGCTGCCATCAAAGGGCGCGTGCAGACCTTCCACAATCAAACTCTTCGCCTCATCGTCCATACCAGCGTCGGGGGAAAAAAGGTCCGCGTCAAAATCGCGAACACCTTTGGCGACCAGCCATTGCACATTGGCGCCGCGCACATTGCCCGTCGCGCCTCCGAGGCTGACATCGACCCCGCCTCCGACCGCGCCTTGAAATTTCACAGGCGCTCGTCCACCACAATTCCTCCTCGATCCATGATGATTAGCGATCCAGCCGACCTCGACGTCCCCGCGCTGTCGGATTTGGCCATCAGCCTCTTTTTTTCAGAGGCCGCCGCGCTAACGACCTCGCACGTTCTGGCGAAGCAAACGAACTACGTTTCCGCCGAAAATGGGGACGCAACTGCGCAAGTAAAATTTCCCGTCGCCAAGACCATCACGTCATGGCCTTTCCTCATAGGCGTAGATGTCGAGGCTTCACCCCACAGTGCCTCCATCGTGGCGTTCGGTTCTTCGCTCACTGACGGCGACGGTTCCACAAAAGACACCAACCGCCGTTGGCCCGACGTACTTGCCGAGCGCTTACAAAAAGCCGGTGGCCCAGAGGCCAAGATCGGCGTCCTCAACGAGGGCATCATCGGCAACCGCCTCTTGAGCGACACCGAAAGCCCGCGACAAACGGGAGGCCCGCCGCCGCTGGGAGCCGTCCTCGAAGAGTTAGGTCCGGCCTTGGGACAATCCGGCGTGGCGCGCTTCGACCGCGATGTGCTCGCGCAAGCCGGCGTGAAATACGTCATCCTGGCCCTCGGCGTCAACGACATGCTCTTCCCCGGTTCGTTCATTCCTCAGACCGAAAGCGTCACCGCCCAGGACCTGATCGCCGGCAATCGTCAGCTCATCGCACGCGCTCACAAAAAAGGAATCCGCGTCATCGGCACAACGATTCCTCCTTTCGAGCACGCCCTTTTTCGCGACCCTTTCTATGACCATTTCTACAGTCCCGAGAACGAGAAGATCCGCCAGGACGTCAACACTTGGATCCGCGCCAGCGGCGAATTCGATGGCGTAATCGATTTTGACGAAGCCGTCCGCGACCCGGACCGTCCCACACAAATCCTGCCCGCTTACGACAGCGGCGACCACCTGCACGTAAACAACGCCGGCAACGTCGCCCAAGCCAACGCCATCCCCCTGTCCCTGTTCCAAAGTCGCTAGCCGGGAAAGCAAAACGGCGACTCGTTTTGGAGTGCGGCAGCTTGCTGCTGCCTTTCTTGCGGGCACAGCTCTCTGCATTCGGCGAGATTCAACTGGATTCTCGTGTTCGTCCGCACAAGTGGTTTTGCGTCCTCATTCTCGAACTTGCAATGATGGCCGTCTTGTTCCATCTTCAAAGAGCTGCAAGTGAGGCTGCGTTATGGATTTCGCTTCGTCTCGCCAATGGATCAACGCGCTGTGGCTTCTTTTTGGCGCCTACTGGCTCGTTTCCGCGCTCAAGCGCAAGAAAACCAAGCAGCGCGAGTCCTGGCTGCAACGCTTTGCCTACACGCTTCCCCTCGCACTGGGCTTTTATCTTCTCTTTCAGCCGCAGACCCATTACGGCTGGCTGGGCAATCGCTTCTTTCCCGCTGGTCCGTTCGGCGAATGGCTTGGCGTCTTGCTCACCGCAGCCGGAATCGCTGTGGCCTTTTGGGCGCGCTGGCATCTCGGTACAAACTGGAGCGGCGTCGTCACTCTTAAGGAAGGGCACGAGCTCATACGAACCGGCCCCTATCGCTCCATTCGTCATCCCATCTACACAGGAATTCTCCTCGCGCTTCTTGGGACCGCCATCACTTTCGGCGAAGTGCGCGCGCTGCTCGCCGTGGCCATCACCTGGCTGTCTTTCTACGTGAAAGCCCGCCGCGAAGAGTCGTTCCTCACTCAGGAATTCGGTCCCGGCTTCGCAGAGCACAAGCAACACACTGGAATGTTTCTGCCAAGATTCTCTTGAACGTCGAAAACTCCGCCCGTATCTTGCCTCGCAATTCCAAATCAATTTCTGTACAATCCCGCTGCTTTTCTAAATCTTTGTCTAATTAAATCCTGGCAGGTGCCATGAAACTGAATTCGACGCTTTTGAAGAGCACGGTCGTCGCGGCGCTGGGAGGACTGCTTTTTGGATTCGACACCGTAGTGATTTCTGGCGCCATCGACTTTCTTCAGCGGCTCTATCAGCTCACGCCGTTCTGGAAGGGGTTTACCGTTTCTGCCGCGCTGATCGGCACGGTAATTGGCTCCATGCTCGCCGGCATCCCGGGAGACAAACTCGGCCGCCGCGCGAGCTTGCGCTGGATGGCCATCCTGTATGTGGTTTCTGCCGTGGGCTGTGCCTTTGCCTGGAATTGGAGCGCTCTCGTTTTCTTCCGCTTCATCGGCGGACTCGGCATCGGTGGCTCTTCCGTTCTCGGGCCGATGTACATCGCGGAGATTGCTCCTGCAAAATGGCGCGGCCGGCTGGTCGGCATCTTTCAGTTCAACGTCGTGTTCGGAATTCTCCTTGCCTACTTCTCGAACTACCTGATCGGAACCATGGGCTTCGGCGACGCCGAGTGGCGCTGGAAGCTCGGCATCTCCGCCCTTCCCGCGGTGCTTTTCCTCGCGATGCTTTTCGGAATTCCCGAAAGCCCGCGCTGGCTGGTCAAGAAGGGAAGAACCAACGAAGCCGGCGACGTGCTTCGTCTGACCGGCGAAGAAAACGCCGACCAGGAATTGCAGCAAATCGTCGAGTCCATCGGCGCCGAGCACGTCACCAGCGACGCGCTCTTCACTTCAAAATATCGCGTTCCAATCTTTCTGGCGGTCACCATCGGCATGTTCAACCAGCTCTCCGGGATCAATGCCATCCTGTACTACCTGAACAGCATCTTTGCCTACGCGGGCTTCAGCAAAGTCTCGGGCGACTTGCAATCCGTCGCCGTCGGCGCCACTAATTTGATTTTCACCTTGATCGCCATGTCTTTGATTGACAAGCTCGGCCGCAAGACACTTTTGCTCGTCGGCTCGATTGGCACTTGCCTCAGTCTTGCAGGCGTCGCCGGAATCTTTCTCACCAACCGCCACCAGGAACTGCTGGTGTGGATGCTGATTGGCTTCATCGCTTTCTTCGCGTTTTCGCAGGGCGCGGTGATCTGGGTCTATCTCAGCGAAGTGTTTCCCAATCGCGTGCGCGCCAAGGGCCAGAGCCTTGGCAGTTTTTCCCACTGGATCATGAACGCGCTGATTTCCTGGACGTTCCCGCTGATGGCGGCATCTTCCGGCGGTTACCCGTTCGCCTTTTTCTCCGCGATGATGGTGGTGCAATTCTTCGTCGTGCTCTTCTTCTATCCTGAAACGAAGGGTATCTCCCTCGAAGAGATGCAGAAAAAACTAAAAATTGCCTAGCGGCGACCGGCGGACTTTGCGGTTCGCGCGGCGAGGCGCTGGCGGGCGTAGTCGCTCCAGGGACTGGCCGGGTCGAGTTGCAGGTAAGCTTGCCAATGATCGCGGGCTTCGTCGAAGGCGCTGAGCTTTTCGCAAACTAACGCGAGGTTGTAGCGCGCGTCGGGATGAGTTGCATCGAGGCGCACGGCCAGCCGAAGATGCTGCCGCGCCTCTTCGAGCTGGCCCGTCTCTTCCAGCACGCTTCCGAGATTGAAATGCGCCAGCCCGCTCTGCGCATCGCATTCAATGGCGCGGCGGTAGCACTCCGAAGCCTTCTCAAAATTTCCTTGCTCGTAGTACAGCGTCCCGCAATTAATCAGCGCGTCGGTGCGTTGTGGATCCTGCCGGAGCGCATGTTCGTACGCGTCAATGGCTTCCGCCCACGTCTTGCGGTTGGCGCGATCCGCTTCGTAATCGAGCGCCAGCGCGAACCATTCGTCGGCGCCGCGCTCAGAAATCACCTGAACTTCTTCATCCAGTTGGCGCGTCTCGAAGTTCATCACGAACTGGCCGGTTACTGGTTCGAGGCGCGCTCCTTCGCGCTCCACGATGACGTCTTTGCCGTCGGAGAGAACGCGCAGTTCAGTCAGCGGCGCCTCCACCTGCGAAAGCTTTTCGCGAAGCGCGGCGAGCGCGCGGCGCAGGCGGCTGGCGGGGATGCCTTGCTCGATCAGCTGCTTGACGGTGCGCAAGGCGATGAGGTCGCGGAAATCGTAGAAGCGGTTACCCTGATCGTTTCGCGCGGAGACCAGCTCGAGGCGGTCCCAGTAGTCCAGTTGTTTTGGAGACAAACCCAGGATGCGCTGAACTTCGTCGCGGCTGAATCGGTCTGTGGTCCCCATGAAAATTGAGTGTACTGCTTTTTCTAGCCGACGGCTTTTTTGCCCCTCTTCGGCACGGCCACGGGACCGGCCGCTGCCGGGGGCTCGACGGCGCGCACGGGAGGCTTTTTCGCCGGCGCCTGCCGTTCGGCAAGGCTCTTCTTCAGCGCTTCCATCAAATCAATCACCGGGGCCATATGCGGCTGCTGCACTTCGGTCACTTCCTGGCCCTTGAGCTTGGCGGCTATCATCGCGCGCACATTGTCCTGATAGGTGTCCTTATATTTCAGCGGGTCGAACGGAACCGCCAAGTTCTCGATCAATTGCTGCGCCAGCTTCTTCTCCTGGTCTTTAATCTCGACCTTGTCCGTCGAAGACGATTCCGCCGCGCGAATCTCGTTCGAGTAGAACATCGTGTGCAGCATCATGCCCTTGTTGCCGGGCCGCACCACCACGATATTTTCGCGCTGATGCATGGTCAGCTTGGCGATCGCCGCGTAGCCCGACTCCTGCATCGCGCTCATCAGAAGCTGGTACGCCTTCGCGCCGCCTTCATCCGGCGCAAGATAGTACGAAGCGTCGAAATACACCGGATCCACTTCGCCCATCTTCACGAACTCAAGGATTTCCGCGACGCGCGCCGAGGCCGGCTCGATCTTCTCAAGCTCCTTTTCGTCGAAGAGCACGTACTGATCTTTTTCGTACTCGTAGCCCTTGACGACTTCTGAACGCTCGATGATGCGGTTGTGCGTCGGGCAGAACAGTGGTTGCTTGACGCGCGTGTGGCATTCCTTGTGGAGCTGGTTGAAGCTGATGCGCTCGGTGCGCGCCGCGGTGGTCAAGCGCACCGGGATCGAAATTAAACCGAAGGTGAGATGTCCCTTCCAGACCGTTGAAGCCATGCAGAAACTCCTTTGCGAAAGTTTCCCAGGGTCTCTTCTTTTTAAGACCAGTCGCTGCCCAAATTGGTTGCCGGTTTGTAAGGTTAGCCGGGCCGGGGCGAAGAAAGCAAGAAGATGTGTGCGTGAAGCCACCAAAGAGGAATGGGCGTGGTGGGAGAGCAGTCGGGGGTGGGGGTGTCGCAAGTGTGGCAAGCAAAGGACTTGCAGGAGGCCTTTTTGGATGTGTGGCAAATAAAGGGGTTAGCTGGCGATTTCTTGGATCTGTGGCAAACACAGGGCTTAGCGCAAACGAAACTTGGAAGAATATACGGAAGAATGGAGGGAGAAGGGGAGTACCCCCATCCCCGGCAATTCGTATCGTTATCAAAACAGAAGAGTTGCAGAATTTGATTGTTGGAAGTGATTGATAACAAAGGGCAGGCAATTTGTTTGGTGGAGTGGTGGACGGGCGGAAGGCTAGCGGTGGAGTGGAAACCGTGGGGAGCTGGGGAGAGAAGTACATATCCATATTATACTACCTAGATACGGTCTGTCAAGGGTAAGATAAGTCCTGTGGATGCTTGGAGTTGCAAAGGAAGAAATTTTCCGCTGGATTGAGTTTTGTGAGGAATTCTTAAGTCGTTTGGATGCTAGGGGATAGCGGAGAAGGAAAGACGACAAAGATGCGCAAGCGTGGGACCAGCGCATGAGGTACAGGCGAGGTAACGTAAGTCCGTGATGGCTGTCACTGACAGCGGTACCAGTTCGCCTGATCCTTTTTGCACTGCGTTTAAGGATTGGGACATGGCTTTGGCGCAGTAGAATAGCTGCGAGCCAAGCCGGCGACGTAACAGGCTATGTTTCTTCGCGATTGCGTGCGGGACCTCCGTTATAGCTGGCGACAGTTCGCCGCCACGCCCTTGGTGACCTGCGTCGCCGTGCTCATTCTGGCCATCGGAATTGGCGCCAATGCGGCGATTTTCAGCCTGCTGGACACTGCGCTCTTGCAAACCCTTCCCGTGCATGACCCTGGGAAGCTGCGGACGGTCGAGGTGGTGACGCGCTCGGGCGCGCAGATGTCCAATGTCCCTTCTGAGTTTTTCAACGAGTTGCGCAAGGACCCGCAATCTTTTTCCGGCGTCTTCGGATTCTATCGAGAGGAAGCGAATTTCGACGCAGGCGGAGACATCGACCGGGTTCTGGTCCAGACAGTATCGGGCGGCTACTATTCGACGCTGGGCGTTCCCAGTTTCCTTGGGCGCACCATTGACGAGCAGGATGAGAGAAACCGCCAGCACGTCGCGGTGCTGAGCTATTCCTTCTGGTCCAAGCGCTTTGGCAGCGATCCGGCGATCGTTGGCAAGACCATTAACTTAAGCGGTGTCCCGACTGAAGTCATCGGGGTGACGCCGCCGGCATTTTTTGGCACAGACGAGGGCATTTCGCCGGATATCACGATTCCTTTCGACAATCCCATTGAGCTTGCGAATGTTTGGGCCACGGTGAGGCTCAAGGCAGGTGTCAGTGACAAGCAGGCGCAAGCCGAGGCGGATGTTGCTTTGCAGCGGGCGCTCGAATTGATGCGCCCAGGCTTGGCGAACTATCGGGAGAGCGACCGGGAAGAAATATTAACGCAGCGCGCCGTTCTAACGCGTGGGGATAGAGGTCTGGGGGATGCACTCGACTCGTATACGGCTTCGCTGCAAACCCTGATGCTGCTTTCCGGCGTCGTGCTGCTCATCGCTTGTGTGAATATAGCGAACGTACTGCTCGCGCGCTTCACCGCGAGGACGCATGAAATCGGCGTTCGGTTGGCTTTGGGCGCCAGCCGGCGGCGCCTTGTGCGACAGTTTCTCACAGAGAGCGCCTTGCTTTCGGCGATGGCGGCGGTGGCTGGGTTTGTGCTCGCGTTTTGGATGCAGCGGGCCCTGGTTTTGCTGTTGATGGATGATGAAGCCCGCCAAGCGATCCACTTTACGCTTAACGCCCACGTTCTGGCATTTAGCGGAGGCGCGGCGATTGTCACGCTGCTGCTTTTTGGGCTTGTGCCCGCGTTACGTGCCACGAAGGTTGAGGCGGTGGCTTTGATGCGGCAAGACTCGCATGGGGCTCGCTGGTCGCGTTCCGTTTTGGCGAAGGGACTCATCGTAGTCCAGATCGCTGCGTCTTTGATGCTCCTTTCCGGAGCGGGCTTGCTGGTACGAAGCTTCAGCAAACTCACTGCCCTGCACATCGGCGTGCCGGTTGAAAAGATACTGATCATGACAATTGGGTTGGGCTGGCGGGAGTATCAGCAGACGTATCCCTCATCGGTGTATCAAGAAATCGTAGAGCGCGTACAAGGGGTGCCCGGCGTGAGGTCCGCTGCACTAGGCGCGAATTCCGTCTTCTCCTCAGGCGATTGGGTGAAATCGGTCTGGGTGGAAGGACAGCCGCCTGAGAAGGGACAGATTGCTGGGTTCAACGTGGTGGGGCCAGGCTTCTTTTCAACCGCGGGAATCCCCCTAGTCCGGGGACGCGAATTTTCACCGCGCGATGCCGTAGGCGCGCCCAAAGTCGTCATCATCAATGAGGCATTCGCGAAGCAATATTTCGCGGAGCAAAACCCCATAGGCTGGCATTTGGGGGATGAGGGCGAAAAGTCTACGTTTAAGTACGAAGTCATCGGGGTGGTGGCGGACACGCGGAACATGTTTTTGAAGAAGGCCCCGGGGCCGGTGCTGTATCAGCCGTTGCTGCAAGATGAGCATGGAGATGCAGGTAACGTGGTCTTGCATGTCCGCACGAGGGGAAATCCGAAGCTGATTCTGGATCGTGTGCGGGGCGAGATTCGCGCGCTGAATCCGCACGTTCCGGTGCGCGACGTGATGACACTAAGCGAACGGTTGTCGCTGGCGCAGCGGCCCGACCGCATGATGGCGATCCTGGCGAGTTTTTTTGGCTCGCTGGCGCTGCTCCTGACGGCGATGGGAATCTACGGAGTGATTGCTTATGCGGTGGGACGCCGGACGAAGGAGATCGGAGTGCGTTTGGCCCTGGGGGCCACGCCGGCCAATGTTCTGGGGATGATTGTGCGTGAGACGCTCATGCTTGTCGCGGCGGGGGCGGCATTGGGACTGCCGCTGGCGTTAGTCTGCACACGCGTACTGAAGAGCATGCTGTTTGGCGTGGAGCCGCAGGATCCCATCACCGCCGCGGCCTGCCTTGGCGTGCTGCTGATGGCCGGGGTCGCCGCAGGTTATTTGCCTGCCCGACGAGCCGCGCTGTTAGAACCTGTCTCCGCCCTGCGAACAGAATAGCAAAAAGAAAAGTCAGAAGGCAGAAGAACCTCAGGATAAAAAGCAGAGAGATTCCTCGACTGCGCAGGCCGACGAGTTCGCGGAAGAAGAAATCGGCCTGCTCCGCTCGGAATGACAGTGTGGGGGTGGGTTGGGGATATCGGAGGAAAAGTCGGCCTGCTCGGTTCGGAGTGCGGAGCACAAAGGGCAAAGGATCAGAAGTGGAAGACGAGGCCGGTGGAGATGCGGGCTTGGTTGCGGAAGCTGAGGCCGGAGTTGGCGCCGACGTAGTCGAACTGAACGAGCCTCATTCGCACACGTTGAGTCACATCAATGTCAACGCCGCCCCCCAGGGCTATGGCGAAGGCGGTAGTGGAATGCGCGGGGAAGAAAGTGGTATTGGTTCCTCCGTTGCCAGTGGACTGATGCGCGGCTCCAGCCAAAACATGCACAAAGGGTGAAATTCGCCCTGGAAGGAAGACTCTAGGCCCGAACAGATAGGTGTTGTTGTGGAAGCTGCCGCCGCCCGAACTGTTAGGAAGGGAACCGTAATTACCTCCGAAATCCGCGACGAGGCCAACGTCCTTGAAGGGTTTGTATTCAGCACTGGCTTCCCAGCCGTTCAGATTCGGATGGCTCGTGACAGTTACGGTGCCACACGGCGGGCCAGCAGGAGGGCATACGAGCCCTGCTGCGGTCACCGACGCGCGGAAGTAGGAGTAGCCGCCGAACACCTCGAACTTGTCCTGCGCGCGCAGCGAAGCAGCGGAGAAGAGAACAAGGAGCAGAACAAAGATCATCCCGGGAATTAGCCGAACTGTTTTCACGCATCACCCGCCTAGAAATTGTAGCATTTCGCCACGTTGTGATGCGCCGCTGAGCTCGGGAAGTTGCAAGTCTAGTTCGCTCCGCCGGCGCGAACTTCGCGCAGGGAAGTAAAACGCACGGGTCTAAAGACCCGCCACTACGCATGAGGAAAACGCACCGGTCTGGCTTCGGTGAGAGCTGAGCCTAAAGAAGACTCGCAACCCACGGGTCTAAAGACCCGCCACTACAAAAGGCACGATAGAATGCGGGCATGGGGAAGCTGGAGGAGTACAGACGGAAGAGAAAGTTTGACCGGACGCCGGAGCCGGCGGGCGAACCGGAGGAGCCGAAGAAGGGTGAGCCTCCTGGTCCAGGGCCAGCACGGAGAGCAGGCACGCGATTGCCGAAGCCGATGCCGAAGCTGCGGCTGGAAGTGCGTCCCGCCGACGAGTACGGAAATACGTTTGTGGTGCAGAAGCATTCTGCGACGCGGCTGCATTACGACTTCCGCCTGGCGATTGATGGAACGCTGAAATCGTGGGCGGTGCCGAAGGGGCCTTCGCAGAGCCAGGCGGACAAGCGGCTGGCGGTGCAGACGGAAGATCATCCGCTGGAGTACGGCGGCTTCGAGGGGAAAATTCCCGAAGGTAACTACGGCGCGGGAACCGTGATGGTGTGGGACCGCGGGACGTTTGTGCTGGAAGGTGATCCCGGCAAACCACAAGCGTCGGCGCTTGACGCACTACAGCAACTGGAACGCGGCGAGATCAAGTTCGGTCTAAATGGAGAAAAGTTGCGCGGGAGCTTTGTGCTGGTGAAGATCAAGCGCAGCGAAAAGGGCAACGAATGGCTGCTGATCAAGCATAAGGACGCGGCGGAAGATCCGAAGTGGAATATTGAAGAGCATGACGGCTCAGCTTTAACCGGACGAACCCTCGCGGAGATTGCGGAGCAAGCGCCGCCGAAGCGCGAGCCAGTGCCGATTCGCGCGGCCGAAGTGCACGGGGCGCGCAAGAGCTCCATGCCGTCGCGCGCGGAACCGATGCTGGCGACGCTGGCGGAGCAGCCGTTTTCCGATCCCAACTGGCTGTTTGAAATCAAGTGGGATGGGGTCCGCGCGATGGCTTGGATTGCGAATGGAAAGGTGACGCTGCGTTCGCGGAACAACATTGACATCACTTCGCGCTATCCGGAACTGGGGGCGCTTCCGAGGGCGCTTGCGGCGCGAGAGGCGGTTTTAGACGGCGAGATTGTGGCGCTGGATGCGCACGGGCGCGGCGACTTCCAGCGGTTGCAGGAGCGGATGCACGTGCGTGCGCCGGGAGAGAAGCAGATTCGCGAAGTGCCGGTGATTTACTTTGCGTTTGACCTGATTTATTGCGATGGATACGACCTCCGAGATGTGCCGCTGCTGGAGCGCAAGCAGCTTTTGCAGCGGATGCTGCACGCGAACGAGCGCTATCGCTACGCGGACCATCAGATCGAGCATGGAAAAGAATTGTACGAGTTGGCGAAAGAGAGCGGGCTGGAAGGGATTGTTGCGAAACGGGTCGACAGCCGTTATGTGGGCGATCGCAGCACGAGTTGGGCGAAGCTGAAAGTGAGCCAGACGCTGGACGCGGTGGTTGGCGGATGGACGGAAGCGCGGACGGAGGCGATTCCATTCGGTTCGTTGCTACTGGGATTGTACGAAGGGAAAAAGCTGCGGTTCATCGGACATGTCGGCAGCGGGTTCGACGCGAAAAAGCATGCCGAGT
>WNGL01007824.1_pt1 | contig 12541 bp, 9 predicted proteins | sample 5400591 | NCBI WGS metagenome assembly WNGL01 (sample SAMN13153377, study PRJNA577476) | soil metagenome | isolation source: 80 cm soil or saprolite under Garry oak tree replicate 1 | place: USA:California | collected 2016-06-15
AACAGGAGCGGTGCGAGCACCACGAGTCCGACCACAGCGCCGGCGACGTCCGCGACGCGCTTGATGGCGAATTGCTGCGCTTTGAGCGTTTGCGCCGTGAGCTCGACGAGAGGCTGGCCGCGCTTCCACACCACGCTCGGCTGTACGCCCGCAACGTCGAACGTCCGCGGGACCGAGAACAGGTGGCAGCCCGCGGTAATGGAGTGTTCGACCACGTCGTGCAACTCCGCGTCAGTCAAGTGTCCGCAGATGACCACGGTCTCGACGCCGTGTGCCTGGATAAGGGTCGGCAGCTCGCTCAGCCCACCGAGGGCGCGGGGGTTGGGCGTCGCGGCTGTGTCGACGACCCCGAGTACCACATGATCGCCGCGCGGGGCGAACGCAGCGCGGCTCGCGAGGTCAGCGCATTCGCGCGCGGCGCCGATCAAGATCGTGCGCGCGGAGGCCGGGGTGCGGTTGACAATGCGGGCGTCCACGGCATCGATGCCGAACCGAATCGCAACGACGCCGAGCCAGACCACGATGGTCGTCACCGAGTACTGGGCCACGACGAGGCCGAGGCCCCGGTCCCAGATCGGGGCCCAGAGTGGGAGGGCAGTCGCGAGCGCGCAGCCCCAGAACAGGCGGGCGGCGTCGCGCCGCCGGTCGCCGGCGCCGTAGTTCCCGGTGACGATGAGGCCGAGGACGAGGGCGAGGGCGTACTGCCAGCCGTCCAGGTAACCGGCGGGGAGGAGGCGGTGCACCGTGTTGCTGACCCAGTCGCCGAGTAACGCCCCTTCGCCGACGGACCGGTACAGCTCGCGCAGGATGGCAAAGGCGGTGAGGTCGGCGGTGAGGAGGACGGCGAAGCGCCCGACGGCGCGCGCGAGGTGGCGCCGAAGCGTGGACGGAGCACGGCGCTGGAGAGAGAGCCGGTCGTGTTGGACCTGACGCGGCGTGTAGTGCGGCGCGTTTACAGCGACGCTCGGCACCCCGGACCTGATGGCCCGGGACGACTCGGCAGCAGACACGCTATCCATCGGTACGGGATCCACAACCTGCTCGAAACTCCTCAAGGGCGAAGGACGAGCGCAGGACGAAGGGGGAAAAGATAGGTGCGGAAAGGCTCGGTGCCTAGACGCTCGCGGTTGCCGTTCTGCACTCGATCACCGATCCAGGCAGGAGTTGCCTGCTGCCCTTGCCCCATGAAGGCTCGCCGTCCATTTTAAGTCGCCTTCGCCAAATACATCGCGGGGCACCTCCCAGTTCACCAACTGTGACGAATGACAAGAGGGGCGACTCATGAAGCGCGCACTGGTATGCGGCGCCGGCGGGTTCATCGCGGGGCATCTCGTAAAGCGTCTGAAGGCCGATGGTTACTGGGTCCGCGGCGTCGACATCAAGGCACCAGAGTTCTCGCCGTCCAGCGCCGACGAATTCCTCCTGCTCGACCTGCGTGACGGCGCACAATGCAGGCAGGCCCTGCTAATGAAAAACCGCACGGCGACGGACTTCGATGCGGTTTATCAACTCGCCGCCGACATGGGAGGAATGGGCTTCATTCACTCGGCAGAGTGCGAGATCATGCGCAACAGTGCTCTGGTCAACAACAACATGATCGACGCCGCTGCCACACTTGGCGCCAAGCGGTACTTCCTTTCGTCATCAGTTTGCATCTACCGCGATATGGTGCCAGGCGAGCCGGAACTCACGGAGGAACAGGCGTACCCTGCTTTACCCGACAACGAGTATGGATGGGAAAAGTTGTACGCAGAGCGAATGGCCCTGGCGTACGGAAGGCGGTACAACATTGCAGTCCGGATTGCGCGCTTCCAAAACTGCTACGGGCCGGAGGGGACATGGACGGGGGGCCGGGAGAAGGCACCGGCGGCGATCTGCCGCAAAGTGGCGGAGGCCGATGATGGAGGCACGATTGAAGTCTGGGGCGACGGCTCTGCGATCCGTTCGTACACATACGTAGACGATATGGTCGACGGCATCCGGAGGCTCATGGACTCCAGTGTGGAAGGCCCCACGAACATCGGATCGCCCGAATACGTATCCGTGCAGCAACTGGTTGACGCCGTGGCCGAGGCTGCGGGCAAGAGGATCGGCGCCCGGTATGTCCCGGGGCCGGTGGGCGTCCAATCCCGGAACTTCAGTAACGCCAAGATCTACTCTACCGGTTGGCGACCTCGCGTGTCATTGCGGGACGGGATCGGCAAGACATATCCGTGGATCGAGTACCAAGTGCGGATGGCCCGCGACCGGGGCGGCGCACCACGGCCCTCCGCCGGAGGTGAGCCACGCCCAGCCCGAAGAAAGGTTGGAAGGACCTAGCCGACCCGTCTGATGGGCTGATCGTCAGAACGCATGGCCTCATGGTGATTGAGACCGGCGGGGCTCGTCCCGCGACGCAGGGCCGTCGGATCGGACCCTCATGCGGGCTTTCAACGCATGCCAAAAGAAGGTGGGGGCCGAGACGAACGTTCGTCGCCACAAGCGCCGAGGCTGTTGTACGAGGCGGGGGAGCCAGTCAAGACCGTGCTTTCGGAAGAAGGGCGGAGACGGCCTCACCGTACCCGCATAGAAATCGAACGCTGCCCCTACGGCCCCGATAAACCGCACGTTCAGTCGGCTCCGGTTCTCTTGAATCCATTTCTCCTGTTTTGGGGCTGTCAGTCCGACCCACAACACGTCTGCTCTCGAAGCGTTCACGGCGTCAGTCATCTGTACATTGTCTTCCGCCGAGTAGCGGGGCTTGAAGGGGGGTGAGCAGGTGCCCACCACTTGTATCCTGGGTGACTCGAGTTCCATCCGCCGACGAATGCGGACGAGTGCCTCGTGAGTCCCGCCCAGAAAGAACACGCGCACCCCGCCGAGACGATTGAGACGCTCATGCAGCGCCGCAAAGACGTCTGGACCACTGACTCTCGCCCCAATCCGTCCCCGGAGCACGCGTGATGCCACCACGATCCCGATCCCATCGGGGACGAGCCAGTCGGCAGCCCGTAACGCGTTCGCGAATTCGTGGTCCTTTAGCGAGACGACGTATGAATGCGGGTTGAGACAAGCCAAAACCATCCGGGATCGGCCCGCGGTAATGCTGTCTGCGATGGCCGTGACAATTTCGTCCAAGGATCCCGAATCGACGTCGTAGCCGAGTAGTGACTCTTTCATCGAACAGCGCCACGTGTTTTGTCGTGAGTCTTTCTGACATCCACCGGCAGGCGTGCGATGAAGTCTCGCATCAGAATCACAGATACGGACCGATCCAGCTCAGCGGCCAGAAGCGTCCTCCATAGCGCTTCGTGAACCACAGCCACTCGCTCGGAGGCCGTTCCTTGGGGCCCAGGAGCTTTTTCCACGTCGGGAGCTTCTTGTCTTGCCGTCGCAGCGTCGATGGGGCACGGCGCTCCAATTCGAGGCGCGCCGTCGGCGGCGGAGGACTTGGTCGCGCGCGATCCTCGGAGCGCCGGGTGTACCGGGGACCCGCATCCGCAGGTTGTGGAGCCGCGACAGGTTCGCTCATGATCCTCAAGGGCGCGGGGTTGAGCGAAAAACAGAACCGCAAAGATAGGCCCCGTTTGCGTGCTTGCCTAGGAGAGGGTCGTATTCCAGGCGCTGGTTCGCGGTGAGTTCGGGATTGATAAATGGCGCGAACACGTGCCAGCTCACGGGCAACTTTAAAAGGGATTCGTGCTCGTGATCGCTGCTCGGCCGTGGGGTCACTTCACACGGACTTGTAGGCTTACGACGCCTGCCATAAACTTTGGGCCTCATGAGTACGGACCCCACCGTTCTGGACGTCGCGAACATCTTGTTGCGAAGGTGGCGCTTCGTGATTGGTGTGCCCGTTGGGGCCGCGCTGATCGCCGCCATATGGTCCCTTCTGGTTCCACCCACGTTCACCGCGCGCGCATCGTTCGTCCCCGAGTCCCGGACGCAGAGCCGAGTACCCTCGTCTCTCGCCGGGTTGGTCGGCCAACTCGGCATGCAACTTGGGGCGGAGGCCAGTACCTCTCCTCGATTCTATGGCGCGATCCTGCAGAGCCGAGAACTCGCCGAGCGAGTCTTGCAGTCACGCTATCTGGATCCGCGTCCGGGCGCGCGCGCAGACTCCGCGAGCCTCCTGGAGATTCTCGAGATCAAAGGCGACAGCACGTGGCGGCTGTACAACGGTGTGAAGCGCCTGAAGCGCATGATCTCCGTTGCGGTGGATAACCAGACGAATATCGTGCAACTCGGCGTAGACGCACGCTACCCGCGGCTCGCGAGTGACGTGGCCAATCGACTCCTCGCGTATCTCAACGAGTTCAACACGAGCACGCGGCAATCGCAGGCGAGGGAGCGGCGGCGGTTCACCGAGGCGAGGCTGAAAGAAGCGGAGCAGGAACTGGGCCTCGCGGAGGACGAACTGCGTCGGTTTTACGAGCGCAACCGCACGTGGGATCAGTCGCCGCAACTCAGATTCCAGGAAGGGCAATTACGCCGGCGCGTCGACATCCGTCAGGAAGTGGATCGAACGCTCAGTGGCGAGTATGAGATAGCACGCATCGAAGAAGTCAACGACGCTCCCGTGATCACGGTAATTGAGCCGGCCAATCCACCGCCGGAGCGCTCGAAGCCCAATCGCCGCCTGCTGACACTGCTCGCGTTCATCGTCGGTGCAGTGGTCGGAGTGTTTTGGGCATTTGCAGCCAATCTCGTTGAACGACTCCGCAGCGCCAATGACGAACGGTCGCGCGAACTGCGGCGCCTGGTTGACGACCTGCGACGTGACGTCGGGCTGCCCAGCCACGCGACACGCGAACCCGCGCACCCCACGAGCGGCTAAATATGCCGCAGGCTGAATCCACCTCGGCTTTCGAGGTCTTAGGGGTGCGGGTCGATGTCGTACAAGTCGCGGACGGCCCGGAGCTGTTCCAGCGGTTTTTCGCCGACCCGGTTGCCGCAGGCACGCGTCACTTCCTTCACGAACCGCGCCGCCTCTGGCGCCGCACGGTCCTGCTGGGGCCACGCTTCGTCGCGAAGAGCCTGGCGGAGCTGTTCAGGGAATCGCTACAAGACCGAGCGCTGTGATCAACATCCAGGCGCGCGCGCTGCGGGATCGGGGATGGCTCACCCTGGGTCCGATCGTGCCCGCTGCCCTCGCCGTTTTCATCGCGACGACCATCGTGCTCGCTGGTTCAGCGGGTGCGATCGCATGGTTCGCTGTGCTCGGCGTCGTCGCAATCGCCTGGACTGTCGGCCGCCCACGCGCGCTCATCGCCATCGCCCTGCTCTACTCCGCCAGTTTCGGCGCGATTACTGCGGTCCCGGCCTTGGAGGGGATTCGGCTCGGCGGCACAACCGTGAGCGGTGCTGGCGTCGGCACAACCGTCATCTTGCTGGTTGCCGCACTCACGCTGTTATCGCGCGCGGATCGCCAGCGTGTCAGTGGATTCCTCCCATTCGCGGCATTCTGGCTGCTGGCTTTTATACAGGGTGTCGGCGCACTGTACTCGCCGGCCCCGCTCGAAGGCGCAAAGCAGGCCGTGCTCATCGGCGTGCCACTCATCATCGCGGCAGTGACCTACGACGCCGTGCGTGCGGCTCCGGAGACGCAGCACGCGGTACAGCGGTACGTGCTCGCGAGCGCGACTGCACTGCTCGTCTTTTTGGCTGTGTTGGCCCTGACAGGTGCCCTGGGTGTAACCGACGTCGGGCTGGGCTCCTCCATCGGCGCACGCTCGATCGCGTTTTTCGCGCTCCCAGCGCTCAGCCTCTCGCTGGCGATGTGGAGGCATGGGCGCGACGCCCGCGAGAAACTGCACGGGAAATGGTACTCGCTCGTGCTGCTGCTGGTTGTGGTCGCAACGCTCTCCCGCACGGCCACGGCGGTCGCGTTGGGCATGCTCCTGCCACTGCGGCTCATAGGCGCGGGATGGCGACGCGGGATCGTCGCCCTCGTGGTGGGGATCCTGCTGTTTTTCGGCGCATTCCAGTTCATCGCACCGTTTGGCAGACGCTTCTTCCTCGACCGACCGGGATCCCTCAGAGACCTCGTCGTGGCCGATGGCTTGAATACGATGGGAAGGAGCACCATGTGGGCAATCACGTGGTCCGCGGCGCAGGATCGCATCGTGCTGGGCCACGGTACCGGCGCCGCGCGCCTGCTCATGCAGGCAACCGTCGAGCTGGAGCACCCCCACAACGACTACCTCAAGGTCCTGTACGATAGCGGCGCGATCGGCGTCACGGCACTCGTCATCGGCTTGCTCATGGCACTGGCCAGACACGGACGGGACTGGAAGGATGCAGAACGCCGCGGACAGCAAGAATCGGCCAAGTATCACATGGCGGCCTTCTTTGCAGCAATCAGCTTCGCCGCGTGTCTCTTCACTGACAATGTGCTGGTGTACACGTTTGTGACGATTCCGACGTTCGTGCTGCTGGCACTGAGCGTCGCGCGGGAAACCAAGCTGCGACACCCGAGCACCGTTTAGACATGCGGGTGTTGATGGTCCACAACACATATCGTGGGCCCGGAGGCGAGGACGTCGTCGCGCGGCACGAGGCCGATCTCCTGCGGGATAATGGCCACGAAGTCCTGGAGTGGTGGCGCAGCAACGCTGAGTTCAAAGGAGCGACTGGACTGCTCCGAGCCCCGGCACATGCGGTGTGGGCGCTGGATACCCGCCGGGCACTCCGGCAGATGATTGCCGACTTCCGGCCGCAGGTCATGCACATTCACAATTTCTGGATGGCGGTGTCCCCTTCGGCACATCGGTTTGCCAAGGCGGCTGGTATCGCGGTGGTCCAGACCCTCCACAATTTCCGGTTGCTGTGCTGCAATGGCCTCTTGTTTCGCGACGGGGCCCCGTGTGAGCGCTGCCTCACGAAGCGATTCGCGTACCCCGGTGTCGTGCTCCGCTGCTACCGCCGGTCGGCGGCGCAGAGCCTGCTGGTTGCGGGAACGATGGCGTTGCACCGCGCTGCGGGAACCTGGGACGACAGTGTCGATGCGTACATCGCGCTTACGGAGTTCGCAAAAGGCAAGTTCGTTGCGGGAGGACTCCCGGCGGACAAGATCGTGGTCAAACCCAACTTCATTCATCCGGACCCCGGCGTGAGGGCTTCGCCGGGAGACTATGCCATCTCGGTCGGGCGACTCTCGGGGGAGAAAGGTCTGATGACGATGCTCCGCGCGTGGACAGCGCTGGGCGACATCCCGTTGCGGATCGTTGGGGACGGACCACTGATGGCCGATGTCCAAGCATGCATCGCACAGCATGGCCTCACGGGGGTCGAGACTTTGGGCTACCGACCGCCGGAACAGACGCTGGATCTCATCAAGGGAGCGCGTTTCCTGATCTTTCCGTCGGAATGCTACGAGTCATTCCCGATGACGATCCTGGAGGCCTTTGCGTGCGGCGTGCCCGTGATCGCGAGCCGCAGAGGCAGTATGAGCGAAATCGTGCACGATGGACAGACCGGCTTGCTGTTTGCCGCCGGCGAAGCGTCCGACCTCGCGCAGTGCGCCAGTCATGCGTGGACGAATCCCCATCTGCTCGCCCGGATCGCGGCGAAGGCACGGGCGGCCTACGAGGCCCACTATTCCGCGCCGGCGAATTACCCCGCCCTCATAGCGGTGTATGAGCGCGCACTCGCGCGCGTCAAACGATCTTGACACTGACGCGGCCGATCAGAGATCAACCGGACTTGCCAGGGTCGGTCACGTTCCGCCTGATCGGGCTGGCTGGTCTCCTCACGGCGCCAATCGGACACCGCCTCTTCTGGCGCTTCTGTCGCCGCCTTTCCAGCCGCTTTCCTGGCCGGTCGGCGATCATTCGCATCGGGCCGGACTCGCACATCAGAATCAATCTGAGTGACCCCTACTGGTTGCGGCTGGTGGCCGGTTCCTACAACTACGAACCTGAGCTCGCCAACGTGCTCCAGCGCTGTCGCGATCTGCCGTTTACGTTCCTCGATTGCGGCGCGAACCTCGGCTACTGGAGCATTCTTGTGTCCGATCCGGCGTTCGGGTCGCATCCGACAATCGCCATCGAGGCAGCCGCGCGCACGTGCCAGGACTTGGAAGAGAACTGCCGCCTGAACGGTGGAAGATTCCGCGTCGTTCATGCCGCCGTCGCGGACCACAGCGGCACCGTTGCGTGGCTCAGTATGGGTACCGATCACGCGGGCGCGAGTCTCTACGACGTCGTGGGGCCCGTCACCGCCCGGGAGCAGGTGACTACGCTCGCGGTGGACGATCTTGGAGTCCGCGGGATGGTCGTCATCAAGCTCGATGTGGAAGGCGCCGAGGTTGACGCGCTGCGCGGGGCCGCGACGCTCTTGGAAGGAGACACCTTGGTCAGCTACGAGGATCACGCCGCGGACCCGACGTGCGCTCCAACCCAAGCCATCCTCGACCGGGGATTCTCCGTGTTCTGGTGTACGCCAACCGGCGAGATCCGACAGGTACGCGGCGTGGATGGGGTGCGAGCCATCAAGACTCGCCGGGCTTCCGGCTACAACTTCTTAGGCTGCCGACCAACGTCCACGTTCTGGCGTCGCCTCACGGTTCGGTGAGCACGAAGCGAACCGCCTTCAGGAACTGATCCGCCGCGAATGCCGGCGTCAGGTAACTCACGCTCTGTCGGGCGCGGACGCGCATGCTCTCCAACACCACATCGGGCGTGTTCAGCGCACGGTCCAGTGCACTCGCCAGCTCTTCCGTTCGATCAGATCGGAATGTCCAACCGTTGTGACCATCGCGCACCAGCTCCTCGACCGCTCCGGAGAAGACGCTCCCCAACACTGGCACCCCGGCAGCCAGCGCCTCGTTCACCACCACGCCCCATTCGTCGGCCAGAGTCGGAAAGGCCAAGATCCCCGCCTGCCCGTACCACGTGACCAATTCTCCGTACGGCACATTCCCAACGAAACGCAGTCTGAGATTCGCCGGTCGCGCAATCTGTTCGAGCTCAGATCGCACGGGCCCGTCTCCCACCAACCACAGCTCAGCCCTGCGATCGGGATGGCGTTCGGCCCAGCGACAGAGTGCGGTGATGAATCGATCGAGTGCCTTGAGCTGGATGAGGCGCCCTACATACAAGAGGCGTTTGCTGGACTCCGGAGCGCGGTTGAGTGGCAGCGCCTGGAATGGCGTGAGGTCCGTCGTATACGGGACCGTGAAGATCCGTGGCTCCGGCACGTCGAAAGAGCGCACGTAGCGGTACGCACTCGCGCCATTGACCAACACGGCATCCGCCCGAGAGAGCAGGTAGGCGCGGAGGAGCCGGCGGGCACGGCCCCGCGCCAGCTCCGTGGTTTCCGATAGGGTGGTCCAAATGATGAGCTTGGCCCGCCCCCGTAGCGTCAGCCAGCGGCGGTAGGCTACCGCCTGCAGGGTTCGCCACCCTAGCTCACCGCTGATGACGACGTCGGGCGACATCCCGTGCAAGCGCCACAGTGTGTCATACGGAACGTGGAGCGCAAGGCGGTCGGCGAAGCCGTGCGGGTGCTCGCGGCGACTCATCACTGTGAGCGTCCGCTGGACGGTGACGGCCAGTCGACCGGAGTCCGGTTCCCACCCTCTATCGGTTTCCATTGCCGTGGAGACGAAGACGCGGAATTCCCGAAGGCGGGCGTGCAGTTCGCGAAAAACCGGAATGGAATACGGCGCAATGAAGTTCTTCAACAACGCGAGACGGATCGACGCCACCTCAGGGGTGGCGGGGGGGCCGCCGGTCAAATCGCGTTCGCCGATTCCGAGGGCGGGAAGGAGCGCCACGCGCGCGCGTTCCGCAAGAGCTTACCCATCTCTTCTCGGGAGAGGCCAACAAAGCGGGGAAAGAGATACACCACAGCCGCGACCAAAATGGTGTACAGCACTCCTGACGCAAGGAATAGTTGCAGAGATCCCGCCGCGAATACCATCAAGAGCAATTCCCGGATCCCGAATGCCAGCGGGATGAGGACGGACGGTACGAGGACGATGTGGACAATGTATCGGGTGAGGCGCAATCGCAAATGAGTGAAAACATAGACCATCATGACAAATGCAGCGAGTGCTTCCAGCAACAGCACCTTCAGGGCCAGACCCGTCGCGCCGAGGTTAAGAGCATCGGTAGAGACGAAGCAGAATGTCATGATCATGCCTAGAGGAGCCGTGACCATGGTCAAGTTTCGGATGAAGGTCGTACCGCTCTTGGCATACACGACGGAGCCGTTGAGTGCCGAATAGGTGGAAATCAACGGGTGGATGAGCAGGATCTTGAGCGGTGTGAGCGACGCGCGGTACTGCGCACCGCCGAATGTGGAGATCAGGCCGTCGGCGTTCATCAAAAGAAAGCAGCAGAAATATGCGCTCACGATGTACATCGTCGGTACGTATTTTCTGTACAGCCGACCCGCCCGTGGGATATCGTCGTTGGAGAACGCGATCGACAATTCCCGAGTGAACAAGGGCACCATGGACGTGACAAAAAAGAGCGTCACGGCGCAGATGGAAAATGAAAATCCATACAGTCCCTGCTGAAAGCTGCCGCCAAAATGCTGCAGGAGATACCGGTCAAAGATCTCGGTGACGAGTGTTGCCGACAGATAGAATATCAGCGGGGCGCTGTACGCATAGAATTCCTTTGCGTAAGACCTGGTCTCCTCACCTGACAATTTGCCGATCAGTGGAACGGCATAGTTTCGTGTGTTGAAAAATCGGGAAATGAACAAGCACAGCAAGCCAAAGATCACAATCTGGTGCACATAGAAGAAATGGATATTCACTAGCTTGGTGAAATAGAGGGCCAGCAGCATGAGCACACCGAGGATATTGTTCAATATCTTGATCCGCTCGATGCTGACCGTCGTACCGTAGGCGTCGGATATCTTGATCAGGATGTCCGAAATCCATTTCACACACACAAAAACCAGAGCGAGCCCGATGATGGAGGTATCTATGCCCTCGAAAAAGGACTTCCTGATAAATGGCAAGGAGAGAATCACAACAATGGCTGCCAGCACACCAAACACCAGGGCAGTATATGAGCCGTAGAAGGTGATGATTCGCTTCTCAGACTGTCGTTGAGAAAGTTTCACGTAAAAACCCGTCGAGGTCCTCATGTCGAGAAAATTGAGGATCTGGGTGATCACGTTATTGGTGTAGCTGAAGTTCCCATACGCGTTGACACCGAGCGCGCGGGGAACAATGGAGTAGGTAATCAAGCCGGCGATAATGGAGACGGCGTTGGAGCTGAGCTTGTGAAAGTATCGCTTCTTCAGGGTACTGTTTTCAGGTGCTCGTTCCACCACTCCAGCCTGAGAGCGCGGCGCCCTTTTCACAGGTTTCAGTCTGTCGAGCGCGCTCAAAGGCCGGAGGGCTCGAGTATGAACTGGCCCGTGGCGCCGTCCTCGATGAAATCGAGGAGCTGGGAAGTCGGACTGCCAAGCCGCCGCAGTCCTGCGGCAAAGTTCGCGGCGCTGAATCGTGGAGCCCCCATACGGCGGTCGTCGAGCCAATCGATCGGCACCATCTGCCGGAAGAAGAAGAGACTCGCGTAACGCTCCGCCAGCACCCGGCGCCGCTCGATCTCATCAGCCGTCAGCGCCTGATTGCATGCGCGCTCGAGTGCCGCCGTCAACGTGCCCGAATCGCCGGCTTCGTCGGCGAAGCCCAGCGCGCCATAGTGGGTGAGCCCGGAAACCACGACTGGCCGCCCACGCAGCACCATCTCGAGGCCAATCGTCGACGCGTAGACGACGCCGACGGTCGCCAGATCGGCGAGACGGTACGAGTTGATCCGGCTGTCAGGCGGAACGTAGACGAAGTTCTCCGCGAGAAGCGTCCCCAGACTCCGGAGATAGTCCTGCAGTGTTTCCGCCGTCTCCGCACCTTCCAGGGCCACTTCGGCGGGGTGTCCACGCAGGACCACGAACTGATTTGGATGAGTCGCGGCATATCGCACCAATGCGCGTACCCAGTCAAACATTCCCTCGAAGCGGAGATCCCGGCCGATGATGGCCGAATCCCAAATGATATTTGAAAACGCCGCAATGATGGGACGACCACCTGCCCGAGTCGTGAGGTCTCGAAACTCACTCGACGCCTGCTCCCATCGACCCGCATAGGAAACGATGTCCTTGGAGAACGATTCGCGGGAAGCGATGTACTCGCGAATCTCCGCCAATTCCGCGGCCGTGAGCGGACGATCGCGATACTTGGCCCAATGCTGTGTGAGGTCGTAATAACCCGGAGCCTGATTTCGTGCGAAGACCCAGGTGTCGCGAATAAAACCGCGCTCGTAGAGCACCGTGTTCATGTGACCCGCGCGTTGCGCAAGTTCCCAGAGAATGCGCTCAGGCCAGAAAATTCCGCTGGTCATCAGCAACCGCATCTCGCTAGGCTGCTCCTTCAGGAACCGCCGCATCGCCCGCGCGAATGGCACGGCCGACGCGAGCACCGCCCGGTAATACGGCACTTGATCGTCCTTCAGGGTGCCACGAGTGAAATACCCGAGCACCGAGGGCTCGACCAGGCGACCGAGCGGCAGTCCTTCCGCGCTATAGGCACGACATTCCG
>WNGL01013452.1_pt1 | contig 12541 bp, 11 predicted proteins | sample 5400591 | NCBI WGS metagenome assembly WNGL01 (sample SAMN13153377, study PRJNA577476) | soil metagenome | isolation source: 80 cm soil or saprolite under Garry oak tree replicate 1 | place: USA:California | collected 2016-06-15
GACCCCCGCCTTGGCCCAGCCCTGCTCGGTGAGCTCGGGCACCGGATCGGTGAACGTGCGCTTGAACCGCATGAGCTCGGGCCAATCGATCGCCAGCTCTCGCGCCCGGACTCCTTTCCCGGCCAGGTTCTGTACCGCGTGAACGGCTTCGGCCGCGCTCACCAGGACCTTCTTGGGATTGCAGCCCCTCAACGCGCACGTTCCGCCGAAGGGACGTGAGTCGACCACCGCGACCCGCCACCCCGCTTGCCGGCAGCGTGACGCCACGGCCGACGCGACCCCTGTCCCGACGACCACCAGATCGTACTGTCGCTCCACCATCATTCGTCTCCTTACCGATTGGAGGGGCGCGAACGACCGATGCGCGTGATGCGCGCAGGATACGTGCAGCGACCGGCCTCCGCAACGTCCGGCAGACAGCTCAGGCTAGTGGGTCCGGCGTCACCCCCTGGCTCGGGAAAGACCTGCTACTCGGCCTCCAGGAAACGCGATGATCTCCCTTCTGGGACGCGTCACGAGATGCCATGGTAACGTTTGCTTGGCCAGCACCTCTGCCTGGCCAGCCGCGCGCGTCCACGGCGCATCTCGACGTCCTGGGAAGGCGAAGCAACCGCGTCATGGTGGGGTCGAAAGGAGGGTGCGGGAATGGCCGTGAATCAGGCCGAGGCTGACAAGGAGATCCGGAGTCAACTGGTGTCGACCCTCGAGAGTGGGCACAATCACATGGCGCTGGCGGAGGCGGGCAAGGCGTTCCCCACGTCGGCAATCAATTCGCGTTTGCCCAGGGTGCCCTACAGCTTTTGGCATCTGGTCGAGCACATACGCCTGGCGCAAAAGGACATGCTCGACTATATGACCAGCACGTCGTATGAGGAGCCCCCGTTTCCGCAAGGTTACTGGCCGGGGAAGAGCACTCGAGCGACGTCAGCTCAGTGGCGGCAGTCTCTCGAGCAGTTCCATACAGATCTGGAAGCGGTCATCGAGCTCGTCCGGGATCCGACGCGCGATCTCTTTCTGACGGTGCCCAACAGTGCCGGCAAGCACACCTTCTTTCGGTGTTGTCTGGTCGTCGCTGATCACAACTCCTACCACATCGGAGAATTGGCGATCGGTCGCAAGGTGGCAGGACTGTGGCCGAAAGGCAGAAAGGATTAGCGGGGCGCCTCGCAGTCGAACTCTCATGCGGGCCCGATATCTAAAGCCACTGAACAGGGCCGGTGTTTGCCCGACGCGACGGTAGCCCGCGGGTCAGCAGGTCGTCAACGCGACCTTCGGGATGCCCTGGAGCTTCTCCTCACACGCTATTCGGCGTTGTTCCGGTGACTTGCGCCTGGAGGATCCTCTCGTCACGCGCCGGTGACCTGGGCACCCGACGGCGTCCGGGCCCCGGCGCGGTCAAGGCACTCCCCCGTTCCGCAGATGTCGACTCGGAGGTATCATCGAGCCGGCAACGCCTTGCCACGGAGGAGCGACCATGACGACCCACGCACAGAACGAGGCCCGGAAGCTTCGGAGCCGCCTGAACCATCCGATCATCGACGCCGACGGACACTGGGCGGAGTTCCACCCGCTCATGCGTCAGGAGTTTCGCCGTATCGGTGGCGACACGGCGGTCGAGGCCCTGGACATGGCGAGCGCGCGCATTCCGAACTCGCTGAACATGTCGGTGGCCGAGCGCCGGCGCCGCCGGATTGGCCAGGAGGCATTCTGGTTCCTGCCGACGAAGAACACGCTCGATCGCGCGACCGCCATGATGCCGCGCCTCCTGTACGAGCGGCTCGACGATCTCGGCCTCGATTTCTGCGTTGTGTATCCGACGGCGGGGCTCGGGTACTACCGCCTGCCACCGGAGAAGCATCGGCGGGCGCTCTGCCGCGCCTACAACGTGTTCACCGCCGAGCAGTTTCGCCCCTTCGGCGACCGCATCATCCCGGCCGCCATCATCCCGATGTACTCGCCGGAAGAAGCCATCGAGGAGCTGGAGTTCGCCTCGAAGCAGCTCGGCCTCCGGGTCATCATGATGGGTGGCCTCATCCGCCGCCCGATCCCCGCGCTGGCGGACGAGCATCCGGAGGCGTCGAAGTTCGTCGAGTGGTACGACGTGATCGGGATCGACAGCGAGCACGACTACGATCCGGTGTGGGCAAAGTGTCGCGAGCTCCGGATCGCGCCGAGCTTCCACAACGGCGCGCGCTCGACCCTGCTCCGGAACTCTCCGTCGAACTTCTGCTACAACCACATCGGCCACTTCGCGTCGGCGGGGGAGGCGATGGCCAAGGCTCTCTTCTTCGGCGGCGTTACCCGACGCTTTCCGGAGCTGAACTTCGCCTTCCTGGAGGGCGGGGTGGGCTGGGCCTCCTCGCTCTACGCGGATCTCGTCGGCCACTGGGAGAAGCGGCACCGCAACGCGCTCGAGAACACGAACCCCGCGCGGCTCGACCACGCGGCGCTCCTGGCGCTGGCGGAGAAGTACGCGCAGCCCGCGATGCTGCAGGCCGTGCAGCGCGGCGAAGGGCTGGACGACAACGGGAACGGCACGGGGGGCGTGGAGGATCTCGACGACTACTCGCGCTGCAAGATCAGTCGCAAGGAAGACATCCGCGATCTCTTCGTGCCGCGCTACTACTTCGGCTGCGAGGCCGACGACCCGCTCAACGCATGGGCCTTCAATGGCAAGGCCAATCCCATGGGCGCGCGCCTCAACGCGCTCTTCAGCTCGGACATCGGACATTTCGACGTGCCCGACATGACCGAGGTCGTGCCCGAGGCGTACGAGCTGGTGGAGGACGGCCTGCTCGACAGCGATGATTTTCGGGATTTCATGTTTGCCAACGCCGTGCGCTTCTGGGGCGAGGTGAACCCGGAGTTTTTCAAGGGCACCGTGGTCGAGAAGCAGGCGGCGGAGGTGCTCGGGAGGTAATCCAGTAGTGCAGCGGCGGGCATTCCTTGGCGCGTTGGCGGGCGGTCTCCTCCCCGAGCCGCTCGCCGCCGAAGCGCAACAGGCGAGGAAGGTGCCTCGCGTAGGTCCTATATCGCCGGGCTCCCCTTCGCTGCTCGCAACGGGGGGAGGAGGTGATCCAACCACCGACGGCAGCGCCCGGCTCATGTTCGTGACGCTCACGCCGTCAGTGCCGCCTGTCCTTGACGAGCTCCCCGGACGGCCCGGTAGGAGATCCCATGCGCGGTAGACAGATCCTGATGGAAAGTCTCATCGCTCAAGGCGTGAGCTACATCTTTGGTAATCCGGGGACGACGGAGAGCCCCATCATCGACAGCCTGCTCGACTATCCCCAGCTCAGCTACATCGAGGCTCTCCACGAGGGGGTAGCCGTGGGCGCGGCCAGCTACTACGCGCAGGCCAGCGGCAAGACGGGCTTCGTGAACGTTCACGTGGCGCCCGGGCTCGGCAACTCCATCGGCATGATGTACAACGCCCTCAAGGCGAGTGCTCCCGTGGTCGTCACCGCCGGGCAGCAGGACACGCGGATGCGTCTCCGCGATCCCCTGCTGGGGCACGATCTCGTGGCCATGGCCGCGCCGGTGACGAAGTGGAGTGTCCAGGCCGAGCGAGCCGACGAGCTGTCCCTGCTCCTCCATCGCGCGTTCAAAGTGGCGAACGATCCGCCCGCTGGTCCCGTGTTCGTGGCCCTGCCCATCGACGTGATGGAGCAGGAGTCGGAGAACGAGCCCGTGGCGCCCGGCACGCTGCACCGGGCGGGCCCCGCAGCGCCCGCCGGAGTCGCCGAGGCCGCAGCGCTCTTGGCTGGCGCGCAGAGCCCCGTCATCGTCGTCGGGGACGAGGTGGCGCGCTTCGGAGCGGGAGCCGAGATCGTGGCGCTGGCCGAGGCGCTGGGAGCCGCGATGTGGACCGAGGGCATTCGCATGCACGCCTCTGTCCCAAGCAGCCACCCGAACTTCCGGCTGGCGCTTGGATTCGACGCCCTGTCGATCCGCAAGGCGCTGGAGGGTGCCGATGTTCTTCTGCTCGTGGGCGGCCCCTTTTTCGAAGAGGTATGGTTCTCGCCGGGGTCTCCGTTTCCCACGGGTGCGGCCGTGATCCAGGTCGAGACCTCGTCGCAGCGGCTGGCCTACAACTACGGCGTGAAGGTGGGACTGATTGGCGATCCGAAGGCCACGCTCGCGGCGCTCCTGGTCGATGTGAATGGCAAGGCTTCGGCCGGATACCGTGAGGCGGCCGCCCGGCGCAACGAGGCGCTCAAATCGCTCAAGGACGGCGACGCCGCGGCCCAACGAGCCCGCGCCCAGAAGCGCTGGGACAACACCCCCATCTCCATGCCCCGGCTCATGGCCGACATCGCGTCGGCGTTGCCGGCCGACGCCATCGTGGTGGACGAGGCGATCACGGCGGGCCCCGATCTCGCCCGCACGCTCAGCTTCAGCAAGCGGGGCGACTACTTTGGAGCGCGGGGCGGCGGCATCGGACAAGCTCTGCCGGGGGCGCTCGGCGTCAAGGTCGCGTGCCCCGACCGGCCTGTGGTGGCCATCTCGGGCGACGGCTCGTCCATGTACAGCATCCAGGCCCTGTGGACGGCCGCCCACCACGATTTGCCCATCGTGTTCGTCATCCTCAACAACGGCGAGTACCGCATCCTCAAGCACAACATGGACGTGTACCGGCAGCGTTTCGGGGCCAAGCCCGATCGCCCCTACCTTCACATGGATCTGGGGAAGCCGAGGCTTGGCTTCCTCGATCTCGCCCGCGGGCTCGGGGTCTCGGCGGAGCGCATCACGACACCGGGCGACCTGACGGGCGCCCTGTCGCGAGCCATCGCGGCCAAACGTCCGCATCTGATCGAGGTCGTCATCGAGGGCAAGGTGGCCTAAAGCGCATGACCACCCGCGGGCTCTGCAGAGCGTCGGCGGCGCTTGACGCCCACCCCGCGGCAGGATCAGAATGACGGCGCCAATGATCCGGCCCGTGACACCTTTTCCGGTTCCGCGACGAGCATTCCCGGTTAGCCGAAAGGAGCGATCATGAGATTCGAGAACCCCACGCGCGGTGGTCGACTCGCCCGCCTAGTGCAGGCCCTCTTGATTGGGGCCGTCCTCGTGCTGGCCGGCGGGACGCCCGCCTCAGCCCAGGAAGTGCTCACCAACGAGAGCGTGGTCGGCATGGTGAAGGCTGGTCTGCCGGAGTCGGTGATCATCCAGAAGATTCGGTCGGCGTCGCGGAAGTTCGATACCAGCACGGATGGGCTGATCAAGCTCAAGCGTGCCGGCGTCCCGGACAAAGTCATCGAAGCCATGGTGAGCGAGCTCAGCGTGCCGCCGACCGCCGCCGCCTCGACCGCTGATCCGGCCATCGCCTACGCTGGAACGGGCGGCGAGAAGAAGCTCAGCCCGACTCACGGCGTCAAGGAGATCTCGGCTGCCCCCTTCGTCGGCTCGCGCCAGGAGGTGGTCCTGCCGTCCGCCCGCGCGGAGTACCGCATCACGGACAAGGAGCCCGTGTTCACCACGCCGCAGCCGGCACAGCAATGGATCCTCGCGCGGCTCAAGCCCGGCAAGCAGGACCGCAACCTGCCAATGAGCAAGAACGACGGCTGGGGCTGGGGCGGCGCGACCTTCCGCGACGGCGTCGATCCGAAGTACGCCGTCAAGCTGGTAGCCGAGCCTGGCCAGCAAGGCCTCACCAAGCTGCGGCCCGAGCAACCGCTGGCGCCGGGCGAGTACGGCTTCATCGCGGTCACCCGCGGCCAGCCCAACATGGTGGAGGTCTTCGACTTCGGCGTCGATTGACCTTCGCGGGAGTCGTCGCGAATGTCGGTCACGACGCAAGCGCACCTGACGGCTCGATCGCCGTAGGTTCCACAGGAAGCCGCGGTCGACCTGCTTGTAGCGGCTAGATCGGTTCCCCGGCCGCCTTGACGGCCAGAGACTGCCCCCCGCGTTCACCGAATCCTGTCCGGGCCATCGGGCCTCTAAAGAGGCGATCGCGACGGCCAGGACGCGGGCGCGCCTCAGTACGAGGACCTCGTGCGGCGTGACCTGGAGGAGAGTATCCCGTAGCCAAAGGAGAGCCGAACCATGAGCCCATCCTCGCGCCGAGTTGCGCAGGTCGTCACGCCGGAGCCCGTGGTCGAAGGAGCGGGTGTGCATCTCCGGCGGAGCATCGGGACGCCTCGGCTCGACCATCTTGACCCGTTCCTGCTCCTCGACCACTTCGAATCGGTGAGTCCGGCAGACTACGAGGCAGGTTTTCCCTATCACCCACATCGCGGGATCGAGACGGTGACGATCGTCCGCAAGGGCGAGATACGCCACCGCGACTCGCTGGGACACCGGGGCAGCATCGGGGGAGGCGACATCCAGTGGATGACCTCGGGAAGCGGGATCCTCCACGAGGAGATGCCGCAGGTCCGTCCCGAAGGCATCGGCGGATTGCAGCTATGGCTCAACTTGCCCGCGCGCGAGAAGATGAGCCGACCAAAGTATCGCGATCTGCAGGGAGAGCAACTGACGGAGTCGCAGACGAAGGACGGCGCGCGAATCCGCGTGATCGCGGGTGAGACCGCGGGAGTCGTGGGGCCGGTGGAGGGCCTCGCGGTCGCCCCAAAGTTCGTGGACGTGACGCTGCCACCCGGATCCACGATCCGGGAAGTCGTGCCGCGAGGTCATGCTGCCTTCGCCTACGTGGACCATGGCGAGGTCAGCTTCGGGTCTTCGCGTGCGCCTGTGCGCGCGCCTGCCCTCGTGATCTTCGATGACGGTGACATGGTGGAGGCATCGGCCGGACCAGGTGGGGGCCGGTTTCTCCTGGCCGCGGCTCGACCGCTTGGCGAGCCGATCGCGCGCCACGGACCGTTCGTGATGAACACACGTGCCGAGATCGAGCAGGCCCTGCAGGACCTTCGCGTGGGCCACTTCATTCGCGACGAGCCACGCGACGGGTGACGCCCCTCTAGGCGAGGATGGAGGAGGCCTCTTGTCGGGTCACCGCGCCCAACCAGGAAGCGTCCGCGGCAGACGCAGCGGCCAAGACCGCGAGCCGTCGAGGGACGCTCGCTAAAAAGGCAACACGCGACTCGTCTCGGAAGGGGGCACGACCGCGCACCCGAGTCCCTGGAGGTCGCGACTCACGTCAGCGTTGCGCTGCCGATCTCGCCGATGATCGTCGTACGCATGTGGCGCCAGATTGGACGGACCTGGACCCTGCCTCCGGTCCGAGAATATCGCGGCCAGCCCCGCAGCCTCCTGGGCAGCGAATTCCTGCTGTAGCGACGCGAGTAACTCTGGGTGGTCGCGGTTCACTATGAAAAGCACTCTGGCCATCCTCACCTCTAGCGCTTCGTGTTTTACCGATGGCGACGATACCACAGCTAGTGTGCAGCGAGGAGGGGACATCCTCCGGCAAGCCCGCGCACGCGCTCGCACTTCCGCCCCCGCCAGGTGGCCGGTGAATCAGCCGAGAAGCCGCCGAGGACCTCTTCGGAGGGTTCAGCTAGCCGCCGCCGCCCGGGTGAATGCTGACTACACACATCGTGTCCACGACCTTTTTCTCGCCTTCGTTCGTGAACCATGCCTTGATCGGCCGGCTAGGCGTTAGCTGCGTGTGCAGCACGCTCCGCACGGACAGCGGCACAGTGAGCTTTGTGCCGTTGGTCAACACCAGCTCGATGCCGTTCCTGTCCGACGAAGCAATGGTTCCCTGAACCACCGAGTAGGGCCCGTGGGCAGCTCCCGTCGTCCTATCAAGCGACGCGTCGTGCCGCTCTGATGTCACGGCGGCGAGGTCGGTGGCAGGAACATCGACGGGCGCTCCCAAAAGCGCTGCAAGAGTAGTGGCCATCGCGAGAGTCTTGAGCATGGTGAACCCTCCTTCCTGAACACTGCTGTGCAAGGGGACCGCCAAAACGTTTGCAGGACGATCGGCGCCTATTGGGCCTGTACCGGGGCCTCCGAGTGCCCTCGACCAACGGGAAAAGGTAGTCTTGACCGGGCAGGAAGTTCCCAGCTCGGGGCGACACGAGGGCCGGAAGCGGGGCGGGCAAATCTGCTACCATCGGCGCGAGAGGACGGCGTGCATGGAGCTCAGACGCTTCTTCGACCAGACCATCCGGGCGAGCTTCCATGACCTCGCCATGGGCGGCGATCCCGTGGCCGGCTACCTCGCCGATCTGCTCACCCGGTTCGCGCGCACCGATCAGCTCTACCCGCCCGGACGCGCGGTGCCCCGGCTCGAGACGGTCGTGGATATGCTCCTCGAGACGCAGGCGGCGTGGCGTGAGGACTCCCCGTATTTCGAGCCCGAGCAGGAGCTGGCCATCCGGCGGCACATCGGCGACTACACCCTCTTCATGATGGGGGTGTTCCGTGAGCGCGTGGAGCGTCTCGCCTCCACGGGCTACTACATCGCGCGCGGCAAGCAGGCTTACCACTTCGTGTCGGAGCACGCGCGCGCTCGCGCGGCGGCTCCCGCGCCGCCCTACCGTCGTCTCGCCGAGCGCTTCGAGCACTACGCGGGCGCCCTCGACTACGCGCGCCGCGTGCATTTCTTCGATCACCCCGAGCACCCCTTCTTCCGCCTCTCGCTCGGCTGAGGAGGATCCGGGCGGCCTCCCTGCAGCCGGCCAGGCCTTGAAGAAGGTTGGCGGCTCCGCGTGAGGAGAACCCTTCATCGTCTTGGGCGCCGCATGGCCTTGACCGTGCACGGCTGCCGGTGCAGGATCGGCGCGGAGTGAGAGCTAAACCGTCCAGGCAGGGGGGGAGGACTCCATGGGAAGCGACCTGCACGACCTCTCGATCGCCGAGCTCGGGAGCCTGATCGCCGCGCGAAAGCTCTCGCCCGTGGAGCTGGTCGAGGCGCTGATCCAGCGCGTCGAGCAGTACGACGGCCAGACGCGCGCCTTCATCACGCGCACGTTCGATCTGGCGCGGCGCCAGGCCAAGGAGGCCGAGGCCGAGATCGCCGCGGGCGGGCCGCGTGGACCCTTGCACGGAGTCCCCTTCGCCCTCAAGGACATCTACGATACGCGGGGCATCCTGACCTCCGCGCACTCTCGCGTCTTCATCGACCGGATCCCCGCCGGGGACGCCACCGCGACCGCGAAGCTTTACGACGCCGGCGCCGTGCTGCTCGGGAAGCTGGCCACCCACGAGATGGCGCACGCGGGGCCGTGGTTCGATCTGCCGTGGCCGCCCGCGCGCAACCCCTGGAACCTCGCGCACTTCACGGGCGGCTCCTCCACGGGCTCGGGAGCCGCCGTCGCGGCCGGCCTGGTCCCGGTGGCGCTCGGCTCCGATACCGGAGGATCGATCACGCGAAGGACGCGGGCAGCCTGCGTCGGCCGATTCCGCGGTACCGGGAGGCGCTCGGACAGGATCTGCGAGGGCTCAGGATCGGCGTTCTGCGCCATCACTGGGAGGATGACATCCCGGCCACGGAGGACGTCAAGAAGGCCATGAACGCCGCGCTCGACGTGCTTCGCCGGCTCGGCGCGGAGCTCGAGGAATGCCGCGTGAGGCCGCTGGCCAGCTATTTCGACGTGAAGATCATCATTGCCGAGAGCGAGATCTTCAGCGTCCACCAGAAGAACTTGATCGCCCGGCCCCACGACTTCGGCGCCGACTTTCGCTCGCGCGTGCTTCCGTCAGTGCTCTTCTCCGCGAACGACTACGTCCAGGCCACCCGCGAGCATCGCCGGATGATGGTGGAGATGGAGCCGCTGTACGACAGGTTCGACGCTTTCGTCATGGCCGGCATGGGCGAAGCTCCGCGGCTCACGGACTACCGCAGCGTCTCGTTCTGGCAGAAGCCCAGCGTGTTCACGCCGTGGAACGTCACGGGCCAGCCCGTGCTCGGACTCCCCAACGGCTTCGGGAGGAACGGCCTGCCGCTCGGCATGCAGATCCTCGGCCGGCCCTTCGGCGAGACGACCATCCTTCGCGTGGGCCACGCCTACGAGCAGGCCACCGAGTGGCACACGCGGCGCCCCGCGCTTGTGCCCGGCGCCGACGCGCCGGCCGTCACCCCGCCTCCCATCCTGTCCGGCAGCGCCGATCAGGTCGACGCCGGGATGCGCGACCTGTGCGCGAAGGCGGCCCGGGGGGCGGGGCTGCGGCTCGACGACCTGATGCTCGCGCAACTTCTCGAGGGAGCGCCCTATGCGCTGGGCATGGTGGAGCGCCTACGCCGCGAGCACGGGCTGCACCACGAGCCCGCCAACATCTTCAGTTTTCCGTCCACCCGGCTGGGCGATCCCACGTCGGGCTCATCAGAGACAAGAGAGAGGGAGACCGCATGAGCATCCGACCGAACCGCGTGAAGCAACGGCTGGCCGCCGGGCAGGTGGCGACCATCCTGGCCGGCACCAACGACCCGGACATGATCGATCAGCTCGGCCCGCTCGGCGCCGACGGGATCTGGCTGGAGGGCGAGCACGGCGGGGTCGACTACGCCGATCTGGGCAACCTGACTCGCGGGTGCGACCTCTGGGGCATGACCTCCGTGGTCCGCGTGATGGACAACGACTACGCCACGATCTATCGCACCCTCGACCGCGGCGCCCAGGGCATCGTGGTGCCGCACGTCAACAGTCGCGCGGAAGCCCAGATGGTGGTCGAGGCCGGCAAGTTCGCGCCGCTGGGCAAGCGGGGCATGTTCACGAGCCGCCAGGGCTTTGGCGTGAGCGACTATCTCAAGACGGCCAACGACCAGAGCTTGCTGATCGTCCTCCTCGAGGACATCGTGGCCGTGCAGAACCTCGACGAGATCCTCAAGGTCGATCACATCGACGTCTTCTTCGTGGCCCCGAGCGATCTGGCGACGTCGATGGGCCACATCGGCGACACGGGTCACCCCGAGGTCCAGCAGACGATCGACGGGGCAATCGCCAGGATCGTCCAGGCCGGCCGCGCGGCCGGGACCCTGGTCAATTCCGCTAACGTGGAGCGCTACACGCGGATGGGTGTCCGCGCGATCATGACCAGCTTCTTCCCGTGGATCCAGGCTGGCGCGAAGGACCTGATGGACCGCGCGGCCTCCGGAGCGCGGGCCTGACGCGGTCGGCCCGCTCTCGGGAACCTGGGCGCAGCCGAAGGGCCGCGTGCTCCGGCTACCCGTCCAGGTGCTTCAAGTACTGGGCGACGAAGTCGTAGTCGACGAAGCGGCGGTAGGCGTCCGTGAGCTGGCGGGTCACCGGGCCGGGGATGGCAGCGCTCCGCGGGGCGATTCCGTTCACGCTCTGGACGGGGCAGATGCAGAGGCTCGTCGAGGTCAGGAAGGCCTCGTCCGCGCCGTAGGCGTCGAAGAGGTCGAGGTCCTGCTCGACCACGGAGAAGCCCGCCTCCGTCGCCAGGTCCATGACGGTGGCGCGGCTGATTCCCGCGAGGACGAACTCCTCGCGCGGCGTCCGGATCACGCCGTCCCGGACGAGGAAGATGTTGCTCCCGATCCCCTCGGCGAGGTGGCCATTGGTGTCGAGGAGGACGGCCCACGCCTGGGGATCCCGGCTCTTGGCCTCGAGATCACCCAGGACCACGTTCAGGTAGTTGTGGGTCTTGGCGCGTGGGGACATGGCCTCCGGCGCCGTGCGCCGCACAGCCGGAGTGACCACGCGGATCCCGTCGCGGTAGAGGCTGGCCCGGTCGCGGAGCGGGAGGGGCAGGCACTCCACGATGACGGTGGCGCCGGTCTGGGGCCATACCTCGCGGGCGGCGGCGTCGAGGCCGCGTGAGATCCGCTGGCTGACCCAGTAGTCCTCGTCGGGCCCGAGCAGGACGAGGTTCTGGCGCAGCACTTCCTCCGTGATCGCGACCAGCTCGGCGGGGGCGATGCCGGGATCGATCCGGAGATAGTGGAGAGAGCGGTACAGACGATCCACGTGTTCCGCGAGCTTGAAGACGCGGTGGCCGAAGGTGCGGGTGGTGTCGAACACGGCGTCGCCGTACTTGAAGCCGCGATCCCGGAAGGGCACCAGCACCTCGCTCTCGGGGACGAACCGTCCGTTGAAGTACGCGATCCGCTGGCCCGCCGTCGTCATGGCCTGTCCTCCCGCGTGAAGAAACCCCCAGGCATCGGGCGCGACCGCTGTCGCGCGATGTCCGCACGTTACCGGAGACGGACCCGCCGGGCAAGCGGCCGCCCGGAATAAATATCCCGGATCTGAGCCTCGACCCGGTAAATCGGCCGCGCTCCTCGCCGGGCCGTCTCGCTGCCGAGCAAAAACGCTGAAACTTCCGCCCTAAGCCGTCCCGATCCAGCTCGTGCGCCTGGCACGGAGAATGCCCTGAGTGCCCGAGAATCACGGGGCAGCGGGCGGGACGGCTCGTCCGAGTAGCCTGTCGGCTTCTTTGACTGAAATGGATGTCACCGGACCGGTCGTTCAGCGAACACGGACGTCTCCGGGTCAAGGGCCCTGGAGCCGTACACAGACGGGAGGAAAAAAGCATGACGAGCATGTGGAGACTGAGCCTGCTGGCCATTGTCGGGCTCGCGCTGTCGGGAGCCGGTTGCGCGACCTCGGACCAGTGGGCCGACTGGAAAGGCCACACGACGCACTTCGCCTCGGGAGAGCACGGC
>WNGL01043244.1_pt1 | contig 12541 bp, 16 predicted proteins | sample 5400591 | NCBI WGS metagenome assembly WNGL01 (sample SAMN13153377, study PRJNA577476) | soil metagenome | isolation source: 80 cm soil or saprolite under Garry oak tree replicate 1 | place: USA:California | collected 2016-06-15
AATCGTGTCCTCAACCGTAGAGTGGAGATCCGGAAAAGCCTGGCGCAAGAAGGTGAAGGACTGTTTGAAGCCTACCAGACCAGTCGGAAATCCAGGTGGGGAAGGGACGTGCTTGACGGAGTCAGTGCTGAAGAACGCATCTGCTCGGTCGATGGGTCCTGGAGTAAGGAACTCCTCAACAGCACGGCTAGCCAGGGCCTTGTTCTGTTCTCCAGACATGGCAGCTCTTCCTTTCTGTGCGTTGCTTCCTTTCCCCTGTGCACGGGTGCGCTCAACTGGAGTCCTCCGTGAAAACGACAAACTATCGGGAGACTTTTCCAAAAGAAGATATTACAGCAGGATCTTTGGCAAACAACTCCTGCTGCACAACAAGAATAAGACGAGAGCTGTTGCTCCCGCTGAAAGGAAGGTTCCTCCTCTCAGTTTCGCTGGGCTTTTGAGGAAGCAGTTGCCAACACATTTGTTTTCACGTACTACGCAGAAGTATAGCCCAGCTCTCTGAGCGGAACCTGTGAGAACACTGAGATGAAGCTGAGAAAGCGAGGAGGCACTGTTCTGGTACAGGAGGTGAAACGTTTGGACAGAGTTTCAGGGCATTCATAACTGTGCCCTTCGAGATGAGCACGCAGGCCTTTGAACGCTACAGTCGATATGAACCTCACATTGCCGAAGGACTCACCCAGATGTTTGTGAACCTGCCAGCTACCCCGACGAACTTTGAGCGTGGGGCGGCAGTCGCTCAGTTCATACCCGACTCGGGAGGTGGGTAGGGGCGGAGGAGTCTCCAACTGAAGCCCAGGAGGCCGGCTGCAAGCAGGAGGGAGCCTGCCACCGTGACGGGCCGACCAAGCGGTCCCGCGAACGCTGCTAACGTCGCAACGGCTCCAGCCGACAGGAGCCACCCACTCCAGCCCGGAAAGACGCCGGCCCGGGCAGTCGCCACTCCGAGAAGGATGAAGCCAGGAAAGAAGGTCACCGCGACCAGTACCAAAACGGGAAGGAGGGGCGCCAGCACGCTGCCAGGCATAACCAGCAGAGTAAGGTTAGCGGCGCCACCCGTGGATGAGGCCAGGGGCGGCAGCAGGTAAGCTACGATGATCGAGATGGCCATCGTAAGCGCCAACCCCGCCAACGCCAGAAGAAAGCCAGCCGCACCGACTCGACCCACGCGTGTCGCCTGCAACTCGTGGACGGCCGGCAGCCCCACTATGGTCAGCAGGTAGGCCACCCAGTAGAGCACGTGAGACGGTGTCTCCAGAGGGTTGACCAGGGGGCGGGAGTCGAACGTGTCCGGATCGATCACAGTCGCGCCCAGCTGGAGAGGTGCGGCCACTAGCAGTGCAAGTCCGCCTACCAATCTGATCAGTTGCATAGCCGGCCGTGTCGCCATTCGGTTCACCTCCAACTCAGACAATCGGGAGAAAGGTCATTTCGACTGCTACGCCATCAGCGCCAGTGCGCTCCTGGTATTTGCCAACCTCAGACAATCGGGAGAAAGGCCATTTCGACTGCTACCCTCAGCATACAGAATCAGCAGCCAAAAAAGCAAGGCTTTTCCGCGAACCACTGAACAACTGGTACTTTGAGCGCAGAAAATATGGGCAATATTTGTCTTGTTTCCCATTCAAGCCCTTTCTCAAGCCAGGCGCATGTCTCTGCTCTATGCCACCTCTTTGCGGAGTTCCTCTTTACACAACATTCGGGATGGCATCAATCCAGAACAGTCTACATGGATCGCTTCACCTTTGCCGCTCTCAACAAATACCTCGATGAGGAGCGCCGCGAGTTGTTCCTTGATGTTGATGAGGTTTTCGTAGCGTTCAAAGGAGTCGCTCGAGGCCGACCACTGACGGAAAATGCGCTGCAACACACGCTTGACTACTACGAGGCGAAGTGTGGTGTCTCGCTCCATGCCCATCTCTTTCGCCATACTGGCATTACACACATGGTTCAGCAGGGCATGTCAGAACCAGCGATTCGCAAGCTTGTCGGACACCGCAATGCACAGTCGCTCGAACCGTATCTGCATCTCGCTGATCGCTTTGTCGAAACCGAGTTTGAGAAGGCCCAGGTGGTCTTGCAGCCAAGAAGCTGGCTTTCATTGCCACAAGGAGAGGGTCGGAAGAAATTCCTAACAAGCAAGCAGTGATGCTTCCTATCACGACTTGACAACCGCTCTCACTCGCGGGCATAGTAGAAAAAACTGTTCACCTACTGAGCCTACGAGGAGCGTATAGCTATGCTACCATATTCGCGTCTCTTTGACCAGCGCACGCTGTCCCTGATGGTGGAACATGATGCCATCGTGCAGCGCTACCGCGCGTTGTTTGCCCTCATCGATTGGCAGGTCCTTCCCGATCCAGTGCCTGATCCTTCCCGACCAGGCAAACGCCCGCACCACACTCCAGTCGAAGAGGGCCAAGAACTGCCGATAGTGCTGGGCCACTGGATCATGCTCCATCAAGCGAGTCATCGTCTGCTGGTCAAAGGTCGGCGAATATGGTAGAATGCTCATGGGTGAAAGCTCCTTGTCGGGAAAGTAGGTGATTGCTTTTTTTCTCCTTTGCCCTAGAGCCTTCCTCTTGTCAAGGGCTTGCAAACACCGTTCGCTTGCTCGTAGGAATTTCTTCCTCCCCTCAGCGAGGGGAGTGAAAACAAGCAACTAGCAAGGGGCTTGGTGGTGATGACAAGTAAGAGCAGTGAGCAGATCGCGACAGGCAGGGGTTTACGCTCCTCAGCAGAGGACCCCCCCTGTATTCTCAACAGTTTGACACAGACGGCGAGGAATGCTACAGCAAGAGCTCTGCTCCTCTCCACTCCCCTTTTCAGACCAAGGAAGAGATTTGTTCCTGACTCGCTCGGGCATCCACACCCATGACAAGAGGAAGCTTTGTCTGCTATACTGGAGCAATCAGAAGAAGAACCTCTCTGAAGCGGCATGGATGCGCAAAAAGGGGGAAGAGCCATGACTTCAAAGAAAGACCGCATCCTCGTCGCAGTGGCAGCCCTCGGTTTCCTGGCGGCGTTTCTCACCGGCATGATGACCACGGTCATCCCATCGTTTCACCGCCTGCTCCAGAATCCGCTTGCTGACGTCCTCGTCGTCCTGCTCGCACTGGCAACCTGTGCGGCCCTGCTGCTCTGGGCCTGGCAACCGGGCCACCGTGATCGAAGGGCATACGTTTTAGCGATCATTGGGGCAGCACTCCTGGTCGTCAGTGCGAATGTGGTGGCACCCGCCATCGGGTGGTGGGGTGGCACCTACCTTGAGAAGGCCCCCCTTCTCATCCTCGCTCTGTTGACCGGAATGGGAGTCATGGGAGGATTTGCCCTCTTGTTGATGGGGTACCGCTGGCTTGCCCATCGCTCGCCCAAGCTGGCCCTGCTGGTCTCTGGTCTGATTCTGCTGGTGCTCTTCCCTCCAGCCGTGATCCTTGGGGATCAGTTCGCTCTCAGGTCGGGAGTGCTCGCGTTTGGTGGTGGCTACACCATCTGGCACGACCTGTTGGTCGGAGAAGGGTTCTTCTTGGCACTGATCCTCTTGTACGAGATCCTCCGTCGACACCTGGGTGTGCCACAAGCTCCACGTTCTGAGGCTCTTCCGCGCCGATAAATCATCAATCCCGTGAGGATATTGCCCAGGCAATCCGCCAGGCGCAAGAAGAGACTGGGAAGAACTCTTACAATGGCGACACTTCATTGCAGCAACGTTTGTACAGGGCCCAGTAGTTTGCTTGTCAATACTATGGGATTAGGGTTGAGGCTATGGGGGCGTTAGTGGAAATGATGGGCAACACGAAACAAGTTGGGCATAGAGCGAAGCTACACGATGTGCGGGGAGGAATTCTTACCCTTGACAAATCTTTCTCCATATAACAGGGGAGGGGGTCGGATCACCGCTGGGATGATTGTGACAAATAATGATATTAGGACACTTTCTGGTGATCGCAGGACGGAAAATCTCAGCGGCGCGAAGGACAGAACTGTTGATAGTTCCCTGATAGAGCAGCAGGTTGGCTTCCACCTGGTTTTTCGTGTTTAACACTAAGACGCGCAACTCCTCATGGTCTAAAAATTCCATCTCTGCCCTCACCAGTGCTGCCGCGTCTTGTGGGCTTTGAATGGTGTACTTTTCCTTATCTGTTGGAAGCAGTAACCGTCGCGCCACTTCGAGCGTTGCCTGTAGCTGCGCTGCTTTTGCCTCCCCGAACCCAAACTGCTCACACAACTCACCAAAGTCGACGCTGAAGAGTTGGCGCACGCTATAACTGGTCAGAAGCGTCTGGAGGTTTGGTGAAACGCTTTCCCTTCCCTGATCCGCACGAAGGACAATGGCAAGCAGCTCAGCATCGGAAAGCAAGGAAACGCCTCTTCGTTGGAGCCGTTCTGTAAAGTGTGCAGAATGAGGCGTCATCGTGTTCTCTGAGACATCTGCTGCTTCCAACTGTGGTGAGAGCGTGGAAACTGCCTGAGTGCCTTCATCTCCTGGGGCACTGGTACTGGCTGCAAGGGTGCTGAGCAGAGGTGGTTGTTCCCACAACGAGGGCGTTATCACGGAAAGAGCGGTTCTCCGTGTGAGTTCAGGGAGTTTGTCAGCAGGATAACCGGTGGGTTTCAGCCAATAGTCACGAAGTGATGAAGGCTGGACAGCTTGTTCTCGGTTCGGCTTGTGTCGTTCGGTGGTCATAGCAAACACGCAAAATACTCAGAAAGATTTCCACTCACCAGAACCGCACAAGAAACTGGTGGTTGTGTCCAGAGGAGTGATGTCCTGGCAGAGACCGTTAGTGTGAGCAATGAACCGAAAAGAAAGCATCACAAACACATAAGAAACACGTAAGAACTTTCTGTGCTGGCAATGTTGGCAGCAGATGGCAAAGGGAAGAGGAGAGAGAAGGAGTGTGCTATGTTCCCCGATTGCGGCGGCGTGATTTCTTTTGTTGCTTTCTCTTCTCCTTGTCTTTACGTCTTCCGGTAAATGTCCGGTGGATTTCGGTGTAGGGTCGCTTGGCTATTTCTGTCAAGCGTTTTTCTGTCATGACTGAAACAACTTCATCAGGTAACGGAACTGGCTCACCGGTATTGATCGACTCTGTCACTCTTGTAAGCAGTGGTTCTGGTGGGAGATGACCAATCACAGCCACATACCAACGCTTGGGACTTGGTGGTGCTTTGGACAGACTTTCCGGCCAATTCTGGATCATGCGAAACACCGAAAATTCAGCCACTTCCTGCTCGCGGACAATGGCTTGAATAGTATCATAGGGAGCTTGTGACGTTTCTCTGCTGTCAAAACGGGAAGCTAACAGAAAAGGATATCCAGGTGCTTCAGTTCGTGGTGGTTGCTCTGGTGGTCTTGGCATAGTGGGAAATTATATACACAACAATATAAGAAAAAAGTAAGAGGATCGGATGATACCATATCTGCTGCAAACAGGGAGATAGGAACCCGTTTCAAAAAGGAAGCAGAGTGTTGAAAAAGTCTCACAGGTCTGCCTATGCTGCTTTTCTCTTGCCCCTCACCTTCCGGACCCATCCGATCAGCAAGAGCACAAGGCCGATGACGAAAACGGGCAGGCCAGCAAAGACGATGAAAATGCTGGCGATCACCACGGCGGGGTAAGCTGACTGGCTCGCTGGTGTTTGTGGCTGCGTATTCATTTCATGCTCCTTGAGGAAATCTCTACGTCCTCGTATCCGTTCCAGCATCTGCTGTACCACGAATACGACTCTTCTTCATGGATGAGAGTATATCCCCAGGAGATACATCGCAGTAGTGTCATTTGACCCATTTCTTGCTTGATCGTGGGCTCTGCTCATCCATTTACGGGTTTTTCAACAGGCTGGAAGGGTTTTGAGAGAGGGGAGTTATTCGTTAAGGGAGATGGTTTGTATGGTCGACTCATGTTGTCCAATTTTGACCCGTGCAGTAAACATGGTCAGATTGGACAGTTCATTGGCAATCCTCACGTGTTCATCCCGAGAAGAAACGTGTTTCTCGTAGGGGGGTTCATCTTCAATGTTTTCTCTACGAAGCGGTAAAAAAAATAATTTGGCTAATTCCTGAGCGTCTTCATCTGAAACATGAAAGATAACTTTGTTTCCCATGTTGAACGTGACGGCTCTATTGAGAGGGTCTAACTGATACCTGAATTGATGAGTGATGCAGGTTGCAATGTTATGCTGACGTATTTTTGCGAGGAAATTTGCAATTTCGTCACTTGCGTAGTGTTGGTAGCCATCCAAGTAGAGACTAAATGGTTTTCTTTCCTGTAGAGGCATATCAGCAGAGGCTTGTGCAGCATGAAGAAAATGGCGGAGAAGAATAGTGCCGATGAAACCCGTCACTAACTCATGTTGTCTTGGGTATTTGAGGAGGATGATTTTCCCCTCATCCAACACTTTTGTAAAATTGAGCGTTGACATACTTTGAGCCGAAAGGAGGATCACGTCTTGTTCCCGATCTTGTGGTAACCGAGCGAGAATATCGTCAATGGCATCACCATGCAAATCAATAAAACAGAGTCCTCGTCCATGATGAATATCTTGCAGGATGAGGTTCACCAGAAGGGTTGTTTTTCCGCTCCTTGGTCTGCCAATCACATACAGACCATGAAGCCGTTGTTCTGGTGTGAGAGTGACAAGATTTCCTGTATGAACATCTTTTCCCAGGATTGCGGCGACCATACGCACCTACCCTCTATGAGCTGCGAGAGTTTACAAACACTGAGAACCATCTTACCATCAAAGAAAGCACATCGGCAAGAGGGGAGGAGATTTTCTGATACATGACGAGTGTCTCACAAACCCCCGTTATTGAGACAGGAAATCAATACCACACACATGTTCTCATGCCCTTCATTCTTATAGGCTCGTCGTGACAATCGAGCGGTGATCTGCTATACTCAGCGTAAGCATACACCTATGAGCAGACATATCATCCCAATTGACGCGAGTAATCTTCCCGATCTCCTGAAAGTAGCAGAGGAAGTCAACACGACAAAAACACCTCGACTGATCAAGCGAAACGGTGAAACCCTGGCTCTGCTTCTGCCGACAGGACAAAAGACCGCTCACCCACAGAAACGCGACATCTGGACCCACTACGACCCGCAACAAGTCAAAGCAGCCTTACGAGACAGTAAAGGCGCACTGCAAGGAGTAGACAGACAAGCATTGTTGCGCGATCTTGCGACACAACGCGGCCAAGAAAGCACAGGCCGCCCGTTCTAAGGTATGCCCTATCTGATTGACACGGATCTGGTAATCGACCACCTGGCCAACGTGACTGAAGCCAATCAGCTTTTAGAACACCTCGCACCAGAAGGAATTGCCATCAGCATGATCACCTACATGGAAGCATTTCAGGGGGTTGTCAGAAGTCCGCATGGAAAAGAAGCTCGCGCCAAGTTTCAGACCTTCCGCCGGAGCGTTCCGGTTCTACCCTTTTCCCTTTCTGTTGCCAAACGGTGTGCAGTCCTGCGGGAGCAGTTGAAAACCGAGCAGAAACGGGTCAAAGCACGAGCCCTTGATCTGATCAATGCTGCCATCGCTCTTGAGCATGATCTGACCCTGGTGACTCGCAATGTGAAAGACTATCAAGACATTCCTGACTTGAACCTCTACCCACTTGCCGCATGAATGTTATAGGCTCTTTCAGCGACCCAAACGGACAACAGAGTACATCATCTCACTACCCATCTTTTTATCAATGTTTCACCTCTTGACTTTATGGTTGAGTTTTGAGACAATCAATTGGATATGGCAATGACTGAGCAAAAGAAACGACTCCTCAAAGCAAAAATAGCAGTAGCTCTACAAAATGAGTTGGGGCGAGTCCCAAAAGTGGAAGAAATTGATAATGTGTTTCTGCTTGCCAGAGTCATGTATAAAGCAGTCTTGGGTCTCCATTTTCAACGACAAGAGCAGAAGAAAAACGGCCAGCTCGCTATTTTTTAATAGATCAGAAAATGATCTGTGGTTCTCAAGCAAGCGAACTATGATACAATGCCACTAAGAATATGCAAATAATAGAACGAATAAAATTTGCGCGATCCTTATTGAAGGAGACAAGGGAAGATTTTGAGAAGCGGTTTAATGTCAGCGAGGGGACGGTATATCGTTGGGAGCAGGGTACTAGCGAAGCTCCATATAAAGTTATTGAGTTCTGCGAATACATCATCGAGGAAATGCAATTTTGTCCGGCTTGTAATGGAACAGGCATCTTGAATAAAAAGCAGGAATACCTCATTTGTATGGGAAGAGATGGAATACGCATGATCTTACCACATTTCACAGGGGGGAGATGTATCACTGGCGCAGCAATAAATCATCCTTATCTCAGCGAGAAAGTTGAAAGGATTGCGCGCAATTTGCTAGCCATCTCAATGTCTCACCAACAATGGTAAGTTTATGGGAAACCAATAAGGTAAAACCCCCACAGAAGGTACTTGAATGGCAACTAGTACCAAGCAACGCCAGCGAAGCTACAGACATTGCGGGATAATCTCAGCTTTATTATTCTATGCTTATTGGCTATGCACGAGTTTCCACCCAGGATCAGACGCTCAACCTTCAGAAAGATGCTCTTGAGAAAATAGGCTGTTCTAAAATCTTTACTGATACCATAAGCGGATCAACGACAGAACGGAAAGGACTCGATGAAGCACTCGCATATGTGCGAGAAGGGGATACCCTGGTGGTGTGGCGACTGGACAGATTAGGTCGGACACTCAAGCATCTGATTGAAACGATCACCGACTTAAGTAAACGACACATCGGCTTTAAAAGCCTGACAGAAAGCATTGACACGACGACATCCGGCGGAAAACTTATTTTCCATATTTTCGGAGCACTGGCAGAGTTTGAACGGGATCTCATTCGAGAGCGAACCCAGGCAGGGCTCCTTGCTGCACGAGCCAGAGGGAGAAAAGGAGGACAACCAAAAGCACTCTCTAGTAAACAAGCTGCTATCGCGCAACAACTCTATGATAATAAAACCAACAGCATTAGCGATATCTGTAAAACCCTCCATATCTCACGAGCAACTTTATATCGCTACATTACTGTGAAGTAACTGCGATACTTTACCTTTTCGGTGCGTTGAGCAAGAATAACCAAATTGTTACTCTGGTGCGCATGCAGGACATGAGGTGATGTTGAGGTTTTCCCCACAATAAGGGTAGTGCGAAGCACTACCCCATATGTTTTCAAACGTGCCCGTAAGTAACCAGGGCAGCCAGCACTCTAATAATGTGCGAGATAAGCACTGCTCGCCATTGAATTTGCTGCGCTTTTCAAGTATACTTCTCTTTGGATAGCTCCATCTTGTCCCGCGTATTTTATTTGCTCATGTAAACATTCCTCTCTCTGGCGAGAAAAAAGCGTCCCCTCAACTCCAAACAGAAAGGAGGTGAAATGATGTCAACGATGGAAACAAAGAATTTCGGCACGCCTGACGAGGTCAGGAACTTGCCCAAGACCAAGATTGAAGTGGTCAACTTAGGTGACGGGTCTGTTATGAAATTGACCCTCGAGCCGGGATGGAGATGGTCGGAGCACGTGAAACCGACAGCCGGTACAGACAGTTGCCAGGTGCCGCATTTCAACTATGGCATTTCTGGTCGCCTGCACGTACGCATGGATGATGGAACGGAGAGTGAATTAGGACCAGGTGATGTTCAACTCCTCGGACCAGGCCATGATGCTTGGGTCGTCGGTGATGAACCGGTTATTGCCCTTGACTTTCAGGGTGGCAAAGTCTATGGCAAGTAAGCTTTCTCGTCACCATCCCCAAGGTGAGTTAGAAGTAAAGTAGAACGGCTTACGTAGTTTCTTGCCAGAGTTAAATGAGAAATGAGGAGCTTGATAGTGCGATGCCATCAAGCTTCTTTTCCTTTCATATTCAGTTCTCTTGGTTCCTTTCCCCCCGATGAAAATGGTAGCGTTTATGATAACTGCGCACCGATAAAGAAATGGTTACAGCTCTCGTTTGTCCATCCCAACCCCCAATGAGAATAATGAGAATACAGTAGGGTGGTGTTCTGCGAGTAACATCTGGTGCCGTTTTTCAGGAGCATCTTGCACAGATCATGAACTGTCTGCGGCTGTTTCTGAAGAACAAGTGGTGCCGTGTGAGAGGAACAAAAACATACAGTTTTACCCAACATCGCACAAGATTTATTAGTCGGCGTGAGACGGGTTTTTGAAGCGAAAAAGAAGAACGTGAGATGATGCGACATACCAACATATGACAAGCAGAGGATGAGTCAAAAACAGAACACCCACGAGACAACCTCATGGGTGCTTTTTTGTCCTGCAATCCCGCAAGCGGGTTAAGTGCCATTTAGACAAAAAGGTACATCATTATGATATTAATAGTGCATATCCGTTTCAATCCCGCGAATGGGAAAACAGTCATTTAAACCACACATCTTGCTCCTCATAATCAACTAGTGACCCATACTAGCAGCACTAATAAGCAGTAGAAAGACAAAGCCCCCTATAAAAACAAGTGGAAGCGCACACCAGATAAGCACAGCCCACAAGCAGCCATAGCCTTGTGGTGTGATGCCAGTGCGCTTTTTCACATTATTAGCTTCTACGAGGTAAATGAGTGTGGCAATGAGACCAGGTACGAGTAAAAAGACAGACAAAACAGCACTTAACCATGCAGCCGGGGTATAGTTGCGTTCCTGCTGCATCTGTATTGGTTGTGGCGACCATTGTGGTGGTTGCTGATACGGTGGCCCATATTGTGGTGGTTGGTAGAACCGCCCGGGTTGCTGTGGCGGTGAATATTGCATTATAAGTTCCTTTCTTTCCTATAGTTGAGGATAGATATAATATACATCATCAATGTTTCAATCCCGGACGAGAAGCCTCAGTCATTTTTGGTCTCTTTTCTCCTCAACCCCCTTCTCAAGCCAAGCGCGGATCTCTGCGTGGAAACTCCAGCACTGCGACTCGCGGAAAGCTCAGCACCATGTTTTGCCTCGTCGGACATGGTTTTTTAGGCGGCGTGGAAGCTAAGTTGTGTAGGTAGGGGATGAGTAAGAATTTTGCTGGCCGCTTGTGTACCTTTATGCAATTCTACCCATCCTTACCACCTTCTGTTCCCAAGCAAGAACCTTTTTAATGAGCTGCCACCGTGATAGAGTGATCCACGGAAGACGTTTCACCGTAGACTCAGATGGGTGAGAAAAGCTCGCCCTGAGTTACAACACAGAAAGGAGAAGACCTATGGCGATCACGTTAATCTTTACACCACGCTCGATGGATGCAAGGCAATACGACGAAGTAATCAAGCGACTCGAGAACGCTGGGGCGTCCGCCCCGCCGGGGCGGCTCTACCATGTGTGTTTCGGGACAGGATCCAGTCTCCGCGTCGTCGATGTGTGGGAATCGCAGGAAGCCTTCAACGCATTTGGCCAGACCCTCGTGCCTATCCTCCAGCAGGTGGGCCTCGACCCTGGGCAGCCCGAGGTTGCTGAGGTTCACAACATCATTCAAGGCTAATTATGACTTGAAGGATATCATGGGTAAAATCACAGGTGAGTATTCTCTGTAGCCTTCTTCACGTGGAAGACGAGGAACTCGGTGGTGTAATGCTGCCGAGTTCTTTTTGCTTCGGGTACGGAGTTAAGAACACGAGGGCGTAGAACCAAGCGCAACCTTTGCGGGGAAAACGTCTGTTATCCTGTTTCTGTCGTACTTTCCAAACCAGACATTTATCTACCTCAACTCTACCAGAGAGCACTTCAGGTGGCAAGGGTCTTATTAGCAATTTTGCTATTTCGATGAAAAATGGGTGGGCTGGACAGTATCAATTTAGCGGTAGGTGGACAGAGTGTTGATTAGCATTTTTGAGAGAGGTGGTCAAGGTGTTCATTAGCATAAACAAGTATGAGTGTGCAATGTTCCCCCTATTGCTGAGGTTCATGGAATATCTCATGTTCTAATGTGACTATTCGGTCTTCGTGGTCTTCTGCTGTTTTATCCAGCTTGGCTATTTTTTTTACTATCTCCTGAAAACCTGCTTTCATTGCTTTGATAATTTCCTGTATGCTTGAGGCTAGTTCAACCTTGAAAATCGTTCCAAGTACGCGGTTATTTGTCTCAATGTAGCTCTTCGTTATCATGTTCTTTTCAAGGTTTTCTAACCGCTTATCAATCGGTCTGAGTCTGCTGTCAAGCAGTTCTCCAAATTGGAGTAAATCTTCTTTTGTAAGCATATTTCAACAATTATAGCAAATCACCGTCTGCTTGCAACTACTACTTTTTCTGTCAAAAGCGTTGAGAGATAGTGGGTGATTGGTCGCGTCGCCTTGGGTTTTCTCTGCGTCTTTTCGTGTTTTCAGCATTACAGGCATCTCCCTCTCTCAATCAAAAAAGAGAACTTTATCGCATGCGTATACTGATCTCGGGAAACCGTTTCAGCGTATCGCTGAGATGGATAAGAGAAGCTTATCCGAAGTGCTGACAGACAGAAAGGAAGATGTTCCATGTCAACCGAAGACAACAAGGCGCTCGTGCGTCGTTT
>WNGL01007825.1_pt1 | contig 12540 bp, 9 predicted proteins | sample 5400591 | NCBI WGS metagenome assembly WNGL01 (sample SAMN13153377, study PRJNA577476) | soil metagenome | isolation source: 80 cm soil or saprolite under Garry oak tree replicate 1 | place: USA:California | collected 2016-06-15
TTGGCCATGTGCGCGACAAAGTCCCGTACCAAAAGCATCTCGGAGCGTTTCCTTTACCTGAATGCAAGAGAGTGAGTTTACTGGCTGCGTGAATAAAGTGCAAGGAAGAGACGAATGAACATGAAACTTATCGCTCGCAGCCGCGCGGCATTCTTCAAACTTTGCGGCAAACACGCGCTTCTCTCTGTTCTATGCGCTCCGCGGGAATTTCAGCGGAATTCGCGCGCGAAAACACAGGCCGCCGCGCGCCGCTCGGCTCTCCCGCCAGCCGGGCGGCTATCTCCAAACGCCTCTTCTCGCTCAAACACTTCAACTTCGCCAGGGGGATATGATGTGAGTAGGCTCTTCCACCGCTGCGCGCGCGTTGACGCCTTGCGCTGCTTCCTGTACGATGAATCGGTGGGGCGGTTAGCTCAGTTGGTTAGAGCGCCTGCCTTACAAGCAGGAGGTCGCAGGTTCGAGCCCTGCACTGCCCACCATCCGTACGCACCACCCTTCCGCGGGGACGTAGTTCAGTTGGTTAGAACGCTGCCCCCTCTCTGCCCACTGTCACGGGCGACGTTGTCCTTTTTTATGTCCACCTGCCTTGGGCGCACGGTTCTCGACTCCAACAACTCCATTCCGTCGCTTCTAACTACTAATGTTTCCAACAAATCGGGGAATCTGGTTCTCGCTCGAAGTAAGCTCCGAAGGCTCAATTACATAGGGTTTTTGTACGGCAGTGGTACGGCAGTCTCGTGCGAACTTTGCAAGAAAGGAGCTTCTCGGATTCGAAGCTACACCCTGGAGTATAGTCCAGAGTCAAGCACATTCTGGGAGGCTGAAAACGCTACATCCCCCCGCACCCGTTTCTTGACTCGTGCGTCTAAACAACCTAGAATTTGAATAGATGATTCGCCGGGTGACATTCTTGATTTTGGCGCTGACTGCGCTGTTTGTGTGGCAGTTTGCGGACTGCTTTTCCCCTATGTCCGCTGACCAGCAGACGATGCAGTGCTGCGGCTCGATGCCGTGCAATCCTACGAACCAGTCTCACGATTGCTGCAAAGCGATGGTCTCTTCGCAATCGCCAAGCGTGTTGCCAGTGGAACATTCCATTTTGAGTGTTCCCGTCGCAGCCGTTGTAGATTATCTTTCAGCGCCCGAAATCAACGCGTTCGCGGGAGTTTCTCTCTCAAGATTTGAAGCTCCGCAGCATTCACCTCCAGAGCTATACACCCTCCATTCTTCTCTCTTGATCTAGACCGCCTCTCAACGGTGCGCTGCCGCACCGCATTGTATCTCTCCGTCTAAATCTGTCTGTCGAAACGCCTTGCTTGTTTGGCGGCGACTTCTATTTGTCGCGCACTAACGGCTGGCCGATGGAATGCGCATTTCTAGGAGAAGGCGATGTTATTAACGTTGCGAAAGAATGGTACGACGAGATTCTTGTTCAGATTCATTGCGATTGATTTGCCGGCGCTGCTGTTTTCCATTGGTCTTGTCAGTGCCAGCTTTGCGCAGGAGTCCACCCCTCATCAAACGCAGACTGTGACGCCGCTCGCCGAGCTGCTGCGGGAGACGGAACAGAACAATCCTCAGATTCAGGCCGCGCGGCAGGGCTGGCAGGCCGCGAAACAGGTTCCCTCACAAGTCTCAACGCTGCCCGATCCGCAATTCAATGTGCAGCAGGTCAATGTCGGAAGCCCGCGCCCATTTGCCGGGTATACGAGCAGCGATTTCGCTTACATTGGCGTGGGTGTCTCGCAAGATTTTCCTTATCCGGGCAAGCTTCGGCTCAAGGGTGAAATTGCGAAGCGAGACGCCGACGTTTCGCAGCAACAGTACGAATCCGTTCGCCGGTCAGTTCTTGCTGGAGTCAAAACAGCCTACTTTCAGCTTGCCTATCTCTCGAAGACTCTCGGAATCCTTGAAAGCGACGGACAGCTACTCCAGCAAGTCGAGAAAGCAGCGGACGCACGCTACCGCTCAGGAATGGGAAACCAGCAAGACCTACTCCAAGCTCAGCTTGAGCGCACGAAGTTGCTCCGCGAAATCACAATGCATCACCTGGAAGTAGCCAAATTACAGGCGCAACTCAAAGAGCTGCTCAATCGTTCGCAATCCTCGCCAGACATAGAGCCGGCGGACCTCTCCGAAACCGCGCTTCCTTACACCTATGAAGAACTCCTAGCTGCGACAAAAGCGCAGAACCCGCAGATTGCAGGCACAGAAAAAATGGTTGAGCGCCAGAAGCTGCAGGTGGACCTCGCGCGCAAGGATTTCTACCCGGACTTCAACGTGCAGTACATGTGGCAGCGCACCGACCCTACGCAGTTCCGCGCCTACTACATGTTGAGCGTCGGCGTTCGATTACCGATCTACCGTAGCCGCAAGCAGCGTCCTGAGCTAGCCCAAGCAGAAGCAGAACTAAGCCGTTCTCACAGCGAATTAGAAGCTCAGTCACAACAGGTTGCTTCTCAACTCAGAGTCCAATATGAGACCGCGCAGAAGACCGCAGAATTGCTAAAAATCGACAAAGAGGGCTTGCTTCCGCAGGCGCGCGCCGAATTTCAAGCGGGCGTCGCTGCCTACCAAAACAACCGTCAAGATTTCCAAGCGCTCCTGGCCTCGTTTCTCGACGTTCTCCATTTGGACGAAGAATACTGGCAAAACGCCGCCGAACGCGAGACTGCATTGGCGCGACTCGAAGAACTTACCGGGTTGTCTCTCCGCGACCCAGGAGCGAAACAATGAGAACTTATCGCACAGGCTTTCTGCTAGCACTCGTCGGCAACATCGTCTTGGTTGGTGTCTTGGGCGGATTCTGGTGGCATTCCCGGACTCGCAAAACAGCGGCAAACGAACCATCCAAACAGGAAAGCGTCGCGCTCGATGCGTCCGGGAATCCCCCTGTGGTAGTCCCCGCTCTCGCAGAAACGCCGTTGGTACCGGTGCAGCTTTCCCCTCAGAAATTGCAAAGCATCGGAGTGAAGACCAGCAAGGTCGGACACAAGATCGTCGCGGACGAGATACGCGCCACGGGTAATGTAGCTGTGGACGAGACCCGGCTGGCCTACGTTCAAATGAGGTTTTCAGGCTACATCCAGAAGGTCTTCGCCGATGCCACCTATCAATACGTCCGCAAAGGGCAACCCCTATTCACGATTTACAGCCCCGATCTGGTAGCGACAGAGCGGGAATACCTTGTTGCGAAACAAAATCAGCAACAGGTTGCGCAGAGCACAGTTTCAGGCGTGGCCACAAGCGCAGCATCGTTGCTCGACGCGGCTGCTGAGCGGCTAAAACAGTGGGGAGTTCCACAGCGTGAAATCGAGCGCCTGGAATCCACTGGCCAAGTGCAACAGGAGATCGAGGTTCACTCGCCTGCCTCGGGCTTCATCACCGAGCGCAATGCACTGCCCAGCGTCGCCGTCCAGCCGGGAATGCGCCTCTACACCATTGCCGATCTCTCGACGGTTTGGGTTCAGGCGCAGGTTTTTCAGAACGACCTCGGACGGATCAAGGTCGGAGACGTTGCCACCCTGTCTGTGGACACTTTTCCGGGGCACACGATCAGTGGTGGCGTGAATTTCATCTATCCGCAACTGGACATGGATACGCGAACGGCGAAAGTCCGCATAGTGTTCTCCAATCCCGGCCTGCGGCTCAAGCCGGGGATGTTCGTCAACGTGACCCTGAAGGTACCCATGGGAAAGCAGTTGGTCATTCCCGCAACCGGCGTCTTGCAATCCGGCACGCGCCAGATTGTTTTCGTCAGTCGCGGCGAAGGATACATCGAACCGCGCGAAGTGCAGCTCGGCTGGCGCGCCGGTGACGATTTCATCGTGCTCAAAGGCCTGAAGGAAGGCGAAGAGATCGTTACGTCCGCCAATTTCCTGATCGACTCGGAGAGCCAACTGCAGGCGGCACTTGGTGCATTTGTTCCTCCACCGCCGGGCGCGGGTGCCGCGGGAGCAATCAATACTCCACAAGCAAAAGCGGAACTCACAACTGAACCTGATCCTCCCCACAAGGGCCCGAACACGGTGCGTGTAAAACTCACGGACTCCAACGGAGGACCAATCTCTGGTGCGGAAGTTTCGGTCACCTTTTCGATGCCGGCCATGCCGGCGATGGGCATGGCTGCGATGCGCACGCAGGTTTCTCTCGCTGAAAAAGGCAATGGGCGCTATGAAGGATCGGGCCAACTGGACGGTGGGGGAACGTGGCAGGTGACGATGGTCGCCAAAAAGAACGGGCAAATCGTGGCCAGCAAACAACTCAGCGTGAACGCCACGGGAGGCATGTAACGTGATCGCCCGTTGGATCGATTGGTGCGCGCGAAATCGCTTCCTGGTGTTCACGGGAACGTTGCTGCTGGTGCTCGGGGGAATCTGGTGCTTGCGGCGCATACCGCTCGATGCCTTGCCAGACATCTCCGATGTTCAGGTCATCATTCACACCCCGTGGGCCGGCCAGCCGCCGAGCCTCATCGAGGACCAGGTCACCTATCCCATCGTCACTACGCTGCTCGCCGCGCCGCATGTCAAAGCCGTGCGAGCGCAGACGATGTTCGGCGATTCCTACGTGTTCGTCGTCTTCGAAGATGGAACGGATCTCTATTGGGCGCGCTCACGCGTTCTCGAATATATGCAGCAGATCAGCGGACGGCTGCCTTCCGGAGTTCATCCCGTTATTGGGCCGGACGCAACGGGCGCAGGCTGGGTATTCGAATACGTGCTTGTGGACCGCAGCCACCAGCGCAGCCTCGCCGAGTTGCGCAGCATTCAGGACTGGTATCTCCGCTATCAGCTCGAAACCGTTCCAGGGGTGGCGGAAGTCGCAACCATCGGCGGATTCGTCAAACAGTATCAGGTAAATCTCGATCCCAACAAACTGCGCGCCTACGGCATTGCTCTTTCAACAGTGATTGAGAAAGTGCGGGCCAGCACAAATGAAGTCGGAGGGCGCCTGCTCGAAATGGGCGGCGCGCAGTACATGATCCGCGGCCTCGGCTATTTGCGCTCCTTGAACGATTTGGAGGCGGTCCCTGTCGCCACGAAGAACGGAACTCCGGTCCTCGTGCGCGACTTGGGCACCGTTACCTTCGGGCCCGATATCCGCGAAGGCGTCGCCGAGTGGCAAGGCGAAGGCGAAACGGTCGCTGGCATCGTGGTCATGCGCGACGGAATGAATGCTCTGAATGTCATCAACGGGGTCAAGAAAAAGCTGGCGGAGATCAAATCGTCGCTGCCTCGTGGCGTCGAAGTCGTTTCCGGTTACGACCGCTCCGGCCTGATTCATGCGTCCATCGAAACCTTGCAGCGTGACTTGCTCGAAGAAGCTATCATCGTGAGCGTTGTCATCATCTTTTTCCTGTTTCATTTCCGCTCGGCGCTGATTCCCATCCTTACCTTGCCAATCGCGGTCGTTTCATCCTTCATCCCCATGTACTACCTGCACGTCAGCTCGAACATCATGTCACTTGGAGGGCTTGCCCTGGCCATCGGAGTTCTAGTGGACGCGGCCATCGTGATGGTCGAGAACGGCTACCGGCAACTCTCCGAACATCCTTCCGCCGAATCGGAAGGCGTGTCCGCGCCGGAACGTCGGCGCATTCTCTTGAACGCCTCCAAACAAGTCGGCCCCGCCATTTTCTTTTCCCTCGTTATCATCGTTGTTTCCTTTCTGCCGGTTTTCTTGCTGGAGGCGCAGGAAGGACGGATGTTCCGGCCGCTGGCCTGGACGAAGACGCTGGCGGTGGGTTTCTCTTCCGTGTTGGCCATCACTCTGGTTCCTGTGCTGATGATTCTCTTCATTAGAGGGAAACTTCGGCGCGAGTCGAAGAACCCCATCTCGCGGATCACGCAGGCTATCTATCTGCCCGCGCTGCGGCTCTGTCTTCGCTATCGCAAGACCACCTTGCTTCTCAACCTGCTGTTCCTGTTGGTGACATTGCCGCTGGCTCTCAAAATCGGCAGCCAGTTCATGCCGCCGCTCTTTGAAGGCTCGGCACTCTACATGCCAACGGCCCTGCCGGGAATTTCCATTACGCAGGCCTCCCAACTCCTTCAGGAGCAGGACCGCATCATCCGAACCTTTCCCGAAGTCGAGACGGTCTTCGGCACGATCGGACGCTCGGACAGCGCCACGGACAACGCTCCTCTCGACATGTACGACACGACCATCATGCTCAAGCGGCGCGAGCAGTGGCGCCCCGGCATGACCTACGAAAAGCTGATTGAGGAAATGGACGCGAAACTGCAGTTCCCGGGTCTCTCGAACACCTGGACCATGCCCGTCGAAAATCGCCTGGACATGGAGCTGACCGGAATCAAGACGCCGCTCGGCTTGAAGATTCAGGGACCGACGCTCGAAGGCATTCAACAGGCCGGCGCGCAAATCCAGCAGGTGCTTTCCTCAATTCCAGAAGTTCGCGCCCTCTTCGCGGAACGGGTATCGCAGGGTTTCTACGTCGACGTGGAGGTCAACCGCCTGGAAGCCGCGCGCTACGGTCTGACGGTCGCCGATGTCCAACAAGCGGTCAGTTCGGGGATCGGCGGTGAAATGGTCACCGAAAACATTGAGGGCCGCGAACGTTATCCGGTGAACGTGCGGTACAACCGCGATTTTCGCGACAACGTGGACGAGCTCCGGCGAGTACTGATTGCCACTCCGTCCGGCGCGCAGATTCCCATCGAGCAAGTCGCCAAAATCTCGTTTTCCCGCGGCCCGGCGATGATCCGCGACGAAGAGGGAGCCTTGACCGGCTACGTCTATATCGACCTCAATTCGAAGAACTACGGCGGATTTGTCAAAGCGGCCGAAGATCTCTTCCGTCAAAAGCTCCGTCTCCAGCCCGGACACACCTACAAGTGGGCTGGGGAATACGAATTCGAACAACGGGCCAAGGAGCGTCTCAAAATTATTGTTCCCGTCGTGTTCTTCGTGATCTTCGTGCTCCTGTATATGGTCTTCCATTCCGTCGCTGAATCCGCGGTGCTCATCTTCCCGACGCTTTATGCACTCACGGGCGGACTCATCCTACAGAAGGTCCTCGGCTACAACTTCAGCGTGGCGGTCTGGGTCGGCTACATCGCGTTATTCGGGATCGCCGTCGAGACAGGGGTGGTTATGGTCGTGTATCTGCATGAGGCGCTCGACCGCCGCCTCGCATCGGGAAAACCGCTCAGACACGAAGACATTGAAGAAGCTGTCATCGAAGGTGCAGTGCACCGGCTCCGTCCGAAACTGATGACGGTATCCGTGGTTCTCGCGAGCCTCATCCCCATCCTGTGGGAAACCGGCGTCGGCTCCGACGTGATGAAACCCATCGCCGCGCCCATCGTCGGCGGGATGATCACGTCCACGGTCCATGTGCTGATTCTGGTGCCCGTGTTTTTTGCCCTGATGAAGGAACGCGCGCTGCGGCGCGGCACATTGCAGCCAAGAGAACCGCAAGCGGAGGGCTAAGGAGTTTTGGCTGTGATTTCAGACCATCCAAAAGAGAAAGTATGATGAAAACCATGTTCTCAGCGAAGGCAATTCCCATACTGGCCGCGGCAGTGCTCGCATCGCTCGTGAGTGTTGCGCAGACGGGCGGCGAGCAGAAAACGTTGACCGGCGTCGTAAGCGACGCAATGTGCGGCCAGACCCACATGATGAAAGACAAACCTGCCGCGGAATGCTTGCGTTGGCCACGTCGAGTTCGATGAGTTGGGCACCCCAGAGAATGGAGTCGTTCACGATTCCCTCTCAAGGTTGGCACGACGACTGAATTGCCAGGGTGCCCATGGCGAGAATCTTTGTACGGTTAGACCTCAACGAGAGTCTAATCAGGTCGTCGTGCTCGCAGCGGCGGCCTGTTCCAGGAGCTTCAGCGCTTTCCCTGCGTCCGCGACTCCGAGAATCAAGAAAGATGCGTTTGCTCCCGGCTCAGCTCCGGAGTAGCCGTAGTTAATGTTGATACTCGCTTCGCCGAGCCGTGACGCGACGCGAGCGAGCTCCCCAGGACGATTAGCTAACATCGCCTTCGCGACTTCGGTCTCGCTGTAATCAGCGCGCTGACGGTCCAGAGTCGCCCTGGTTTTGTCGGGGTTGTCCACCACGAGACGGACGGAGCCCTTGCCTTTCTCGTGGGGGAACTGTTGATAGGCGAGAATGTTGACGTCTTGTTCGGCGAGGGCCTGGCAGAGCTTGCCAAGTGTTCCAGGCCGGTCTTCTAAGCGGATCGTAAATTCTCTGGCGATAGGCATCGTGGGAACCTCCTTCTGCTGCACCTCGGGGACGGGCCGGGAAGTTCCTGCGAGATGAGAAGATGTGTGAATCTTACGCCCGCCTGATTTTGACTGCAAGATTCGCCCCAGTGCTCGACTGGGTGAGGTTGCAAGAGTCCGACGGTTGCGGGTCTTAAAAGCAGGGGGCGGAGCGTCGCCCGGCATGAGAACGCGTCGTCCGGGTTGACTATCCGCGGAAACAAAACTCGATTACGAATCGGCTGCTTCGGATCGTCGGGTCTCCTTAGGAGTGCTGCTTCGCCTCTCGCACGTATCTGTGTTAGTATGAATCTCGCATGAGCGCGCTGATTTTTATGGGCGGTTTATGGGCGGTTTTGCCAGGAAGGACTGCTATCGCAGGCAAGCCAGGCGAACGGTGCGCTGTATGCGAACCTTGCAAACGCCTTATTTGCAAGGATTTACGGTAAGTTGTTGATTCCACGGCTGGGGGACGTAGTTCAGTTGGTTAGAACGCTGCCCTGTCACGGCAGAGGTCGCGGGTTCGAGTCCCGTCGTCCCCGCCATTCTTTTCAGGCACTTGCGGAAAGTCTGTCTTTCCGGCGCGGGAACAAAAAGGAACAATAAGCAGAATCAATTCCCTCCTCCCCCCTCAGCAACTTGAATCCACTTCGGCAAAATCATGTTGACAACTACGCACTCGCTCTCTACAGCGTCATCAATACGGATGTGGTTACTGCCGATGGGCGTCTGCTGACGACCGACCTTCAGAAAATCAGGACCTCTTTCTTGGGCGTGTGCGGCGGCAAAGGCAACTTCGGAATCTTCACCTCGCTTGAATACCGTTTCCACGAAATCGGTTCTGTGCTGGGCTGCGCTGTGTTCTACGCGGCGGCAAAAGCGCAAGAGGTGCTGTACTTTTGGCGTGAGTTCGCCGCAGTCACCGCGACGAACTGGTCGCCGAGGGCGGTTCTTTTTATCTTCCGGATGACGTCCCCGTGTTTCGAATCGCTGTTTCCTATTCATAGGGAGGCGCTGGAGTTAACAACATCCAACGACGCGACCAGCCGCGGAACCAAAAGGGTGCTGTCCTAGGAGATTTACCTACCTAGAGTTTCCTGTACTCACCGGATTGAAGGATTAGGCGGTGCTTCCTAGGCTGGCGTAGGTGTGCATTCAAAGTTCTTACGCTCTGGTGACGAACTGCAATGCGCTCCAGGGTACGAACGAATAGCAAGCAATCGAGGTGCAAAGATGAGTCGTGAGTTTTGCCGTGCGCGTATCCGGCATTTGATCGTCGTTGCGCTGGTTATTTTCGGAATTGTGGAAGCTCGCGCACAAAGCCCGGAGAGCAGTTCGCGTCCCCCGAAGCAAGCCGAAAGGATGCAGTCCAAGGAGAGTGTTCCCGCCCCGAACACGCCATCCGACCCCGCCAATGCAAAATCGACTTACGTGATTGGGCCCGGCGACCTACTTGCCATCAATGTACTGCACGAGCCGGAGGTTTCCGAGAAGGTGCCGGTGCGTATGGACGGCAAGATCACCATGCCATTGGTTGGGGAGATGCAAGCCAGTGGGATGATGCCGGACAGCTTGCAAGCGGCCATTGCTGAAAAACTCCACGAATTCATCAAGGATGCGGAGGTCACCGTAGTCGTGGAGGAGATGAAAAGCCGGCAGTTCAGCGTCATGGGTGAAGTCCAGCATCCTGGATCATTTCCATTGCTGAGACCTACGCGCGTGCTGGATGCGTTGGCACAGGCAGGAGGATTCCGCGATTTTGCCAGAGTCACCAAAATCCACGTACTCCGGCGGACTCCCCAGGGGACGACCGTGACGCTTCCCTTCAACTACAAGCAGGTGACACAAGGCAAGAACGATTCGCAGAACATCGAGCTGCAGGCGGGTGACACCGTCATTGTGCCGTGAGGGTCTATGCCAAAGCGTTACACAAAAATGTCGTTAGCTGGGCTGGCTGCGTCCTTTCTTTTGGCCGGTGTCCCCCTTGGCGCTCAGGCGCAGGAACCGGCGCCTCCAAAGGAGCCTAAAGCTGATTCACGTTACGCGAGCGAGCAACCCGCGGGCAGTGGGTTCGCCGTCGAGCTGCACAGCGAGGCGACTTGGGACGACAATATCTTCGCGAATAACGCGCGCCGACAAAGGGACTATGTGTTTCAGGAAGGAGGCCTCTTCAGTATCTGGAGCAGGCGGCCCTCTTGGGGAGTGGGACTGGAATACCGCCCGAACGTTTTGGTCTATCGGACGGTCAAAGGTTTCAATCAGTTCGATCACCATCTGGGCTTCGACAACGAATTTCACGCCTCCCGGCATCTTCTTTTCCGCTTGAAGGATTCTCTGGATTACATGACCGGAGTACTGGAGCCGCGGGCCAACCAAGATCTTTCTCTCCCGATCGGCGGTTCCTCCAACTTGAATGCGACACTCTTTACCCCGTTCGCGCGGCAACTAGCTAACGAAGCTGGTGGCGAGGTTGAGTATGAGATGAGCCGGCGCAGCTTCTTCAGTGTTTCTGGCAGCCATGGGTTTCGGCGTTTCACAAACGCAGGGAGCGGACTAGCAAGCGTTGTTCTGAACCTCTTCAACACGCAAAGCGACACGGGCGGCACAAGCTATCAGTATCGCGTGACAAGGCACTTCACCACGGGAGTGCAGTACCTGTTCCAGAACCTTCGCTTCAGCCAGGCATCCCATGGCAGAACACACAACGCGTTCCTAACCGTTTTGTGGGAGGCTGGGCCGCACGTCACCCTGAGCATTTTCGCAGGACCACAGTATTCAGACACGACAGGGCAGTTTTTGATTGCCTCGACCAATCCCCTCCAGCCAGGGAACGTCTTGATTACTTTGAGAACGATGCAATGGCACCCGGCCGGCGGTGGATCCCTAACTCTTCGTTCGAATCAAACCGTCTTTCGTTTGACTGCGCACCGGCAGGTCTCAGATGGCGGGGGGTTACTACCGACAGTAACGAATACTTACGGGGGCGCTGAGATACGGCAGCGACTGGCGTGGAAATGGGACCTAGCGATAACCACTTCGGCAGCAAGGTCCGTCTCGCTTCAGGGACCTCTTGGAAAGGGCGCCGTGGACACTCAGGCCGTTGGAGTGGCCATCGAATATCCGCTCTTCGAAAACCTGAATTTGCATACCGAATATAACTACCTGCGCCAGCGAGTGGATCAGGCTGTGCCACTCGGAGCAGACTTGGACAGGAACCAATTCACCGTTGGCCTTTTCTACCGCGCGCATGAGCACAGGTTTTGACCAAGACGCTCTTGTGCAACGTCGTGTGCCATCTGCCTATATGATTCCTCGCAGTGCAATTGCAGTGATTCCCTTACGTCCGTTTGCAGTGTTTACACCTATTTATATGAGGAACGCGCCTGATTGCTGACTGGGGAGCGGTCAATTAGGCTGCGTTGTGAATGAGCCCCTGAGGAGTGTTCATACGGAGGCCGAGCAGTTGTGCGATCGGGGCCGTTCTAAGGATCAGGCATGCAGGTTGTGCCTGGCGGGAAACTTTGCGCCCGACTGGCATTCGCGTTCGGCAGCAACCGCGGGCCACGGCACCCCAGCCGCACGTACGAGGGCAGCATTAGAAAAGCGAGGTGGTAAGGAGTGGCAGTGCATCGCGAGTTGAATGTTGGGGATTACTGGGCGCTTCTGCTTCGGCGACGCCGATTGCTCATTATCCCAGGAATCCTGGGAGCAGTAGCCGGCTATCTGCTGTCTCTAGTTTTGCCGGCCCAATATACATCGCACACGATGGTCTTGGTTGAAGAACCGATCGTACCAGATAGTTATGTAAAGCCGGTAGTAAATGAAGACGTGAACCAACGCTTAGCCAGCATGCAGGGGCAGATACTCAGCCGCACGCGGCTGCAACATCTCGTGGAGCAATTCAATCTGTACAAGAAGGATGTTGGCCGCGTCCCAACGGAGGTACTGATAGAGTGGCTGAAAAAGTCGATCAAAGTGGCCCCGCTGAACCCGATGCCAGGGACATTATCCCGTGGCCTGCCCGGTTTCACCGTGGACGTGACCCTCAGCGAGGCGCGGCTGGCTCAACAGGTCTGCACCGAGATTACCTCTATGTTTATGGAACAAAACCTTCATCTCCGCCAACAACAGGCCGAGGATACAACTCAATTTTTAGCCAAACAGCTGGAAGAAGCGAAAGCCAAACTGGACGAGCAGGACGCCAAGCTAGCCGCCTTCCAGAGCCGCAACATGGGAGCACTTCCCGAGGATGAGAAGACCAATCTTACCTTGCTGACCGGCATGACCCCGCAACTCGAAGCCG
>WNGL01007826.1_pt1 | contig 12540 bp, 10 predicted proteins | sample 5400591 | NCBI WGS metagenome assembly WNGL01 (sample SAMN13153377, study PRJNA577476) | soil metagenome | isolation source: 80 cm soil or saprolite under Garry oak tree replicate 1 | place: USA:California | collected 2016-06-15
GCGATCCGGCCGGTCTCGTTCCCGCGCTGCGGGCGCTCCTCCCACTGCATGATGCCTCGATTAGCCAGGAAGGAGAGGTTCTCTATGACGGATTGCACTACGCTGATGATCTGCTGGCGAATTTTCCTGGATCGCAGGTTTCGGTGCAGCGGTCAGAGCAAACTGAGGCAGCGATCTGGGTCTACCTGGACGGAGAGATTCTTTGTCAGGCCATGGCCCGTGAGTTAGCGCGGCGCGATGGAAGCTACCGGTCCCATCGACCGGGGAGGTGAAACATGTCATTTGTCGCGCTCTTGATCCATCTCAAACCGATATCCACCGGGCTTGCGCCCTCGTGGGACGAGGTATGGGAAACGGGGGAGGCGAGGCTTAGAGCACTGCGAGCATCTGTGTTTGCATCCAGTGGAATGTATCACTCGGTCCAGGAAGACTGCGCACAACCTGCTCCTCTCACACCTACGCTGCTTTTGGATGAAGATCACCGGCTCTATCTCCGGATCACCGTCCTGGGAGAGTCAGGTCTCCCATCCGTTACATCGCTCTTAGACACGCTCGCATCGTATCCGCTGCTTCGTCTGGGGAGCCGCCGGTATATGGCCGAGGCTGCAGACCTCTCGCACTCGGCGTGGGCAGGACTTTCCACCTGGGCAGACTTCCTGGCTCCCCCGTATGGACAGACGATCAAGCTGCACCTGGGCACGCCGCTCGTGCTCCTGCCGGATGCTGGCGCCACCGGAGAACAAAGCTTCCATTTTCCTTTCCCTCGCCCACTCTTTGCGGAGCTGGCGCGACGCTGGCAGGAGCTTGACGGTCCGCCGTTGCCTCTGGGATCTCGTGATTTCTTGCCCCAGCTCTCGGACGGAGGCATTGTGCTCGCTGACTACCGCTTGCATTTATCGCAGGTCCTGCTCGACGGGAGGGTCCAGTTCGGGTTTCGCGGCTGGATCTGCTATGAGTGCCGCAGGTCCACTTCTCCGGCGCGAGCGACGCTGGCCGCACTCTCGCGATTCGCCTTCTTCGCCGGGGTAGGCGCCTTTACGGAGCTTGGCATGGGTGCGACACGAATCGCCATTGGATAAGGAGGCTCTATGGAGTGGTGTGTGGTCAAAACGGGAGCAGAGTTGTTCGATCTGCTCCATGCTTATGGATTAGGGATTCTGCTCGCACACGCGTGTGGAAAGCCGGTAGAGGTCATGGATGCAGGCTGCTCCTACACCCTCACGGGACACGTTTCCGCGCGGCCCGTCGGGCCTCTTGACCTCGTAAATGAGGCGCTGGCCCTACCGACTCCACAGGAGGTAGCAGCAGCCCGGTTTTTTGACACCGGAGTTCCAGTTCCAGTCGCCAATCTTGACGGTCTGCTCACAGTCCTCTTTACGACCCCTGGCGCTGTGCGTGCCCTGTCAGTGGCAGACCTCTTGTTGAAGGCGCGACGTGATGACTCCACGGCCTCGCGGGCAATCAGGAAAGCGCGTGTCGCTCTTGCCCGGTGGAAAGATTTCGTCTCCAAGGAGCCATCTCACGGGGCAGAAAGCTGGTTCGAACGCGTCCTGCGAGACTACGATCCCGTCGCACCCGCTATCCCAGTTCCCGCAGACGCTCGTACAGAACGAGACCTCTCGCTGGTGATGATGCTTGATCCATCCTTCAGCTACTCAACGCACCGGCCAAGAAGCGATGGACTCGTCTCTCACAAAACGCAGATAGCCATCCGAGGAACGCGCTTTGCCGTCCTGCTTGCCCAAGTCGGAGCAGCGCGTTTCTTGCGCGCTCACCGTGTAGGCGGTGACCTGGTCAATTGCTATGTTCCAAAGGCTGGCAGGATCAGACTGGACGGGGACACGCGCTTGCCTCTACTTGCCGGGGCTTCCATCGAAGCCTCCCAGGCGTCGCTTGTTCAGTGGTTGGCCTATGCAGACAACACCGTTCATGCGGCACATGCGCGATGGACAGGGCTGGCCTATCAGACTATTCAGACGCAAGGGGCACAGCAGTCGATCCCACGGGGGCAAGGCTGTCTTGACCTGACCTGGCTCGCATCGCTCCCAGATCAGTCCCGGGAGCCGCTGTGTTCCTTCTGGCGGGCGCTGCTCGACCTCTCGCCAGAGCGCCGCCCGTGTGAGGTCGATGCGCTTGTGGATGCGCTCTCTACCAAGTCGCAGAGCAGGTGGGAGGCCCACCTGCTCGAGGTGGCAAGGTGCATCCACGCCGCGAGAGATCCGCTTCGTTCGTACACGCTCGCAGAAGTGAAAGAGGTAACCACACAGATGCAGACATCATCTCCCGCGCTCCTCAAGAAAGCGCTTGAACAAAAAGCGGGGACACTGCGCTTCGGACAGGCGTTACGGCTCCTCGGCGAGTTCAATGCCGCCGCGCTCCGTGATCTCGTCGAAGACCTGGAAGCAGTCACGACGCTTGACCACTTGATCTCCGTGCTCGCGCATGTCGCGCAGGCATGTCAGCTAGCAGCCGCGAAAACCAGGTTTATGCTGGTGCCAGACGAGGATGATCTCGGCCCCTTGCTGATGGACGTGGAACAGTCGAGTCCTCAGACCATCGCCCGCTTCCTGGTGTTGCTCTCGGCCTTACGCTACCCGCGCCTGAGTGAGCAGCAACAGGATTTGGGACGGCTCACACGGCTCTTGTTTCTTCTCACAACCGCGCTCGCAACGCTCCTGCCAGCTGACGAAGAGGAGCAAAGCGCGCCAACCCTCGCCTCATCCGACCAGATGGCGCGAGCGTCTGAGCAGGACATAATTCCTGCTGTCAATAGGCAACAAAAGGAAGAGGACAATCATGCATGAACAGACAACGTCTCCGGTCTACGAAGTGTCGTTCAGTGTTCGCGTGGGATGGCAAGCGCACAGTCTGAGCAACGCAGGCAACAACGGGTCCAATCGTCTCATGCCACGTCGTCAGTTGCTCGCCGATGGCACAGAAACCGATGCCACGAGCGGCAATATCGCCAAGCACTACCACGCTGGATTACTCGCTGAATATCTTGAAGCCGCGGGGAGCCCACTCTGCCCTGCATGCAAAACGCGCGACGGGCGCAGAGCCGCGGCGCTCATCGATCAAGCCGCGTACCGGAACCTCACCATCGACCAGATTGTGCGGGACTGTGGGGTGTGTGACACCCACGGCTTCTTAGTGACGGCCAAAAACGCCGCCAGCGATGGAACGACAGAGGCCCGCCAACGACTCAGCAAGCATTCCCTCATTGAGTTCTCCTTCGCGCTGGCCCTCCCAGAACGCCATGCAGAAACCGTTCAACTCGTCACCCGTTCTGGCGACACGAAAGAAGAGGGACAGATGCTGATGAAAATGACCGCTCGTTCTGGCGAATACGCGCTGTGTGTCCGCTATAAATGCGCGGGGATTGGGATGGACACAGACAAATGGAAGTTGATTGTGGACGACGAACGGGAACGAGAGCGCCGACACTGCGCCACGCTCAAAGCGTTACGAGATGGCCTGCTCAGCCCACAAGGAGCGCTCACAGCCACGATGCTGCCGCATCTGACGGGATTACGCGGAGTGATTGCCGTCTGCACGAGCACAGGACGTGCGCCGCTCTACTCGGCACTCGAGGAGGATTTCATCCCACATCTCTTGGCTTTGGCGAGCGAGTCATGCCGCATCTCCACGTTTGAGACCATTGAGGAGTTTCATACGCACATGCGCGCCCTGATAGAAACGACACAGCCAGCTCTTCCTGCTGCATGGGAGCATCATGACTGATCCGCTGTATGCAGGATCAGGACAAGCCGTGCTGGTACAAGACAAAGGAGCCAAACAAACGATGGAGATGTCATCCCTCACCTGGCTGCGCGCCGACTATCACCTGCCTGCAACGTATTCCTGTCGTGTTCCTATGAGTAGCATCACCAGTGCTTTGGCGCTGCCGGCACCGGGTCCAGCAACCGTGCGCCTGGCGCTCATCCGCACCGGTATAGAAGTGTTCGGCATCGAGTATGTGCAATCGGTCCTGTTTCCACACATCTGCGCGATGCCTATTCACATTCGCCCGCCAGAGCGTGTGGCGCTCACCTCTCACGTCCTGCGCGCCTATAAAGTGGAGGAGAAAACCCAGGAGACCAACGAAGCGCCAATCTTCCGCGAGATGGTCCATGCGCAAGGACCGGTGACCGTCTACCTCCAGGTTCCCTCGCATCTACAAGAATCCTTCAGCTCTATCCTGCGCATGATTGGGTATTGGGGACAGGCCAGTTCGCTGGCGTGGTGTACAGAAATAAGCGCTGACGCTCCATTAACCCAGGAGTGTGTGGTGCCTCTCCGTCTCCTTTCAGGGCATGCCCCATTACGTCCCTTCTTCTCCAGCATTCTCTCAGAGTTCCGTAATGGATCAGTGACCTGGAAGGAAGTGATGCCCATTGTCGGAGAAAGGAAAGCGAATCCACTTCGTTTGGATATCTATGTCTGGCCGTTGATGCTCGCAGAACGCCATGGGAGGGGGAAGCTCTTTGTGCGTACACCATTTGGAGAATTGGGGAGCGATGGACCCAACAAGGATAATGGCTAAGTCCAAATTCGGTTGAAGGCTGCTTCCTTCGCAAAAAGTGGTTAATGGTGAGTAGCTTTGTTGCAAACATGGCGTACCAGTTCTTCACGCATGAGCTACAATATTCTTAGCGTTGCTGGATGCCTGTTCTTTCTTCGACATTTGTGGCATACTAGAAACAGGTGTTCTACTCGGCTTATGCCGATCATGTATGACAGCTAGAGGTGATAAGCCCATGAGCGGAAAATCAGCCATCGAATGGACGAATTTCACCTGGAACCCTGTTTCAGGATGTACACGCGTAACCAGGGGATGCGATGCGTGTTATGCGTTTGCATTACACGACATGCGTCATGAGCTCTATAAGAGAACAGATGGAAAACTTCCAGATGGGAAGCCGATGCCAAAGCAATATGCAAAACCTTTCTCGGAAATCCAACTCCTTCCAGAACGACTAGAGCAACCTTTGCATATCAAGCAGCCCAAGATGATCTTCGTTGATTCCATGTCGGATCTCTTTCACAGCCAGGTGCCAGAGGAATATATCCGGCAAATATTTGACGTGATGCACCGTGCTTCCTGGCACACGTTTCAGATTCTCACGAAACGTACTGGACGCCTCCGACGAATAGGTCCACAGCTTGAGTGGGCACCGAACATCTGGATGGGCGTGAGTATTGAGAATGACGTGCTTACTGTTCGCGCGGATGCTCTCCGAGAGGTTCCTGCCATTGTCAGATTTTTATCCTGTGAGCCTTTACTTGGTCCGCTTCCTTCCCTTCGACTTGACGGGATTCACTGGGTAATTACCGGTGGTGAGAGTGGCCCACACGCTCGCCCTTGCGATCCCGAGTGGGTACGAGCCATTCGCGATCACTGTCAAGCGGCAGGCGTTGCATTTTTCCATAAGCAATGGGGGGGGCGCACCCCGAAAGTAGGAGGGAGACTGCTAGACGGACGAACCTGGGACGAATTCCCACGCCTGCCTCTTACTCTTTCTTCTATAACCTAAGACGTGTCGTAGCTTTTGCTTATGGTCAGCTCTCTTGTGTTTCTTCTGTCATCGCAAATTCAGTGAGCACTCGCTCGATAGAAGCTTGTAGTGCATAGTCAAAGTCCGGTGCATTCGACAAAGGAAAGAGTGTTGACATCTCGTAACCGGAGAGCGGATTATCAACCAAATGTCGAAAAAATGCTACCAATCCATTGACTTTTTCCTCAAGCTCCTGGACTCCTGGCATGGCAGACCAGTGTAGTGTACGTTGTACAAGTCTCAGAACCACATGGTCGAGTACTGAGGCATTATTCGTGTAATCTCCCACCTCCCACCAGGAATATTCATCTGTTTCTGACTGCTGCTTTTGCCAAACGAAGCTTGAGCCAACTCCACGAGTCAACTCGCTTCGCCGCCGCAGGACAGCTTGAATTGACGGTAACTTAAACATGTCCTCATTACTGAAGAAACTCTGTGCAATCACATTCAGTCCTTGTACGAGTGTCTTATCCCATTGATAGTTCTTTTTGGAGGTTAGAACCAGATGAAGCGCATGCTCTTTTGCAATTGCCCCATTAAGGAGGAGGTACCAACCAAAACAGACCATTTCACGTGTGAAGGGTCCCTTTGGTTCAGCTCGCAGTCCACTTTGATGCAGACTGAGCCACACTACACTTTCCATCTGTACCATCTCGATTACCATCTCTCGTGTGAGCATGTTCAGCAGATCTTGACTAGATATTTGCTGTTGGTTAAACAATAGGCCATGATCCAACCTCTTCCACAATACCAGTCCAAGAGGAGTCAGGAGAAACTTCTCTATTTCCCATCCATTTATGTCCACCATAACCTGGCATAGAGCACCAATCGTGGTAAGTTCTCGGATGATGGTGCAAACCACGCTTTCTTGCAATTCGTCGAAACGTGTTGTCAATTCGCGCAGCAATTCGCTTTCTGTGAGAAGGCTTTGCGCTGTTGTCTTGTTTTTCTTCCTTGATCCCCAAAACTGCTTGATGTAGTACTCCAGCTCGACAGGCTGTTTCCCTTTATAGGGAGATTTAATCGTCAGGAATGGACAAGTGTGCTCATATACAAGTCGAAGGAACGTTACAACGACATCAAGCGGATACATCACTTCAGCACCTCGAAACGAGGAATTGCCAAGTTAGGGTCCTGCTTGACAAAAATGGCGAAGGCCAGTTGATCGAGGGCGGCTATGTCCTGACACACCACTGTTTTGAATGTCTCTGCATCATTAAACTCATCAACGAGAAGTATAGTCCCGAGAAAACTTCCCGTAGCGCGCGACGCAAGCCCTAGCACTGTCATCGCAGAGTCGCCCCCGCCACCTGCCCACTCTCCTTCTTGTAGTTCAGGAACAGACTGCTGCCCGGTGAGAAAATCGTAATCCTGGACCTGAAGCTTTTCTAGCCCCATAGTCCGATTCTTATACATGTGGGGACACCGTCGTCGGAGGACTAAATTCAAGGTACTTCGCACCTTCTCAACATTTTCACCCATACGCTCTTTTAGGTGTTCAAATGTATCTGGTTCATACGTTTGCGACTTCTCTCGCTGACGACGAAATTGTTCAAGATAGTCAATAATAAGACCAAGTATTACTTGAAACTCGCGTAGCGCTTCAGGCTGTGGTCGGCCAACATTTGTGCGCCTTTCACTGCGTTGGATGTCACGAAGAAGTTCATCTAATTGGAGTTCTAGCTTTTCCTTGTTGTCTTTCTCCTCTCCAAGATCCCGAATTTTTGCTTCACTATCCCGAATCACCACTTGGATATCTGAGAGCGTCAACTGCCACGGTCGACTATTCCCTACACTGCGCGAAAGACGTTCGACCTGTACTAGTTTCTCCTTACGCTCTTGAGATAATATATTCTTCAACTCGTCGCTTCGTGTTCTTAGCGTGTTTATATCTTCCAACCCAAGTAGCGATTGCAATGTTTCGTTCGTCATCTGCAATTCGCTACGGCGATCCTTCAGAAGACGACCTTTTTCTGTAACAAGTGCCTGGGTAGTATTGACCAACAATTCCAGGTGACGTAGTTCTTGGGCAGAAGGAATAGTAGCAGATTGGAATGCCTGATATGCCAGGGCAAGCTCGGGGTTGAGCTTCTGAATATCACTCGCTATTGCTCGTGACGCCGTCCAACTTTTTTCCAGGTCGCTCAACTTAAGTCCGAGCCCACCAGAAGAATCCGTAGGGATAATCAATCCCTTGCTGAACTCTTTTGTGGCGTTGAGCAGTGTTTCAAGGAGCCGGATAGTCTCGGTGCCAACTTGCGTGTACTCGCAAAACGTAAGAACCGGATCATAATCTTTCTGTGCAATACAACGGAGCAATTGTGACGCACGTCCGCTCAGTGCAGTGAGCTCCTTGAGTTCGGTAGAAATACGGCCCTTGAGATCCTCAAGGCTATTTTTAATCAGTGTAAAAGGAGGCTCTTGCTGCTGCAACTGCTGGTTCGCACGTGCAATTTCTTGTTCGATATTCTGGATAATTTTTTCGAGATCTGTTTTCCTCCTATCATGATCTTGCGCCAATTCTTCCAGTTTCAGATATCTCAGTGTTTCTTGCATCTCAGGTTCTCGATCATCTTCTAGCTCTTGCCGCAATATCACTAATTCATGTCCATCCTGAGTCAGTTGCCGAAGAGCGGTAATTTTCCGGTGAAGTCCACTAATTTCCCCCTTCACATCACTGAGACGTGCCTTGATATCGGCCATCTCTGCAGCCAACTCTTCTTCCGTCCGGCCAAACACTTGCTCTTTTGGCAATTCTTGCAAGTCCACGAGGAGCCGCCCTGAGCGAGAGCGGATATCTCTGCATAAGAGAATGAGATCTTTACTTTCTTCAACAGTTACCTGGCCGATGAAATCTCTGCTTTTGCCAACAAACTGCACATCGCATAGTGGTTCTATCACCTCGCGATAATGCTGCCAATCTTCAAGCGAACTCAGAGGAATCACTCTACTATCGAAATCTGGTAATGGGCGGCGTTGCTCGTCAAGGAGAGAGAGGATGGCACGTCCGTCAGCAACCGTGACAGAACAATCATAACCCTCCGAGGTCAAACGAATCTCGGCACGTTGCCCATGCGAAAGTCGAGGGCGGACACGCCGGGTCGCCACAGTGTAGACTTTGTCATCACGATCAAGAAATGGACGAGTCTCTTCCCAATTAATACCAAGCAAGGTTGCCAGGTAGATCAGCGATGTCGTCTTGTTTCGGTCGCTTTGTCCTGATAATTCAAAAACTCTTCCTGGGACGTGACCGTCGAACATAATCGGGAAATCATGCTCAACGGCAAGTCGTACATAAGTAGATTTTCCCCGTGTCAACGTCGGGCTGGCAGTCCAGCGCCTAGCTTTCAAGAGTTCGGCAATATTTTCAGATGACACACCGACAGAAAGGGCGATGTCTTGTAAGAGTCTAATATACTCCGGGCGTGTTGGACGAGCAATTTCAGGAAAATCTCTTGTTGGCATATACATCTCCTCGTAAAGTTTTAAGCCAATTCTCTGCCAGATGGAAGCTTGTTACCACTTTGTCTAGACAGGCTTGTTCAATGGCTCGCTGGAGATGAGTGCGAACCTCACTTATTTCTGATGGTTCAACAGCACTCCAACGAGATGAAATGTTTTCTTTCGTTGTGAGCAACCACTCGTGATACGCTGGCCAGAATGGCCGCATTACTGGCCATATACCATCGCTAAAGCTTACGAAGCTGATAGTTTGGTTGGGAGAAGTAGGAGTGCTCTCGCTTCCACGGAGCATCATATGTTCATAGAAGAAAGGGAGAGGTTCAGTCAACGAGTGAAGAACCTGCTCTACTTTATCGAGATCGAAAATTGTTTGCCCCAGAAAGTAGACGCGGTCAACACCCATTGCACCTTGTGGAAAATCGTTGCGGGCCGCCCATGGTTCAAAATTCCTCATCACTACGATTGGGATCAAGCATACAGAGCGAGTGGCAGCAATACGCAGGTACCAGGCGCTCGCTAACCGTTGGAACATCCATGTTTTGCGCCAGATCTGTTTCGTTTCTTCAGAAAGTAGCACCTGATATCCCTCTACGCCAAAACGTTCCCAGGCCGCCGCCTCTCCTCTTGGCCATGGATGCTGATCGCCAAGTGTTAACATAACAAGGCTCGGTTGGGCAAGAAGTTTGAGGATGTCTGTGAAGAAGGGTTGGCTGGTCGCCCATGGATCGACATCAATCACATCAAAGCGCAGTCCCTGGTTGATGAGGAGTGGCAACCCTTCTTCACTCGAGGTCGCCTCTTCCGTCAGAAATACAGATGGTTCTGAGACACTTGAGAGAGGGAGATCAGAAGGTGAGATGCGTCCGAGATAGAGATCACGTACATGGCGATAAAAACCTCCCAGCTTTGCTCGTTCCAACACGATGGTATGTGCTTCTTCGCTATTGTCAAAGCCGAGAACATGTCCATATTTCCGATAGAGATGCGTTGCATCGCCAATCCCCTGGTGTGTTTCCAGGACCAAGAGTAACGACTGTTTTTGCTGTCTGAGGAGGCGCACGCACATCTCGCTGATAGCATGTTTTGCAAATGACCAGGCATCCTCCTCGGACCGACCTCTCCTGGAAACCTCTTCCTTGCGTTGATCTTGCATACGCCTCTTCAGGCGTTCATACGATTTGGTGCTCAGACCGAGGACGAGTCTGCATTGCGTATGGCTCAGCCCCAGTTCTCTCAGCTTCTGAAAGATGCTATCTGGCGTGGGAGAGCGTTGAGCAAAGAGAATGGTGGTGCTATTACAGTCCAGTTGGTCAAGAGTCAACACATTCAGGAGCGAGGGGCCGTGGGGTGCCTGCTGGGACGACCTGAGAAAGTGACGATAACGTTCGTACGAAATGCTATTCTCACAAAGGAAATCTTCCAGTGACTTTTCGGAGGCAAACGGCTGGAAGAAGCGGCTTCTGCGGAGTGCAAAATCACTGAGCAGCTCGTTCAACCGATCCTCTGACCAGGCATAGTTTCCCTCTTCCAGTGACCACTCAATCCTACGAAGCAGCACAGCATCAACAGGAATCTGAAGCTGTCCCAAGGCAAAAACGACATCCGCAATGGTCACTGCTGCCATACCCACCTCGACTCTCTGGCTAGAACAGAGGCTTCACAAGAACGTGGCTAGAGCGGTCCTGATCCGGATTGGCAATGCTACTCTTGGTCTAACAACGCAGGGTCGTAGTTGGTCACGATAATTTCATAATTTCGACTTCGTTGATTTTCACCAGCAGGCATACCAGCGGCAAAGTCTACTTCGGTGATATAAAACCCATCATACAGTGCTCGTATTTCAGGAAGATCATAACTCGTGAGGAGAAATCTGGAACTCAGGTTGTGTAGCGCATGAGCGAGTTCTTCATGCTCTTTCCATCGCTGCATATTATATTGGTAGTTGCAGTTGTTCTGCGGATAAGGGGGATCTAAATACATGACGACTCGTTTTTCATCGTAGCCTTTATCATACCTTGCAAGACATTCTCGCCAGTCAAGGCCCTCGATGATCACCGTTTGCAATCGCTGATAGACAGGCATGATGCGCTCACGAAGTGTTTTCAATGCGCCGATGAGGCGATTTCCATGCCCACCATCGGAAACACTGGTTTGAAAGCGCGGGCTGGCCAGTTCCGCGCCCCATGCTGCCATGATGAGATAGTAAAAGCGGTATGCTCGCTGGATATCAGACAATTGATCAAGCGGTTGATCTTTGAGGTCGTAAAAGACACTCCGGCTGGCAAGAGCCCATTCAAAACTCTCAAGGAACGCTTCCGGTTTTTCTTTGATCACGTGAAAGAAATTCACGACATCGCTATCAAGATCATTGAGTATCTCGACCCGGGATGGCGGTTTGGCCAAAAGCACCCAGGCGGCTCCGCCAAACACTTCTACATAACACTCATGCGGTGGAAGCAGCTCAATGATCTTCTTTCTCAACCGTGATTTCCCGCCAACCCATCTGAAAGGGCTTCTTATGGCCGTATAGGCTTGTTCCACCGTAGTCATATCTTCCCCCAAGGCTGTGAGTAGGTGTATTGTCGGCCTGACTTCTGGTAGTGTTCCTGATGAGATGCAATTAAGCGTCACGTGACGCTTAATCTTCTGCATATGGCGATAGTAACGCTTTCTACACGTATCAGAAAAGTACAAGCGCGGCTCGCCTCTGCTCTTGCTGGTATCAATAGCTTGACCGCAACCACAGAGACAGGGTGTAGGTGGAGCAAGCGTACCGGCGGTTTCACCAGGTGATGTCTTCATAAGAGTAGTGCGCCTCTTCGTTATACCTCACGTGTTCGGCTGTGATAGCGTCGGCTCTGGCGGCTCGTGGAGCAGCTGCTCCCGAGAGATATTGAAAGCCTTGGCCAACTTCCCGATGGTGACAAAATTGGCCGTCGCACGGCTCAGTTCTAACTGAGTGATCGTTGACTTGGCTACTCCTGCAAGTTCCGCTAGTTCTTGTTGACTATATCCCTTCCATACACGCCATCTGCGTAAGTGCTCTAAGCCAACTCGTGTCTGGCTGGCTCGTGGCATAGTGAATCATCCTTCGCTGACTGCTGCCGCACTACGAGCTGATGCCCCAGAATCGCTACCACGAGTATAGCATTTTTTAGACTGAATTGCTACCCAAACGAGTGTTCTACGCTCCTTGAACAGTGTAGCATTTCCGCGCATGGAGTCGAGATCTCCTTCCGTAATTGGGCGAGCGTGAAAGATGAGGGATGGAGGAGGAAAGCCTTCAACACGATTACGAGCGTTTTGGAGTCGCAAAACATCGACCTGCTGGATCTGCCTGGATGGGCAGTGCGTTCAGTGGAGGCAAAAGGATGAGCGCCTCTATCACCTTGTCGCAGAGACGTCAGATCCCCCTCGCCCTTGCTCCTGGTGTGGAACCACACACTCTCCGTATCGTTTCGGGATTCGCGAATGTACCTTCACGGATCTGCCCATGTAGGGCAAGCAGGTCTGCGTCTTCCCG
>WNGL01008757.1_pt1 | contig 12540 bp, 8 predicted proteins | sample 5400591 | NCBI WGS metagenome assembly WNGL01 (sample SAMN13153377, study PRJNA577476) | soil metagenome | isolation source: 80 cm soil or saprolite under Garry oak tree replicate 1 | place: USA:California | collected 2016-06-15
CCGAGCGCACCTGCATCGACGGGCCGGGCACCTTGGCGCCGAGCTTCAGGGTGATGCCCTCGTTGGGCTGGATGCGCAGCACCAGCGCATTGGGCTCCAGGCCCTCCTTGGCCGCCTCGCCGAACGGCAGGTGCGGCGCGGCCTTGAACTGGACCGCCACCTCGGTGGCGCGCTTGGGCAGGCGCTTGCCGGTGCGCAGGAAGAACGGGGTCCCCGCCCAGCGCCAGTTGTCCACCAGGAACTCGGCGGCCACGTAGGTCTCCACCACCGAGTCGGGCGCCACGTCGGGCTCCTCGCGGTAGGCGGGCACCGGCTGGCCGTCGACCCAGCCCCGGTCGTACTGGCCCCGCACCACGTTGCGGTCCACTACCGGGCCCGACATCCGCCGCAGCGCCTTGAGCACCTTGACCTTCTCGTTGCGGACCTCCTCCGGCTCGAAGGTCGCGGGTGGCTCCATGGCGATCAGCGAGAGGAGCTGGAGCGCGTGGTTCTGGATGATGTCGCGGATGGCCCCGGCGGTCTCGTAGAAGTTGCCGCGGTGCTCGATGCCGATCGACTCGGCCACGGTGACCTGGACGTGGTCGACGTAGTGGTGGCTCCAGACTGGCTCGAAGATCCCGTTGGCGAAGCGCAGGGCGATGATGTTCTGGACGCTCTCCTTGCCGAGGTAGTGGTCGATGCGGAACACGTCCCGCTCGGGAAAGACCTCGGTGACCAGGGCCTGGAGCTCCCGCGCGGAAGCGAGGTCGTGCCCGAAGGGCTTCTCGACCACCACCCGGGACCAGCCGCGGTCGTAGCCGCGCCCGCCGATGCCCGACTTGCCGATCCCCTGGATGGCCCCGGGGAACAGCCTGGGGATCAGGGACATGTAGAACAGGCGGTTGCCGTCGGTGCCGTGCTCGCGCTCCAAGCGCTCGAGCAGGTCCCCGACCTTGCCGTACGTGGCCGGGTCGTCGGTCGACCCGGTCACGTAGTACATGCGGCTGGCGAACGACTCCCACACCTGGTGCTGGATCGGCCGGGTGCGCGAGAACTCCTCGACCGCCTTGCGCATGTCCGCCCGGTACTCCTCGTCGGAGAAGGCGCTGCGGGCAACCCCGATGACCGCGAAGTGCTGCGGCAGCAGGCGGTTGAGCTCCAGGTTGTACAGGGCAGGGACGATTTTGCGGTGCGCCAGGTCGCCCGAGCCGCCGAAGACCACCATCGCGTTGGGAGGCGGGATGACACGGGCGCGCTCGGACACCTGGAGTGGGTTCTCGCCGACGTCGCTCACTGCTGCGTCCTCGTCTTCGCTGGGTGGATGGGATGCCCGCCGAACTCGTTGCGGAGCGCGGCGATGACCTTGGCGGCGTAGGAGTCCTGCTGGCGCGAGCGCAGCCGCATCAGCAGCGAGAGGTTGATGACCGGCGCTGGGACGTCCTTGTCGAGCGCCTCCTGCACGGTCCAGCGCCCCTCGCCGGAGTCCTCGACCCAGCCGGTCAGCGCCGCCAGCTCCGGGTCGCGCCGGTAGGCGGCGGCCGCCAGGTCCAGGAGCCAGGAGCGCACCACGCTGCCGTGTCGCCACAGCTCGGAGACCTGGTACAGGTCGAGATCGTAGTCCGAGGCGTGCATGATCTCGAAGCCCTCGGCGTAGCCCTGGAGCAGGGCGTACTCGATGCCGTTGTGGATCATCTTCACGTAGTGGCCGGCGCCGACCGGACCGACGTGGGCGTAGCCACCCTCGGGAGCAAGCGTCGCGACGGCCGGCTCGACCTGGGCAAAGGCCTCGTCCGAGCCGCCCACCATCAGGCAGAAGCCCTCGCGCTCGCCCCAGATGCCACCGGAGGTGCCACAGTCCAGGAAGTGCACGCCCCTGGCGGCGAGCGCTTCGGCGCGGCGGATCGCGTCGCGGAAGTTCGAGTTGCCGCCATCGACCAGGACGTCGCCGGACTCCAGCAGCTCACCGACGGCCCGCACGGTGCTGGAGGTCGGTTCCCCGGCGGGCAGCATGAGCCACACAGTCCGGGGTGGTGCCAGCTCGTCGACCAGCGCCTTCAGGGCGGTGGCCGGATCGGCGCCGGCGTGGGTGACCGCCTCGAGCGCATGGGGGTCCCGGTCGTAGGCGACCACGCGGTGGCCGCCGTCCAGCAGCCGGCGGCTCATGCCGGCGCCCATCCGGCCGATGCCGATCATTCCGATCTCCACGCTCGGGACCGCCTCCTCTCGGTGCCACTGCCCTTGCTGTCTGGCTGCTCGCGTCCGGGCCCTGCAGCGGCCATGGGGCCGGGCCGCCCGGGCCGATCTACCGGTCCTGCTGGCCGCGTCCCCCTTCGCCGAGGGCCACGGTCACCGCTTCGGCGAACAGCTCCAGCGCCCGCGGGCCGTCCAGGCCGATGCGGACCAGCCGCCGCCCCTTGGCCTCCAGCGCCTCCGCGTCGCCGGCCGCCTGCGCCGCCACCAGGGTGGCGAAGGAGTACTCGCGGCCCGGCACCTCGAGGTCGGCCGAGGGGCGGTCCACGAGCTGGACGAAGCGCCCGGTGTTGGGGCCGCCCTTGTGGTATTGCCCGGTCGAGTGCAGGAACCGCGGCCCGAAGCCGAGTGTGGTGGCGGCCCTCGTGGCGTTGCGGATGCTGGTGCGCGCCCGCTGGAGCGTCGCCTCGGACTCGGCCGTGGGGTCCAGGTAGGCCATCAGCGCCACGTACTGCCCGGGTCCGACGCCCGCCAGCAGCTCGCGCAGCAGCGCCGCCGCGTCTCCGATGTCCCGGTCGCCACGCAGCCACATTGCCGGCGCCGGCAGGCCCCCTCCGGCGGCCAGCTCGGACAGGACCCGCTTGGTGGCGTCCTTGGCGGCCTGGACGTCGGGCTGGTCGAAGGCGTTGATGCCGAGCAGGTGCCCGGCCACGGCGGTGGCGAACTCCCAGCGGAAGAATTCCGCGCCAACCTCGAGACGCTCGCCGAGGCCCAGGAAGGTGGTCGGGTGGTCGGTGGCCTTGAGCTCGCTGGCGCCCGGCGCGCTGACACCGGCGTCGTCGACGCCGACCACCGCGCGGTCGTCGCCGAACGCCTCGACCGGCCATGGCTCCTCGCCGACCACCGGCAGCAGGCCCTTGCCCTGCTTGCCGGTCGACTCGGCCAGGAGCTGCTCGACCCACAGGCCGAAGGCCGCCAAACCGGGCGCTGTCAGCACCGTCACCTTGTCGCGCCCCGCGAGCGCGTTGTCGGCCATGAAGCGCCCCAGCCGCACGCCGGGGCTGTCGGCGTCGTCGACCTCGGGGCCGCACTCCAGGGCCATCTCGCGCGCCTGCTCGAGCAGGGCCTCCAGATCGATCCCGAGCAGCGCGGCCGGCACCAGGCCGAACAGCGACAGCGCCGAGTAGCGGCCGCCGATGTCGGGCGGGTTCTCGAACACGCTGCGGTACCCGAAGTCGATGGCGTGCTCCACCAGCACCGTGCCGGGGTCGGTGATGGCCACGAAGTGGCGCCCGGCCGCCGAGCCGAGCGCCTCGGCCGCGCGGCCTTCGAAAAGGGCGGCGAAGTCGTTCGGCTCGGTGGTCGTGCCGGACTTTGAGGCGATCACGTACAGGCTGCGCCGCGGCGGCGCCCATTCGGCGGCCGCGGCCACCGCGGCCGGATGGGTCGAGTCCAGCACCCGGACGGGCAGGCCGTGCGCCGCGCCCAGGACGCTGGCGAGCACCTCGACGCACAGGCTCGACCCGCCCATGCCGCAGACCAGCACCCGGTCGATGCCGTCGGCGCGGACCGCCGCGGCGAATCCCCGCAACTCGTCTACGTAGGACCGCATCGTCTGGGGGAGGTCCAGCCAGCCGAGCCGGTCCAGGATCTCCTTGGCGGCCTCGGCGTCGTCGGTCCACAGCCCAGCGTCCCGCGCCCAGATGCGCGGGCCGATCTGGCTGGTGGAGGCAGTGGGCTGGCTCATCTGACCGCCTCGGCGCGCTTGGTCTCGATGGTTTGGACGGCGCCCCAGTAGCTGTCGGCGAAGCGCTCGACGCCCTCGCGCTCCAGCTCGTTCATGACCTGCGCCTCCTGGATGTCGAGCTCGCCGAGGTCGCTCCAGAGCCGGTGGGCGCGGTCCAGGTTCTCGAGGATGGTCTGGCCGCGCACCTCGCCGTGGTCCTGGAACGCTTCCAGGGTTTCGGTCGGCATGGTGTTGACGCTGCCGCGCGCGACCAGTTCCTCCACGTAGAGGACGTCGCGGTAGGCGGGGTTCTTGGTCGAGGTCGACGCCCACAGCGGCCGCTGTGGCCGGGCTCCGACCGCGGCCAGGGCTCGCCACCGGTCTGTCGCGGATTGGTCCTGGAAGGCCTCCCAGGCCAGCTTGGCGTTGTCGACCGCCGCGGTCCCCAGCCGGGCGCGGGCCCGCTCCGCGTCGGGGCCGCCCTTGTCCACGATCGCCTGCAGCTTCTTGTCGGCGTTGGTGTCGACGCGGCTCACGAAGAACGAGGCCACGCTGGCGATCTCGGTGAGGTCGCCGCCCGAGGCCGCCAGTTCCTCGAGCCCCGCCATGAACGCGTCCATGACCTCGCGGTACCGCTCGATCGAGAAGATCAAGGTCACGTTGATATTGATGCCCGCGGCCAGGGAGGCGCGGATCGCCGGGACCCCGGCGGCGGTCGCCGGGATCTTGATGAAGACGTTCGGTCGGGCGAGCGCGTCGAACAGCCGGCGGGCCTCGCGGATGGAGGCGTCGGTGTCGTCGGCGATGTCGGGCGGCAGCTCGAACGAGATGCGGCCGTCGAGCCCGTCGGTGGCGCGGTACACCGGCTCCATGTCGTCGGCGGCCCGGCGGACGTCCTCCATCGCCAGCGCCTCGAAGATGGACCTGGCGTCCAGGCCCTCCCGCGCCATGCGGACGATGTCGTCGTCGTAGAACGAGCCCTCGCCCATCGCCTTCTGGAAGATCGTCGGGTTGGAGGTCACGCCGACGACCTGGTAGTCGTCGCGCAGGCGGCGCAGCTCGCCCTTGTGCAGCCAGTCGCGCGCGATGGAGTCGACCCAGACGGCGACTCCCTGGTTGGTCAGCTCCTCGAGTGGTCGCGCCATGCTGTCACTCCTTGTGGCCGTCACTTCACGCCGGCAGGTCCGCGAGCGGGCCCTGGCCGGCACGCCCGAGCCGTCCCAGCAGCGCCCGCGCCGCCCCCGCGACGTTGTCCACGGTGAAGCCGTAGTGCTCCAGTACTTCCTCACCAGGCGCGGAGGCACCGAAACGCTCGACGCCGACCACCTCGCCGGCGTCGCCGACCCATTCCCGCCAGCCGAACGCGCTGGCCGCCTCGACCGCCAGGCGCGCCCGCACCTCGGGCGGGAGGACCTGGTCCCGGTAGGCCTGCTCCTGCTCGCTGAATAGCTCCCAGCAGGGCATCGAAACGACCCTGGTGGCGACGCCCTCGGCTTCCAGCAGGTCGCGGGCGGCCTGCGCCAGCCACACCTCGGAGCCGGTGGCGATCAGGATCAGGTCCGGCCGGGCGACGCTGGGCGCTCCGGAGGCCTCGGCCAGCACGTAGGCGCCCCGGCGCAGGCCGTCGGCCCTGGCGAAGCGGCTCCGGTCGATCGGTGGGAGGTTCTGCCGGGTGAGCGCCAGCGCGGTCGGGCCGTCCGTGCGAACCAGCGCCGCCCGCCAGGCCTCGGCCGTCTCGGGCCCATCGGCTGGGCGGATCACCCGCAGGTTCGGCATCGCGCGGAGGCTGGCCAGGTGCTCGACCGGCTGATGGGTCGGCCCGTCGCCGCCGAGCCCGATCGAGTCGTGGGTCCACACGTACACGACCGGCAGCCCCATCAGCGACGCCAGCCGTACGCTGGGCCGCATGTAGTCGGAGAACACCAGGAAGGTGGCCGCGAACGGCCGTAGGCCCCCATGGGCGGCCAGACCGTTGCTGATCGCGCCCATGGCGTGCTCGCGGATGCCGTAGTGAAGGTTGCGGCCGTTCGAGGAGGGACCGAAGTCCCCGAGGTCCTCCAGGTCGGTCTTGTTCGACTCGGCGAGGTCGCCGGAACCGCCGAGGAAGGTCGGCAGCTTCGGGGCGATGGCGTTCATCACCTGTTGCGAGGCAATCCGGGTGGCCAGCTTCTTGGGCTCGGCGAACAGCTTGTCCAGGTCGGCGTCCCAGCCGCTGGGCAGCGCGCCCGCCAGGGCGTCGCGCAGCTCGGCGGCCAGCTCGGGCTCGGCCTGGTCGTAGGCGGTCATGGCGCGCTCCCAGTCCTGGCGGGCGCGGCGGTTGGCGGGCACCCGGACGCGCCAGCGGTCGTACACGCCGTCGGGGACCAGGAAATGCGCGTCCGGGTCCCAGCCGTAGACCTCCTTGGTGGCGCGGACCTCGTCCTCGCCCAGGACCGCCCCGTGCGCCTTGGCGGTGTCCTGCGCGTGCGGCGCGCCGTAGGCGATATGGCTGCGGAACCGGATGAAGCTCGGCCGGTCGGCCTCACCGGCCGCGGCCTGGAAAGCCGCGGTGATCGCCTCGAGGTCGGTGGCGTCCTCGACCGCCTGCGTGTGCCAGCCGTAGGCGCGGTAGCGGGCCTCCACGTCCTCACCGAAGGTGATGCTGGTCGGGCCGTCGATGGTGATGTGGTTGTCGTCGTAGAGGAGGGTGAGCTTGCCCAGCCCGAGGAAGCCGGCGATCGAGGACGCCTCGCTGGAGATGCCCTCCATGATGTCGCCGTCGGAGCAGAAGGCCCAGGTGCGGTGGTCGATCACCTGGTGCCCGGGCCGGTTGTAGCGGGCCGCCAGGAAGCGCTCGGCGATCGCCATGCCGACCGCGTTGCCGACGCCCTGACCGAGCGGTCCGGTGGTCACCTCGATCCCCGGCGTGAGGCCGCGCTCGGGATGCCCCGGCGTCCGCGAACCCCACTGGCGCTGCCGTTTCAGGTCCTCGATGCCCAGGTCGTAGCCGGTGAGGTGCAGCACGTCGTACTGCAGCACCGAGGCGTGGCCGCAGGACAGCACGAAGCGGTCCCGGTCGGGCCAGCCCGGCGCGTCGGGATCGAAGCGCAGGAACCGCGTCCACAGCACGTAGGCCGCCGGAGCAAGCGCCATCGCCGTGCCCGGATGGCCGTCGCCAGCCCGCTGGATCGCGTCCATGGCCAGCGTCCGCACGGTGTTGATGGCCAGCAGGTCCTGCTGGGTCCGCTGCGCGATCGTCGAGGTCACGCTCACTCCTCCGTCGAGGTTCTGGCAGGCCGTCGCTTGTGCGGCGAAGGCAACCGGGCGTTGCACGACAAGGCTACTCGTTCGGGCTGTTGACGTTACGCGGTTGTCCACACCCCCGGTGGCCAGCCCAGATTGGCCGCTCAGCCAGGCCAGGCGGGACCCTTGCCGCCCACCCGCGCCTCGACGCCGCGGCGCAGTGCCAGCTCGCGGAGCACCCCTTGGGTGGCGATCGGCCGCTCGCCCTCGGCCGGCTGGCGGCGCTGCCACGTCCCCTCCGGTCCCAGCTCCCACGCCTGCACGTTGTCGGCCAGCATCACGTCGATGATCTCCTGGAGCCTGTCGACCAGGTCGGGGTCGTCCACCGGCGTCACCGCCTCGACCCGATGGTCCAGGTTGCGCGGCATGAGGTCGGCCGAGCCGATGTAATAGGTGCGCTGGCGGCCGTTCTGGAACAGCCACAGGCGTGGGTGCTCGAGGAAGCGCCCGACGATCGAGCGGACCCGGATCGTCTCGCTCACCCCCGGCACACCCGGCCGCAGCCTGCAGATGCCGCGCACAATCAGGTCGATCTGCACGCCGGCCTGGGAGGCGGCGTAGAGGGCGCGGATGCAGGCCGCGTCCACCAGCGAGTTCATCTGCATCACGATGCGGCCCGGCCGGCGGGGGCCGTGGCGGCTGGCGACCTCGCCGATCAGCTCGATGACCCGGTCGCGCAACCCCCCTGGAGCCACCAGGATCCGCCGGTAGCGGGTGCCCCTGGCGTAGCCGGTCAGCGAGTTGAACAGGTCGGTGAGGTCGCTGGCGATCGCCTCGTCGCAGGTCAGCAGGCCCATGTCGGTGTAGAGCCTGGCCGTGCGAGCGTTGTAGTTGCCGGTGCCGATGTGGCAGTAGCGCCGGATGCGGCCCTGCTCGCGGCGCACCACCAAGGCGGTCTTGGCGTGCGTCTTCAGTCCCACCAGGCCGTAGGTCACGTGGCAGCCGGCCTGCTCCAGCGCCCTGGCCCAGTTGATGTTGGAGGCCTCGTCGAAGCGGGCCTTCAGCTCCACCAGCACCGCCACCTGCTTGCCCTGCTCGGCCGCCTCGATGAGCGCGTTGACGATCGGCGAGTCGCCGTCGGTCCGGTACAGCGTCTGCTTGATCGCCAGCACGTCCGGATCTTCGGCGGCCTGGGCCAGGAACCGCTCCACCGAGGTCGAGAAGGCGTCATAGGGGTGATGCACCAGCAGGTCGCCCTCGCGGATGGCGTCGAACACGTTGACCGCCTCGCGCCCCGAGCCGGAAAGGCGCGGCTGGGTGGTCCCGACCCACGGGGGCTCGGCCAGCTCCGGCCGGTCGACCGCGTCCGCCAGGCTGCTGAGGTCGCCGAGGTTGAGCGGGCCCTCGACGGTCACCACCGCGTCGTCGTCCACGTCCAGCTCGCGCTGAAGCAGCCGGACGACGTTCTCTGGCATGGTCGCGGCGACCTCCAGCCGCACCACCGCCCCGAAGCGCCGGCGCCGCAGCTCCTGCTCGACCGCGATCAGCAGGTCGTCGGCCTCGTCCTCCGCCAGCTCGATGTCGGCGTCGCGGGTCACCCGGAACGGGTGGGCCTCGACCACCACCATCCCGGGGAAGAGCTGATCGAGATGGGCGGTCATGACCTGCTCGAGCGAGACGAACGTGGCCCCGTCCGCCAGCGGTACGAAGCGGGGCAGGATGTCGGGGACCTTGACCCTGGCGAACAGCGGCCGATGGCTGGCCGGGTCGCGGACCGTCACCGCCAGCGACAGCGACAGGTTGGACAGGTACGGGAACGGGTGGCCCGGGTCCACCGCCAGGGGCGTGAGCACCGGGAACACCTGGTCCTGGAAGTACTCGCGCAGGAACTCGCGTTCCTGACGCCCCAGGTCGGCGACGTCGGCCAGGTGGATCCCCGCCGCCTCCAGGGCTGGGAGCACCTGGTCGAGGAAGCAGCGGGTCTGCGCCTCGAGGGCGGGCCCGATGTACTTGCCGATCGCCTCCAAGGTCTCTGTCGGGGTCCAGCCGTCGGAGCCCCGGGTGGCGACACCGGCCTCGACCTGCTCCCGAAGGCCGGAGACCCGGACCATGAAGAACTCGTCCAGGTTGGTGGCGAAGATCGACAGGAACCACAGCCGCTCCAGCAGCGGGGTCTCGGGGTCGGCGGCCAGCGCGAGGACGCGGTCATTGAACTGGAGCCAGGAGATCTCGCGGTTCAGGAACAGCCACGGATCGGCCAGGTCGCGCTCGACTGGCGGTCTGGTCTGCTCGGCGCTGGTCACGTCGCTCATGGCTGGTCGCTTCCGGGAGCTCGGGATGGGCCGGCCCGCACCCATGTTCGCATTGCCGCATGCACTTGCAAAGGTACCCGAGGTTGCCGCCCTGAGGCGTTCAGTCCAAGTTCACCCGGTTGGCCGTGCCGTGCGTAACTGCCCGGTCACATGGGGCCACCACCCTTCAGGGCGTGGCCGATGAGGCCGAGCGGCGGCGAGCCCAGCTCCAGCAGTGCGGTGTGGAACCGCCGGTGGGAGTAGCCGCTGCCCCAGGCGATGCGCGCCCGCTCGCGGAGGCGGAGGATCTCGAGCTTGCCCCAGGTGTAGCGGCCGTAGGTGGGATCGAAGGTCGCGCGGGTGGCCTCCGCCCTGGCGGCGGAGCCGCGGATGAAAGAGTCGGACTGGAACCGCGCGATGGCGTCGTCGACCGTCATCGACCCGGAGTGGAGCCCGATCGAGACGGCCAGGCGGGTGACCCGCTGGAGCGACTCGACCGCGACCCCGACCGCGAATCGTGGGTCGCCGTCGCGGAAGCCCTCGTCGAGGCAGACCTCTTCCACGTAGTGGGCCCAGCCCTCGATGAAGGCCGCCGAGAGCAGGGTGCGACGGACGTCGCCGGTGACCCGGCGCAGGTAGCGGCCGTGGGCGAAATGCCCGGGCGCGACCTCGTGGACGGTGATCGCCGGCAGGCTCGACCGGCTGAACACCTCGAGCCACTGCTCCTGCTCCTCGTGGGGCCACGACGGGTCCGGCGGGGTGATGTAGTAGCGCGACGGCGCGTCCGCCTCGTACGGCGCCGCCCACGACATCATCGCCAGCGCCCAGCGGCGCGACGGCGGCGCCGGGCCGACCAGGCACTCGCCGTCCAGGTCCGGCACCAGGCCCCGCTCACGCGTGAAGTCGATCGCCTCGGCCGTGACGGCTTGCGCCTCGGCCAGGACGCCGTCGGCGTCGGGATGGTCGCCGGCCAGCTCGGCGACCACCTGGTCGAGCGGGCGGCCCGGCGCCAGGCGCTGGCAGGCGTCGGCGAGCAGCGCGCGCAGGCGGTCGCGCTCGGCGTCGGCCTGCTCCTCGAGCCGGCCGAGGTCGACCTCCATGGCCTCGCTGGCGCTGAGCAGCAGGCCGAGGCTGGCGGCGCCGAGCGAGGCGTCCGGGTCGCCGTCGCGGGCGCAGGCCTCGACGTGGGAGACCAGGCGGGCGTGGGCGGCCAGCGCCCGCTCGGCCAGCGGGTCGGCCGGGTCGAGTCCGGCGGACAGCCCCCGCACCGGCGGGAGCAGCGCCTCGGCCACCGGGGCGCTCACCCGGTCCAGCGCGCCGATGGCGGCGTCGATGGCTCCTGGCCATGCGCCAGATGCCGCCTGCGCGCCTCGGCGCGCTGCTCGGCCGGCGCGTAGTCGCGGTCGTAGCACGACAGGTCGAGCCCGGCGACGTGGTACAGCGGGTTGCGCCGGTGCAGTTCGAGCTCGCCGAGCTCGACCCGCATGGCCCGCTCGTGGGCGGCGACGTAGGCGTCGTCGAGCGGGCCTTCGAGGGGTGGACCGCCGAGCCGGGCGAGCCCGGCCCGGACCCCCTGGACGGAGAGGTCCTGGAGACGGCCGTCGTATTCGTCGTGGAGGCCGACGTACTCGCGCACGGCCGCGACGGCCAGGTCGCAGAGGGCGTGAATGCGCTTGTTCATGGCTGGAGCCTAGGGCGAGCGCACGCCGGAGACAATCCGGTTCTCCCTGATTGTGGACAACTCGCCGGGAACGGCCGGCGCGGCCGGATCAGCCCAGGCGGGCGGCGATGCGGCCGGCGGCGCGGTGGGCCAGGCCCATGATCGACAGCATCGGGTTCACGCCCGAGGCGGTCGGGAAAACCGACGCGTCCGCGACGAACAGGCCGCGCACCTCGTGGGTCTCGTGATCCGGGCCGACCGCCGAGGTGGCGGGGTCGGTCCCGAGCCGGCACGAGCCCATCTGGTGATACGAGAAGAAGGTCACGCGGCCGCCGCGGTAGCCGGCGCGGCGGGTGGCTGTCGCCCACGTCTCGTAGGCGCCGGCCTGCTCGGGCCGGAACGAGATGCGCGCGGGATGCATCGAGAAGACCTCGCCGGCGCCGGCGGCGGCGAGGACCTGGCCGGCGGCGGCGACGCCCTCGGCGGCCCGTCGCTCGTCGACGGGGGTCATGCGGTAGCGGAGCCTCGGCTGGCCGTCGCGGTCGATGCGGACCTGCCCACCGGCGACGTCGCGGCACAGCACCGCGCACAGCGACAGCTTGCCGTAGCGCTCCATCAGCGCCCGGTGGCTGGCTGACGACACCCATGGCAGCGCGGTCGAGCCGCTGCCGGGATGGACCGGCACGGTCTCGAAGATCGGCGCGTACTCCCCCAGGCTGGAGCGCAGCTGCGGTGGCCTCCGGCGCTCGCCTCGACGCCGGTCGCGCGCCCCTCGGTGACCAGCACCCGGCGGACGTCGGCGCCGATCACCAGGCGGGCGCCGTGCCGGGCGGCGTCCTGCAGGTAGGTCCGCATGGTCGACTGCTTGGCGCCGAGCCGGCAGCCGAACCCGCACCAGCCGCAGGCGACGTCCTGGGAGCAGCCGCGCACATCGCGGGGCAGCACGTCGACGTGCCAGCCGAGCTTGCGCAGCCCGGCCTCCATGAGCTCGTCCCGCTTGCCCGGCCGGCTCTCCCCGGTGGTCACGCCCAGCCGCTCGGCGACCGCGTCCAGCGACGCGTCGAGCTCGCCCGAGACGAACACGTCGCTTCCGGAGACCCGCGCCCACTCCTCGAGCACGTGCGGCGGTGTCTTGAAGGAGGTCGTGTAGTTGACCACCGTGCCGCCGCCGAGCGTCGACCCGGCCACGATCCGCACGCCGAGGTCGCTGGTCGCGATGGTCAGCCCGTAGAGGTACAGGTCCCTGGTCGACTCCGCCTCCCGGTGGTGGAAGTCGGCCTCGGCGGCATAGCCGCCCTTCTCGAGGACGATCACGTCGGCGCCCGCGGCGGCCAGCTCGGCGGCGACCACGCCGCCACCGGCGCCGGAGCCGACCACCACCACGTCGCAGGACAGCTCCCGGTCGGCGTCGATCTCCAGCGGCTCGAGGCGTCTGGGCTCGTTGGGCGCCGGGCCGAGCGGGCCGGGATAGC
>WNGL01010061.1_pt1 | contig 12539 bp, 6 predicted proteins | sample 5400591 | NCBI WGS metagenome assembly WNGL01 (sample SAMN13153377, study PRJNA577476) | soil metagenome | isolation source: 80 cm soil or saprolite under Garry oak tree replicate 1 | place: USA:California | collected 2016-06-15
GCCTGCGACTGACAACGGCAGGAATCCTTGTCGGGACAATCGCCGCATTCGTGCTCACACGGTTGATGGGCAATTTGCTTTACAAGGTGAGCCCGCGTGACCCGCTTGCGTTCGGATCGGCATTGGTAGTGATCACGCTAGCTTCTTTAGCTGCGTGTTTTTTGCCCGCCTGGCGCGCGACGCGCGTCGATCCAGTTCGAGCCTTACATGAGCAATAACGAATATGCCTAACGAATTCCTAACCGCGGCGCTTTGGACTGACTATGTTTAAAGATCTTCGATTCGCTTTGCGTCAACTGCTCAAGCAACCGGCCTTCACAGCGATCGCCGTTCTCACTATTGCGCTCGCGATCGGCGCGACGACCGCTGTGCTGAGTTTGGTCAATGGCTTGTTGGTTCGGCCGTTGCCATATCGAGAGCCGCAGCAGCTCGTCCTGCTGCTTCAACATTTCAAATCGCAAAATCTCGAGCGGATTCCGGTCTCGCCGCCGGAATTCAAAGATTACGAAACGCGTGCACGCAGTTTTGAAAAGCTCGGCGCGTTCGGTTACACGGATTTCAATCTCGCCGGCGAAGATCGACCCGAGCGGATTGCCGGCGCGACTGTCACCGCAGGCGTATTGCCGCTGCTTGGTGTTTCACCGATCAAAGGGCGGTTTTTCCAGCCGGAAGAATGCACCATCGGCCGCGACGACGTCGTGATCATCAGCGCGCGACTGTGGCAACGCCGATTCAATAGCGACCCGCAAATCATCGGGACGAAGCTCCTTCTGAACGGCAAAAATTTCACCGTTGTGGGCGTGATGCCGGCAGGTTTCGATTTTCCACTCCAGCTTTTCAATCTCGGCAGTGGAGGTCAGTTTGGCGGGCGCGCTGAAATTTGGAAGCCACTCGCGTTCACCGATGACCAGATGAAAGTGCGTTCCTCTCGGAGTTTCTGGATGGTCGGGCGCCTGGCGCCGGGAACCTCAGCCGCACAAGCGCAGGCGGAAATCGAAACGATCAATGCGCAGATGCGCCGCGAGCATTTAGACAATTACAGTCAGGACAACAGTTTTGGCGGTGACGTATTGTCGCTGCAGGATTTGGCCGTCGCCGGGATGCGTCCGGCGCTGCTCATCCTGCTTGGCGCTGTCTTTCTCGTCCTGCTAATCGCGTGTGCGAATCTCACCACGATGTTGCTTGCGCGCGCGGCTGCTCGCGAACGCGAGATTGCAATTCGAGTAGCGCTCGGCGCCGGTCGGATGCGGTTACTGAAACAAGTGTTCACTGAAAGCGTATTACTGTCGCTGATCGGCGGCGCGGCTGGTGTTCTTCTCGCGTTATGGGGGGTCGAGCTATTGAAAACAATCGGTGCGCAAACTGTGCCGCGGCTGCACGAAGTGAACATCGATCTCGTGGTGTTAGGTGTAACGCTGGCAATTTGCGTCGGCACAGGAATCATCTTCGGTCTCGTTCCCGGTCTGGCCAGCTCGCGGCCGGAGCTTACTGAGGCACTTAAGGAAGGTGGCCGAGGTTCGACCGTAGGCACGCGGCGCAATCGTTTACGCAACGGACTGGTCATCGCCGAAGTCGCGCTTGCGCTGGTGCTGCTCAGCGGCGCGGGGCTTCTCATTAAAAGTTTCGTGCGCCTGCAAAACGTGAATCCCGGTTTCAATCCGCGTAACGTGCTGACGTTTGAGGTTTCGCTGCCGAAAATGCAATATCCGGACGATTCATCGATCGTCCGTTTCAACAACGAAGCGCAACGCCGAATCGCTGCGCTGCCGGCATTGACCGGGACGAACAGCGATTCGTCCTTTGCGATTGAAGGGCGGCCTTCGGATAAAAACAACCCGAGTCCTGATGAAGAAAGGCGCGAAGTTTCTCCAGATTATTTTCACGCGCTCGGCGCGCCGTTGATTAGAGGCCGGCTGTTTACCGATGCGGACAACGCAGATGCGCCGCTGGTCATTATCGTTAATCAGACGTTCGCGAAGAAATTCTGGCCTAACGAGGATGCGCTGGGCAAACGGATCGTGATGGGGGGCATGTCTGACGATCCGAAGTGGATCACGATCGTAGGAATTGTCGGTGATATGCGCCATTTCGGGTTGGATGTCGATCCCAAGCCGGAGATGTACGTCCCATTCGCGCAGAGCGCATACTTCACCACGATCTACGTTGTGCGGAGCAACCAGGATCCGCGAACTTTGGTTCCAGCGATTCAGCGCGAAATCCAGGCAATCGATCCAGCGTTGCCTCTGGCGAATGTGCGCACATTCGAGAACGTAATTGGCGATTCGGTCGCGCCGCGACGACTGTCGGTCGTTTTGCTCGGAGTCTTTGCGGGCGTCGCGGTGCTGCTGGCGAGCGTCGGTATTTATGGCGTGATATCATTTCTCGTCGTTCAATGTACACATGAAATTGGTGTGCGTATGGCGCTTGGCGCGCAACGCAGCGATGTGCTGAAACTGGTTCTCGTCCGCTCGCTTAAGCTAATTTCAGCCGGAACAATCATCGGCCTGATTGTTGCCTTAATGAGTACCCACACGTTGCGAGCATTGCTCTATAGCGTGAGCGCATTCGACGCGGCGACATTTGCACTGGTGACGATTCTACTTGGCGCCATCGCGCTGGCGGCAAGTTATCTGCCGGCAATGCGCGCAACCAGGGCCGACCCAATGATCGTGCTCGGTCACAACACTTAGCCGTGAACAAGACGTTTCTTTCCCTCCTTTCTGTTTGTTTGGCGATCAGTGGCGTTTTCGGCGCAGAGGAAAAAAATGCCGCGGAAGCGTTCGAGCGAATGAAGTCTTTCGCCGGTGACTGGGAAGGTACCGCGGAATGGACGGGAGCTCGCACCGGTACCTATCCGATGAAGGCAAACTATTACCTGACCGGGAACGGCTCGGCGCTAGTGGAGAATCTGATCGCAGAAGAATCGCCGATCATGACGAGCGTTTATCATCTGGATGGCGCCGATCTTCGTATGACGCACTTCTGCGGAGCGCAAAATCAGCCGCGCTTAAAAGCGGACCAGGTGGATCTCTCGCGCGGCCTGATCAACTTTGCTTTCGTCGATATCACGAACCTTCGCTCGCCAGATGCACCTCATGTGCACGGAATGGAGATGCGTTGGATCGACCCGAACCACATCAACGTCACTTTTCTTTTCCAAAGTGGAAACAAGGAGAGCCGCGAACGGATCGATTTGAAACGTGCGGCTAAAAAACATGATTAAACTCCGCGGACTCGAACGCAGATACCCGTTAGGCAAGGAGAAATTTTTCTACGTCCTGCGCGATATCAATCTGCACATCGCCGAAGGTGAATTCGTTTCGGTGATGGGACCATCAGGCGCAGGCAAATCGACGCTGTTGCACATCCTCGGGATGCACGACCACGGCTGGGAGGGCGAATATTCTTTGAACGAAACGGCCGTGCATCATTTGAAGCCGAAAGAGCGCGCCACGCTCCGGAACGAGCAGGTCGGTTTCGTGTTCCAGCAGTACCATTTGCTCGACGATCTCACGGTTTACGAGAACCTCGAGATCCCGCTGTCATATCGTCGTTATAGCAAAAGCGAGCGCGCCGCGATGGTGGCGGACATGCTCGATCGGTTTCATATCGTTGGGAAAAAGGATTTGTATCCGCGTCAGCTATCCGGCGGACAACAGCAACTCGTAGGTGTTGCCCGGGCAATCATCGCTGAACCGAAGCTTCTGCTCGCTGATGAGCCGACGGGAAATCTGCACTCCAGTCAGGGTGAGGAAATCATGGAGCTGTTTCGCAAGCTCAATGGCGAAGGCATGACCATCGTGCAGGTCACACACTCGGACAAAAACGCTTCGTATGGGAAACGCGTCATTCAATTGCGCGATGGGTGGATCGTTAACAACTAGCTGGAGAATTTTGCCATGATTCTGGATTCATTTCGTCAGGATGTTCGAGTCGGATTGCGAGTCTTGTTTAAAGACAAAACGTTTTGTTTTTTGGCAGTGCTCGTGCTTGGTCTCGGCATCGGCGGTGCAACAACCCAATTCACCATCGTTGACGCGATCGTATTGCGCGGATTCTCCTTCCCGCATCCGGAACAGTTAATGAGCGTCGGCCTGATGGATCCCAAGGCGAGCGATCAAAACAACAATTTCGGTCTCGGCAATATTCCGACCGCTCAGGATTACGAGGAGCTGAAAGCGACGCAGAAATCATTCTCGATGATGGCCGGCTATCTCAATGGATCGACAGTCAACGTCACTTACAAAAATAATCCGCAACGTTATACCGGTGGTTACGTAACCGAAGATTTTTTCAAGATTATCGGTGTCTCGCCGGTGCTTGGTCGCGATTTCACCGCCGCGGACAATAAACCGGGCGCGGAAAAGGTCACCATTCTGGGAGACGAAATCTGGCAACGCGATTTCGGCGCCGACCCAAACGTTGTCGGACAAAGCGTCCGAATTAACGGCAAATCCGCGACCATCATCGGGGTGATGCCGCCGAATTTTAAGTTCCCGGTTTCGGAGGAGCTGTGGACGCCTTTATACAATGAGTTTCCGCCACAGCCGCGCGGCGACTTGCGGCTGGGAGCGAGTAATAATGCGCCCGCAGTCATGGGCCGGCTCAAGGCGGGTGTGACTATTGATCAGGCGAATGCGGAATTTATTACTCTTGCTCGCCATTTGGCAGAGGACAATCCCAAGACAAATCAGAATCTGACGTCGGCCAGCGTGCAGCCGCTGCTGAATACATTCACGGGCGTCCAATTTCGTCAGACCGTCTGGGCAATGCTCGCCGCGGTCATTCTGGTGTTGCTGATCGCCTGTGTGAACGTGATGAACATGCAGTTCGGCCGTGCTGCGTTGCGCGCAAAGGAACTGGCGATTCGCGGCGCACTCGGCGCGACGCAGTGGAGACTCGTGCGGCAAATGTTGACCGAGAGTCTGGTGGTCGCAGTGTTCGGCGCCATCGCAGGCGTGATCATCGCCTATTGGGCCATCGATTTTTACGTTCGGTCGATTAACGCGTTGCCCTTTCCGGCACCTTATTATTGGAAATTCACGATCGATGGGTCGGTGCTCGTTTTCACCGTCGCGATCACTCTGCTGGCCACGATCGCCTCCGGTCTCGTCCCGGCATTCCTAAGCGCCAGAGGCAACGCAGCGGAGATCATGAAAGAAGGCGGCCGCGGCAATAGCAGTCGATTGGTCAACATCATCAGCCGCGTGCTAGTGGTCGGGCAAATCGCGCTGACTGCAGCGCTATTGATCGCCGCGACGCTCGAAATCAAATCGATCCGAAATCAGATGAAGCTGGACTACGGGTACGACGAAAATGGAATTTATGCTGCGCGGATGGCTTTGATGGAGGGCGCGTATCCAAGTGAAGATTCCCGGCGCGAATTTTTCCAGCGTGCAGTGCGCGCTCTGCAGGCCAATTCCCAGTTCAAATCCGCCGCGATGAGCAGTCGCTTCCGCATGACATTCGACAGCCAGGGCCAATACGAAGTTGACGGTCAAAATTATCTCACCGATCGGGATCGCCCGCGCGGAAATTTCGAATCGGTCTCGGACAATTATTTCACGACGCTTGGTTTGAAAATTCTCGAAGGCCGTGATTTCACCGTCGACGATGTCGATTCGAAACAACCGGTGGCAATTGTGAATGCGAGTTTTGCCCGAAAATATTGGGGCAACCAGAGCGCGATTGGTCACCAGGTCCGAATCTTCAATCCCGGTCAGCCGCAGCCGTGGCGAACTATTGTCGGCGTCGTGCCGGACACGTTGATGCAAGGTCCGTTCGATCAGCAAACCGAGAGCGTGGGATTTTATATGCCATTGCTGGGCGCATCTCCGGCTCCTCAATTTTGTACGATCCTTGTTCGTCCGCGCGCAGGTCAACGGGCTGACACGCTTGGCCCGGCTTTGAGCAGAGCGGTTGTTGAGCTCGATTCGAACCTCCCGACTTATTTTGCCGGAACGCCGGGACGATTTCACAATGAAATTCTCTCCGCCAATCGCATCATTGCGACGTTGTTCACGATTTTCGGAATCGTCGCGTTCATTCTTTCCGCCGTTGGACTTTATGGTGTGATGAGTTTTTCGGTGAACCAGCGCACGCAGGAGTTCGGAATTCGAATGGCGCTAGGTGCTGACGCCGCCCGAATTTTTCGAATGGTGATGACGCAGGGCGCTTGGCAGCTTGCGATTGGTCTTGTACTTGGCGCTGGCGGAATTGCGCTATTGCTCGGAGTCATTGCGGCCGCTGCTTTGAAAAACATTTTGTTCAAGGTGAACGCGCTCGACCCGACGATTTATTTCGCCGTGGCGGGATTACTCACGCTTGTTGCAGCTGTCTCCTGTTTCGTTCCCGCACGGCGCGCCACACGCGTCGATCCTGTAGCGGCGCTTCGTTATGAATAATCCGCGGAGATCAATCACATGCTAGACGATCTTCGGTACGCGGTTCGACAGCTCGTGAAAAATCCGAGCTTTACTGTCATTGCGGTATTCGCACTCGCGCTCGGAATTGGCGCGAACACCGCGATCTTCAGCGTTATCAACGCGGTTTTGTTGCGGCCGCTGCCTTATCCACATTCAGAGCAACTCGTTTTGTTGCGTGAGAGATTGCTCGGGCGCGCCGGTTTCGAATCAGGCTCGGTCAGTTACATGAATTATCTGGACTGGCGCGCCGCGCAGAAAAGCTTCACCGATCTCGCACTGGCAAGGGCAGAGCGCGTGAGCGTCTCTGCATCCGACGGAACATCGCCACCGGAAGCGACTCGGGCCGGACGCGTTACCGCGAATTATTTATCAATTTTACGAGTCCCTCCGCTGATCGGTCGTGATTTCGTAGAGGGCGACGATGTTCCTGGCGCGGCCAAAGTGGCTCTGATCAGCGAACGAGTTTGGCGAAACCGCTTCGGTGCATTGTCGGCTGCAATTGGACAACGGCTGAACGTGGATGGCGTGCCGCGTGAGATTGTCGGCGTCATTTCGGACCGTGTCCGTTTTCCGCGAAACTGCGACGTTTTTCTGCCGCTGGCCGATTTGCGCGCCGATCACGATTTTCTGTCGCGTGGGAATCACGAAGCTTTTTCATGTCTCGGCCGCTTGAAACCGGGACCGATGTTGAAGCAGGCAATCGCGGAGCTTGACACTATCGCGGTCGATCTTAGCCGGCGTTATCCAGATTCGAACACCGGCCGGCAGGTTTCCGCAAAGTTGCTGCTCGAATATTCGGTAGGCCAATACCGATATCTTCTTTGCGTACTGCTTGCGGCTGTGGCTTGCGTGCTGTTAATCGCGTGCGCAAATGTAGCGAATCTTCAGCTCGCACGCGGTATGGCGCGCCGCAAAGAACTCGCGGTGCGCGCCGCACTTGGTGCCGGCCGCTGGGACCTGGCGCGTCAGGTATTGGTGGAAAGCGGAGTTGTCGCAGTGCTGGGTGGCATTTGCGGAGTGCTGATCGCGGTATGGAGTCTCGACGCAATTCGCTCGCTTGTTCCGCCTGATGTGCCGCGATTTCAAGAAACGAACATTGACGGTTCGGTGCTTGCGGCCACGACCATTATTTCAATGTTCGCCGGCTTGCTCGTTGGGATATGGCCCGGGTTGCGCGTCTCGAACACGGCATCGTTGGCAGCTGAGTTACAGGAAGACGGCGCGCGCGGCAGTAGTGGGGCTCAACGACAGCGGGCCCGCGCAATCCTTGTGATTGCACAGGTAGCACTGGCGGTCCTCCTGCTCGCCGCGGCGGGATTAACCTTAAAGAGTTTTTGGCGTTCCCAGCAGGTGCCTCTTGGGTTCAATCCGCGTGGTGTTTTAACCATGACCTTCGCGTTGCCGGCTGCGCGTTATGATTCGCCGGAGAAGATCGTTCGCTTTTACGATCAATTGGTTGAGAAGGTGAAACGACTCCCGGGTGTAAGCAGTGCGGCGATTTGCAGCAACGCGCCATTCGATCACCACCACTGGGACAGTTCATTCCACATTACGGGTACGCCGCCTGATCCTCACGGCCAGGAGCCAATCAGCGAGATTGCGATTGTTTCACCGGGCTACTTTCGCTCGCTTGGTATGGCGATTTTGCGGGGCAGAGATTTCGGACCGGAAGACGTGAGCGGTCGTCCGGGAACGGTCGTGATCGACGAGCTCGCCGCGCAAAAATTTTTTCCCGGCACCGACCCGATTGGCAAACAGATCGACGATCCAGTTACCATTGGCGACCCCAATCAGAATGGCGTTCCGCTGACGATCATTGGAATCGTGCCGCACACCCGGAACGATGCCCCAGGTGAAAAAGAGGACGCGCGCAACTTGCCAATGATGTACTTCAGCGCGTCGCAGTTTCCGAACGTCGAGCAGAATCTGATCATCCGCGCAAAAGCCGGTTTCAGTCCGCATTCACTGGCCAGTCCAATCAAAGACCAAATCGCCACGCTGGATCGTAACCAGGCCGTTTCCGAAATCGCAACAATGGAGGAAAACATTGACGACAGCCTCGCCTCACAGCGCCTGACAATGACTTTACTCGGCGTATTTGCGGGCCTCGCGCTGAGTCTCGCAAGTATCGGGCTTTACGGTGTCATGGCGTTAATTGTCACTCAACGCACACGCGAGCTCGGGATCCGGATGGCGCTCGGCGCGGAGCGCGCAAACATCTTTAAGCTCGTACTAGGCCAGGGAATGTCGTTAATGGCAATCGGGATCGTAGTTGGACTGATCGGTGCAGTTGCTGCGGGCCGCGCCTTGATGTCGTTGCTTTACAACGTCGGCGCCGTCGACGCCTGGGCTGTGTTGATCGCCGTGTTTTCGCTTTTAGCTGTCGCCCTGATCGCCTGCTGCGTGCCAGCTCGTCGCGCCACGCGTGTGGATCCGATCATCGCACTGCGCACAGAATGATGAAAAAACTTTCAAGCTGACTGCAATCATGAACGAATTCCGTTTCGCGTTGCGACAGCTCCGCAAATCGCCCGGATTTACTGCCATTGCCGTCATCACTCTCGCGCTCGGCATCGGATTGAACACCTCGATCTTCAGTCTTATCGACGATCTTTTCATGCGTCCGCTTCCATTCAAGGAGCCGCAGCGCATCTTGCACCTCTATTCGAATGCACGGGAGCGGAATCTGCTCGAACTCCCCGTCTCAGTGCCGCGGTTTCAGCATTTTCGCGAGAGTCAGACGATTTTCGATGGCTTCGCGGCGGAAAATCCGTCCGCGTTCACGCTGACCGGACTCGGCGAGGCGGTGCAAATCCTCGGTGGGCAGGTGACGTCGAACTATTTCGATGTGCTGGGCGTGCGTCCGATCCGGGGGCGCGCCTTTTTGCCTAACGAAGAAGAAACCGCTGACGTCGCGGTGGTGACCGAAACCTTCTGGCGCAAGCGGATGGGCGGCGATCCGGATGTTATCGGGCGCAGCATCACGCTCGGCGGCGTGCCGCACACGATTGTTGGGGTGCTGCCGAACATGCCATTCTCGTGGGTCGGACCGGCTGCGGAAGTGTGGACAACGAAACCGTTCGAGATCGCCGGGCTCTCGAATGAGCGGATCATGCGCGGCTCCGGTTTTCTTCGGGTCGTGGGACACCTCAAACCCGGTATAACAATCGAACAGGCGCGCGCTGCCATGCCGCCGCTCGAGCAAAGTTATCGCGCGCGTTTTCCTGACAAGATCGACGGCGCGTCGGTCATGACGCTGAAGACGTTGCCCGAAGATGTCACCGGGAACTTGCGGCCGGCATTTGCCACGTTACTCGCCGCGGTGGCGTTCGTGTTGCTCATCGCCTGCAGCAACGTCGCGAATTTGCTGCTCGTTAGGTTCAGCGGCCGGCGCCGCGAGATCGCGCTGCGAATGGCCATCGGCGCGTCGCGTGGAAGTGTCGTTAGACTGTTTCTGTTGGAAAGTCTCCTCGTTAGCGTCCTCGCCGGACTCGCTGGTGCGTTGCTCGCCTGGCACATCGTCCCACTTGTGCCGCGAATGGCGGCGAACTTCCTACCCTTCGATCCGGACGTGCGCGTGCAGCTTTCACTGGGCGTGCTCGTGGTCGCGATCGCTATCTCCGTACTGACCGGTCTTGTTATGGGCATTTATCCCGCGCTGCAAAGTTCGCGCGCCGATTTGATCGACGGCTTGAAAGAAGGCGGGCGCGGCACGAGCGGCAGCGCGAATCAGCTCCGTTTTCGGAGAATCCTCATAGGCGCGCAGGTGGCCCTCTCGGTGACGCTGCTCGCGGGGGCAGCTTTGCTTATCACGAGCTTCATCCGGTTGAGTCAACAAGACATTGGGTACCGCAATGATGTTTGGATCGGGTTCGTGACGTTGCCCGACTCGCCGTATCGGGACGTCCCAACGCGCACACGTTTCGCGGAAAAAACGCTGGCTGCGTTGCGCGATGTGCCCAGCGTGGAGAGCGCAACGATCAGCGCCGACATTCCGCTCCTCCCCGCAGCGATCAGTAACTTCCTGTACGCGCGAACTGACGGCGAGGTCCTCCCGATCGATAAACGCGCCGCAGCTGTCGGCCACAACATCGCGCCAGATTACTTCAAGACTTGGGGCATTCCGCTTCTCGCGGGCCGCGATTTTGATGAACACGATACGACCGATCGCCAGAACGTCATCATCATCAGCAAGGGTGGCGCGAAGAGAATTTTCGGCAACGAAGATCCGCTCGGCAAAACACTGCTCGTCGGTGGCGCAAGCATTCCATGCCAGATCGTCGGCGTGGTCGGAGATGTGCGCTCACGTAAGGTCGCCGAGCCCGATGATGTCGACTTATATCGGCCATGGACACAGGACAACTACAACTTTCTCAGCATCGATGTGCGGAGCCGCCTCTCTGTGGACGCGGTGACTAGGCTGGCGCGCGGAGCGTTGGCGAAAGTCGATCCGGGTCTGGCGATTGCATTACCCCAATCGATGGATGCAATCTTGGCGCAAGCCGTCGGTCAGACGCGGCTGATGACGTGGTTGCTCGGTATCTTCGCCGGAGTCGCGTTGCTGCTCGCGAGCATCGGTATCTACGGCGCGGTCGCGTACACTGTTGCGCAACGCACGACCGAAATCGGCGTGCGCATGGCGCTTGGCGCGCAAACACGCGATGTCCTGCAACTTGTCGTTAGGCAGGGAATGGCGCCCGTCGTCAGCGGACTCATCATCGGTATCGTCGCGACCTTCGGGCTCGGCCGGCTGATGGCCGCGCAGCTATATCAGGTTTCCGCGCATAATCCGCTGCTGTTACTCGCCGCAACAACCTTGCTCGCGATAACTGCTTTGGTCGCGTGTCTGCTGCCAGCGCGGCGCGCCACCCAAGTCAATCCGGTTGAAGCGCTGCGCACCGAATAATATGAACAATCTCAAATTCGCTCTGCGCCAGCTTCGCAAATCGCCGGGATTCACTCTGGTCGCTGTCCTCACGCTCGCGCTCGGCATTGGACTAAACACGACGATCTTTAGTTTGGTCAACGATCTGTTTCTGCGCCGGCTGCCGTTCAAGGAACCGTCGCGCATTGTTCACCTCGATAACGGCGACAAGACGCGCGATTTGGCGGATGTCGGAATATCGGCGCCGCGTTACCAACTTTATCGTGACGGTCAGACGATTTTTGACGGTTTCGCCGCCGAGAATTCCGCCGCCCAGAATTCTTCCCCGTTCACACTGACCGGACTTGGCGATCCTGTCCAAATTTTTGGCGGGAGAGTAACCTCCAACTATTTCGATGTGTTGGGCGTTCGCCCAATTCTTGGCCGCAATTTTCTGCCAAAAGAAGAGGAAAGCGCCGACGTCGCATTGGTGACGAAAAATTTCTGGCAGAAGCGCCTCGGCGGAGATCCGAACGTGATTGGGCGAAGCATCACACTCGACGGAACGCCACACACGATCGTTGGCGTTCTGCCAAATATGCCGGCGGCCTGGTTTGGCGCGAACCCTATCGCGGAAGTTTGGACGACGAAACCTTTTCAGATTCCCGGCTTCAGTCATGAGCAACTGATGCGCGGCTCCTTTTTTCTGCGGGTTGTCGGACGATTGAAACCGGGGATGACCGTTCAACAAGCGCGCGCCGCGTTGCTGTCGCTGGAAGAGAGTTATCGGTCCCAATATCCGAACAACATCGACAGCGCATTCGTCACCACACTGCGGGCTTTGCCTGAAGACGTGACCCGGAATTTCCGCGCGGGCTTCGTTACGCTTTTCGCCGCGGTGAGTTTCGTTTTGCTGATCGCATGCAGCAACGTCGCTAATCTATTGCTTGTTCGTTTCAATGGACGCCGGCGCGAGATCGCGTTGCGAATGGCCGTCGGCGCGTCGCGCAGCAGTATCGTGAGGCTATTCGTTTTCGAAAGTTTGCTCGTCAGCGTAATCGCGGGCGTGGTCGGCGCTTTCGTCGCGTGGCAATTGGTGCCGCTGGTTCCGCGAATAGCCTCCAATTTTCTGTCGTTGGAAGCGAACGACGCAACGAGCTTGTCGATAGCAGTGCTCGTGTTCACGATTGGATTGTCGATCTTGACCGGTCTCTTGATGGGAATTTATCCGGCGCTTCAGGGTTCGTACG
>WNGL01007829.1_pt1 | contig 12538 bp, 14 predicted proteins | sample 5400591 | NCBI WGS metagenome assembly WNGL01 (sample SAMN13153377, study PRJNA577476) | soil metagenome | isolation source: 80 cm soil or saprolite under Garry oak tree replicate 1 | place: USA:California | collected 2016-06-15
CGTGATTGACCGGATCGAACATCGTGATCGTCTGGCCATCGACGTCGATCGCGTGGGGAATGTGCATGTCACCGCCGAGCGCACGGCCGATGCCCTCGGCGACGACCGTCTTTCCGTTGCCCGGCGCGCCATAGAGGAACAGCGACTTTCCCGCGTTCACGGACGGACCGAGCCGGTCGTACATCTCCTCGCTGACCACGAGATCCTGAAACCCGGTCGACAGGCGCGCCTTGTCGATCGACGGCCGCGCGGCCATCGACGCACGCACGTACGCGTTGTACTGAGCAAGCGGCACCGGCGCGGGGCCGACGTAGCGATTGATGTCCAGGAACTGCATCGCGCGGTCGCGTCCGAGATCGGTCAGGGCGTAGCGGTATCCGGCGTTGCCGGCGCCGCTGGCGCCTCGAACTTCGATCAGCTTCTCGACTCGTGCGTGCTGAAACATCGCGTCGAGCACGGAATACGGCAGGCGCATGTTTTCCGCGAGCTGCGTTCCGCTGCTCTCGCCGGCAATCAGGGTCTTCAGCATCAACTGCGAGAGCGTGTCGGGGTGGAGGCCCGTCTCCGCAATCGTCGCCGGCGGTGCCGGCGGCATGGGTTGCGCCGCAGCGCCGGCCGGGACGGCGGGTGCGTCCTGGACGTTCGCTGTAGCGGCGGCGACCGGCGTCATGGGCGTGTCTCCTGGGCCGAGAGTTCGAGAATCACCTGGTGTCCGATGCTCGTGTGCGAGGCCTCCAGCGTCCCTGCGGGCAGCTCCAGGACTCCGGCGGTGCCCCTGCGCGGCAGCCGGACGCGCCACGGGCGCAGGTTGGACACACAGTCGATGACCATGCCCTCTTCGTCGAGCGCGAGCACGTCAATCGGAAACCGCATGCCCCAGGTGTGCACGCCGCGGCTCGGCACGATCCAGAGCGCTTCGCCAGGCTCGAGGCCGGTGCGCGACAGCAGGCCGACGGCACGGGTCGCGCGCGTCGCGGCGACGCCGACGCGATCGGCGAGGACGGTATTCAGGCTCGTGTTGCGCGCAACGAGGCGTCTCATTTGGACCGCTCGATCATCGGGAAGAGCACAGTGATGAACTTGATGGCCGCCGGGCCGATCGTGACGACCCAGATCGCCGGGAAGATGCAGATGACGAGCGGGAACACCATCTTCACGCCTGTCTTCGCCGCCGCTTCTTCGGCGCGCTGGCGGCGCTTGGTCCTGAGCGTCTCCGAGTAGACGCGCAGCGACTGCGCCACGCTCGTGCCGAACTTGTCGGTCTGAATCAGCATCGTCACCAGCGCGCTCAGATCGTCCACGCCGGTGCGATCGGCCAGGTTGCGCAGCGCCTCGGCGCGCGGCTTGCCGGCGCGGAGCTCGAGGTTGATGAGCCGCAGCTCGTCGGACAGCTCCGGGTACGCAAACGCCAGTTCCGCGCCGACCCGCGTCAGCGCCTGGTCCAGGCCGAGGCCCGCCTCGACGCTGACCACGAGCAGATCCAGGGCGTCGGCCAGAGAAAGACGAATGCGATGCGCGCGGCGTTTCGCCATCCGCGCGAGGATCATGCCCGGCAGGATGTAGCCCAGGCCGAGCGCGCCGAGCGCAAAGAGCATGTTCGGGCGTGTGAAAATCGCAGACGAGAACAAAGAGAAGAGGAGGAGCGCGAAGGCAACGCGGATGCCGAAAAAGATCGTCACCGCCTCGTCGCGGCGGTAGCCGGCCTGCACGAGTCGCAGGCGCAGGCTGCCCATTTCCTTGGCGGAGCGGGGAGCCCTTTCGCCGATCCGCTTGAACATGCCAATCAGCGCCTGAAGGCGCGGCTTCCGTTCCTCTTCCACCGCCGACAGCGTGAGCTCTTCAATCCGGCGGTCGATCGCCGTGGCGCGCGTGGGCGCCAGTGCGTACGCGAACGCCGCCACGAGTCCGGTCCCGAAGAGGAACCACAGCAGGGGAATTATCGATGACACGTCACACCTCGATCTTGACGACCTGCCGGATCCAGAAATATCCGACCGTCTGCATCACGGCGGCTGTGCCGAGCAGCATGTGGCCGATGTGCTCGCGGAACAGCAGCTGCATGTGCTCCGGATTGATGAACGCGAGCGCAACCGACAGGAAGACGGGGAGGGCGAGCAGCACGTAGCCGGTCAGCCGCCCGTGCGCGGTGTACACGCGGACCTGCCGGAGAATCTTGAACCGCTCGCGGACGACGAACGAGAGATTTTCGAGAATTTCCGCGAGATTGCCGCCTGTCTCGCGCTGAATCATGACCGCCGTCGAGAAGAAGCGCACGTCCAGCAGCGGCACCCGAACGGTCAGGTTGGCGAGCGCGTCCTTAATCGCCAGACCGAAATTCTGTTCGTCGAACGTCTTGCGGAACTCCGGACCGATCGGCTCGGCCATCTCGTCGGCGACCATCTTCATGCCGGTCGCGAAGGCATGGCCCGCCTTGAGCGCGCGCGACATCAGGTCGAGCGCTTCCGGGAACCCTTCCTCGAAGGCGCGCATCCGTCTGGTCCGCTTGATCTTCAGGACTATGAACGGCACCGCGAAGCCAAGACTGCCGCCCGCGATCCAACCCACGCCCATGCGCGTGGCGGCGGCGACGATGAACCCCACCAGGATCCCCGAGGCGGACGCCATCAGCAGCAGGCCGCTGATGCTGATCCGCGCGCCCGACTGCTCCAGCCAGGCAGCGAGCGCCGAGCCGCGCGCCGTGCCGCTGGCGAACCGATCGAGCCCCGGCATCGGACCTTCGTGCTGGCTCTTGACCAGCTCCGTGGAATCCTTCTCGGCGCCCGTACCGGGAGCGGTGATCTCCGTGAGCCGCGCTGCCAGCTTCTTCTGCTCGAGATATCCGGGCAGCCTCGTCGCGGCCATGAAGATGCCGACGACGACGCCGACGCCGAGCAGAAACACGAGCAGAACGAGCATGCCGGCACCCATTACCGCACCTCGGTGACGCCTTCGAACATGTCCGGAGGCAGGTGAATTCCCGACGCCTTCAGCCGCTCGCAGACCTTCGGGCGGACGCCGGTCGCGCGAAAGCGTCCGATGACCTTGCCGTCCTGAGTCACGCCGAGCTTCTCAAACAGGAAGATCTCCTGCATGGTGATGACCTCGCCTTCCATGCCGGTGATCTCCGAGATGCTCGTCACCTTGCGAGTACCGTCGCTCATGCGCGACTGCTGAATGACGATCTGAATCGCGGCGGCGATCTGCTGGCGCATCGCGCGCTCGGGCAGGTTCGTCGCGCCCATCGCGATCATCGTCTCGATTCTCGACAGCGCGTCGCGCGGGGTGTTCGCGTGGACGGTGGTGAGCGATCCGTCGTGGCCCGTGTTCATCGCCTGCAGCATGTCGAGCGCTTCCTCGCCGCGCGTCTCCCCGACGACGATGCGATCGGGGCGCATGCGCAGGGCATTGACCAGTAGCTGCCGCTGCTTGACCGCGCCCTTGCCTTCTACGTTCGGCGGGCGCGTTTCGAGCCGCGCCACGTGCTCCTGGTGGAGCTGCAGCTCGGCGGCGTCCTCGATCGTGACGATGCGCTCACGCTCCGAGATGAACGCCGACAGCACGTTGAGAAGCGTCGTTTTGCCGGCGCCCGTGCCGCCGCTGATCAGCACGTTCAGCCGCGCGCGCACGGAGTGCTCGAGGAACTCGAGCATCGGACGGGTCATCGACCGGATATTGACCAGGTCCTGTGCCTTCAGGCGCTCTGCGGGAAAACGGCGAATCGAGAGCAGCGGGCCGTCGACGGCCAGTGGCGGGATAATCGCGTTGACGCGCGAACCGTCCGCGAGCCGCGCGTCCACCATCGGCGAGCTGTCGTCGACGCGGCGGCCGACGCCGCTGACGATGCGGTCGATGACGCGCATCAAATGCTTGTCGTCCTGGAACGTCGTCGGCAGGCGCTCGAGCTTGCCCTGGCGCTCGACGTACACGTTCTTGTAGGTGTTGACCAGGATGTCGCTGACCGTCGCGTCGCGGAGCAGCGGCTCGAGCGGTCCAAGCCCGAACACTTCGTCGATGACGTCGGCGAAGAAGGATTCCCGCTCGCTCATGCTGAGCGGCGTGCCTTCCTCGGCGATCAGCTCGAAGAGGAGCGTGCGGATCTCGCCTTCGGCACGCGTGCGATCGGCCGATGCCAGCGCCTCGAGGTTCAGGCGGTTGAGCAGCTTCCGGTGAACGCTGCCCTTGAACTCGAGATAGCCAGGCCGCAGGGCGGTGGCGGTGGCGCTCGCGCTCGCGCTCGCGCTCGGCGATAGATCCTTCAATCCCAGTTCCCTGATCACTTATCCCTCGCCTCAAAAAATGCCGAGAAACACGCGCTTGCGCTCCGGCTCGGGCTTCGCGTCCTCCACGAGGCCGACGAGATTGCGCGTGAAGCTCTCGAACTGCGATGCCAGCTCCGAATGGTTCGACAGCGCGAGCGGCACGCCGGAGTTGAGCGCGGTCGACACCGTCCGGTAGTCGCTGCTGAACGTGTGGTGGATCCCGTAGCCGAGCGCGGTCTCGATCTGCTTCGGCGCGATCAGGTGATGATCCGAGACGCGGTTCAGCAGGACCTTGACACGCTCGCTGCCCGCGCCCAGCTGACGCACGCGGTCGACGAGCCGCTGTGAGTTGCGAATCGACGGCACGTCCGGGTTCGTGACGAGGAAAATCGTGTCCGCCGCATACAGCGCCGCGGCGACACAGGAGTTGATGACGTTGCCGGCGTCGATCACGACGTAGTCGTACGTCTTGGTGAGCACGCGTAGCAGCTCTTCGATCGCCCCGGCGTCCTGTGCGTTCGGACGATCGAACTGCTCGGACCCGGCGAGAATATCGAGCCCGGACTTGTGCTTGGCGACCAGCTCCTTCAGGAAGTCCTTGTCGAGCCGATGCAGGTTCTCGATGGCGTCCAGCACGGTGAAACGCGGACGAACGCCAAGGAAGAGCGCGACTTCTCCCAGACAGTTCTTGAGGTCCACGATGATCGTGGGCCGCTTGGTGAGCCTCGCAAGCTCGACGCCGCAGTTGACGGCCACGGTCGTCGTGCCGGAGCCGCCTTTGGCTCCCAGAAACACGTGCGTGACGCACGCCGGCTTCGCGCCCGCGGTCGCGGCTTCGCGGCGGGCGGCGGACCGGCGGACGGCTCCGTGGAACGACTCCTCCGTCGCGCGCCCGGCGGACGTGCCGTCCCCGGCGTTCCACGGAAAGAACTCGTTCGCGCCGGCGCGCATCGACTGCAGGATCAGGTCGGGCTCCGCGGCCGCTGCGACCGCGAAGATGGCGAGCGTCGCGTTCGTCGCCCTCAACCGCTCGATGGCCGCCATCCCGGACGACGCGTCGGCGCGGATGTCGACGACGACCAGATCGGGCCCGGTGCCTTCGGCGCTCCGCCCTTCGACGATACCGACCGGAACGCCGCTGGAGCGGAGCAGGAGCGCCACCTGCCGCTTGAACTCGTCGTCATAACTGACGACCTGTGCCGTGAGCTGCGCCATTACTGCACCAGCCGAATCGTCTTCGGGAACGCCGACATGCCGCCCGTCCTCGTTTTGTCCTTTATCCCGCCGATAGGGATGATTCGTCCGTGGATCTCACTCCCGCTCCCGATGTACTCGACGAAGAATCCTATCCAGTTCGCAACCCTGAGGCTCGCCACGCGGCCGGTCTCCTGGCCGTAGTCGTAGTAGTCCGGATCGAACAGCGGGATCGGGAAGACCCGCGGACTCTGACGGTCGCCGTACGCGCTGTTCACCACTTTGTTCGTGGAGTCGTTCCAGGTTGCGCCCGGATCCTTGGCGATCAACTCCTGGATGCCGTCAATCGTCGGGCCTTGCTTATCGCCCGGCTCCTGCACCAGCGGATCACCCCAGCTGTAAATCGAGTGGTTGCAGTTCGCGATATTCCAGCGGTAGTCGTCGCCGCCCATGCTGTCCGTCATCGCCAGCGAGTAGTACATGCTTGGCTGAATGTTGTTCCCCTGCCCCGCGCGGAGGACGAGCGTCATGCCCAGGGAATCTGCGGTGTTGTAGCCAGAGTAACTCGAGTTCGGCGTCTTGCCGCCCGGAGGTACGGGCGGAGGCTCCAGATATGCCGGCTGGTACACGTCCGGGCTGGGCAGCACGTTCCCTTTCTTGTCGTACCTATTGAACGCGTCGGTCGGCTGTGATTGTTTTCCGGTGCTCGACTCGATCCATCTGTCCGGAATCGTGAACGGCTTGACGCACGTCATGGCGTTCGCATTTGACGCCTCGGCTGTGGCGGTTGCGCCGATATCGGCGGTCGCGATTCCGAAGTACTGCGCGATCAGCGTCGACACTGGATTGCCGCGGGCGGCGGTACGGTAGACGGTGACTTTCACGCGATCCGGCGATCCATCGACCGGATCGTTCGGGAATTCGACGTCGGCCGGGCCGATCGAGACCTGCGCGGACATCACGTTGTTGGCCTGCGCCGCGGCGATCGCGCTCGTGACCGCCGGCCCCGACGCAGTGCGGTCGGTCCAGCTGTCGAAGGCGAGCGCCGTCGCGCCCGCGAGCGCGCCGGCGTCGGCCGAGTTCTGTGCCTGGCTCCGCGCCGTCATGAGCATGCCGACGTCGATGGCGAGCATGCTCGCGGCGAGAAAGGCCATGAACCCGAAGCCGACGAAGACGAGCGAAAATCCCTCTTCGTTGGTGGCAAGCTTCCGGAGGCGGCTGTTCCGCATCATGACTGTTCCTCCCGCAGCGTCTATTCCTGAATGCCTTTTTTCTTGTCGATCTCAGCCTGATAGGCGGTCTGCGCCTGCCGCAGCCGTTCCGCGGCCTCGGCCAGCGCCTTTTCGTGCTTCTTCAGGTCTTCCTGCTTCTTGCGATCCGCTTCAGCGACTTTCTTCGCGACCTCCGCTTCGCGCTTCGCGCGTTCGGCGTCGAGCTTGTCCTGCCGGACCTTCTCCGTCGCGGCCTTCTTGTCGGCGACCGCCTTCTCTTCCGCAGCCTTCTGGTCGGCCACGGCTTTTTCCTCGGCGGCCTTCTTGTCTGCGGCCTTCTGCGCATCGGCGGCCTTTCGCGCCTGGTCGGCGGCCTTTCTGGCGTCGTCGCGCTGCTTCGCCTCGAGCTTTGGATCGGGCTTCGGCTCGGGCGTGCTCGCCGCAACCGACCGGGGCTTGACGACGGCCTCGGCCTGCGGACGGACGTAAGTGGACGCGGCCACCGGAGGCTGGCTCTGCGCGGGCGCGGACTTGACGGCCGCTGTGGACGCGGGGGTCTTCGGTGCGGGGGCAACAGGCGCTGGCGCAGACGGCTGCGCCGCGGGCGCCGTCGCATCCGGTTCGTTCGACGTGCCGCCCCCGGTCCGCGGGTTGCGCGTCGGCGGAGTCACCGGCGAGCCGGTGTACGGTGCGGGCTGCGGATATGACTTCGAGGGCGGCGCCAGGTACTGCTCGGGGATGTTCGGCAGCCCTTGCGACACGCCCGTTGATCCGCGGCGGAGAATCTGCGGCGTGATCATGACGACGAGCTCGGTCTGCTGCTTCTGAAACGCCCGGCTGCGGAACAAGTAGCCCAGCACCGGAATGTCGCCGATGCCCGGAATTTTGGACATCGAGTTCTCAACCGTGTTATTCATCAGGCCGGCGATCGCGAACGTCTGGCCGTCCTGCAGCTCGACCTCGGTCTCGGTGCGTCGGGTCGACAGCGCCGGCACGCGGAAGCCTGAGATGCTGACGCCGTTCGCGAAGTCGAGTGAGCTGACTTCCGGCCGCACTTTCAGGTTGATCAGATCGCCGTTGAGCACCGTCGGAGTGAAGCTGAGGCGGATGCCGAATTCCTTGAACACGATCGTGACGGCGTTGTTACCGGATCCCCCCTGAGTGACAGGGTAGGGATACTCTCCACCCGCGAGGAAGCTTGCTTCCTTTCCGTTGCTGGCAATCAGGTTCGGCTCCGCCAGACTCTCGAACAGACCCTTGGTCTGGAGCGCCTTCACCACGGCTCCGATGTCGTGTTTCGTGTTGAACAGGAACACGTTGAGAAAATCGCTGAAGGTCAGTCCGTTGGCCTTCGAGGAATCGAAATCCGGCGCGGCGAACTGTTGCGTGGTGGTGCGGCCAAACCACTGGTTGTTGTAGCCATTGGCGACAAACGCGGCGCCGAGCTGCTGCAGCGCGCTGCGGCTCACTTCCGCGAAGCGGACGCGCAGCAATACCTGATTCGAGCTCTGACCTTCGGCCTGCTTCAGCAGGTTGACGATGTTCTCCTTCTTCTCCACGTACCCGCCGGCGACGTCCGCGGCCTTATCGATGACGTATTTGCTCGAGACGGTCCCCGCGATGACGACGTCCTTGCCGCTGCTGGTCACCGAGATGGGTTCGCCCGGGAAGAGCTGTTTCATCTGCTCGATCAGCTGGCTCAGATCGCGGCGCACGTTGACCTCGTAGGTCGTGATGCCGCCGGCGCGGTCCCAGACGAACAGCGAAATCACCCCCGGCGTCTTGCCGTGGATCAGCAGCTGCTGCGGCGACGTGACCATGGCGTCGGCGATATCCGGCACCGTCAGCGATACGCGCGAAATCGGCGCGCCGACGTTGAGGATCGTCGATCGTCCGACCAGCAGGTCGACGCTCGTCGCGCTCGATGCCGCCGCCGCGGGGCCGGCGGTCATCGCGCCGGGCGAGCCGCTGAACGACGCCGGCTTCTGCGCCTGCGGCGTGGCGACGAGAATCACGATGATGTAGACGACCAGCGCGATCATTTTCGCCGCGCCACGACCGGATCTCATGGGTCCTCCAAGGCAGCCCTCAAGGGCTGCGCTACTTGATCACTTCCGCCGAACGCTTGTCGCCGCGGATCATTTCCACCGTCGGCAGCGGCGCTGCCGCGGCGCCGTTGGTCACGGGCTCCATGACCTTGCGCGGACCCGACGGACGCGCCACTGGCGCGGCCGGGCGTGCCAGGCCCAGCAGGCCCGCTTGCTTGACGCCCGGCGTGTCCGGCGCGCTCTTGTCCATCGGATTGCGCAACGCCAGTTGAATCTTCCCTTCCGTACTCGCCAGGGCGAGGCGCTCCGACTGCTCGGGATAGACGAGGAGGGTGACCACGGTCACCTGCATCGGCTTGCCCTTTTCCTGGTCCTGCTCGAGACGCGTGCCAGCGGCGAGCACCTGCACGTTCGAGAGGATCACTTTCGAGGTGGCGTCCTGCGGCGCGCTCGTCGGATTCGCGGTCGCGAGCACGTCGACCCGCGTGCCGGGCAGCACGTAGCCTGCGACTCCGATCACTTCGTTGACGCGGACCGACACCGCGCGCATGCCGTCCGGAATAATCGGGGGCAGGCCCGAACCCGCTTCCTTCGACGCGAGCTTCCCATTGAGGATCGGCTCGTTCTTCACGAGCGACGAGATCACGCCGCGGCCGATGACTTCGGTCGGCCGCGTGAACGATCCCGCGGGCGCCTGGCCCACGGGGAAGTTCGCGACCGATAGATCCTCTTTCTTCAGTTCCGCCCCGAGCGGCAGGTCCGCGGCGGCAACCACGACCGGCTGCGTCGGCGCGTTGACGGTCTTGACCGGCTGCGCGTTGATGGCGTTGTATGTGCCGTAGGCGAGGCCGCCGCCGGCCAGAACCGCAAGTGCGAGCACAGCGAAGATTCGGTTGCGCATTGAAATGTCCCCTGACTACTCGTTTCGCATGACGGCGGCCGCCGCCATCGTGATCGACGCGCCCGTTGTCGAGTCCGTCGGCGCGACGAGGCGCACGACGGGATTCAGCACCATGAAATCGAACGGATAGTTAATCTGCACCTGCGACGCCGTTGAGGAGGTGCCGGCCATCGCGTAGTTGCGGTTGACCACGATATTTCCGTCCGGGAGCGACGTCAGGCCGCCGCCGGTCAGGTATTCGTTGACGCGAGCGCGGACGTCGGCGTCGGTCGGTCCCTCGAGACAGGCGAGCCGGGCGCCCTCGCGCGACGCATTCGTCAGGACCTGCCACGTCTGATAAGCGCGGCCGAACTCGAAGATGCCGACCGAGATCAGCAGGATCATCGGGATCGTGATGGCCGCCTCGAGAAGAGCGGCGCCTCTCTGGCTGCGCAAGCGCTTCAGTTTCATAGGGTCACCATGAAAGACAAAAGGGTGCCGGCGGCGATAGCCGGACCGTACGCAAACCGGTTTGCACGCCCGGACGCTTCGATCGCCTGGCGCGCGTCCGTTGGAGAGGTCACGAGTCGTGTCGTCGCGAAGACCGTCTGCTGCACGAGTCCGCGGCGCATCGCGACGGCCAGCGCAAAGACGCCGCCGGCGACTGCCGAGTACAGGAACACGCGCACGATCGCGCCTGGTCCGACGACGGCGCCGATCGCCGCCATCAGCTTCACGTCGCCCGCGCCGGTCGCGCCGATGATGTGTCCGGGCAGCATCAGCAGCAGGCCAACCACCATCCCGATCGACGCCTGTGCGAGGCTCACGTGCCCTCCGCCCGCGGCGATGCCGAAGCCCGCGGCAGCGATGCCGGCCGTGAGCCAGTTCGGAATCCGCCGCGTACGCACGTCGAGCACGACGGCGGCGGCGAGTCCGAACGCAAGGACGAAGACGGGGGCCATATTTGTTTTCAGACGCTCACTTCAATCGTTTTCCAGAACACCGTATAAATCGTTTGTCCGACGGCCGACACCGCACCGAGCGCAACCATGGCGATGAGGGCGGCGAGCAGACCGTACTCGAGCAGGTCCTGCCCTTCCTCGGACGTCGGAAACTTCTGGTTCGCGCAGCGCAGCAGCACCGCGATGGCGTCTGGAGATTGCATCTTCGTGGCTCCTTCAATCGGGTTCGGGACCGGAAGCACACGCTTCCGATCCCGAATCCAATGAGTGCTACGCCGCGGCCGCCAGCTTCGAGGCGATCGTGGTGAAGATCGTCTGCACGCTGGTTCCCGCTGCCGTCACCGCGGCGATCGCGACGAGCGCGATGAGCGCCACGAGCAACGCGTACTCGAGTAGGTCCTGGCCCTCGTCGTTGCGAGCGAATGATTTCACGGCATTCACGAGCTTCATGAGATCCTCCCCTTTCGGGTGTGCACCGCAAGCAGTTGCGGTGCGTTAGTGCGGCGGTGCCGCGTTGGCCTTGAACGCGCGGCAGACCTTCGCCGCGTCGCACCAAGGCCAATGGCAACTCATGTGCCACGGCGTGCATTCCGGACCCTCGATCGCGCCGCAAGTGCACGGACGTATGGCGACTTGCGGCGCGCAGGCCGGATGGCCGCGCGGGCCCCGATCGGCGGCCGCACACCGCCGCTCACCGCTCACTTTCGTAAGCGCCGCCGCGAATTTGGTGGGTTCGGAGGGCACCTCGAATCGGCCGTATGAAAGACGGGCCCATTTCGCGGCTATCGGCATCCGGCACGTCGCTTGCGATGAGACGGTGCGCGCCCTATCTATGGGAGCGGGCAAGCCATGAGAGTGAAACTTGGCGTTCGCGACGCCGTGATTTCGGCCACCGTCTTCGGGCTGGTGCTGTTCGCACTGGTGTCCGTCGACGCCGGGGTGCGCGACCGTGTTTCAGACTTGGTGAGCAGCGGCAGGGTCACGCCGTGGGGCGATCGCGTCGGCGATCTTGGAAGCGCGGTCTGGGATGCGGCACGCACACACAGCCTGGACAACGCGCCCCTGCTCGTGTTCGCGACGGTTGGCACCGTGCTGACCGTGTTCATGTTGAGGAGTTAGTGCCCACGCATTCGCTGGTCCTTGCGATAGAACCGGATCTCCGACAGGCCGCGATCGTCAAGCGCATCGTCCGCGAAAAGGTGGGCGCCGAGGTGACGGTCGTCGACTCGCGCGACGCGGCGATCGAGGCGATGCGTACCGCGGTGCCCGACGTGCTGCTGATCAGCGCGCTGCTGTCGCCGCGCGACGAAGACGATCTGATCGCGCATCTGCGGACGCTCGAAAACGCCCAGCACCTGCAGACGCACACGATTCCGCAACTGGCCTCCGCGCTCGGTCCGGGAGAACGACGATCCGCGCGCGGGTTGCTGTCCGCCTTCCGGCGGAAGAAAGAACTCGAGCACGCGCCGTCGGGCTGCGACCCGGATCTGTTCGCGTCGGAGATCCGCACGTTCCTGCAGCGGGCCGCGGAGAAGAAACGCGATCTCGCGGAAGCGCACACGTCCGGCAGGATCAGCGTCACGCCGCGGATGCATGCGCCGGCCGCGGAGCCGGCCGCCGAAGTTGCCGCGGCGCCGGAGCCCGTGTCTTCGTGGGCGTCGCCCTTCGAGTGGCGACCGACGTCGGATCGTTCATCGCTGGGCCCCAATCCTGCATCCTCAACCGCGAATCCTGGGTCGTCGATCCCGCATCGCGAACGCTCGATCCAGGAGCCCGCAACGGACGCATTCGTCGCCCCGCAACCGATCGTCGAGGAGCCGTTTCGGGCACTGCCAGAGCCTGACCTCGAACCGGTGTCGTTCGACGAGCCCGTTCCCGAGGAGCCATCGCTCGAAGCGGCAGAACCCGTCCACGCCGACGAACCGGTGCCGCCCGAGCCGATTGTCGCCGTCGAGCCGATCCACACAACTGAGCCGATCTACGC
>WNGL01025085.1_pt1 | contig 12532 bp, 13 predicted proteins | sample 5400591 | NCBI WGS metagenome assembly WNGL01 (sample SAMN13153377, study PRJNA577476) | soil metagenome | isolation source: 80 cm soil or saprolite under Garry oak tree replicate 1 | place: USA:California | collected 2016-06-15
GGGCCCGCGGCTGCGCTAGCGCGAAATCGCCGTGAAACATCGCCTTCGCGCGTTCTGCTATTGACCCGATGGACCCGATGGACAAGGAGCGAGATATGGCCGGGAATCACGCCGCTGATCACAGCCGCCGCAACTTTCTCCAGCTTGCCGGGTGCGGGCTTGGCATGGTCGCCCTCGCGGCTGGACCGCGTCGCGCCATGGCCCAAGCGACGAGCGCGTCCAAGCTCAAGATCGGCAGCATCGGGGCCGGACGCATGGGCGGCGCCCTCGGCGCCCTGTTCGTCAAGGCCGGGCACCCCGTGATGTTCTCGTCGCGCCATCCCGAGAACATCAAGCCCCTCGCCGAGCGTCTCGGCCCTCTCGCCCAGGTCGGCACCGTGGAGCAGGCGGTCGCCTTCGGCGACGTGGTGGTGATGGTCGTGCCCTACGCGGCGATCGAGGAGATCGGCAAGGCGCACGGCCGTGGCCTCGCAACCAAGCCGCTGGTCATGGACATCTGCAATCCGATCGCCCGGCGCGACGGTGAAGACGTGGTCAGATGGGCCAACGAGCAGGGCGGGGCCGGGCTCGCCAGCGCCAAGCTGATGCCGGGGGCGCGCATCGTGCGCGCCTTCAACGCGATCAGCTATCGGAGGGTGGGCGAGATCGCCCACCGCCCGGGCGGCCTGGTCGGCGTGCCGATCGCGGGCGACGATCAGAAGGCCATCGCCCTCGGCGAGGGGATCATCCGCGGCATGGGGTTCGAGCCTGTCCTCGTGGGCGGCCTCTCCATGGGCAAGTACCTGGTGCCCGGTACGCCGCTGGCCGAGGAGCACACTCCCGAGGAAATTCGAAAGATCGCCGGCGGCCTGCGCTGACCCGCGGCGCGGGGCTCTCCCGGAACCGCGAGGCTGCCTAGAGCTCGACGATCCGCGGCCTTCGTGGGCCCGGGCCGGCCCCCGGCCTACCGGATTCGTTCCGCCGCTAGTCGAAACTCACGATTTCGACCCAGTTCGAGCCCTTGCCCGTCGGGTACTTCTGCCGCAGCGACAGGGCGCCGCTCGCCGGGTCGATGGCGTAGACCGAGATGGTTTCCGACTTCTCGCCGGACACGACCATGGTGCGTCCCTTGGGATCGATGGCGAAACCGCGCGGCTGAGTCTCGGTCGGCGTGCTCGAGAGATACGTCAGCTTGCCCGTGGCCGGATCCACCCTGAACGCGCCGAGCGAGCTGCTGGTGCGCTCGGCGGCGTAGAGGAACTTGCCGTCCGGCGTGAGGTGTAGGTCGGACGCCCAGATGTCGTTGTCGACATTGCGCCCCGGCGAGGGACGGGGGGCGCCGGGGACAAGCTTGGTGTCGGCGGGCAGCGCCGAGGCCGAGCTCACCTCGGTCAGCAGGCCCGTCTTCTCGTCCAGTGAGAGCGTCGTAACCGTCGCCGTCAGCTCGTTGAGCAGGTAGGCGAATCTGTTGTCGGTCGACATGATGATGTGGCGCGGGCCGGACCCTGCCTTCATCTGCACCAGCGGCGGCGTGTTCGCCGTCAGCCGGCCCGTCTTCGCGTCAAAGCGGAACTGGAAGATCTGGTCGGTGCCCAGGTGCGGCACGAAAACGAAGCGGTTGGTGTTGTCGGTGATGATGGAGTGGGCGTTGCGGGCCGTCGGGATCACCTGCTTGGGATCGGACACCGTGCCGTCCTTCCCGATCGCGTTGACGCTGACGAGGTGACCGCCATAGGATGCGCCGAGCAGAAAGCTCCCGGTCTTGTCCACCGTGATGTACGGGAAGCTCTCCGCCAGGGGCGCGTCCGACCGCTTGCTCAGCGCGCCGGTCTTCGGGTCGATGGCGTACGTGATTACCGAGAAGGGCTTCGAGCGCACCACGGCGTAGAGAAAACGCCGATCGGGACTCACGCTCATCGGCATCACCGGTTTCCCGGCCCCGACGCGGGCGCCGGGCAGCAGGTTCCCGTCGGGCAGCAGGGTATAGGTCCCGATGTCGCCGTCTTCGGCGTTCGACACGTACACGAACGTGGCCGCCTGGGCGGCGCCGGCAAGGGCCATGAGCGCGATCAACATGGTTCCGCTGGCCAGGATTGCAGAGGTCTTCATTTGTCCTCTCCTCTCAACGAAGCGCGTCGACCGCAAAGGTTCTGCGCCGGCTCTTGGCGCCTGCATGGTGCTTCAACTGGTTGCTGCCGCCATGATCCTGCTCGGGCCCGGGCCCTCACGGTCGCCGGGTGCCGTGGAGCATTGCGCTGACGGAGCCTCCCCGGGAAGTGCCGCCTAGGCGTCCTGAGCCGGTCGGCCGGGGTGGCTCAGTCGAGTCCCCCCATCTGGCAGACGATCCGCCACTCGGCCTCCGAAACTGGCTGGACCGACAGGCGCGGGAGCCTGGCCAGCGCCATGCCGGTGAGGCGTTTGTCCGCCTTGATCCGGTCGAGGCCGACCGGTGTCGGGAGCTTTTGCACCGCGGCGACGTCGACGGCGCGCCAGGCGGAGTCGGTTGAATCCGGATGCGCCTCCGCGATCACCCTGACGATGCCGACGATCGCGCGCTCTTTCCCTGTGTGATAGAAGAACGCCTGCTCGCCCTTCTTCATGGCGCGCAGGTTGTTCTGGGCCGAGAAGTTGCGGATGCCTGTCCACTCCGCCCCGTCACGCCCTTTCGCGACCTGCTCGGCCCACGACCAATCGTCAGGCTCGGACTTCAGGAGCCAATGTGCCATGGCATTCTCTCCTCTTTCCCCAGGCTGGCAGCCAGGGGATACGCGCCGCAGCTATCGGCCCAAGAGGAAGCGACGCGCCTCCTCGTTTTGCGGAGCCAGCTCGAGCACGCGGCGGAAAGCCGCGAGCGCCTCTGTGCGATCATTCGAGCTCCAGTAGGCCTTGCCGAGGTCGAGAAGGGCCGAGACATCACCGGGCTCTTGGCGGACGTACTCGCGCAGGAGACCCGCCGCCCCCTGGTACTCGCCGCGTGACAACGCCTGGCGCCCCCCGTCGAGCAGGCCCTGGACGAGCTGTCCGCGCGTGGCGGAGTCGCCTGCGCGGGAGAGCCCGTCGACCAGCACCCGGCCCGCGTCGGTCCAATTCCCGAGACCCACGTAGGCGCGGCCTGCGTTGAGATATCCCTGGGCGTTGGTGGGCTGAAGCTTGATGTACTCGACGAAGTGGGAGACGGCCTCACCAAAGGCGCTCCGCTGCAGGGCGTCGGTCCCAGCGCCGAACAATGACTGGGCGAGCGTCGTCAGCGTCTCGCTCTCCCGCGGGGCCAGCTCGACGGCCTTGCGCGCCTGGGTCAGGGCCTGGCCCCAGTCGGCCTTGCCGATATAGGCCTGAGCGCCGAAGAGATATGCGCGCCACTCCGTCGGCTCTCGGCGGATGACCTCGGCCACCTTCGTCAGGGCGGCGTCCCACTTCTGGGCCGTGAGCAGCTCCTTGATCTGCTTCAGGAGCGACTCGATGGTCTCGACCAGCCCCATGGTGGCGCAGCCCACGGACAGCGTGACGACCAGCAGGATCGCGCAGGCGATCGCTTTCCTCCAGCGTGACGTCATCGGCCACCCCCTCCTGCACGTGAAAGGTCATGACCCCGCGGGAGACGCGGTGGCCCACGGCAATCGTGGTTATCACCTCGTAGAGCTGCTGTCACCACGCGGAAAACGCGACAATGATCGGTCGAGAGTTTGCGGCTGCGTCCGCGGCATGTCAACAGAGACCGCAACCCGAAGGAAGGCACCTCGACGGCGCCTACGACGGGGCGAGTCTATTTCGCGTGCATAGCTGCCGGCGGGGAGGCAGAATACGAGCCTGCCGCCAGGGGAGGGAAGCATGCTGCAAGGCCTGATCATGGACATGCCGCTGATGATCTCGAGCGCCATCCAGCACGCCGCCGAGTTTCATGGCGGGACCGAGATCGTCGCGCGCGACGTCGACGGCACCATCCACCGCTACACGTATGCCGAGGCGGGGATCCAATGATCGACCGCCGCACGTTTCTGGCAGGGACGGGTGCGGTAATCCTCGCCGCGCCGCTCGCCGCCGAAGGGCAGCCTGCGCGCCTCTATCGCGTGGGCGTCGTCCTGGAGGGCGGCCCGTACTTGAGAGCCGTCGACGGGCTCCGGAAGGGTCTCGCAGAGCTGGACCTCGAAGAGGGTAAACAGTTCGTTCTCCACCTGCGCGATACCAGGGGTGATCTGAAATCCGTGGAGGCCGACGCGAGGAGGCTCGAAGAGGAAAAGGTCGACATGATCTACGCGTTGGCCACGTCGGTCACTCTCGCGGCGAAGCGGGCAACGAAGAGGGTGCCGATCGTGTTCTACTCCGGGACAGATCCCGTGGCCGTCGGCCTCGTCGAGAGCATTCGGAAACCCGGAGGGCGACTCACGGGCATCTACACTCGGTTTACGGACCTCACGGCGAAGCGCCTCGAGCTGCTGAAGGAGATGGTTCCGAGGCTCCGCCGGGTCGTGACGTTCTACAGCCCTGACAACCCCGCCGCTCAGCAGTCCGTGAAGATCGCGCGCGATGCAGCCCGCCAGCTCAAGGTGGAGCTCGTCGAGCGGCCGGTCGCCTCGGTCGAGGAGCTGCGAGCGGGTTTGCGCGCGCTCCGGCCCGGGGAGGCGGATGCTTTCTTCTACGTGGGGGACGCGATGGTGGCCAGCCAGTCGGCGCTGATCGTCGAGGCCGCGAGGGCGAAGAAGCTGGCGACCATGTTCCACCAGCGCGAGACTGTCGCCACGGGGGCGCTTGCCAGCTATGGCGTGAGCTACCACGAACTGGGCCGACTGTCGGCCAAGCACGTCCAGCGCGTGCTGCTGGGGGCCAACCCCGGAGAACTACCCGTTGAGCAGGTTGACAGACTCTACTTCGTCATCAACCTCAACACCGCCAAGGCCCTCGGATTGACGATCCCTCAATCGCTCCTTCAGCGGGCGGATGAGATCATCCAGTGATGGATCGGCGCACTTTCCTCGGAGGCATGGGTGCGATGCTCCTCGCCGCGCCGCTCACCGCCCAGGCCCAGCAGGGGAAGGTCGCTCGAATAGGTTTTCTGTCGCCGGCCTCCCCTTCTGACGCAGGTGGCAATCCCAGCGACTTGGCCGTCTTGTTCGAGGCCTTCCAGGAAGGCCTGCGCGAACTGGGCTATGTGGAAGGTCAGAACCTCAAGATCGAGTCCCGATGGGCGGAGGGACACTACGATCGGCTTCCCGGCCTCGCGGCCGACCTGGTCCGTCTCAAGGTGGATGTCATCGTGACGTATGGTACGCCGGCAGCCCAGGCGGCAAAGCGAGCGACCGGCACGATTCCCATCGTCATGGCGTTGATCATTGATCCTGTCGCGAGCGGGCTCGTCACGAGTCTCGCGCGGCCAGGCGGGAACCTCACCGGGCAGTCCATGATGACGCCCGACCTGGTCGGGAAGCAGTTCGAGATCCTCAGGAGCTCGTCCCCAAGGTTTCTCGGGTGGCCGTCCTCCACAATCCGGCCAACCCGGGCAACGCGCCCCAAGTGCAACATGCGCAGGATGCGGCCCGGACCCTGGGCGTGCGGCTTCAACTCCTGGGGGCGAAAGGTCCCAGCGAGATCGACAGCGCCTTCGCCGCGATGACCAGCGAGCAGGCCGGCGCGATCATCGTTCTCGTAGACGCGATGCTCCAAAACAACCGAACACGAATCAAAGACCTCGCGGCCCGGCACCGTCTGCCGGCGGTCTATGGGCTGAGCGAGTACGCGGAGGTGGGTGGCCTTTTGACCTATGGGCCGAACCGTCTCGACATGTTCCGGCACGCCGTCACCTACGTCGACAAGATTCTCAAGGGCGCCAAGCCCGCTGACCTGCCCGTCGAGCAGCCGACGAAGTTCGAGCTGGTCATCAACCTCAAGACCGCAAAGGCGCTCGGGCTGACAGTCCCGCAATCGCTGCTCTCGCGGGCGGATGAGGTCATCCGGTGATATCGCGGCGGGGCATTTCTCGCAGACGCTGCTGCGGGCCAGAACCTCGCGGCCGGCCGAGCCGGGCCGCCCAGGAGGGAAGCGCATGCTGCAAGGCCTGATCATGGACATGCCGCTGATGATCTCGAGCGCCATCCAGCACGCCGCCGAGTTTCATGGCGGGACCGAGATCGTCGCGCGCGACGTCGACGGCACCATCCACCGCTACACGTATGCCGAGGCCGGCACCATCCACCGCTACACGTATGCCGAGGCGCACCGGCGAACCAAGCGCCTGGCGAACGCGCTCGGCCGGCTCGGGGTGAGGCCGGGTGACCGGATCGGCACGCTCGGCTGGAACACCCATCGCCACTTCGAGCTGTTCTACGGCGTGTCCGGCTCGGGCGCCGTGCTGCATCCGGTGAATTCGCGGCTGTTCGCCGACCAGATCGTCTACATCGTCAACCACGCCGAGGATACCTGGCTGTTCATCGACGCGGCGACCCTGGCGCTCGCCGAGCAGCTGGCGCCGCGGCTCAAGTCGGTGAAGGGGTTTGTCCTGATGGCCGAGCGCTCCGCCATGCCGGGCAGCACGACGCTCGAGCCGCTCCTCTGCTACGAGGAGCTGCTCGCCGCTGAATCCGACGACTACGAGTGGCCGCAATTCGACGAGCGCAACGCGTCGTCGATCTGCTACACCTCGGGCACCACCGGCGACCCGAAGGGCGTCGTGTACTCCCATCGGTCCAGCGTGCTCGTGGCGATGCTCTTCACCGAGTGGATCTATCGCGGCAGCCGGAACGGGGCGATGGAGACACTGATGTCGCTCGCGCCCCTGTTCCACGCCAACGGCTGGTACTTTCCCTACACCGCACCCATGACCGGCTCCAAGCTCGTGCTCCCCGGCCGGAACTACGAGCCGGCCATGCTGTACGAGCTGCTCGAGGGCGAGCGGGTCACCATCACGTGCGGCGTGCCCACCATGTGGCTCATGCTCACCGACTGGATGACGCGCGAGGGCCGGACGCTGCCGCATCTGCGCACGGTCTATTCCGCGGGCACGGCCGCGCCGCGCAGCCTGCTGGAGACCTTTGCGGCCTGGGGCATCGAGGTGAACCAGCTCTGGGGTATGACCGAGGCGCTCGGCCTGACCAGCCCGAGCCTGCATCCGGGCGCCCTCGACCTGCCGCCGGAGCAGCAGCTCGAGCAGCGCATGAAGGCCGGCGGTCGTATCGGGTTCGGCGCGCAGCTCCGCATCGTCGACGACGAGGAGCGGCCCCTGCCGCACGACGGCGTGGCGATCGGCCACCTCCGCGCCAAGTCGCCCTGGATCTCCTCGGGATACTTCAAGGGGGCAGGTGACGCGCTCGACGCGGAGGGCTGGCTCAAGACCGGCGACGTTGCCTCGATCGATCCGGACGGCTACGTGGCGATCGTCGACCGGTCGAAAGACCTCATCAAGTCCGGCGGCGAATGGATCAGCTCGATCGCCCTCGAGAACGCGGCCTGCGGCCATCCGGAGGTGATGCAGGCCGCGGTGATCGCCGCCTTCCATCCGAAATGGCAGGAGCGGCCGCTGCTGATCGTCACGCGTCGGCCCGGCAGCCAGCTCGACCGCGCGACCCTGCTCGAGTTCCTCCGCCCGAGCGTGGCCGGCTGGTGGCTCCCGGACGACGTCGTGTTCGTGCCGGAGATGCCGATGACCGCCACCGGCAAGATCCACAAGCTCACGCTGCGTGAGCGGTTCCGCGACTACCAGCTGCCGACCGCGGGACGCCCGCCGGCCGGCGAACGGTAGGGGAGGCGAGACGATGACGACCGTGGCCGATCCCCTGGTGGTGGACGCCGATGGGCACGTTCTCGAGCCGGCCGATACGTGGCTGAAGTACCTCGAGCCCTCGTTTCGAGATCGCGCCATTCGCATCGCCCAGGACGAGCACGGGTACGAGGTGCTCCTCATCGACGGCCAGCCGCTCAAGACGCTGCGCGGGTCACTCGGCGCGCTCGGCGGAATCGGGATGGACACCACTCGGCTCCTCGCCCGGGGGAAGATGACCTACGCCGAGGGCAGCCCGGCCGGCGGCTACGATCCCGTCGAGCGGTTGCGCGTGATGGACGGCGAGGGGATCGACGCCGTGCTGCTCTATCCCACGATCGGCATCTGCTGGGAAGGGCACGTCACCGACGGCGCGCTGGCCACGGCCTACACGCGCGCCTACAACCGCTGGCTGGCGGAGTTCTGCCGCACCGACCCCAGGCGGCTCTACCCGGTCGCCCACATCTCGCTCCTCGATCCCGAGGGCGCCGTGCAGGAGACGATCCGCGCCCGGCGCGACGGGTGCGTCGGCATCTTCCTCTCGCCGGACCTGGCGGCCCGCGGCGGCCGACACTTCGACGATCCCGCCTTCGCGCGGTTCTGGGAGACGGCGCAGGAGCTGGAGATGCCGATCGCCTTCCACGTGGTCGTGCGCGATCGCCAGTGGTTCCGGCAATGGCAGCGTCGCGATCCCTCCGATGCCCTGTTCAGCATCGCCTTCCTGGCCATCGACGTCATGGCCGCCTTCACGCAGATGCTTGCCGCCGGCATGTTCGAGCGCTACCCGCGGCTCAGGTGCGCGGTGCTGGAGGCCGGCTCCAACTGGATCGCGGCCTGGCTCGACCGGCTCGATCACAAGTACCGGGTCACGGCGCACCAGACACCGATCCGCATGGAGCCGAGCGCCTATTTCTACCGCCAGTGCCTGATCTCCGCGGACCCGGACGAGTCGGTCACCGCGCAGATGGTCGAGCACCTCGGCGCCGACTACTTCATCTGGGCGTCCGACTACCCACACATCGACGCCTCGTTCGGCGTCGTCCGCGAGCTGAAGGATCGGCTGGCCCCGCTGCCCGAGGATGCGCGCCGCAAGGTGCTGGGCCTGAACGCGCAGCGCTTCTACCGGCTGGCCGGGTAATGTCGTCCCCGCTTGTGAACGGCAGACCCGAACGCAACGTCTGCAACCAGAGAACTGCGGGCGAGACGCGGGGCCCGCCGCCGCCGGTGTTCTTGTAGCCGGAGGGGCTTTCGAGACGACGGTCCGTCATTTTGCCCTTGACAGCGGGCGCATGGCGATGTACGTCGAAGCCAAGGAGCTCCTTCGTCTCTCGGGCCCGCGACGTCTGCCCTGGGCCGTCCCAAGGATGGGTGTTCGCGACCGCCAATAACCTCCGAGCAGGAGAGGAGACAGCCATGGCCCGTCTCACCAGGCGCTCGGTGCTCCGTGGATCTGCGGCTCTCGGCGCGACTCGCCTCCTCGCGGCTCCCCACATCGCCAGGGCGGCGGTGACCACCGCCAGCGTGTGGTTCGCGCAGGGGTTCGTCCAGGACGAGGACGTGGCGCTGCGGAAGGCCGTCGCCGACTACGAGAAGGCGAGCGGCAACAAGATCGAGCTGAGCATCATCCCCTTCGCGCCGGAACGGCAGAAGATCATCTCGGCGATCACCAGCGGGGTGGTCCCCGACATGATCGATTCCAACCCGGCCGAAATTCTTCAAATCTACGGCTGGCAAGACAGGTGGGTCGACGTGAGCGACGTCGTCGAGACGCAGAAGGCGCAATTCAGCGAGACCGCCCTGCAGGCCGCGCAGGCCTACAACAGCGTCACCAAGAAGCGTGCCACGTACGGCGTGCCGCTCAGGGCGGCCGTGGTGCCGTGTCACATCTGGAAGTCACTGGTCGAGAAGGCGGGAATGAAGCTCGAGGACATCCCGAAGACCTGGGATGCCTATTTCGACTTCTTCAAGAAAGTGCAGGACAACCTGCGCAAGCAGGGCGAGCGCAAAGTGTATGGGCTGGGCTTCCAGGTGACGGCGAACGGAGTCGACCCCTACAACCTGTTCATGGCGTTTCTCCTCGCCTATGGCGGTCAAGACATCGTCACCAAGGACGGCAAGCTCCATCTGGACGACCCGAAGGTCAAGCAGGCGGCGATCAAGGCGACGGCCTACCTCGGCGGCGCCTACCGGGACGGCTACGTGCCACCGAGCGCGATCAACTGGAACGACGCGGACGACAACAACGCGTTCCACGCGAAGCTCATGGTGATGGACGTCGACGGGACGCTCTCCACCGAGGTCGCGGTCAAGGACAAGCACCCGGAGTGGTACTTCAACGAGATCGTGACCCATGGTGTCCCCGGCTATCCGAATGACAATGCGGGGAAGCCCATACCGAGCATCGTCGGGTACACCAACGGACTGATCCCGAAGGGGGCCAAGAACGTCACGGTGGCGAAGGAGTTCCTCAAGTACTTCATCCAGCCGAAGGTTATCGGGGAGTTTGTCGAGCTGGGGCTGGGCCGGTGGCTGCCCGTGATGCCGGCCCTTGCCAAAAGCCCGTTCTGGCAGAACCCGAAGGACCCGCATCTGAAGGGCTATGTCCAGCAGGGCCTCCTCGGCGCGACCATCCCGGACTACTACGTGTTCAACGTGGCGATGGCGGAAGTTCGCACCCAGCACGTGTGGAGCCTCGCGATGATCGACGTCGCGAAGGACGGGGGGAAGCCGGAGGCGGCGATCGACAAGGCCTTCAAGCGAATCGAAGAAATCTTCGCCAAGTACAAGATGGCCTGAGAGCGAAAGCTGAAATATGGACAGCACATCGGTCGTCGACGTCGGCCGCCCCGCCGTCCGGCGAGGCACGCTCTCACAGTTCCTGCGCGGCAGCCTCAAGGGCGCCGAGTACACGTGGGCGGTCGCCTTCGTCGTGCCCTACATCGCCGTGTTCGTCACGTTCGTCGCGTACCCGATCGTGTACGGCGTGTGGATGGGGAGCGAGGCCAGCCTCTACCGCGAGCTCTTCGCCGATCCGATCTACCAGACCACGGTCGTGAACACCGTGCTCTACCTCGCCCTCGGCGTGAACGTGAAGATGTTCCTCGCCCTGCTGCTGTCCGGCTTCTTCATGCGCCCGGGCTGGTGGACGAAGCTCCTGCTGCTGATCTTCGTGCTGCCGTGGGCGGTGCCCCAGGTCTCGACGTTCGTCTCGATCCACTGGATGCTGAACGGGGAGTGGGGCTTCCTGAACAACGCGCTCTACAAGCTGTTCCACATCGAGGGCGCGCACTGGCTGAACGACCGGTGGACGGCGCTCGGCGCGGTCATCGTGTCCCACATCTGGAAGTGGACGCCGTTCTGGACCCTGATCCTGCTCGCGGGGCGGATGGCGATCCCGCTCGAGATCCGTGACACCGCGAGGGTCGACGGCGCGACCGGGGTGCGCGGGTTCGTCTACATCACGTTTCCGCTGCTCGCCAACCTGTACCTCATCTGCACGCTGCTCTCGACGATCTTCCTGCTCGGCGACTTCAACACGGTCTACTTCGTCTCGGGCGGCGGGCCGGCGAACTTGACCCACGTGCTCGGGACGCTCGGCATCCGGAACGCGTTCGACATCGCGCAACCCCGCCTCGGCGTGGCGGCCGTGATGTCGGCGCTCCCGCTGGTGATCCCGCTGGTGATCGTCCTGATGCGCAAGCTGCGCACGGCGGAGGTGCAATTGTGAGCATGCTCGCGGTCGACGCTGCCCTGGCCTCGTCCCGGGCCGTGACACGGGCACACCGCGCCGTGCGGGTCCGGCGATACCTGGCGGCCACGGGGACGGTCGCGCTGTCGGTGGCGCTCGTGGTGTGGACGCTCTTGCCCCTCTACAACATGGTGCTGATCTCGCTCGAGCCCGAGGGCGACGTCTTCACCGACCACATCTGGCCGCGGGTCGTGTCGGTCGAGAGCTTCTGGGGCGTGCTGACCCAGGGCCACTGGTATCTCGAGCACTTCTGGCGACAGTTCGCCAACAGCATCTACATGGGCGCGATGGTGACGATTCTGACGCTCGTGATCGGCTCGCTGACCAGCTTCTCCATCGGTCGGATGCGTATCCGCCACGGTTGGCTGGTCAGCAACGTGGCGCTGTTGACCTACGTGATCCCGGCGTCCTTCCTGGCGATCCCGTTCTATCGGATCATGCAGAACTACGGGATGGCGAACAATCTGTGGTCCGTGATCGCGGCGCTGGTGGCGTTCGCGACGCCGTATGCATTCTTCGTCCTGCAGGAGTACGGCCGGAGCATTCCGATCGAGGTCGACGAGTCCGCGCGCATCGACGGTGCCTCGCCGCTCCAGGTCTACCTGCGGATCTATCTGCCGCTGATGGCGCCGGCCCTCGTCGCGGTCGGCACCTACGCGATGCTTCTCGCCTGGAACGAGTACCTCTACCAGTTCTTGCTTCTCTCCTCGAAATCGAGCATGACCGTGCCGGTCGCGCTCGCCCAGTTCCTCAGCAGCGACCAGTCGCCATGGAACTACATGATGGCGACCGCGATCATCTATGCGCTGCCGCCGGTCGCGATTTACTACGCGTTCCGCCGTCGCATGACGGCCGGACTCACGATGGGCGGCGTCAAGGGCTGACCTTCGCAACTTGCCCACCCCGGCGACGGGCCAGTGTAGCTCGCCGCCGGAGCGGGATCTTCTGCCATCACCTTCGCGCTCCTCACGCGGGGTCGTGCCGGTCGCCAGGCCCGGGCGGGAGCTGGCGAGGAGACCGAGCTGAACACGCGGGTATGAGTGGCACGCCGCAGGTTC
>WNGL01017020.1_pt1 | contig 12529 bp, 11 predicted proteins | sample 5400591 | NCBI WGS metagenome assembly WNGL01 (sample SAMN13153377, study PRJNA577476) | soil metagenome | isolation source: 80 cm soil or saprolite under Garry oak tree replicate 1 | place: USA:California | collected 2016-06-15
GCGTTTACCTCGACGATCTCGGGGTCAATCTGAAACCGGCGCGCGAAATGGGCATGACCACCATCAAGGTGCTCAATGCGGCGCAAGCGATCGCCGAGCTTGAGGCGGCGACGGGGCTGGCGCTCCGCTAATCACGAGGGTCGTTTTTCTCAGGCCAGCGACAGCCCTTGGAACACAGGGATCGTCGTCGGCAATGAGCATCTTCGGAGCCACCTTGTTCGGTTTTAATTTATCCATCACGCAACGCGAGCGTCCGGCCCTTGCATTAAGGTCGCGATAAGGGTCGTTTGCGTAGGACTACGCAAGATGGTCGAGGCGCCCGGTGTCGACCCTAAAGCTTGCGTTTACCTCGATGATCTCGGGGTCAATCCGAAACCGACGCGCGGAATGGGCTTGACCGCCATCAAGGTGCTCAATGCGGCGCAAGCCATCGTCGAGCGTGAAATGGCGAAGGAGTTGGCGTTCCGACCATTGCCGGCGAAAAATGCGGTTTCCGAGTGGGAATTGCGCACTCGGCAGCCACAAGCGTGGCAGGCGTTTCGAAAGGTCCGTTTTGCGAGGGTTAACAGCATCAATATGCGACCAGCTCGATTCTCATTTTAGCGAATTTTTAGCGAATATACTTTTTCGCCTCCTTTACCGAAAAGTTCTCTTTGCCGGGGTACGATCGAACCGCGCGGATAGTGTTGTGCGCATTTGCTGCGATTTGAGGCCTGCCAAAATGAACCACGCAAAATCGTTTCTGCGAGATCTTGACGACGCAGTTTCGCGAGGAACAGCCGATAGCCGAACGCGGGCGCTGTGGCATGCGACCGATCTATTGATCGCCGGCCGGTATAGCGACGACGAGATATGGACGTTTGGCGAGGTAATCGGACTGTTGGCGGATGCGATTGAAGTCGCGGCCCGTGCCCAGCTTGCAAGGCGGCTGGCCCGTTTCGATAACGCCCCGGTCAATATCATCCATAAACTTGCCTTTGACGATTCGATCGATGTCGCCGGCCCCATACTTCAGGAGTCCGAGCGGCTCGAGGCTTATGCTCTGGTTGCCAACGCCTGCACCAAGAGCCAAACGCATCTGCTCGCGATCTCGAAACGAAAGTCCATCGAGGAGACGGTCACCGACGTGCTCGTGACGCGCGGCAATCAAGAGGTCGTGAACTCCGTCGCAAGTAACAATGGCGCGCGTTTTTCGGATTTCGGCTTTCTGCACATGATCAAACGGGCTGAAGGCGATTCCATTCTGGCAGAGCAGATCGGTCTGCGGAAGGACATCCCCCGGCACCTGTTCCAGCAACTGATCGCGAAGGCGTCGGACGATGTGAAGAAGCGCATCGAACGCGAACGTCCGGAAATGGTCGAGCAAATTCAGACCTCGGTGACCGATGTCACCGGCGCGCTGCATTCCAAGTTCGGTCCCGCATCAAGAAGTTATTTTGTCGCAAAAAGGCTGGTGACGACGCAGCATCAGCACGGCAACCTGAATGAGAACAGTATTTTTGACTATGCGCGGTCTCATAAGCTCGACGAGGTCACGATCGGACTGTCCCTGTTGTGCTCCTTGCCGGGCGACGTGATCGAACGCGCCTTGCTGGACAAGAACCGGGAAATGATACTGGTTCTGACCAAAGCCCTCGACTTCTCGTGGGCGACGACAATGGCATTGCTTTTTCTTGGCGCCAAGGATCACCGGATCACCGCCCAGGAGTTGAGAGATCTGGAAAGCGAGTTTGGTCGCCTCAACGTCGAGACATCCCGGAGCGTTCTGAAGCTCTATCAGAGCCGCAAGACTGGTGCCGATTCCGGTCCGACGCGCCAGGCGCCGCTTCCCGTGCATTGAGATCCAGGATTGGCAGTGGAACGTCGGCGATGAACGCAACCCTCTTCGGCAGAGCCGCAAGCGAACGCCTCGGTATTTCCAACGAGCCGAAGTCTGACCCATCCTCGGATGTGGCCTGGATGGTTCTGGAAGCAGCGAACGATTTCGGCGACGATACCACCATCGAAGCATGTCGCCGGGTCATCGACGCGAGCCTGAGCGGCACGCCTGCCTCCCCATCCGATTTGCACGTCGTCTCCGATTATTTTCGTTGACTGCACGCGGTTTTGGACCGGGAAAGCACGCCTTTCGGCAGCTTCCGACAGCTATTTACCCGAGGGCGGTTGGAAGCGAAGATGTGGGACTGCCCGAATCAGCAATGGTCCTGTCATAATCGTTGACAGACCTCTCCGTGAGATCCATCGATCCGGTGGCGTCGCATCGAAGGCTGGCCTTCGCAACCTCGTTTATTCGGACAACCTGGACCGCATGTCTGTTCCCGCCAGCGCCTCGGCCCTCAACGCCAAGTCCGACGCCGTCCCCGACGCGCTTTCCGTTCTGAATTCCGTGTTCGGCCTGCCGGCCTTTCGGGGCGAGCAGGAAGAAATCGTCAGACACGTCACGGCTGGCGGCAATTGCCTGGTGCTGATGCCCACCGGCGGCGGCAAGTCGCTGTGCTATCAATTGCCGTCGCTGTTGCGCCACGGCTGCGGCATCGTCGTCTCGCCGCTGATCGCGCTGATGCGCGACCAGGTCGCAGGATTGCTCGAGGCCGGCGTCAGGGCGGCGGTGCTGAATTCCACGCTGTCGTGGGACGAAGCCTCCGCGGTCGAGGCGCGGCTGCTGGCCGGCGACCTCGATCTGCTATACGTCGCGCCCGAGCGGCTGGTGACGCCGCGCTGCCTCGCCATGCTCGGCCGCGCGCAGATCGCCTTGTTTGCGATCGACGAGGCGCATTGCGTGTCGCAATGGGGACACGACTTTCGCCCGGAATATATCGGCCTGTCGGTGATATCGGAGCGTTTTCCCAATGTGCCGCGCATCGCTCTGACCGCCACGGCCGACGACCTTACCCGTCGGGAGATCGTCGATCGGCTGGGGCTTGCCGGCGCGCCGAGTTTCGTTGCGAGTTTCGATCGCCCGAATATCAAGTATGAAATCGTCGACAAGCAAAACGCGCAAACCCAACTGAAAGCCTTCATCACCGAGCGCCATTCCGGCGACGCCGGCATCGTCTACTGCCTGTCGCGCGCCAAGGTCGAAGACACCGCCGCCGCACTGGCCAAGGCCGGCGTGCAGGCGCTGCCCTATCACGCCGGCCTTGACGCCGGCGTTCGCGCCCGCAATCAGGATCGCTTCATCAATGAGGACGGTGTCGTGATCGTCGCCACGGTCGCGTTCGGCATGGGCATCGACAAGCCCGATGTGCGCTTCGTGGCGCATCTGGATTTGCCGAAAAGTATCGAGGCCTACTATCAGGAAACCGGGCGCGCCGGGCGCGACGGCAAGCCGTCCAGCGCATGGATGGCGTATGGCCTGTCCGACATCGTGCAGCAGCGCCGCATGATCGACGAGTCGAGCGGCGCGGAGGCGTTCAAGCGAGTGTCGATCGGCAAACTCGACGCGTTGGTCGGTCTGGCCGAAACCGCGAATTGCCGGCGCACCCGCCTGCTCGGATATTTCGGCGAAAACCTCAACGCCGCCAGATGCGACAATTGCGACAACTGCCTGTCGCCGCCGCTGCTTCGCGATGGCAAAGTCATCGCGCAGAAGCTGCTGTCCTGCGCCTATCGCACCGGGCAGCGTTTCGGAGCGATGCATCTGATCGATGTCCTGGTTGGCCGTTCGACCGAGCGCGTCAAACAGTTCGGGCATGACAGGATTTCCGTGTTCGGCATCGGCGCCGAACTCAATGAAAAGCAGTGGCGTGCCGCCCTGCGCCAACTGGTGGCCCTGGGCCATCTGCAGCCCGACAGCGAAGCCTTCGGCGCGTTGAAGTTGACGGACTCCGCGCGCGGCGTGTTGAAAGGCGAGACCGAGGTGATGCTGCGTGAGGAGCCCGCCGGCTCCCGCATTCGCGCCAGCCGGACCAAATCACGGCGCGGCGATATTGCACCCCGATCCCCCGGACGGACTGAAACCGGCGATCCGGCTCTGCTCGGCATTCTCAGGGCGTGGCGTTCCGAGGTCGCGCGCAAGCGCGGCGTGCCGGCCTATGTCGTATTCCACGATGCAACCCTGGACGGCATCGCAACGTCGCGTCCGACAACGCTGGCGCAGCTCCGTGGCATCCCCGGCATCGGCGACAAGAAGCTCGAACATTACGGCGACGAACTGCTGGCACTGGTGAACGCTCGCCGCGCCGAAGCGTAAGCGAAACCAAGTTGCGGCGTGCTGACGACGCCAAGGCGCGTCGCTGCGGCTCAACGAGACCGGCGAGCGATTGCCCGGGAACGTCAATGCTTGAGCCATCAAGCGCGAGGTCGGTGACCTCATCGGCCTGATGCTTTGCTCAGGAATCAGCGGCATCAGGCGCTTGTGGCCGTCCATGCCAGTCGGGCGCCCCTTTAATGTGTCGCAGGTCACGCAGCGCGCGCGCCGACCATTGTAGAAATCAATCGACCACGACTGCTTGTTGCGGGTTTCTCGCTGCGCGCGCCGACCATTGTAGAAATCAATCGACCACGACTGCTTGTTGCGGGTTTCTCGCTGTGCGAGCCGGCGGCGACCTTCTTCAAGACGGAAAACCCGGGACACGAACCCATGAGTGCCTTTAACAGAGAAAAAGTTCTTTCGGTCCGGCATTGGACGGACACCCTGTTCAGTTTCACCGCGACCAGGAATTCCGGTTTCCGCTTTCTTAATGGGCAGTTTGCGATGATCGGCCTTGAGGTCGACGGCCGGCCGCTGCTGCGCGCCTACAGCATGGCGAGCGCCAACCACGAGGAAGCCCTGGAATTTTTCAGCATCAAGGTCGCGGACGGCCCGCTCACCTCGCGGCTGCAGAAGATCAGGGAAGGCGACACCATCCTGGTCGGCCGCAAGGCCACCGGCACGCTGGTCACCGACAACCTGATCCCCGGCAAGCGGCTGCTGCTGCTTTCGACCGGCACGGGCCTTGCGCCGTTCGCCAGCCTGATCAAGGATCCGGACGTCTACGACAAGTTCGAGACCATTGTTCTGGTGCACGGCTGCCGGCAGGTCTCCGAACTGGCTTACGGCGAGCAACTGGTGGCGAGCCTGGGCGACGACGAGTTCTTTGGACCGCTGATGCGCGAGAAATTTGTCTATTATCCCACGGTGACGCGCGAGCCGTTCCGCAATCGCGGACGCATCACCGACCTCATCACGTCGGAGCAGTTGTTCCACGACATCGGCCTGCCGCCGCTGGACATCGAGACCGACCGCATCATGCTGTGCGGCAGCCCCGGCATGCTGGAAGATCTGCGCCAGACCTTCGAACAGCGCGGCTGCTCTGAAGGCAGCCATGCCGAGCCCGGCCATTTCGTCATCGAGAAGGCTTTTGTCGAGCGCTAGGCCGCAACCGCTGTCCTTCGGTGCCGCGTTTTGTTGGCGACGCGGCGCGGAGTTCCGGGTTGCTATTTTACTGTGGCCAGATCGAAAATGTCGTAAGCTCAGAGTTCAAATTGGAAATGATGACGAACACTGCGCTTCATCGCCAAGAAGATTGCACTGAGAAAACGCCGCGCCGGCAATTAATTTATCCTCATTGAAAGATCAAGAATTTTCGACCTTCCGAGACCAACACCCACGATTTGGCAACAGCCGGAAAAGGCCTATGCTCCTTCAGGAGGGTGCCGCTGCGCCGGGTCGCCGCGGCTCCCACCAAAAATATCGAAAACAACCCCATGCAAAGTAGCCGGCGGCCGCTGCAACCGACGATTTGGACCGACACTTGACACGTCGGGTAAATCAGCCGCACAATTTCATCATCGCAAAATCCGCTAAACGACCACGGGTACGTAACGGATGCTGTCCGGTGTAAGGTCAGGCGAAACCCCCTCACCTATGATCGGACGCTGCATCGTGACAGCTTCAATGCATTGATGCGATCATGTTCCGCGTGGGTACACCGTTGAGGACGCGCCGCCGACGAACGCGCGCGATCTAAACCGCGCCTTGGAACCTTCGAGTGCACTCCGAATTGCTAGATTCGCGCGCTAACACAAAGGTGCCGCCACTGTTCGCCCGCTCGGCACTGTTCGTGCCACTTTCTTAGGTGTCTGGCGGAAAACCCTCCGCTCGTTTCTTCAGGACCGGGTGGATTCCATCGCATCCCGGCGTTTGGCCGCGGCCATCGCTATCGAGAGGATTTTTGCGCGCGCAACGGGGACACACCCATCCGCTAATTCGGTCAGCATCGTTAGTCATAATTATTCTCGCATTCGACGGAACGCAGTCTCCGTTTCTGGAGGTATGCAGGTGCAACACCGGAATCTATCAGATCGAACGCCTTTATTTTTGCTTCGAGGACCGATCCAAACCGGAGCTTGCCTAGAGTGCCGTTCATGCGAAGCTTGTAGTTTAGTCCATCAGGAACAATCGAGAGTGCGACGCCCTTTTGAGTGATTGAAGGCGACCCGGATTTGCCCGCATCCCAGCGTCTAGAGAAAACAAAACGTGTGCGGCGTTTGACGTATCTCATCTCGTTGGTCGCATAATCACTGGAGGTCAAATGATCACAGCAGACTTCGCCGACTTCCATCGTTCCCCATTTCGAATGATAAACGGGGAAGACGTAGCGAATTGCAGTTCCACATAGCTCACACTCGCCGTCGCGACCGCCAAGGTCATCGTAGTCGCCGAAATGCTCCCACCCAGATTGCGGCATTATCTTCCCGTGCTCTTGAGCGTGGCAGCCTTTGCATAAGGCCTCACATGATTCGTGCGGGTACTGCCAAGGCAAGCGCTTCGGTAAGTAGGTATTGTGGTGGACTTGGAGCGTCACTCCATCGTCTGGCCCTCGTTGGCATCGGTTGCAGACGCCATCATGGAGGCGAATGACTTCAGTCCGGAAGGCTCGCCACTCAGGTCGGTTGTAGCGCTTCATCGGAGCGTCCGCTGCGAATCGAACAGCAGCATAGCAAAGCAGCGGCTTAGTAGGTTACTGGCGGAGAGAGTGGGATTCGAACCCACGGTACGGTTTCCCGCACACACGCTTTCCAAGCGTGCGCCTTAAGCCACTCGGCCATCTCTCCGGATGGCCTGTCTTGAAGGGGCCCGACGACTTTTGCAAGTGACTGCGGCCAGACCGGCGGCAATTTCCCCAACCATTTGAATAGTCTTGATAATTTTACATTTGTGCCGGCGCCGGGCTTTCGGCTTTTTAGGCCTTGAACCGGAAACCGGTTACGGGCGACGATTGACAACAGCGACAAACCAGCAGGCGGAGAGCGGCATGACCATCGAACGGGCGCTTGTGTTCTCGATTCTCATGTCGGCGATCATCGCCGCAGCCGGCAGCGCGCCCGCGATGGCGCAGGCCTGCACCCGCGAGGGTGCCAATGTGAGCTGCGATGACGGCCGGCGGGGCTTGCTGTCAGGCGACGCGATCCTCTGGCCCGACGGCACGCGATCGAGCCTGACGTCGCCAAATCCCAGCGTCATCATCGGCAACAAATCGTCGGTGATCGTTGGGCCCGGCGTGTTCGTCGGCAAAGGGAACGGCGAGGTGCCGATGGATAATCCGAGTTCGCCGTTCAAGGCGCGCTGCGCTGTGCTCGATGGCGTATCGTATTGTTACTAGCGTCGGCATTGACCGAGCGAAGCGGAAACAATGTCGGCGTTTCCGCGATCAGCGGTTCTGACGCAACCTTGTCGAGATGGGTCTCCTGCAGCGCGTCGACGAAGACGGCAAACCAGCGCTGGATGGTGCCGGCGCGAAGTTTCACCATCATCGCTTCCCAGCGCATGCGCCGTTCGGTCACGGGCATGGAGAGCGCGAGCGCGATGGTCCGCGCCATGCCGTCGATATCATGCGGGTTCACCAGCAGCGCCGTGTCCAGCTCGTTCGCAGCGCCGGCGAATTTCGATAACACCAGCACGCCGGGATCGGCAGGGTTTTGTGCCGCGACATATTCCTTGGCAACGAGATTCATGCCGTCATGCAGCGGCGTCACCACGCCGACCTGGGCGGTGCGATAGAGGCCCGCCAGCACGTACTGGCCATAGCCCTTGTTGAGATAGCGGATCGGGGTCCAGTCGACTTCGCCATGGCGGCCGTTGACATCGCTCACCAGCTTGGCGAGCTCGTCTTGCAGGTTGCCATAGGCCTCGATCGCGCCCCGCGACGGGGTCGCGATCTGCAGCAGCGACACCGTGCGCGCAAGCGCCGGCTGCATGGTCCACATGCGGTCGAATGCAGTGATGCGGTTGATCAGCCCCTTGGAATAGTCCAGCCGATCGACACCGAGCGCCAGCTTCTCGCCATTCAGGCTGCGCCGCAACCGCGACACATCGGGATGGGACATGGCCTTGGCGGCGTGCTGGGCGAATTTCTCCGGATCGATACCGATCGGAAATACCGCGATGCGCGATGTGCCGTAACGCGACGTTACCACCCCGTCTTCGATCGCCAGGCCGAGATCCGCTGAAAGATATCCGAGAAAATTTTCACAATCGTCCTCGGTCTGGAATCCGATCAAATCATAAGCCAGCATCGCCTCGACCAATTCGCGATGGTGAGGAACTCCTCCCATGATCGCGCGCGCCGGCCATGGCGTATGCAGGAAGAACCCGGTCGGCTGGGTGACGCCGAGACCGCGCAGCTCCGCCCCCAGCGCCAGGAAGTGATAATCCTGAACCCAGAATACCGTGTCGGGCTTCTTGAAGCGCAGCAGCGCGCGCGCCATGAAGGCGTTCACTTCGCGATAGGAGAGATAGTCTTCCTGTGAGGCGCTGATCAGATCGGTGCGCGAATGGAGCGCCGGCCACAATGCAGAATTTGCAAAGCCTTCGTAATATCCGCCGTAATGCGCGGCCGGCAAATCCAGCATCGCCAGCGCGCCTGCACCCAGCGCTTCGATTTCGGCGAACGGTTCCTTCTGCGTACCGTCACGAACGCGGCCACTGGAACCCACCCAAATCGCGCCGGATTTCTCCACCACCGGCAGCAAAGCAGCCGCCAACCCCCCCGTCATGGGTTCACTCGCCTTGCCGCGCGCCACGCGGTTTGAAACGACAACGAGGTTCACTGCTTCCCCTCCTGATGCTCGCAAGTTAACAGCCATTCATCAATATGGTTCCTTGTCACCCTTTCAACGAAATCAAACCAAATTCGGGCGCTGCGGGGGCGGAACTCGGCGAGTCAACGCAAAAAGAATTTTTTGGCGGAACACCCGGACACCCGCAAAACCGCCTCGATTCCGCCGACGCCGGGAGAATTCGGCGCCCGTCATGGAACCATCATGGTCGGACTGCGGCCTTTTCGGTATCGAGCAGGCGCGCAAGCCACTCGCGCACATCACGGGGCTCGTCGAAATGGTCGGCCACGCCTTGCGCGCGCCGGCCCACCGAGAATGCCAGACCGTCAAGATCGGGCATGATGGCGAATACCGTTTCGTCGGTAACATCGTCGCCGATAAAAATCGGACGGCGGCCCCTGAAAGGTTCGTGGGTCATCAGTTCGAGCACGCCGGTTGCCTTGTTAAAGCCCGAATGCTTGATTTCGCAGACGCATTTTCCAGGAAGCACCTCGATCGGCGCATTGGGCAGATCGGCCCTGATCAGCGATACCGCCGCGTAAATCGCCTTCTCCGCATGCGGGGCCAGCCGGTAGTGAAGCGCCAGCGAATAGCCCTTGTCTTCAAGCAGAATGCCCGGACTGAGCCTGGCAATGGCCGCCAACCGGCGCTTCAACTCCTTGTCCATCGGCGGGGCATGGGTGGCGACGGCTTCGCTATCCGTCGAGATTCGCATTTCCGCGCCGTGGCCCCCGACGGCCGGGAACTGCTCGGGCGCAAAAATCAGATCGATGTCGTTCAGCGAACGCCCGCTGACCAGCGCAAGGGCGCCTGAGGTCCGCATCAGCAGGCCGTTGAGTGTTGTGGCCAGACCCGGCGGCACCCACACCTCGCGTGGCGTCGGCGCGAGCTCGAGCAGCGTTCCATCAATATCGAGCAAAATTGCACACTCGTCCAACCGCCGCGCAAGTTCGCTGGGCGCCAGAACCTTGTTCGGCGCCCTTTTTACCGGCGATGAATCGTCTTGTTGCAATGGCACCTCGGCCAAATCTTGATCTGGCAAGTCTTTATCTGCGAAATCCTGATCGTCCAAATACCGATCGCTCAAGTCCTGATTCATTTCATGCTACTCCATAAAGGCAAGCGGCCGTGCGACTGATTCCAGCGATCGGCGCTCGGCCGCGATACAATAGCGCCACGCGATGACGGCTGCCCCGATCATCAATCCCGATCCCAGCAGATAACCTGCGAAAACGCTGTTGCGCGATCCGGTGTCGATCAAGGCACCGAACAGAGCCGGACCGACGACGCCGCCAATTCCGGTTCCAACCGCATAGAACAGCGCGATCGCGAGCGCCCGGACCTCCAGCGGAAAGGTCTCACTGACCGTGAGATACGCAGCACTTGCGGCTGGCGAAGCAAAAAAGAAGATCACCATCCAGGCGATGGTCTGGGTCTGTGCGCTCAACATGCCGATCGAAAACAGATAGCCCGAAAGTGCGAGCAGAATGCCCGAAACCGCGTAGGTGAACGTAATCATCGCGCGACGTCCGAGCGTATCGAACAGCCGGCCGAGCAGCAGCGGACCCAGGAAGTTGCCGGCTGCAAAGGGCAGGATGTACCATCCGATCTGGTTCGACGCGATCCCGAAGAAGTCGGTCAAGACCAGCGCAAAGGTGAAGAAGATCGCGTTGTAAAAAAACGCCTGCGCCGTCATCAGCGCCAATCCGACCATCGAGCGCTGGCGGTAAACCGAGAACAGCGTCTGCGCCACCTCGCGCAGCGGCGTGTGATGGCGCATCTGCAGTCTGATCTTCGGCCAGGCATGTTGAGGATGGTCTTGCACCTTTCCGATAGCCGACCGTTCGATGTCGTCGACAATCGCGTGGGCGCGATCGGGCTGACCATGAATCATCAGCCAGCGCGGGCTTTCCGGGATCCACATCCGCATCACGAACACCACGAGGCCGAGACAGGCGCCGGTGAGGTATGCGAGCCGCCAGCCGAGATCGGGGCCGATCACCGCCGGATCGAGCAGGACGATCGCGCTGATCGCGCCCATGGCCGCGCCGATCCAGAAGCTGCCGTTGATCAACAGGTCAGTCCATCCGCGATAGCGCGCGGGCACCAATTCCTGGATCGTCGAATTGATCGCGGTATATTCGCCGCCGATCCCGGCACCGGTAAGAAATCGAAACAACGCGTAGCTGGCCAGATTCCACGACAGCGCGGTGGCAGCCGTGGCGGTGAGATACAGCGCCAGCGTGATGAAGAACAGTTTCTTGCGCCCGATCCGGTCGGTGAGCCAGCCGAATCCGAGCGCGCCGAGCACGGCGCCGGCGAGGTAGGAGCTGTTGGAAAACCCGACGTCGAAATTGGTGAATTGCAGCCTCGGACTTTCTTTCAGCGCGCCAGACAGCGCGCCGGCCAGCGTGACCTCCAAGCCATCCAGGATCCAGGTGATGCCGAGCGCAAGCACAACGCGGGTGTGAAAGCCGCTCCAGCGCAGACTGTCCAGACGCGCCGGAATGCTGGTCTCGATGACGCGATCTTCATGCCCTTGTATCGGCGCCGTTGCGACATCAGCCGAAACAATTGTCGCATCGCTCGGGGCAACCATGCCGCAGTGCTCCAATGCTTGCCGCTCATAAATTCACGAAAACGGAAGGACCGTTGTTCAATGCCGAATGGCGCAGCGATCGCCGCAAATCCATCGCATCAAACCAATGAGAAAATACCCGGGAATATGACGTTCCGAGGATCTCAAACGTGAGGGCGACAATCTTCATATCAGGCCACATTCCCCAACGCCTTGGGGACGCAAGAGTTCCCGCGTTGCCCAACGGAACCGATTGCGCCTGCGCCCGTTTTTCGGCTGCAACGACATGGAGTTGATCATGGCTGAGCATCGAAGAACAGCCCATTCGCGCAAGGCAGCAACGCGCAAAACGGCCAGCAAAAGTACACGTAAAACGACAGTGAGGAAGGCAAGTTCGGCGCGGAGAAAATCATCGCCGAAGCAGGCGCCGCCAAAGCGCTGGTCGCAGCGAGTGACGCAGGAAAGCGACGCGCTCGATCTGAAACACGGCGTCTTCAAACAAACCAACGCGAAGAAAATCGCGGCATCGCTCAAGCGCTCGGCGGAACGAAGTTCACGCCGCAAGACGGGCGCTTATCGCTCCGCGCTCTCGATGCTGACCTTTTATATCAACCGCGCCGGCAAGACGTTGCCGAAAGCGCAACGCGACCGATTGCAGCGCGCCAAGGTGGAATTGAAGCGGCAGTTTCATCGCGGCGAATGATATGCCGGCTCATACCATACGGTTGGCATACCCGCCAACGGGTCGCGCCTTTGGCGCGCCCGATGACAGGCTCCAGCGGGTATCCAGTAATCGCCGACCCGCATGAGAGCCGAACTGTCACGGAATACTGGATCATCCGCTTTCGCGGATGATGACGTCGTTTGAATAACAAGTCCTAAGCCGCGCGGATATTCGCCATGAAGCGG
>WNGL01017749.1_pt1 | contig 12529 bp, 12 predicted proteins | sample 5400591 | NCBI WGS metagenome assembly WNGL01 (sample SAMN13153377, study PRJNA577476) | soil metagenome | isolation source: 80 cm soil or saprolite under Garry oak tree replicate 1 | place: USA:California | collected 2016-06-15
TTCGCTCGACTCGGCCTCCCTCTCTCGCCGCCTCGGCGAGCTCGCCGGGCACGAGCGCGAGGTCCAGGTCGAGTTCCTGCTCCACCTGGACGAATTCGATACCCGCCGCGCCTGGGCCGAGGAGGGCTACGGGTCGTTGTGGGACTATCTCTTGCGCGTGCTCCACCTGCGCGAGGGCGCTGCCTTCCGGCGCATCGCGGCGATGCGGGTGGTGCGCAGGCTACCGGTCATCGCCGAGGCCCTGCGCGACGGGAGGCTGTGTCTCTCCACCGCCACCGTGCTGGGGCCACTCCTCACCGAGGCGAACGTCGGAGAGCTCGTCGCGCGCGTCGCCTTCCTCACCAAGGCAGAGGTGGAGCGGCTCGTCGTCACGATCCAGCCACGCACCGCACCGAAGGATGGGATGCGACTGTTGCCGTCCAAGAAGACGCAGCCGCGCGAGATCTCCACGCCTGTCGATGAGCCGTCTACCCCTGCGGCGTCGGTCGCGGCGGCTCCGCCTGCCCCGGCCGCGCTCCAGCTCGCCCCTTCGCCCTCGCGTGCCACCCTCGAGCCGATGACCGCCGACACCTATTCGCTGCGCGTGACGGTCGACGCTGCTCTCCAGAAGGACATCGAAGAACTCAGGAGGCTCCTCTCCCACAAGATCTCGAACGGAGACCTGACGGCGGTGGTCCGCGAGGCGGTCCAGTGCGCGCTCGAGAAGCACCGCAAGCGCAGGGGCGCCGTCGAGCCGGCGCGGAAGAGGAAGAGCCCGGTCGCGGCGGAGCCGGCGAAGAAGACCGTCCATGGACGCCAGCCCATCCCTGCGGCGGTGCGGCGCGAGGTGTGGAAGCGGGACGAGGGACGCTGTACGTGGCGCGGCCCGGATGGACTCCGCTGCAACAGCACGTGGAAGGTCCAGCTGGACCACATCCGGCCTTCGGCGCTCGGCGGTCCCAGCACGCTCGAGAATCTCCGGATCCTCTGCAAATCGCACAATACCCTGTCCGCGGAGCAGGCCTTCGGGCGCGCGCACATGAAGCAGTTCCGGGCCAAGGCGACCCGGACGGGTGAAGTTGCTTCTCCTGGAGGAAGTGGCAGCGCCGCACAGGGGGCGAGCGCGTCCGCTCCTTCGCAGCCGGCACTCGTACAGCGCCAGCTACGAATGTAAGCCGGCGCACGGTACCGTCTCGAACGGGCGGCTCCGCCTCGCGTGCGACGATCGCCTGGCAACGCCGCACGGGCCCCGGTGCCCGCGCTCTCCCGACTGCGCCCTGCTTCGATGCCTGCCGCCGTGCGCAGCCTGTCGCGCGCGTCCTGCCGAGATGTGATGAATGGCCAGCCCGGCGGGGGAGAGGGCTGGGCTGAGGGGGTGGCCCCGCGGCTGCGAGGCCGCGGCGCTCGCCACACGCGGGGTCGGTGCTGCCGCGCGGCGTCATCTGTGTCATCTTCCCGGCATGCCAGATGAAACCGGGGGGCGCCTCGCGCCGCCGGCGCTGCGCGACGCGCGCTTCCCCGAACCGGTGCTGGAGGTGCTCCGCACGCTCGCCCGCGCGGGGCACCGCTCGTGGGTGGTGGGCGGCGCGGTGCGCGACGTCCTCCTGGGGCGCGTCCGTGAGGGCGCCGCCGACGTGGACGTCGCCACACCGGCGCGGCCCGACGAGGTGAGCGCGCTCTTCCGCAAGGTCATCCCGACCGGCGCCGAGCACGGGACCGTCACGGTCATCGTCGGAGGGACGCCGATCGAGGTGACCACTTTCCGCGGCGAGGGTGCCTACCTCGATGGGCGTCGGCCCTCGACGGTGACCTTCCTCGCGGACGTCGACGAGGACCTGGCGCGCCGCGACTTCACGGTGAACGCCCTCGCTTACGACCCGCTCTCGGAAGAGCTGCGCGATCCTTTCGGCGGCCAGGATGACCTGGCAGCGCGGCTGCTTCGGGCGGTCGGCGACCCAGCGGCGCGCTTCGGGGAGGACGGGTTGCGTCCCCTGCGCGCGGCCCGCTTCGTGGCGCAGCTCGGCTTCGCGCTCGACGCGCCCACCCGTGCCGCCATCGCGCCCTCGCTGGGGGTGACTGCCAAGGTGGCGGTGGAGCGCATCACCGCAGAGCTGTCGAAGCTGCTCGTGGGGCCGCACGCCAGAGCCGCGCTCGACCTCCTCGACGAGACGGGGCTCCTCGGGCTGGTGCTGCCGGCCGTGGCGGGACTCCCTCTCGAGCTGCGCAAGCACGCCTTCGACGCGACCGAGCTCGTCGCGCCGGAGCTTCCCTCCCGGCTGGCAGCCCTGCTTCACGCGCTCGCTGCGAGCGGCACGGGGCCCGCTGCCGGCGCGGCGGTGCGCGCGATCCTCCTCGCGCTGCGCCTGCCGACCCAGGTCATCGAGCTCGCGGCGGCGCTCATCACCCGGCACGGCTGCCTGCTCGCGCCGGCGCGACCCGCCCCGCCGGAGACGCCGGCCGAGATACGCCGCTGGCTCGTCGCCGCCGGTCCTGGACGCGCCGACGCGCTCCTCGCGCTCTGGCGCGCCGATGCGCGCTCGCTGCGCCCGCCCGCGCGCGCAGCGCAGGAGCTGGCGACCCTGGACGGGCTCGAGGCGCGCCTGACCGAGGTCGAGCGGGGCCGGCCGCCGCTCACGCTCGCCGAGCTGGCGCTCGACGGCCGTGCCGTGATGGGGCTCCTCGCTGTCACGCCAGGGGCGGCTGTGGGGGAAGCCCTGCGGTACCTCTTCGAGCGCGTCCTGGACGAGCCCTCCCTGAATACGCGCGAAGCGCTCGCGTCCGAGCTGGAGCGGTGGTGGCGTGGGCGGAGAGCCCCGTAGCGGCGGGATCCGGAGCGCGCCGTGCATTATGGTCTGAGCTAGGATCGTGCCATGGCGGAGCTGCTCGGGGAGAACGGCAAGGGCGAAGGGATCGCGAGCGACGCGGCGAGCGCCGAAGCGCGCCGCTCTGCCTTCATGAAGGACCTCGTACACGATCTCTCCACCCCGCTCACCCCCATCGCCGGGTACCTGACGCTCCTGCGGGGCGAGCGGATGGGGCCGCTCACCGCGCAGCAGCGCAAGGCGGTCGAAGCCATGGCGGGCGCGGTCGTCCGGCTCACGCGCATCGTGGAGAACCTGTCGGATCTTGCGAGCCTGCAGGAGGGCCCCTCCGCCATCCGGGCCGGCCCGGTCCACCCTGACGACCTGGCGGAGGCCGCCGCGTCCGAGATGAGAGCCGCGGTGCTGGATGCGAGGCTGCACCTCGAGGTGCGGACGGCCGGCGGCGGCGAGATGATGGGAGATGCCCGAAAGCTCCGGCAGGCCCTCACGAGCGTCCTCCAGAACGCGGTGAAGTTCTCGCCGCACGGCGGCGAGGTGCTGCTCGAGGTGAGCCGCAACGCCGACGTCGTCCGCTTCAGCGTCTACGACCAGGGGCCGGGGATCTCGGCCGCCGAGGCGGCCGATCTGTTCGAGCCTTTCCAGCGCTCGGCCCGGCCGGAGGAGCTGCGCCGGCCGGGCTCCGGGCTCGGGCTGCCGGTGGCCGGCCGCATCGCCGCCGCGCACGGCGGGCGCCTCACGGTGGAGAGCCCGCCGCACACCCAGCCTACCTCCGGGTCGCGCGACTTCAGCGGCTCCAAGTTCGTCATCGAGATCCCGCTCCGGCCGGCAGCCACCGCGCCCGCACCCCCTCCTCCTGCGCCGGCGCACGCCTCGCGGTAGGATGGACCGCCCATGCGCGTCCTCGTCGCCATGTCGGGCGGCGTCGACTCCTCGGTCGCGGCGGCGCTCCTCCAGGAGGCCGGGCACGAGGTGCTCGGCGTCTCGATGCGCGTCTTCGATTACGCCGACCCGGCGCGCGGCCGCTCTTGCTGCGCTCCCGATGATCTCGAGGACGCCCGGGCGGCGGCGCGCGCGCTCGGCATTCCCTTCTACGTGGCGAATCTGGAGGAGCACTTCGGGCGCGCCGTCATCGACCGCTTCGTCGAGGACTACCTGTGCGGCCGCACGCCGAACCCGTGCGTGGCCTGCAACAGCGAGGTCAAGTTCTCCTGGCTCCTGCGGCGGGCCCGGGCGCTCGGAGCGAAGCTCGCCACCGGACACTACGCCCGGGTCGAGCCGCGCGGCGAGCGGCTCGCGCTGTGCGCGTCGCCGCACGGGAAGGATCAGAGCTACTTCCTTTACGGGCTCGGGCAGCACGAGCTCGCCGACGTGCTCTTCCCGGTGGGCGGTCTCCAGAAGGCCGAGGTGCGGCGCCTGGCAGCCCGGCGCGGGTTGCCGGTGGCCGAGAAGCCGGAGTCGCAGGAGATCTGCTTCGTGACGCGCGGTGACGCGGGCGACTTCGTGGCGCTGCGGGCACCGGGCCGGGCGCGGCCGGGGGAGGTGGTGACGACCGGCGGCGAGGTGCTGGCGCGACACGATGGCGTGCACCGGTTCACGGTCGGCCAGCGGCGCGGGCTCGGGCTCGGGGGCGGGGAGGCGCGCTACGTGGTGCGGCTCGAGGCCGGCGCGGGGCGGGTGGTGGTGGGGAGCGCGGCCGAGGCGTCGCGGCAGCAGTTCGCGGTGGGAGAGGTCCGCTGGGTGGCCGGGCGTCCGCCGCCGGGGCCGGTCGTGGCGCGGGTGCGGGTGCGACACCGGCACGAGGGGGCGCCGGGGCTGGTGCGGCCCGGGGCCGAGTGCGCCGAGGTGGAGCTGGACCACCCCGTGCGCGGCGTCGCGCCAGGCCAGGCGGCGGTGTTCTACGACACGGCCGGATCGTCCCCGACCTTCCTCTCGACGAGGCCAAGGTGGCATGCTGCCGCGCGCTCGCCGACCGCATCACGGAGCAGGTGCTCCAGCTCGTGCGCCGCCACACCACCGTCTCCATCGAGCGGTGCGTGCTGCGCCTGCTCGGCTTTCACGGGGCCGGCCCGCGCGGCGTACCGTGGGTGAATCTGATGGTGGACGAGCTGCACGCCCGGGGGCTCGCCGGGCACGGCGCGGCCTGGTGGCTCGGCTACGTGATGCGGGCGGGCGTGCACGACCCCGCCCGGATCGTGGAGCGCTTCGCCGCGCTGCCCAGAGCGCCGGCGCCGCTCTCGCCGGAGGAGGACGAGGTGCTCCGCGCCGACCTGCGCCGCGAGGCGCGCGCCGCCGCCGGGGAGCTGCGACGGCGCGCCGAGGAGCGCGAGGCGCTGAAGCTCTTGGTGGGCGCCGGGCCGCGCCCGCACAAGTACGTCATCGTCGCGACCGGCAACATCCACGACGACGTGGAGCAGGCCCTGGCGGCTGCGCAGGCGGGCGCCGACGTCATCGCCGTCATCCGCTCCACCGCCCAGTCGCTGCTCGACTACGTGCCGGACGGCGCCACCACGGAGGGCTACGGCGGGACCTACGCCACCCAGGAGAACTTCCGCATCATGCGGGAGGCCCTCGACGCGGAGTCTCGTCGGCTCGGCCGCTATCTGCACCTCACCAACTACTCGTCCGGCCTGTGCATGAGCGAGATCGCCTTCGCGGCGGCGTGGGAGCGGCTCGACATGCTCCTCAACGACGCCATGTATGGCATCCTCTTCCGCGACATCAACATGAAGCGCACGCTGTGCGATCAACACTTCTCGCGCCGCATCTGCGCCTTCGCGGGTATCGTCATCAACACCGGCGAGGACAACTACATCACCACCGCCGACGCGGACGAGGCCGCCCACACCGTCATCGCCTCGCAGTTCATCAACGAGAGCTTCGCCCACCGCGCCGGGCTCCCCGATCGGCTCATCGGGCTCGGGCACTCGTTCGAGATCGACCCCGCCCGCGAGGACACCGTCTCCCGGGAGCTGGCCCAGGCGCTGCTCGTGCGGACGCTCTTCCCTGAGGCGCCCATCAAGTACATGCCACCCACCAAGCACAAGCAGGGCGACATCTTCTTCAGCCACGCCTACGACGTGATGGCCGACGTGGTGGCGCAGGTGACCGGGCAGGGGATCCAGCTCCTCGGCATGATGACCGAGGCGATGCACAACCCGCTCCTCATGGACCGCTACGTGGCGCTGAAGAGTGCCGACTACGTCTACCGCGCCTGGCGCAGCATGGGCGCCGAGATCCAGCTCCGCCCCGATGGCCTCGTCGCCCGGCGCGCCGACCAGACGCTCTCGAAGGCGCTGGCGCTGCTGCAGGAGGTGGCCGAGGAGGGCCTCATGAAGGCCATCGGCCACGCGCGCTTCGGCGACGTGGCGCGCGCCGAGGACGGCGGCAAGGGCCTCTCGGGCGTGGTGGAGCGGACCGCCGGCTACTTCAACCCCTTCCTCGAGATCTTGGAGGCGGCATGAACGGAGCTCCATGGTTCCTCCCCCCCGCGCGCCGGACGGGCGGGGAGAGGGTCAGGATCGCGCTCGCGCTCGCGGTCGCGCTGACGGCGTGCAGCCTCGTGCACCAGCGCGCGCAGGAGCGCGGCCCGCAGTCTCGGCCGGCCGGCGACGAAGGGATGCTGCTCTACACGGTGGGGCGGCTCACCTTCGAGGCGCCCGCCGGCTGGGAGGCGCGCGGGGACGACCGGCACGTGCTCCTCGTCAGTCCCCAGAATGACGCGCGGATCGACGCGCAGCTCTCGGACCGCACCTTCCAGGACGATGGCGAGTGCCTGGCCCAGGCCGAGCAGGCGCTCGCGAAGGGCAGCGCGCGGCTCACCGGCGCGCGCCGTCACCCGACCACGCTCGCCGGCAAGAGGGCGCTCGTGCAGGAGGCCGACCAGGAGGGCTGGCACGGCTGGGCCTGGGCGACCTGCGACGGCGGCGAGCAGTACCGCATCTTCTTCACCGGGCGCTCGCCGCTCGGCGAGGAGGCGTTGCGCGCCTCGCGGCTCATCCCCTCCTCGGCGGTGCTGGCGGCGAGGCCCAGCGCATGAGCGGCGTCGCCCCGCGAGTGGTCCGCCCGTACGGCGACCGCCGGGACGACGGCGCGGTCCAGCTCTCCTTCGCCTTGCCGGTGGCGGCCGGGGAGCGGGCGCGCGAGGCCGCCGCCGAGCTGGCGCGCAAGCTCGGGCTCACGGAGGTGCGGGTGGCGGCGATGGAGCGCGCCGCCGACGACTACACCTTCTTCGTCGTCTACGGCCGGACCGCGGCCGCCGTCGACTGGGCCGCGCTGGACGTGCCGGAGGTGGTGACGCGCAAGCGCGGCTTCGACGAGCTGAACGAGCTCGTCGCGCGCGAGGTGGGGCGCCGCATCGTGGTGCTGGGAGCCTGCACCGGCTCGGACGCGCACGCGGTCGGCATCGACGCCATCATGAACATGAAGGGCTACGCCGGAGACTACGGGCTCGAGCGCTACCCGATGTTCGAGGCGCGCAACCTGGGCGCCCAGGTGGAGAACGCCAGCCTGGCCCGGCTCGCCAAGGAGCACCGCGCCGACGCGGTGCTGGTGTCGCAGGTGGTCACTCAGCGTGACGTGCACAAGGAGAACGCGCGCGAGCTGCTCGACGAGCTCGAGCGGGTGGGGATCCGCGGGCAGGTCATCACCATCCTGGGCGGCCCCCGCATCGATCACAAGACGGCGCTCGAGCTCGGCTACGACGCCGGCTTCGGCCCGGGCACGAAGCCCTCGGACGTGGCGAACTACCTCGTGGGCGAGGTGCTGCGGCGCATGGGGAAGGTCCCGTGACAGGAGCGAGATGATCGATTCCGTCAAGGTGGTCCTGCGGCTCCGCCTCTCGCAGGCGGACGCACACTACGGCGGGAACCTCGTCGACGGAGCGCGCGTGCTCGCGCTCTTCGGCGACGTCGCCACCGAGCTGCTCGTCCGGCACGACGGCGACGAGGGGCTCTTCCGCGCGTACGACGCGGTGGAGTTCCTGGCCCCAGTGCATGCCGGGGACTTTCTCGAGGTGTCGGGCGAGCTGACGCGCGTCGGCGCCACCTCCCGCGCCATGCGGTTCGAGGCGCGGAAGGTGATCGCGCCGCGGCCGGACCTCTCCGACAGCGCCGCCGAGGTGCTGGCCGAGCCGGTGGTGGTGTGCCGGGCGAGCGGGACGTGCGTGGTGCCGAAGGAGAAGCAGCGGTTGTGACGAGACCCTCTCCCCAACCCTCCCCCTGGCAGGAGCGATGAGCGATCCCGTCATCATCACCGCCGCCGTGGTGGGTGCCGAGGTCACCCGCGCGCAGAGCCCGCACGTCCCGTACACGCCGGCCGAGATCGCGCAGGCGGCCGTGGATGCCTGGCGCGCCGGCGCCGCCTCGGTCCACCTCCACGCACGCTGGCCCGATGGCCGGCCTTCGCAGGAGCCGGTGCACTTCCGGGAGATCATCGACCGCCTCCGGGCCGCGGGCTGCGACGCGGTCGTGCAGTGCTCCACTGGCGGGGCGGTCGGCATGAGCGTCGACGAGCGGCTGGGCTCGCTCGTCGAGGGGGCCGAGATGGGGACGCTCAACCTCGGCACGATGAACTTCGGCGACGAGGTGTTCCTGAACAGCCGCCGGGACATCGTGCGCATCGCGGGGCGGCTGCGCGAGCGGGGGCTCGTCCCCGAGTGCGAGGTGTACGACGCCGGCATGCTCGACACGCTGGCATGGCTGCGACGCCAGGGGCACCTGGCGCCGCCCTACCACGTGCAGTTCGTGCTCGGGGTTCCCGGCGGGATGAGCGCGAGCGCGCGGAACCTGCGCTTCTTGTTGGAAGGGCTGCCGGAACCTACGCACTGGACGGCGGCCGGGGTGGGCCGCGCGCAGCTGGAGCTGGCGGCGCTGGCGCTGGGTCTCGGCGGCCACGTGCGGGTGGGCCTGGAGGACAACCTCTTCCTCGCCAAGGGCGTGCTGGCGAAGGGCTCGGCGGAGCTGGTCGAGCGCGCGGTCGGGCTCGCGCGCGCGGCGGGCCGGGTCCCGGCCACGCCAGCCGAGGCGCGGCGGCTGCTCGGGATCGAGGCGAGCCCTGCCGTCGCTTGAACGTGAGACACGGAGCACGCGCGAGCGCCGTCGAGCGTGCGCGGGCACGAGCGCCTTGACGTTCCCACGAAGCCGGGGCTAGTTTCCCGCGCTCGCGTTCGGCGCTGCTGTGCAGGGGGGAAGTTCCACATGACCAAGGCGGACCTCATCGAGAAAGTCCAGGCCACGCGCCCGGACTTGTCGAAGCGGCAGGTCTCCGAGCTGGTGGACGCGGTCTTCGACCTCCTCGCGCGAGCCATCCGCAAGGACAAGCGCTTCTCGATGCCGGGTTTCGGTACCTTCGTCGTGAAGCGGCGCGCCGGCCGGGTCGGGCGGAACCCGCAGACCGGCGCCGCCATCGAGATCGCACCCACCAAGACGATCGGGTTCAAGCCGGCGCCGGAGCTGAAGAAGGCGCTGTGAGGGGAGGCGCACCGTGGGACTCGGCGAGTGGCTGAAGGAGTTCCGGGCGCTGCACGAAAAGGCGAAGAAGGGCGCGCTGCTCGGCTCCGAGCTGACCGCCTACCGGGCAGGCCGGGACGAGCTGGCGCGGGCGCTCCTCGTCGCGCAGCGCATCGCGGTGCCTGCCGGCCAGCCGCCTCGGAAGGCGCTGCGCGTGTCGCGCGCGCTGCAGGCCGATCTCGAGTTCATGGACGGGAACGTGCGAGCCATGACGGTGGACATCTCCGCCGGCGGGTTCGGCGCGCTGCTGCCGCGCCCGCCCAAGGTGGGCGAGGAGCTGAAGGTCTCGCTGCGCGTCCCGGGCGGTGAACCGCTCCGCGCCGAGGCCCGCGTCGTCGAGGTCAAGCCGCACCCCGGAAGTGCGCGCGCCTCGTTCCAGCTCATGGGGCTGGACGAGGCGGACGCGGAGCGGCTGGAGCTGTTCGTGTTCGAGACGGTGCTGACCCAGCTCGTTTGAGGCGGGCATCCGCCCTTCAGAGGGAGGATGCCCCCTGGCGCTACGACTTGGCGGGCTCGGGCGCCGCGGGCGCCGCGGGCGCAGCTGCCTTGGGCGCCCTCAGGTCGAAGTCGACGTCGAGCTGGACCGTCCAGAGCCAGTCGCGGCGGGCACTCAGCGCGGCCGACTGCGGTGTGGCCTTCCCGTCGAAGAAGAACACGGGGCCGGTCAGGATGTCGATCGACGGCGTGAAGTAGAGGCCGATGCCGCCTCCGACCGCGCCGAAGGCGTTCTTCCCCGTCTGCACGTCGGCCATGAAGTTGATCTTGTTGAGGCCGGTGAGGTTCAGCACGACGTCGGGGCTCGTCCAGGCGGCCATGAAGCCGGCCTGCTGCTTCTCGCCGGTGGAGCTCACCATGAGCTTGTCGTTGAGGCCGTAGTAGCCACCCACGACCAGGTTGCCGATGACCGGGAAGGTCTTGCCGAGCTCGCCGTGGAGGATGTTGAAGTCGCTCACGTCGGTCTTGAAGCCGACGCCGTAGATGCCCGCGGACAGGCCCGGCGCCCAGTCGCCGAGCGCGCCTTCCGGAATGCCGAGCTTGCCGTTCAGGAACAAGTTCGCCGACGCGAGGCCCGGCATGAAGGAGTCGACGCCGAGCTCGCCCTGGAGCTTCTCGAAGGGCAGGAAGCCGATGGTGAGCCCGTAGTCGTTCTGGAAGGCCGAGAGCTCCGAGGTGTACGTATCGTACGTGACGTGCGGCACGAGGTACGGCTGGACGTAGGTGGTGGCGGGCGTCCAGAACGTGGTGGAGGACGTCGCGTAGGCGCCCGTCGAGGTGCCCATGAGCGCGAACGCCGCGAGGGTGCGGAGGACCTTCTTCATCGAGTGTTCTCCCGAGTGAGTGGAATGCCGGTGACGCAGGCCCGGCTGTGCAGCAGGCGTGCCGGGCGCGTCACGGCCCCCCCGAGCCATGAAATCACGGCGCTCCGGCCTCGGTGTGCCGCCTGAACGACCGGCCGCTCGCCACACTGCCTACAGCGAGGGCACGCCCGTGCGCTGGAGGCAGGCACCTCCCTCCAAGGAGCGGCCCGCCCCGGGAGCCGAGGCGGGCCGTGGGAGGGGCGAGAGCGGTCGCGCTACTTGGCGAGGGCGTGGTGCAGCTCGGGCGCTGCGTGTGGGCTCTGACCAAAGGACGACTCGTCGGCCGTGATGTATGCGCGCTCGCCCGATTCGGCGATGTCGAGTCCAGACCACTCGTCCTGCTCCTCGGAGCGCAGCGGCGTGACGAGCGCCACCAGCCGGAGGATCCCGTAGGTCAGGGCGCCCGACCAGAGGTAGGTGGCGAGGACGCCCACCGCCTGGACGCCGAGCAGGTGCAGGCTGCCGTCGGCGCCGTCGGGGTTCACGGCCTTGGTGGCGAGCAGGCCGGTGAGGAGGGCGCCCAGCGTGGCGGCGACGCCATGGACGGCGAAGACGTCGAGCGAGTCGTCGAGGCCGAGGCGCGGGCGCAAGCGGACCGCCAGGAGCGAGGCGAGGCCCGCCGCGCCGCCCAGGCCGAGGGAGGCCAGCGGCGTGATGAAGCCGGCAGCGGGGGTCACCGCCACCAGGCCGGCCACGGCGCCCGAGGCGAGGCCCACGCCCGACATCTTGCCGTGGAAGAAGAAGAGCTCGGCCAGGCCCCAGGCCAGCGCGGCGGCGGCGGGCGCGAAGAAGGTGTTGGAGAAGGCATAGGCGGCGAGGCCGTTGGCGGCGAGCGCGCTGCCGCCGTTGAAGCCGAGCCAGCCGAACCAGAGGAGGCCCGCGCCCAGGATGGCGAACGGCACGTTGTGCGGCATCACGGTGGGTTGCTTCAGACCGCGCCGGCGGCCCAGCACGATGGCGAAGACGAGCGCGGCCGCGGCGGCGTTGATGTGCACCACCGTCCCGCCGGCAAAGTCGAGCGCGCCCAGGTTGCGGAGCCAGCCGCCCGGCGCCCAGACCCAGTGCGCCACCGGCGCGTACACCACCACGCTCCAGATCGCGACGAAGAGGACGAAGGCCTTGATCCGCACGCGCTCCACGATGGCGCCGGAGATGAGCGCGGGCGTGATGACCGCGAACATGGTCTGGAAGAGCATGAAGGCGGCGTGCGGCACGGTGGGCGCGAGGTCCTTCGCCACCTCGCCCCCCACGCCGCGCAGGCCGGCGAAGGAGAGGCCGCCCACGAAGCGGTCGAGCGGGCCCGGCCCCGTCGAGAAGGCGAGGCTGTACGAGACGAGCGCCCACAGGACGCCCACCAGCGCCATGCAGACGAGGGAGAGGATCATGGTGTGGACCACGTTCTTCGCGCGGACCAGGCCGCCGTAGAAGAACGCGAGCCCGGGAGTCATGAGCAGCACGAGGCCCGCGCTGACGAGCAAGAGGGCGGTGTCTCCCGAATCCACCTGACCGGGCGCGGAGGCGAAGGCGAGGGTGGGGAGGCAGGCGAGCGCGGCGGCAGCTGACTTTCGCAAGGTGTTCTCCGGGTACGTGGCCAGTCCTCGAGCAGGGTGCAGCTCGCATGCCGGGCACCGAAGGCCTGCTTCTCGCGCATACGAGCGCCTGCTTAGCGAGCGGTGCATGTTCTGCGGGCATCGTCATGCCCGAAGCGCGGGCACGGGCCAGGCCCGTGAGGCGGCGCGAGCGCAGGTCCCCCTCTCGCGCGCGCCGGTGAGGCGGGCGCCCGCGGGGCCTGGGGGCCGTGATGGTCCCGACCGGTCAGGGACGCTACTTCTCGTTCGCCGGGCGCTTCTTCGCCTTGCCCGCG
>WNGL01007840.1_pt1 | contig 12528 bp, 13 predicted proteins | sample 5400591 | NCBI WGS metagenome assembly WNGL01 (sample SAMN13153377, study PRJNA577476) | soil metagenome | isolation source: 80 cm soil or saprolite under Garry oak tree replicate 1 | place: USA:California | collected 2016-06-15
ACTGGCCTCGTTCACGGTGACCAAACTCCGCTGGCTGGCCACGCACGAACCGTCGTCCGCCGCCCGTACCGCAGCCGTCGCGCTGCCACACGACTGGCTGACCTGGCGCCTGTCCGCGTCCCCCGACCTGGCGCGCCTGACCACCGACCGCAGCGACGCCAGCGGCACCGGCTACTGGTCTCCCCATTTCGGTGAGTACCGGCTCGACCTGCTGCGCATGGCATTGGGCCACGACGCGATCGTGCCGACCGTTCTCGGCCCGTCGTCATCGGCCGGCCACACGCCGTCCGGCATCGTGCTCGGCCCCGGCGCCGGCGACAACGCCGCGGCCGCCCTGGGCGTCGCGGCCGAGGCCGGCGACGTGATCGTGTCCATCGGCACGTCCGGCACGGTCTTCGCCGCAACAACCACGCCGACAGCGGACAAGACCGGGATCATCGCCGGTTTCGCCGACGCACGCGGCGGCTACCTGCCGTTGGTCTGCACCCTGAACGCCGCCCGGGTGCTGTCCACAACGGCCCGGTTGCTCGGCGTTGACATCGAAGAACTCGGTCGCCTGGCCCTGTCCGCCGATCCCGGCGCCGACGGCGTGGTGATGGTCCCGTACCTGGAAGGCGAACGAACCCCGTCCCGCCCCACCGCGACCGGCGCCGTCCACGGCCTGACCCTGACCAACGCGACGCAGGCCAACCTGGCCCGCGCGGCCGTCGAAGGCATGCTGTGCGGCCTCGCCGACGGCCTGGACGCCCTGATCCACGAGGGCGTCCCGGTAAGGCGAGTACTGCTGATCGGCGGCGGCGCACGGGCCGAAGCCGTCCGCCGTATCGCGCCGACCGTGCTCGGCCACCCGGTCGCGGTGCCACCGCCCGGCGAATACGTCGCCAACGGCGCCGCCCGTCAGGCCGCCTGGGCCCTGACCGGCACCCTGCCCGAGTGGCACACCGACGACACGGAAACCTTCGACGCCGCACCGGTCCCCGCCATCCGCGCCCGCTACGCCGAAGCCCGCGACCAGTTCCTCAGCCAGCTAAACTGAGGACACCCAGAAACCTCGCCCATTCGCGCTGGTCGAACGCGAGGGTCGGTCCACCCGAGTTCTTCGAGTCCCGCAACATGATCACGTCAGGTCCAACCGCAACCTCGACGCAGTTATTGTTAGGGTTGCTGTAGCTGGATTTCAGCCACACGGCGTTCTGTTTCGTCATTTGTGCCATGCCCTTCACAACGAAGCGGCGAGGTCAAGCAGGTAACGCCGGGTCTGCTCCGGTCCGATGGCCGCCGCCTGCTGCTGTTCCCACAGGGTCAGGTATGCAGAGGTCCGCTCAAGATCGCCCACGTACTCGCCACCATCATAGTGCTCACGGTAGACCACATTGACGGGCGGATTCGTGTCGTAGCCGAAGATCGTGTAGTCGTGTGCCTGCCCCATGTAGTAGCCGACGCCGAATGGCACGATCTGCAAGTCGACGTTCGGCCGATCGATGGTGTCGGCCAGCCTCATGATCTGAGCCTTCATGATCACCGGGCTGCCAGCCGTTCGGCGAAGCGCGGCCTCATCCAGGATGAACCAGAACTTCTGGCTCGTGTTGTCCAGGACACGTTGTCGCGCCACGCGATCGGCGGTGTCCTGGTCGATCCGATCCTGCCTCGGTGACGGCCGCCAGGCCCGGAACACGGTGCGCATGTAGTCCTCGGTCTGCAACAGGCCGGGCACGACCATCGACTGGGAGGACCACAGCCGCCGGCAGGTCGGCTCCATGTCGACCAACAACCGCATGTGCTGTGGAAACCGGGTGCTGAACGCGCCCTTCCTGGCCCGACGAGAGGAGTCGCACATGCACAGCCTGAACCACTACCGATTGCACATCGAGACCATGATCGAGATGAACGACGGCTGCCCGATCAGCTACACAGCCAGCGCCGAAGGCGTCGACTTCACCATCGGCGACCAGGACGAGAACTTCGCGATCAGCACGAGCCCCACGGCCCTGGACAACCTCATCGCCACGCCACCGAAGCCCGCGAGGTTCTCCGAGTGGCCCAGGAAGCCAAAGACTGACGATCAGCTGTACGGACTTCGGTAGGGCAATCGCAGGCTTTGATGAACCGCGCCGTTCGTCTCAGCATTTCCGGCGACCACCGAATGCAGTATCCCGTTGTAGACGAGATCCCACAACAGCCGATCCCGCTTCAGCGCGTCCACCGAGACTCTGAGCTCACGGCCTCCGGAGTCCCACATCCGCACAGACACTCCCCACAGCGACGGGCTGTTCTTGAGCTTCACCAACTCGTAGGTCCGAACCCAGGACTTCCGCCCTCGCAACCACTCCGCACCAGCCGAGCACCGCGTTCCACGCAGCTGCGCCAGACCGCTGACCACCCCAAAGCCGATGAAGATGACCCAGAACTCCCAGTAATGCACCCAATGAAACCTGAAACGATCACGGCCGGACACCACGACGGTGATCAGGCCGGTCCCCCACAGGCCGGTCACGATGGCACCACGCACACTGCCGCAGTACCACGCCAACACGGGCCCTTGGCCGGGCGGTGGCGATGGGGCCTGGGCCGGATCAGTTACTCGATCACGATCGGGCTTCGGCGAAGCGTCCGTCACTCGACCGCGCCCTGGCGCGCGCGGCGGTCGTGGCAACCCGGTTTCCTGGTCCGGTATCGGCGGCAGGGCGGACGGGTCCATGTACCTGTACCTGGGCCGTGCCATGATCGTTCTCGCTTTCAGTGCGCGCCGGTGAGTTCGTCGCCGGCCTTGCCACCGGACAGCGAACCGATGATGCTTCCGGCGATCGCGCCGATGACACCGCCGGCCGCATTGCCAATTATCGGCACCACACTGCCAGCCGCAGAGCCGATTGCCGCTCCGGCCATTCCGCCCGCAATACCACCCGCGAGGCTGAGACCGGCTTCCGCTGTAGCCTGCATCGGAGTCCTACTGCCATCGATGACCTCCAATCCGCCGAATGCTATCGTTGCCGTAGTTCCCACGTACGGCAGGCCCTTCAGTACCCCTTTGCCCAGTTTGAGCAGACCAGAACTGTCCTGCAACAAATCACCTGGGTCTTTCGCAATCAGATTTCGTACACTCGGCGGCACCTTACCCACGGCTTTTTCTATTTTGGCCGCCTGTGTTGCCGTCTCGTCGGCACCGGCGCTCGCCAACAACCCGGCCCGCGCCGCTGCCGCGCGACCCGCGTCGGTCAACTCCGAATCGAGCGCCAACTGCTCCATTCGCTGCGCGTGATCGGCAATCTCGTCCGCCTCGTCGTACAACTCGTTGGCGGCGCCCTGGGTCTCCTTGACGATGGTCAGTGCCACGCCGGTCGCCGTCGAGCTGATCGTGACGAGGTTCTGTACCGTGCTCGTCGTTCCCGCATCGGCCCGGTGAGGTTCGCGTGTGCCTGGGCTTCCAGCTTCCGCGCGTCGGTCACCGTGGCCCGCGCCTCGTTGAACGCCTTGACCTTCGTGTTGTAGGCGGCCTGGGTCTGAAAGAACTCGGTAGCAACCTGTGCCGTGACCGGGCCGTAGACACGCCTCGGCCCGGGGCCTGGTGCCTCGATCGTTGTCGGGGTCACGGTGAGCCCGGCGGCCGACGCGACGGACCGGGCTTGGGTCATTCGGGCATTCACGGTGTCCAGGTCGGCCGCGAACGCGTTCAGCGCCTGCTGCGCGGTCGTCGCCGACGCGCTCAACTTGTCGGCGTCACTGCCGATCTGGCCGATGTGTTGGCGAAATCCGTCCGCCGCCGATCCCTGCCAGCAGGATTCCGACGCCGCCTGCGCCCGGCCCACGGCGCCACTGTTGGCGTCGACACCGGACGCGGCTCTGCCAAGCCAGTCAGCGGCCTGCCGACAGGACGCCGAGTCGCCATTGACCACGGTGTTGATATCCGCCATGAGTCGTGCCCCTCAGTTCGGCTCCAGCAGTTGGCCTTCCAGACCGTGCAGGCCGGTGGCCGTCTGGTTGTCCGCGTTGCCGTAGGCCCCGTTGCTCGTATTGATCTTGCCGGCGCTGTCCTGGCTCTGCGCGATGAGCAGCGCGGCCGATTTCATGATCGCCGACAGTGCCGCACCGACATTCGCACTCGATCGGCCCACGTCCGGCGCGCCGGGTCCCGGCCTCGCCGCGGTACTCAACTCGTCGGCACCATCGCGCAGTACGGTGACCAGGCTCCGCAAGCCGTCCTGGTCGGCCAGTACCGAATCTCCCGACATGGATCCTCCTGGCTCAGTGGCGTAGTTTCGCCGGCAGCGGCACGTCGATCAGCACGCTGTCCGCGCCCGACTCGCGTTGCGCCAACGCGAGTTGCCCGACCGGGAACGCGACGAAATGCTGGTTGGGTCCGCACGCGTCCGACAGCGCCGCCCGGGACGAATAGGCCATCAGCGCGAGTTTCCCGTCAGCGGTCCGTTGCAGTTCGAGTTGAGCTGCGCGCTCCGCGCGTCGAAACGACCGTGACGGCACGAAGACCATCGGCTCGCCACTGGCGTTGTCGATGGTGAGCGGCCGCGGTTGCGCCACATCCGGCGCCGCTTCGGCGGGTGGGCTGACGTCGAGCAGAATCGCGTGGAACCGCAGCTTCCGTCGCAGGCGCGGAAGGTCCCTGACCGGCAGTTTCATCGCCGACTGACCGGCCCCGCATGCCATGACCAGTCGATCCAGCGTCGAGTAGGCGAGCATCCCCCATGGTTGCCTGACAGGCAAACCGTGCTTGTAGCCAACCGGTGACACAACGTGTTCGGCCGAGCTGTCCAGGAGTTGTCCACAGCACCCGATATCCATGTGCGGCCGTACGTGGTCGTTGCCTACAGTTGACCCCGTATGTCCACGTCAGAAGTTGCCACGTCCGCCGCCGGCCTGGCCGCGCTCCTGCCCGACCTCATGGTCCGCGACGAGCGGCGGCTACGCCGGCGGCTGGACGGCGCCCGCAAGATCCGGGACGCCACGGCCCGCCAGCGGATCATCGACGAGATCGCCGTCGATATCGAGACCGCCCAGGCCCGCCGGCAGCAGCGGCAGGCCGGCGTGCCCAAGATCACGTACCCGCCGGAACTGCCGGTCAGCCAACGGAAGGACGAGCTGCTCGCGGCCATCCGGGACAACCAGGTGGTCATCGTGGCCGGCGAGACCGGCTCCGGCAAGACCACCCAGTTGCCCAAGATCTGCCTGGAACTCGGCCGGGGCGTCCGTGGCCTGATCGGTCACACGCAGCCGCGCCGGCTCGCCGCCCGTACGGTCGCCGAACGGATCGCCGAGGAACTGGGCACGACGCTCGGCGACGCGGTCGGCTACACGGTCCGCTTCACCGACCAGGTCGGCGACGACACCGTCGTCAAGGTGATGACCGACGGCATCCTGCTGGCCGAGATCCAGCGCGACCGCATGCTCAGCCAGTACGACACCCTGATCATCGACGAGGCACACGAGCGCAGTCTCAACATCGACTTCATCCTCGGCTATCTCAGGCAACTACTCCCCCGCCGTCCCGATCTCAAGGTCGTCATCACGTCGGCGACCATCGACCCGGCCCGGTTCGCGCGGCATTTCGACGACGCCCCCGTGGTCGAGGTGTCCGGCCGCACGTACCCGGTGGAGATCCGCTACCGCCCGATCATCGACCCGGACGATCCCGACGCAGACTCGGACCGCGACCAGATCCAGGCCATCTGCGACGCCGTCCGCGAGCTCGGCACGCTCGACCAGGGCGACATTCTCGTTTTCTGCAGCGGCGAACGCGAGATCCGGGATGCCGTGGACGCGCTCGCGAAACTGGAGCTACGCAACACCGAGCTCGCTCCGCTGTACGCGCGGCTGTCCGCCGCCGACCAGTACCGGGTGTTCCAGCCGCATACCGGGCGCCGGATCGTGCTGGCCACCAACGTGGCGGAGACCTCGCTGACCGTGCCAGGGATCCGGTACGTCGTGGACGCCGGCACGGCCCGGATCTCCCGCTACAGCCACCGGTTGAAGGTGCAGCGACTGCCGATCGAGCCGGTGTCGCAGGCGTCGGCGAACCAGCGCGCCGGCCGGTGCGGCCGCACGTCGGACGGCGTGTGTATCCGGCTGTATTCGCAGGACGACTTTCTCGCGCGGCCCGAGTTCACCGATCCGGAGATCCTGCGCACCAACCTCGCGTCGGTCATCCTGCAGATGACCGCCATCGGCCTCGGCGACCTGGCCGCGTTCCCGTTCATCGACCCGCCGGACCGCCGCAACATCGCCGACGGCGTGCAACTGTTGCAGGAACTGGGCGCGCTGGACCCGACCGCGCGCGACGAACGCAAGCGGCTGACCGATCTCGGCCGCCAGCTCGCCCGGCTGCCGATCGATCCCCGGCTGGCGCGGATGATCGTGGCCGCCGACGCGAACGGCAGCCTGCGCGAGGTGCTGGTCATCGCGGCCGCACTGTCTATTCAGGACCCACGAGAGCGCCCGACCGACGCCGAACAGCAGGCCAACCAGCAACACGCCCGATTCGCCGATCCGGACTCGGATTTCTCCAGCTTCCTGAATCTGTGGCAGTACCTGCGGGAACAGCAGAAGGAACTGTCCTCCAACCGATTCCGTAAACTGTGTCGCGCCGAGTTTCTCAATTACCTGCGGGTCCGGGAATGGCAGGATCTACACGGCCAGTTGCGTCAGATCGCTCGCGGTCTCGGCCTCACCGTCAACGACGAACCGGCCGACCAGGACCGGATCCACACCGCCCTGTTGGCCGGCCTGTTGTCGCACATCGGCCTGAAGGAAGGCCCACGCAACGAGTATCTCGGCGCCCGCAACGCCAAATTCGCGGTGTTCCCCGGATCGGCGTTGTTCAAGAAGCCACCCCGCTGGGTCATGGCGGCCGAACTGGTCGAGACGTCCCGGCTGTGGGGCCGGATGGCCGCCCGCATCGAGCCGGAGTGGATCGAACGCCTCGCGGGTCACCTGGTGCGCCGCACGTACAGCGAGCCCCGTTGGGAGCGCGACAAGGGCGCCGTCATGGCGACGGAGAAGGTCAGGCTGTACGGGATCCCGATCGTGGCCGCCCGCACGGTGAACTACGGCCGAATAGAGCCGGAACTGTGCCGGGAACTGTTCATCCGACACGCCCTCGTCGAGGGCGACTGGAACACCCGCCACGCATTCTTCCACCGCAACCGGGCCATGCTCACCGAGGTGGCCGACCTGGAGAACCGCGCCCGACGCCGAGACATTCTCGTCGACGACGAAACACTTTTCGACTTCTACCACGAACGCGTCGGGCCGGATGTGGTGTCCGTCCGACATTTCGACAGTTGGTGGAACAAGACCCGCCGCGACAAGCAGGACCTGCTGACCTTCGACCGCGACATGCTGGTCAATTCGGCGGCCGGCGCGGTCACGGCGGCGGAATACCCGAACGCGTGGCACTCCGACGGCCCGCCACTGCCGTTGACCTACCAGTTCGAGCCAGGCGCACAGGACGACGGCGTCACCGTCGACGTCCCAATCGCCGTACTCGGCCAGGTCGACGCGGACGAATTCGGCTGGCAGGTGCCAGGCCTGCGCGAGGAACTCGTCACGGCACTGATCCGGTCACTGCCCAAGCAGTTGCGGCGCAACTTCGTGCCGGCACCGGACTTCGCCCGCGCCGCCCTGGCCGGCATGTCCGAGGGTGGCGAACCACTGCTGGCGGCGCTGAGCCGGGAACTGCGCACACTGACCGGCGTCACCGTGCCGCTGGACAGTTGGCAGCCCGACCAGATCCCGGACCACCTGAAGATCAGGTTCCGGGTGGTCGACGAGCACAAGAAGACCGTGGCCGAAGGCAAGGACCTGGCCGCCCTGCGCACCGAACTCCAGCCACGCACCCGGTCCGCCCTGGCAGCGGCGGCACGCGACATCGAGCGCACCGGCCTGCGGGACTGGACGTTCGACGCCCTGCCGCACACCTACGAACAGCGGATATCCGGCTTCGACGTGACCAGCTACCCAGCGCTGGTCGACACCGGATCCGCCGTCGACATCCGGGTCTTCGACACCGAGGCCGAGCAGCGCACCGCGATGTGGCGGGGCACCAGGAGGCTGATCCTGCTCACCGTGCCGTCACCGGTGAAATCGGTGGTACGCGGCCTGGACAACGCGGCGAAACTCGCGCTGAACCAGCACCCGCACCACAGCGTCGCCGACCTGCTGGACGACTGCCTGACAGCGGCCGTAGATCACCTCATGTCAGCCCACGGCGGCCCGGCCTGGACAAAGCCCGCCTTCACCACACTGCGTGACGCCGTCCGCGCCGACCTGGCCGGCACCCTGTTCCAGGTCATCGACAAGGTCCGTCAGGTCCTCATCGCCCGGCGCGACGCGGAATCACGCCTAGCCGACATGCCGTCCTTCACCCCGCCCGGCGCCCTGGCCGACATCCGCGGCCAACTGGCGGCGTTGGTATATAGAGGTTTCGTCACCGACACGGGCCTGCCGCGCCTGCCGGACGTGGCCCGCTACCTACGCGCGATCGACCGGCGACTGGCCAAACTCCCGGAGAACCCGAGCCGGGACGCCGAGCGCATGGCCGATATCGCCACCGTGATGACGGAGTACCGGCAGTTGGTGGCCGGCCTGCCGGCGGCGGAGGCGGACACCGAACCGGTCCGTCAGATCCGGTGGATGATCGAGGAACTGCGGGTCAGCTACTTCGCCCAGACGCTGGGCACCGCGTACCCGGTGTCGGAGAAACGCATCCACCGAGCCATGGACGAACTCTCCGGCTGATCCTGCAACCGATCCGCCCCATTCGGGGTTCAACAACCATGGAAACCATCAGCCCCCTCCACACGACCACCCACCACACCCCGATCGGCGACCTGACCTTGGCCGCGACCGAGAACGGCCTGGTCAGCAGTTCCTTCGCCGGCCCGGATCAGGTCCGGCGAAGGCTGCGCCAACATGCCGTCCCGGCGACGGACTCACCACCCGCCGTGGCCTGGCTCGACCAGGCCCGCACAGAACTGGACAGCTATTTCGACGGCAAGCTACGAACCTTCACCGTCCCGGTGGACCTGACCCTCGCCGGCGACTTCGACCGCTCAGTCCTGACAGCCCTGATCAAGGTCGATTACGGGTCCACCACGACATACGGCCGCCTCGCTGGCGAACTCGGCTTACCACGAGAAGACATCCGGAAGGTCGGAGCGGCGCTGGCCCGCAATCCGGTGCTGGTGGCCGTGCCATGCCATCGGGTCGTCGGGTTCGACGGCGCGCTGGTCGGCTTCGCGGGTGGCTTACCGGCCAAGCGTTGGCTGCTCGATCTGGAGAGCGACCAGCCCCAACTATCCCTCGACCTGACCGGATGACGGCTGACCCTGCCGGCAGGCCGGGGGCCACACGTCCGGTCTGCCGGCAGTTGGCTGGATGGGCTTCGACTCTTGCGGCCGCGTGCCGTGGCTGTGTCGCCACGCTGCCCGCACCGTCCGTGCGTCGTCTGCCACCGTCAAGCACTCGGCTGCCAGTCGATGGACCACCGACCTGTGGTCGCATCCAGAACGTGTTCTTGTTCTGGAGCCTGCCGCCAGAGAGACCTCCGTCGGTGAAATGTGCTGTCTGCGGCATGATCGCGCGTTGGGCCAGGCGTCATGGTGCATCATGGCGAAGTGCAGTCCTTCTCCGACGATGACAGCGGCTACCTCCAGTGGCTGACGGATCATCCGGACTTGTTCGTGTTGAACACCGATCGGACCTCGACTTATCTGAGGCTCCATCGAGCAAGTTGCGGCACGATCAACGGAACACCAGCGCATGGCGCGCGGTGGACCGGCGACTACATCAAGGTCTGTGGCAGCCAGCACGAGCTTGAGGAGCTTGTTCGCAGCAACGTGGGCGGTGAAGCACAACGCTGTGGCCTCTGCCTGTAAAATGCGCCGCTCAGCAGCATGAGCGGATATTCGGCACATCGCGAAACAAGCGACGCATACCCCACTGTATTCATTGCATGATTCAATGGTGGTCAGTCACTTATCGGTATACATTCGATGCATGCAAGATGTCATCGTGATATGCGTTGCGAGTGGAACTCATCGCGACTATTGACAACCTCCTCGACGGGTGACAACCTGGCGATAGGGTCAATCTATTGCAGCAAGTCTCGACCGGACAAGTCTCGCCACCAGGGATTTACCAAAGCCCATCGCTGTACGATCGACTCGTATCACAACGCGCTCCACCAGAAGGAACAACGGGGCGATTTCGAATTACTTGACTGAAAAGATTCGGGGAGGGTTTGTGAACACAAGGCGTTTGAGGCCCGCCGGGATTGGCGTGGCCACTGCTGCAATGGTGATCGTCGGCTTACTGTCGGGGATCGGGGCGGCTCAGGCAGCGACGCCGTCGGTGATGCCGCTGTCGTCACAGGGATGCAATGACAATGTTTGCATACAGCTATCCGGGAATGCCGGCGGGACCGCGCTGGTAGAAGCGTGGGCTCGCAACACCACCTTCACCGGAACCATGCGCCTTACCGGACCGAACGGCGTGAACAAGGTCAAGAGTGGCACCTGGAAGGGCGGGAAGGGCAACTTCGCCAACTTCACCGTGTCTAACGCCAAGGCAGGACAGTACTGCGTCAACGGGACGTCCAACTCGAGCGGCAACGAAGGCACGCCCTGCGAGACGCTCAAAAAGGGGTAGAACACCGTTCGCATGGAGTGGATCGATAGGCCCCGTGCGAGCGAGATGGACCACTGCATGTGGCCGGCGTCCAGTTTGCACGGTTTCGCCGACGGTGGCCTGGTCGCCGCCGGACACGTCCTTCGCCCACCAGGTCGGTGACCGGCGGCGGCGCGACTGACCGAGCCGGTTCGGACACCGCGCCCATCTCGGCGGGTTCGGACGCCGCCGCAGCACTGATAGCGCGGCCTGTCAACACGGTTGTCCCATGGCCACAGCAGGCGACATCCGCGCGGCAGCCAGGGATCAGGCAGAAGCAGTCCATTTCGGCCGGTGGTGCTGGGACTTGAGTGGGTGGTTGAGCTCATTCGGCGGGTTGCGGTCTGGTTGCTTCTTCGGGTCTGCCGAAGTCTGCCGCACCGACTCCGGTGCGGTAGCCTCACCTATGACACATGCACAACTACGCATGTATCGATAACGGAGGCAACTGATGAGCAGGGCCGAGGTCGCGGATCCCGGTACGTCCGCATGACCAGCCAGGACAATCGGCCAGTTCGTCCAACGCCTGCCGTCAACTGTCGGCAGGGCGCCGGCGGGCCGTACATGCCCGCCGACCGCGACGGGCGAGCGTCCGCACCAAACGACTGCGGCCAGCCCGGCGGCAGCCAGCCAGGCGGCCGTGGCGGTGGTCATGGCCACGGCCACGGGGTGCCAGCGGGAGCTGATCATCGTTACCTGTGGATCGCATTCTCGCTGATCGTGGCGTTCATGCTGGTCGAGGTGGCGATCGGCCTGGTGGCGGGCTCACTCGTACTCCTGGCCGACGCTGCCCACATGGTGTCCGACGCTGCCGCGATCGGGCTGGCGTTGTTCGCCATGCGGTTGGCCGGCCGGCCGGCGGCTGGGGCCTACACGTACGGGCTCAAGCGTGCGGAGATCCTGTCCGCGCTGGCCAACGGCGCGACGTTGCTCGGACTGAGTCTGTTCTTCGTGATCGAGGCCATCGCTCGACTGGTCACGCCGCCCACCGTGTCCGGATCGCCGGTGCTGACGATCGCGCTGGTCGGGGTCGTGGTGAATGTGGTGGCGACCGTTGTACTACGCAAGGCCGATCGGCGGAGCCTGAACGTGGCGGGCAGCTTCCAGCACATCCTGACCGACCTGTACGCGTTCATCGGCACGGCCGTTGCCGGTGTCGTCATCCTGACGACCGGCTTCGTCCGGGCGGACGCGATCGCGTCGCTGCTGGTGGCGGGGCTGATGATCAAGGCCGGCGTCGAACTGGTCCGGGAGTCGGGGCGGATCATCCTAGAAGCCGCGCCTCGGGGCATCGACCCGAAAACCGTGCGGTCCGCGATCTTGGCCGTGTCCGGCGTGCTCGACGTGCATGAATTGCACGTATGGGAAGTGACGTCCGGCTTCCCCGCGCTGTCCGCGCACATCCTGGTTGCCGGCGACCGCGACTGCCACGACCGTCGCGCCTCGCTGGAACGCGTGCTCGCCAGCCGGTTTGACATCCGGCACACGACACTCCAGGTGGATCACGCACCCATCGGCGCCGGCCCCGTCCAACACTTGGACGATCCTGGCTGCCCATCCGCGCAGTGATCCCGGGTCCGCCACCAGTTCGTGACTCTGCTCACGTACAGTAGCAACACCACGAGCAACCCTTCACTGAATCGGACGAATGGCCAGCATGGCCGGCGTAGGGAGGCAGCCATGACTGCGTCTCGGACCGAGTCCGCCCACGCCCGGATCACGGCCGCCGACTCCGGCACCGCGACGACGGCCAACGCCACACTCGCCGACGCGACCGGCGCCAGCACCGCCCGCCCCGACGCCAACACCGCCCATCCCAGCGCCAACACCGCCCATCCCGACGCCGGCACC
>WNGL01007842.1_pt1 | contig 12527 bp, 6 predicted proteins | sample 5400591 | NCBI WGS metagenome assembly WNGL01 (sample SAMN13153377, study PRJNA577476) | soil metagenome | isolation source: 80 cm soil or saprolite under Garry oak tree replicate 1 | place: USA:California | collected 2016-06-15
CGCAGGTTGCGGCCGGACGACTCAAGGTCGTCAAGCTGCGCGTCAGTGAGCGATCGGTACACCACTTCAGTAACGCTCAATCGAAACTCTTGCCCGTTGTCCAGCGCGACGTAGACGCCAGTGCCGATCTCTTGTGGCGCCCAATAGGCGTAAGCCTCTCGCGTGCCGCTCATGCGCCGTAGCGCGTCTGCTGTGCTCTGAGCGAATGTCTTCCGCGTCGCCTGCTCAGCCATGGTCCCCGCCTGCCTTCCGTTCGGTGAGTGGAACGGTGCAACCTTGTGTTTAGACGCGATGTCTTGTCAAGGGTCCGTTACCAAGTCGTGACCAAACTAGGGGCAAAGGTCCCGCAGGTGTGGCGCCTGCCATGGCCCGTCCCTGGCTCTGCGATCATGTGTCCTTTGTCCCCGCGTAAACGCAGAGACCTAAGCGGAGACGAGACCTCCGTTTACTACCTGGTAGCACTGGCCGGCCATACATACGCAGTGCAGTGGGTGAGAGTTACGCAGTGAGAAGCCTCTGCCTAGGCACAGTGCAGACACCCTGCAAACAGAGCGTGTCGGTGCGTCACAGCTACAGCCCTAGAAGGGCTCGCAGAGTAGCCCGAGCAGCCCAATCTCGACCCCCCGTTGTTAGTCCGGGCGGTGTAAACACTTGTACTAGTGACCGCTAAATTTCCGGGGAAACCGGGGTGGTGGGGATGGCCGGATTACCGGTGGGGTTTGGGTGGGGTACCGGAAAACTTGTGCGAGATGGGCAAGCTTGGTACCATCACAACTATGGAACACAACCTTTTCGGCCCTGTTGCCGACGCTCTGGTATCCCTGCCTATCGTAGATCAGAGAATCTTGGCTATGACCTACTCAAATGGGTTGAATGCGACCGAGGTAGCCGCACGACTTGGCATGGAGCCAGCATCGGTCCGGAAGCGCCATGAGCGCATATTAGTCAAACTGGCCGAGAGTGAAGCCCTCCGCAATCTCCACCGGGGTAGTAGAGATGAGCTGTTCGGCATGATCGAAGATGCCGCAACTTGCCCCGTCAGTTTGCAGGACTTATGAGAGCGCTTCTCAGGAAGCGCCCAAAAAGTGTCACACCTACCCCGCTATAAAGAGTGAGAGGGTTTCTAGAGTACTGTTCGGGCCTCCGGCCGGCTCCCTAGAGCCAGACTGGCCGAGACAGAGAGGCCCGAACGCAGAACGACTCTGACGAGTCGTTCCCTATAGCTCGGATAGGCAGTCCTAGGGACTGCCCCACATCCTCGCCGCTGACAGAGCCGACCCTAAAGGTCGGCTCTTTGCGTTCGACCCGACCCCTTTCCAGGGTCGAACAATAGACCAGGACCTTTATGACCGCGAACTTCTCTAGAGCGAAGCCCCGAAAGAGCATTTCGGTAGCCGAGGCGAAAGCCACGGTGATAGAAATGATCCGAGAGGGATTCAAGCTCCCAGAAGCGTGCGCAGCAGTAGGCCGTTCGGTCGAGACCTATTACGACTGGCGCAAAAAGGATCCGGAATTCAAGGCCGCATGCGATGCGGTTAGGCAAACGCGTGGCAAGCCCACTAATCAGCGGCTACCAGTTCCCGATTTCCCGGAATTCTGCGACGAATGGTTGCATCAACCGCTTTTCCCGCACCAAATGCGAATGTGGGACGTGATCGAGGGCCGCGAGCCCCGCAATTTGCACGACACGATGACCTACACGCCCGGTTATGCCAACCGCGTGCTTATCAACGTTCCACCGGAGCATGCCAAGTCCACGACGTTTACCGTCAACTATGTCGTCTGGAAGATTCACAAGAGCCCGGACATTCGAGTGGTGCTCGTCTCCAAGGGCGCCCAGCTCGCCAAGGACTTCCTGTACGAGATCAAGCAGAAGCTGACGAGTTCGCTCTACCGGGAAATGCATATCGCGTTCGGCCCGCGAGATGAGAACGGCGAGCCGAATGGCTGGCAGGATCCGGATGGCTCCTGGACTAATGACCGGATCTACGTCCGAGGCAAGAACGAGAATGGCATCCAGAAGGACCCCACTGTTCAGGCCATGGGTATCAAGGGTCAGATCTATGGCCGGCGTGCCGATATCGTGATCCTGGACGACATCATTGACGCTGACAACTCCCGCGAGGTCGAGGGTCAGCAACGGAAGATCAACCGAGACATCGAGTCCCGGCTGCCCTCTGACGAGGATGTCAAGAACGGCGTCGCCGAGTCCAACCTGATCGCAGTGCTGGGCACGCGCTTTGCGCCGATGGACATCTACCGCGTCCTGAATGACACGGTGGACGGAGACTTCCAGAAGGTCTGGTCCTACTTCCGCATGCCGGCCGTGCTCGACTACGGCACGGGCGAGTCGAAGACCTGGACCACGCTCTGGCCCGAGAAGTGGCCCGGTACCTCACTGGCTCGCCGACGACTGGACGCCGGCTGGAACCTCTACTTCCAGCAGCTCGACGTAGACGACGATATGACCTTCAAGGCCGAGGCTGTCAACGCCAGTATCAACGGCAAGCGATTCCCTGGGCCGATGACAGCCGAGGGCGCAGGCCACCGGCCAAACGGCATGTCCGGGCTCTATCTCAGCATCGGCTTCGACCCGGCGGCGAGCGGCAACAGCGCCATGATCGTCGCTGGCTTCGATCGCGAGTCCATGAAGCGTTGGGTGATCGACGGGTGGAATAAGCGCAACGCCACCGCCCAGCAGATCATCGAGCAGTTCAAGGACTTCACCGACAAGTACCGCCCGAACGAGTGGGTCATCGAGAAGAACGCCGTACAGCGCTTCATCGCCCAGCTCCCGGAGCTGGTGGACTATGCACGTGCGCGAGGCTGCCGCATCCGCGAGCACCACACCACGGATAACAAGTTCGATCCGGACTGGGGTGTCTCGACCATGGGGCCGCTCTTTGACTCGTGCGTCGAGTGGAGCGAAGAGCGCAAGACCTGGACGAAGACCGGCAAGGGTCTGATCGAGCTACCAAGCACTCGGCAGAACCAATGGGTCAACGACCTCGTTCAACAGCTCACGATCTGGCAGCCGGAAGGCATGGCCCAGAAGCAGAAGACCGACCTCGTGATGGCGCTCTGGTTTACGCACATCGCGTTCATGGACCAGATCAACCGCAAGCGCGAGAAGCGCACGCATATGCATTCCCCCTTCCTTACCAGTAACGGCCGCAAGCGGCAGACGGTCATCAACCTGGCCGAGCTGCGCGCGGCTAAGCAGCAAGCCAGATTGGAGGCCGCAGGATGACCCATCCAGTGGCCTCTTTCATGGCGCCGAGCTACGCCACCAACATCAAGGCGCATCTCGACCGGATGGTGGTCAAGGCCGCAACGCGGGATAGCAACCACTCCCTGATCCACGGCGTTCGCCGAGGCCACATACGCCAGCTCTTCCCCTCCGAGTTGGACTTCTCCATCAGTTTCAACGGTTCGCCGATCGCGAACTTCGTTGACATCGTTGCTCACGATATGGCAGAGGGCATCGCTCCGCTGCCGGCGCTCGAATGCGTCACCGGCAAGATGGAGACCGACGCCGACCAGAAGCGCGCCGAGGTCAAGAACGGCATCGGCGGCAACTACTGGAAGCACTCGAAGCTTGAGATGCAGATGCTCAAGCAGGGTGCCGACTGGTATGTCACCTACGGCTTCGTTGCCCTCATGGTCGAGCCTGACCCGGCGACCTACCTGCCGCGCGTTATGGTCATCGACCCGCGCAAGAGCTACTACGAGCTAGATCGCTACGGCAACACGAACGTCTTCGCCCACAAGTGGCTGCGCACGATCGATGATCTGTGCGCGATGTTCCCCGAGTACGCCTCGCAGATCCGCAAGGATCCGAAGGGCTACCAGGAGTCATCCGGCGAAACCCAGCTCGACTACGTGCTCTGGGTGGACAAGGGCCAGGTCTGCCTGCTCTTGCCGCAGCGCGACGGGCTCGTGCTGAGCAGCTATCAGCACCGCATGAGCCGCTGCCCGGTGGTTATCGCCGAGCGACCGAGCGACGATGAGTCGCCGCGCGGCCAGTTCGATGATGTGATCTGGGTTCAGGTCGCACGAGCGATTATGGCAACGCTGGCCCTTGAGGCCGCGTACCTCGCAGTGCAGTCGCCAATCGCGGTGCCAGAAGACATGGACGAGCTGTCCATCGGTCCGCACGCGATTATGCAGTCCAAGGACGCGAACCAGATTCACAAGGTGAGCCTGGAACTTCCCGCGTCAGTATTTGCCGAGACGGCCAACCTGGACAACGAACTGCGCACCGGCTCGCGTTACCCCGAGGCTCGCTCTGGCGGCATCAACGCCTCGGTTATTACCGGCAAGGGCGTTGAAGCCCTGCTCGGTACGTTCGACTCTCAGATCAAGGGCGCACAGATTATCTTCAAGCAGGCGCTTGAAGAGGTCACTGCTCTCTGTTTCGAGATGGACGAGACGTGGTGGCCGAACGAGGTAAAGACCGTCTCTGGCACTCGCGCTGGCGTCAGCTACGAGTTCAAGTACAGCGCCGCCAGGGATATCGGCGGGCGCTACTCCTGCAACGTCACCTACGGCTTCGCAGCCGGGCTCCGTGACCCGTCACAGGCCATCGTGACACTGTTGCAGCTCGAAGGCGCCGGCCTCATCGCCAAGGGCACCACTATGGCGAACCTGCCTGGTGACATGGCGGTTGACCCGCTACAAGAGATGAAGCGGATCAACGTCGAGGGCTCGCGCGAAGCGCTCAAGCAAGGGTTCTTTGCACTCGTCCAGGCGAGCGGCCAACTCGCCGCCCAGGGCCAGGACCCGGCCCCGATCATGAACGTCGCAGTACAGGTGATCCGTGCGCTACAGAACGGTTCGCCCGTCGAGGAAGCCATTGCCGGCGCGTACCAACAGCTCGAAGAGCAGCGCGAGCAACAGGCACAGCAGGAGCAGTCCGAGATGGAGTCCGCTCAAGGCGGCGCTCCCGGCTCTCCTGACCAGTTCCAGGGTGCCAATGGCACTCCCGAAGCCGGCGTGCCAGGCCGACAGGCTCCGGGTCAAGCCGGCCTTCCGCCTGGTGGTCGTCCGACCATGGCGGAAATGGTGGCAGGGTTCCGTGGTAACGGAAATCTGCCGGTCAATCAGTTCTCGGTGCGTAGGTCGATTCCGACCGGCACCTAAGTTCCCTGCGTGCTACTCGCCGCAGCGCTCGCGGAGTCTCCGCTGCCCTTAGGCGCGTTGACGACTCGCGGCGAGCCCTAACTTCCCCGGGGTAACGATGCGTTTCTTTTTCTGGCTGTGGTCCTTTTGGTGGGCCTACTTCGCAGTCGTTGAAGGCATCGCGCTCTGGCATGAATGGCACGACCACAAGAGCGACGAGTGGACGCTGACGCACTTCCTGGCATCCCAGGTGCCGATCAGTTTGCGCATAGCACTACTCGCGTGGCTCGCCTACCACTTCCTTTGGGAGCACAAGCATGGCTAACGGCCACGGCGGTTACAGGAAGCCGGAGAACCCGGCCCCCGTCTCCGGCCCTGGCAAGTACGCCAGGCGCACGGATGGCGGGCCAGCTCAAACCATGAGCGCCGCGCCGAACCAGGACTACGGCTCGGCCACTCAACAGCTCGCCGCTCAGCGCATCGCACCGATGGGCGGGCAGGAACCGCTGCCCCCGGCAGCCGGCCTGCCGTCAAGTGGCGAGGCGCCACAACCGAGCATGCCGGCCTTCGCCGGCACAGATCTAAACGCTCCGAGCGAGCGCCCCGGTGAGCCGATCACCCACGGCGTTGATATCGGAGAGGGAGCAGGCTCAGAGATTCTGGGGCTGCCCAACCCGGCACAAGGTACCGGGCAGATGACCGCACTACTGATGCGATTCGCTGCCACTGATGCAAGCGGGCTCATGGCTCGCCTTCTGCAAAAGGCTCAGGCACGCAACGCGTAAGGGAGCCTGATGACCACGCCCTCGATCAACGAAGCTGACGAGCGCGACGCCTTGGATCACGTCACGCGCATGCTGACGGGTACTAAGCAGTTGCAGAACGAGCCCGGCGTTGTCTACTCGCTAATGCAGGCCAAGGCTCAGCCGCAGGACGCTCAGGCGATCGACCAGTTCCTGCAAAGCTTGGACGCCGAGAAGCAGGTTGCCATCGCGCGCTCGGCCGGTCACCAGATCGTCCTCTCGCAGGACCAGCAGTCCATGCTGGGCGCGAACGGCGTTCCGTTCAAGGATGTTCTCTACACGCAGCAGGACGCTGCGCAGTCCGTCACGCAGCGCATTCTTGACGCCTCGGACGGCAAGCAGACCGCGAAGATGAACCCGGATGGCACCCTCGCCCTTGACGCGCACGGGAATATCCAGGTTACCGAAGCGGCCTCGCACGATAGTGGCGGCGGCTGGTTCTCAAGTCCAAGCGCGTTCCTTGGCCATGTCGGCCACGCTGTGCATGTCGGATTTAGCGACACGCTGCACGGGCTGAACAAGGCTTACAACTTCGTCCAGGCTGGCCTAAGCGGCCAGTATGCGGACAAGGTGCCGGGACACCAAGCGCTCGACGTGCAGGACAACATCTTGCATGCTGACGCCACGCGCGTGCAGGACATGCAGGATGCCGGCTACAACCCCAATTCTCTCTGGTCATCCCTCGCGTTCGGCGCGAGCGGCAAGGCACACTCCGACCTCTCTGGCCTCAACGATAAGTACGGCCAGCAGAACGTTGACCAGGCGCTGCGCTTTCTGAGCGATCCTAAGGGTTACCGCAAGGGAATCCTGGATGACCCGAACAACTACATACAGGACGCCACCGGTCAGGCTGCGCTGACGCAGGATGCCGAAACGAAGCTTCGCTACCTCGCCTCGTCCGACTTTGAAACCCTGGCCCGCCAGGTTAGCGCCAAGCAGAACACCCTTGGTCACGACTTCGCGGCAGCGGTCGGACTTGATCCGGTGCACCATGCGACCACCTTCAACCTGCTCGCAGCCGGTACTGACCTGGCAGCCGCATTCGCGGTTGATCCGATGGTCATCGCTGGCAAAGCGGCTCAGATTGCCAAGGCGGGTTCCGTTGGGCTTGACACGCTTGGCGACGCCGAGCAGGCCGCGTCCATCCTGACGCGCAACAGCGCGTCCCCCTGGGTGCGCAACGTCCAGCGCGGCTGGAAGCGCGGCATCGACCTGGGCGGCGAGTTCCGCCAGGCCGTAGAGGCCGGCGACACCGCCAAGGCGGCTGCGGTTACCTCGCAGTTCCGCGCCGAACTGCCCGCCCTTGAGCCGATCATGGACAAGTTCACTGGCGGCACTCACACCTTCCAGGGCTTCGAGGGCGAAGGGCTGGTCAATGGCAAGCTGATGCCGAAGGCGAGCTTCGGTGCTGACGGTGGCTTCCAGACGCTCGATGACGCAGCCATGTGGCTGCGCTCACAGCAGGGCATGACGCGGCTCTTCTATGGCCGCGCCTCAACGCAGGCCAGCCTGATGCCCGGCGCGCTCAGCGCGTTCGGCTATCGGAAGTTGAAGGGCCTGACGGCCGGCTGGATGACCGAGCGTTCCGCTTCGCGTGCAAACGCTGCGTATGGCTCCGTGATTTCTCGAGCCCAGGCTGACCCGATGCTCGCCAAGTCGCTCATTGACGATGGCATGCTGCGCAGGCTGCAAGCCGAGGCTGATGACGCCGTTGACGGCGCGACCGGCTCTGTGATCTCGCAGCCGGCCGAAGACGCTGCGCTTGAGTTGACAGACGCCGGCAAGGGCCAGATCGCACAGAACCTCCGCACTCGCGGTGATGCCCTCGGCGAGTCCTCGCGGTTCGGTTACTTCTCCGGTACCGCAATCGCTGCGCGATTCCGCCTGGCTGCACAACGATTCAGCACCCTGCTTCCGCGCAACACGCTCATCGATCTCAACGCAGCCAACTCTGGCGACATCCTCTATAAGACCGCGATGACCTATCTAAATCGCGGTGACGCCAACACGCTCCGCGCGATGTGGAACGTCGCAAGCGCGGGCGAGCGCAAGCGCATAGTGCACGGCCTGATCGACCAACTGTCGCATTCCGCTGGCCTCACGAAGACCGAGAGCGGCCGACAGATCGTCTCGAAGCTGCACACTGATGAGGCTTACATGGCCTCCGGCGCGGACAATGAGATCGTCCTGAACGGCGACAAGATCGCGCCGTTCGAGGGGCAGACTCGCACGACCTGGCTCCTGCCCAGCTTCCAGCAGATGCACAAGGCAGCGAACCAGATCACGCTCGGTGAGCACACGTTCGGCCGGCCGTTCAGTAGCAACCTGGCCGACACGATCATGGGCCAGTGGAAGCTGGCCGCTCTGTTCAAGCCGAGCACGGTTACCCGTAACCAGCTCGAAGGCTGGCTGCGCACGATCCTCGATGGTCGAGCCGGCGACGCTCTCAAGGCGCGCGCGCTCGCCACTGCTCGCAACAAGGAACTATGGAAGCGTGGCTTCGGCCAGGACGACCTGGAAGCCTTCGTGAAGGTTCGCGGCGAAGCGGCCGGTCTACGGAAGCTTCTCAAGACCGGTGGCCTCAGCCAAGCGCAACGCGCTGATACGAGCGCTCGGCTCCGCGACGCTGAGCGCCGGGTGGCCCAGCTGAACCTCAAGCCCATCATCCAGCACCGGCTTGCGAAGGAAGCGGGCAACGCCGACCTGGCTAAGCAGATCGAGAACGGCTCGATGCTGTCTGGCGAAGTTCTCGGACGCTCAACCGCAAGCGACTGGCTTGCCAATACGGCACCGCTCGCGATTGTCGGCCGCGCCTACCGCTCGCTTGTCGGGCGGCACATGGGCGCGGAGGATATCGACGCCCTGCTCACCATGGAACCGCACGAGCTACAGCTCGCCATGGAGGGTTACGGCCAGCAGATTCTTGAGTCCGACCTTGGGTTCACTAATGCATCTCGGGACGCTACCGAGATCGCCCAGGCCGGCTACGGCCCAGCGCTCATCAAGTGGGCCGTCCACCGCGCCCAGGAGCGCGGCAAGGCCGGCGCAGAGAAGGTCAGCAAGCACACGTCCTGGACGCACCAGGCGCTCGACGGCACACTCGGCGCCGAGCGTTATGCGACCGCTCTGGCTCAGCGCGTAAACGACATGCCGGAGACCGCACGTGCGGCGCTCATGCACCTGACGGACCCCGGGGGCCACACGCTTGACGGGGTAGTCGGCGCACTGGAAGCGGAAAGCAAGAACACCGCTTTCGGGCACGTCTTTTTCGAGAACCCGATCAACGCCTCGCATGTAGCGCGGAAGGCCGTCAGTGACGCCGAGCGCAAGGCTGGCAAATACGAGTGGGCCAATAAGGTTGTCCACGAGTACAAGTACCTGCTCACCGGGCAGAACGGCGAGCTACAGCACGACATCGCCGAGCGCATTCTCTCGACCGGTAAGGCCCCTGATGGCGACTGGATCAGTCACATCAAGGGCGACAACCGCCCCGAGTCTGCCCTCGCTCCGCAGAACATGGTCATGTCGCCTGGCGGCATCCAGTCCATCGCGCAGCGCTTGCAGGACATCGAAGGCGGCGCCTACCAGTGGATGGTCGAGCGCACCCTACAGCGCACGACTTCCTCGCCCGTCTTCCTCGCTAACTACGCCATCGCAAGGCGCGGCCTAAATAAGCAGGTTGACCAGATGGTCACCGAGGGGTTCAGCCGCGAGGCGGCTGAGAACCTGGCGAAGGATCTGTCTACTCGCCAGTCATGGATCAAGACCGAGCAACTGATTGACGACCCGGGCCAGAAGACTCAGTTCGATGTCATCGCGCGCAATATGATTCCGTTCGCGCGTGCCACGCAGGCGATGATTCGCCGCTGGGGCACCGGCCTATGGCAGAACCCCGTAGCCGCACGCAAGATGATGCTGTCCTACGAGGGCGCGGTCCACTCCGGTCTCATCTACACGAACCAGTACGGCGAGCCAACCTTTACTTACCCGGCTTCGGGAGTAATGAATATGGCTCTGCGCGGTCTGTCCGAGGTTCCCGGCTTCCGGGGCGTCGGGCAGTTCCCGGTCGCTAGCGACCTCACGGGTGGCGTTCTCATGTCCGTCCCCGGCGCCGATAATCCGTTCCGGATGTCGATGGGACCAATGGCTTCGATCCCGCTTCGCGAGGTCTACAAGCACTTGCTGCCCGCAGCTTACCGGGGTGAAGCGTTCAAGCTGGACGAGTTTTTCAATGGCCCCATCGGGGCCGGCCAGACCTGGGTCCAGCTCGTGCCGAATTCAGTACGGCGCTACTACCAGCAGTTCAGTCCCGACGACCGTAACTCGGCGCTTGCCTCGTCCATGAACGGCGCCATCGCCAACCTGGCGGCGGGCGGCTACGTACCGGCGCCTGACGCCAGCCCAAGCGAGCGGCAGCAGTTCGCCACTCGCCTACAGGCACAGGTCAAGAACCAGCTCTTCCTTCGCGCCACCTTCGCGCTGTTTGCGCCGGCTGCGCCATCGACGCCCACCGAAGCGACCGACGGCAGCCACGCTGACTACGCCTGGCAGGTTGACGGCATCAAGGGTCTATCCGACGAGTACAAGTCGATCCTCAACGAGGTCGGCGGGGATATCGGCAGGGCGAGCGCAGTCTTTACTGCGCTCCACCCCGACGAGGTTGTCTATGACTCGAAGGGCGACCTGACGGAGTTCAAGATCCCGGCTTCGGCCTACGAGACCTCGCGCTCCGGCGCGAATGCACCAGGCGCGTACCTGCCCTCAACAGACAAGGCGCTCGGCTGGCTCGACACGCACGCTGGATTCATCGGCAAGTACAAGAGCGTGGCCGCGTACTTCCTACCAGAAGGCACGGCCGGAGGCCAGTTCTCGGATGCCGCCTACAAGGCGCAGATCGAGTTCGGGCTGCGAATCAGAAAGACCCCTGACGAGTTCACGAACGACATCTACGTTCGCCACGCAGAGTCGGTCTTCTATCCGGTCTCGCAGGAGTTCCAGAATCGCATTGCCGCCGCCAAGGCGCAGGGCGATGACGGTCTGGTATCCCAGCTCACCGCACAGCGGTCAGCCTGGGAGCACGACTTCAAGGACCTGAACCCGCTCTTCGGTCACAAGATTGACGACTACGGCCAGGCGCGCTCGGTGGCTACCGACGCGCTGTTGGACCTTCGCCGCATGACCCAGCAGGGCGATGCCCCCGATGGGCTGGGTTCGCAGTTGCACCAGCTCATCACGTCGTACGACGGCTATGAGTCGTTCATCCGGGATCACGCAGGCCAGGACGATGCGAACACGACGGCGCGTGCAAACGCGCTTGAAATGTTCAACCGCTGGGCGGATCACTCGCTCACCGGGACACCGCTGGTGTCCGTCTTCAACGGAGTATTCAGGGTCCTGAATACCAACTTCGACAGGATTGGGGGGTTAGTCAAGTGACTACCCCCAATACCCCCGTTGGTCAGTACCCCGGCATTGCCACCAACCCGGACGGCTCGGCGAATTTCAATGCGCTCAGCGCGCCGACGAGCACGGCTGGCGGGATTAGCCAGTGGGACATCCCGGCTGACCTGACGCAGATGCTCGCCATCTCTGGCGGCAGGCTGTGGTTCGACACGGGCAATAGGCCAGCACACTTCTCGCCCACCGATATGAGCGTGGGTGCTGCGCACTCGCCGGATATCGGCGTCTATACCGGCGCCCCGCTTGAGCCCGGTCATTCCGTGCCCATTGATGTGCCCGGTGCCAAGACGGTGAAGGACAGTGGTCCCTCGTCGTACGACATCATGCGCAAGCCAGAGAAGATCATGGCGCAGTTCGCGGCCATGTCGTTCAATGACCCGGCGAAGTTCTTGGCGTTGCAGAAGATGCTGAGCGCCGGGCCTTGGGGCACGGTGCATCTGAATGGCAGTTGGGATTCCAGTACCGAGTCCGCACTCGGCAATGCGATGTTGCAGTACGCGAAGCTGTCGATGGGCACTGGCGTTGCGGTCAGCTTTAGCGACTACCTCATCCAGTCATCGAAGCGCGCGGAAGCGCTCAACGCTACGAATGGTCAGACTCAACAGGTCCAACTGACTGACCCGGACACGATCCGTGCCGCCGCCATTCAGGCGGCGCAGGATGCACTGGGCCAGAGCCTGGACGAGAAGCAGTTGCACGCCTTCGTGGCGCGGTTCCAATCCGCGCAGACCGGTGCGCAGCTCTCGACCGCGAGCGCAACGGCACAGCCTGACCTGAGCGTCGAGGCGATGAAGTACGCACAGCAAAGCAATCCGCAGGAGTTCCACCAGAACCAGCGTCAGGCATTCCTGGACACCCTGGTTAACATGTTTGCGCCGGCTGGCTCGGCGCGGCCCAATATGACTCCGGTCCCGGGGGTATAAGTGGCTGACGGAAAGTTCAAGGACAACCGCTACGCGGACCAGAAGTCCGCGACGACCGAAGATGACTATAAGTCGATTGCCGGTCTGGGCTCCCTGCTCGACAGCGTTCCGGAGCTGGCGCAGCTAGTCAATCAGGCCGTCGCAAGCGGCTGGACTGCCGCCAAGTTCCAGAACATGGTCGAAGACTCCGGCTGGTGGCAAGACCATTCGGCTACCGCCC